>Ga0194132_10002876_pt1 | contig 31488 bp, 24 predicted proteins | sample TA2KigOf80mmetaG_FD_148612 | JGI IMG/M metagenome (GOLD analysis project Ga0194132, IMG submission 148612) | Freshwater microbial communities from Lake Tanganyika, Tanzania - TA2015054 Kigoma Offshore 80m | ecosystem: Environmental > Aquatic > Freshwater > Lake | place: Tanzania: Lake...
GTCAGCACCGCGGCAACATCGCAGAAATAGAGAAAGTTGCCGATCCCGTAATTCTTGAGATAAACGGGAATCATGACCGCCATGAACGCGGTGTAAGCGATCTTGATCCAGAGCGGAATGAGCGGCGGCTTTTCGGGCATGACTGAGTCCTTTCGAGGCTGATACGAGGCTCGACCGCTTCGTTTTGCGCTCGCGCGGCGCCGAGCGGGCGCTAACCGAAAACTCAAATTGCCTTACGCGGCCTGCAGAAGTCGCGTGATCGCCTGCCCCGCGTGTCCGCCGCCATAGAGGTCGGCCGGCGTGGGCCGGTCGTGGCGGTCGCGCAACGATTGCAACACGCCGGCTTGGACCGATTCCGCGTCGGTCGGCGGGACCAGGCGATTCCAGCCCAGTTCGACCAACTCGACCCATTCGGTTTCGTCGCGCAAGGTCACGCAGGGGACACGGTGAAAAAACGCTTCTTTCTGGACGCCGCCCGAATCGGTGGCGATGACCGACGCATGCTTTTCGAGCATCACCATGTCGAGATAGCCGAGCGGATCGAGTAAACGCAGGTTCGGGCTGCACTTCTCCAGCATCTTCTCCCGCGTCAAGGCGGCACGGGTGCGCGGGTGCAAAGGCAACACCACGGGCACTTCCTCCGCGATCGCGTTCAACCCGGCGAACACGCTGTGCAACCGCGCGCCGGCATCGGTGTTCTCGGCGCGATGGATCGTCGCCAGCACGTACTGCTTGGGTTTCAGGTCGAATTTTCTCAGCGTGTCGCCGTTGGCCTGAGCGCCGAAATAGATCGCCGCGTCGTACATGACATCGCCGACGAGATAGACTTTGTCGCCCGCGATGCCTTCATTGGCCAGGTTTGCGACGGCGGCTTCCGTCGGGGCAAATAGCCAACTCGAAAGATGATCGGAGACGACGCGGTTGATCTCTTCGGGCATCTTTCGATTGAACGAACGCAGGCCGGCTTCGACATGGGCGACGGGGATGTGCAGCTTGGATGCCGCCAATGCTCCCGCCAACGTCGAATTGGTGTCGCCGTAGACGAGGAGCTTGTCGGGCTTGGTTTCGAGCAGGACCGATTCGATCGCTTCGAGCATGCGGCCCGTCTGCGCGCCGTGCCCGCCGGAGCCGATGCCCAGGTGGTAGGCAGGCATGGGGATTTCGAGTTCGTGAAAGAAGATATCGGACATGTTCTCGTCGTAATGCTGGCCGGTGTGTACGAGAATCTCTTTGCAGTCGGGCGTTTGCCGCAAGATGCGTGAAACGACGGCGGCTTTGATAAACTGCGGCCGAGCGCCGATGACGGTGACGATTTTCATGCGGAGGACTCCTGCCCTGGTTTTGTGCGGGCGGCTCGATTGCTGCTTGTAGATACCGCGAAGGCAGTGGCAATGCAACGTCAGCGCCGCGGCGCATTAAATCACGCTTGCGCCAAGCTCCCAGCCTGTGCAGCTGATGTTGTTTCACAAGCGCCTTTTGCGATATGATGCCGTAGTGCGGGTGGCTTGCCTGCACATTAGCGTTCCGCGGGGCGCCGTGCAGGAAAGACGTCTGCATTACGAGACGATGAAAACGATCATCTTTGATTTTGGCAACGTCGTCGCCTTCTTCGATCATCACCGGACGCTCCAGCGCGTCCAGCCGCACTCGCCGCTAAGCGTTGAAATGATGTATGCGTCGGTCTATGCCAGCGATCTGGAGGCCCGGGTCGAACGCGGGGACCTTTCGGTGCCGGAGTTCTTGCAACAGGTGCACAAGACGTGGCAGCTGGACTGCGAACTCGACTTTCTCCTGGCGGCGATCGGCGACATCTTCTGGCCTAACCCCGAAATCTGCGAGCTCATCCCCCGCCTGGCGCCGCACTATCGCATCCTCTTGGGCAGCAACACGAATGCGATTCACTCGCGACAATTCATCGCCCAGTTCGCCGACGTGCTGTGCCATTTCGATTCGCTGGTGTTGTCACATGAGATCGGCACGCGCAAGCCCGACGTCGCGTTCTTTCGCCACTGCCACAGTCTGGCGCAAGCGGATCTAGCCGAGTGTGTCTTTGTGGACGACATCGCCGCCAACATCGCAGGCGCTCGAAGCGTTGGCTTTCATGCCATTCACTATCGGCCGAACGAGGATGTGGCAGGCCAGCTGCGTGGCCTCGGCGTCGAGTTCGGATAAGTGGTTTCGATATTCTCTTATGACGCCCGCGCAAACGCTAAACGAATGCCGGGCTAACGCGTTTTCTTCTCATGGCGCCCCTTCTCCGGCAACGTCAAGAAGCCCCAGCAGAGCGCCTGGTCTTGCACGTAGTTCTTGCCCAGCGTAAGGGCAGTTAGCGCCTTGGCGAACTCGTAGCCTAGATAAAACGCGTGTGACGGATCGATCTCGGCTCGCTTCGCCAGCTCTGCGAAGAGCTCGAACGGATCGGTCCCTTGCAGCCACATCTCGCTATTGATCACATGGAGCTTGCCGCGCTCGGCGAAGATGCGAAAGTTGCGATCGGCCACGTGCCCGGCCAATTCGCGCAGCGTTTCCTCGCCGTGCTCGCGCAACTTCGGATCACGCAGCAGCACCAACCTCGGCTCAAGCCGTTTCGGCAACACATGTTCTTTGCACGCGTGATAGACGAGCCGACGGGCTAGGTCGAGTTCTCTTACGCTACTTTGGGCCCAGTTGATGACTTCCGTGGTGAGAACACTCCGGATGCCCAACTCTTGACAGAAGCCGAGGAGGACGACGTTGATGCCGGCGGAGTCGGCGTCGGTCAGCTCCGTCAGGTTGCCGACGCCCATCATCATCTCGATGGCGGGATGCGCGTTGCGCGTTTCGAGATATCGGCCTAGCGACGGGGCGAATCCAAACGCGATCGGCTCCAGCACCGGATCGACGCGGAAGCGCACGCCGTGATGCTGCAGAAACGCCATGGTCTCGGCCAGGCCTTGGCAATTCGCGGGAACATCCGGGATGGCCACGACCTCGCAGCCCCAATCAACGCAAGCGTCACGATTGCTGCGATTGACGCTCAGGATCAACTCCGCGCCGGCCTTGGCGGCGTGGGCGGCCTCCACCGGATCGAGGCTGTCGAGCGACACGCGCAAGCCGATGTCCTTGAGCGCCTTGACCGCGTCGGCGACGCCCGCCCACGATCCGTCCGGATCGCAACCCAGATCGATGACGTCGGCCCCGTCGGCACGCATCTTCGTCGCCAGCGCCACGATTTCGTCGCGTGATAGTCTCGGAGCGTGGTTGATCTCCGCCAGGATCTCGATGTCGTAGCGGCCGTAGGCGGATTTGCCTTGGTTCGGCTTGCCAAAGTAATCGGGCAGATCGCGCAGGTCGTTAGGGCCTTTTTCGATCAGATAATCTCCCCATTCGTGGCGCAGCTCGGCGATGTCTCCCTGGCACAGCCCCGGAAGGATGATGCGATCGACGCCCGCCGACGGACGGAAATGCCGGGCGATCCACGGCGTCGTCGCCAGCGCCGCCACGGTGATCGGCATCACGCCGACGCTGTATTCGAATCCCGCTTGCGCCGCCAAGTCAACGAGCAGACGCCGCAGCGACGGCTCGGCGAGCTTGCCCGTTAGAAAAAGAATGTGCGACATGGCGACACCGTGCCTGGTGGCTCATCTTAACCAAATGTAAACCGCTGGCGGACCCCCTGCCCCGACGCCGGTGTTGGTGTAGCCAAACACCGCGAGGTCGGCTTTGCCGTCGCCGTTGAAGTCGCCGACGTAGACGCCGTGCTCGTAGTGGACGCGGTATTCGAGGTTGATGCGCTGGACGCGGTCCTTCGACAGGCCGTCCTTGCCGCCGAGGAAGACGAGCACCTCGTTGGACTGGCCGTGCGCGACGATGAGGTCATCGATGCCGTCGCCGTTCCAGTCGGCGACGATCGGCGTGTCGCGCACCAGCGGATGTTTCTGGTTCTTCTTCGTCTCCGCGAGCAACTCACCGAGCGGAAGGACTGCGTCGGCCTTGTCGCCGAACTCCAGCTTGGTCTTGTCGCGGCCATAGAAAACGCGAGCCGACGTTTGCTTCTCCATGCCGTAGCTGAGAAACGCCGCGTCCTTTTTGCCATCGCCGTTGAAATCGCCGATGGCGAGGAATTGCCAGTCCTTCTCGCGCGGCAACTGGACAGTCGGCGTTTTCGGGAACTTGCCATCCTTGCCTCGGCGATAGAGTTGGCCGTAGGAGGTTAGCAGGTCGTCGCCGATTTCGCTGAAATCGACATAGGGACCATCGAGATCCGGCGTTGCTTTCTTCGTCGTCAGCCGGTCTTTGCTCCTATCCACTGAATAGAATCCGCCGAAGCGGCGCGAGATCAGTAGTGTGCCGAAAAGCATCCCCTTCTTTTCGTTGAGAAACCGCGCATGGTTGCCGTCGGCCAGGTCCAGTGGTGGGGCGTAATCGACTTTTGGCCATTTGTCAAAGACAAGAAATACAGCCGTCTTGCCAGCAACCAAGATGATTTTGTCGCCCAGCAGCCGAACTTTGTGCGGCTGACTGACGGCCACCTTGAATTCGTGATCGGGCTGTTCGTTGAATTTGCCATTGTGATTGAGGAAGATTTTGACGATGGAACCTTCCTCATCATCACCCGGCCCCTTACGGGGCTCGGCTCGCCGGGCCGGCGCGACTATCACCACATCCGGCGTGCCGTCGCCATTCACATCGCCAAAGGCCGCGCTGGTCGCACCGTGGCCCCAGCCGACCACCATCACATTCTTCTGCGTAATGCGAAAACGCGGATCGGGCCGCTCCGGCTTGATGAAGCCCCAGCCGACCGCCTGGCCGACGTCGATGCCGGCGTGGAAGTAGTTCTCCGGCCCTTCGACGGCCCCATGGCCCGGCAGCACGTAATCGACCTTGAGATCGCGCAGTTTTTTCAGGCTGCTCAGAATGGCGGTGGCGCTGAAGTTGACGCTGCCGGCATAGCCGAGGACGCCGCGCGGCATGATGAGATCGCCGAACGCGACGAAGGTTTTGCCGGACTTCTCGAAGTGCCAGGCCATGGAGCCGGCGGTGTGCCCGGGGATGCGGATCGCCTTCACCTTGAGGCCGGCGAGGTCGAGCGTCTCGTCCTTCTTGATGAAGATGTCGGTCGGGACGGGGGGATGCAGGCCGTAGCCGGTGTTGAGCGGGATGTGATGCTGCAGCGTGTAGGCCATCTCCTCGGAGCAGACGAACTTGGCCCCGGTGACGACTCGCCAGAGGTAGGCGCCGGGCGCATGATCGCCGTGCTCGTGGGTGGCGAGGACGTACTTGACCTTCTTCGGATCGAGCCCGACCGCTTCCATGGCCGCCCATTCGCGCTCGAACGACAGCCCCGCATGAGCTTCGATGAGGATGAGGCCATCGGGCGCCTCGATGACGCGCTGCCCGCCGAGATCGCTTTCGACGCGGCCGCCGGGGATTTGCCAGACGCCTTTTTCGATCGGCGTGGCACGAGCGTTGGCGACCCAGGGCTTGAGCGATTTGGGAACGAGTTTGTTGAGGTCGGTCTTCCAAAGTTGCTCATTGTTGAAGTCGGCGCAGTCTAGAAGGCCGTTCGTTTGGGCCCTGTAGATTTTCTTGCCCGCATGAAACTGACACAACCTTGGATAACCGGTTTTCCAGAGATTCAGGTGAATTTCTCCCGGCCTGCTCGTAGCCACATTCACAACGGCGCCGCCTTCCTTGCTCGGAGGAACGCCCCCGCTTTCGATGCTAAGCGAAAAGAGCATGTCGGCGTTATCGTCTGCCGGAAGGATCGTGTGGCCGGCGAGGCCGCGACATCTCCAAAAGTGGGCCCACGCATCAATGAACTTGCCATCTGGAGAGTATCGAATGGCGGACCAGAGCGTTTTGGAGAATTTTTCGGCCGCAAAGTGCTGGTGGACCTTTCCCGCCACATCGTATGCAGTCACCGTCGGCCTGGTCGGCACGAAGCGTAGCCCCTGGTTATCTTCCTTCATCGTCGCCGAGGAACGCACCCAGCGTTGCCAGCCCTGGTAGTCGGCGTCGGCGATCAGACGCTTCTTGCCGTCCGAATGGATGGCGACTGACAATGGGGCCCACACCTTCTCGTCGCGCTGCGGCAACTCCTTCTTGCTGCCGTCGGGCAAGGTCGGGGTGCCGTACACGCCCTTCTCTAGCGACGGGGCCTTATCGACCTCCTTGTTGACGGCCCGGCTCCACACCGGCTTCTTCTGGTCCGGATCGAACAGGTAGAGATTGTTGCCCCCCGTCGCCGTGCAGCCGACCACCGCCCAGCCGGCGTCATCGACGGCCAGCGACACGCTCGCATCCGGTTCATTCACCGGAACCCGCAGCGTCACCGGTTCCTTCCCCTTGCGGTAAATGACGAGCTGATTGCCGGCGAGAAGCGCCGTCGCATTCTTGGCACGGGCGAGCTTCGTCGTCGGATGATTGGAGTGATCGCCGTAGTGGAAGAACCAGACGCCCTCTTGCTTGATGGGATGGGGGATGACTTCGCTCGGATCCCGCGGCCTTTCGGCCTCGGGCGTGTTGCCCCCCTTGCAAATAAAGGTCTCCACGCGGTCGCCAGCCCTTCCGTGCGGCATCGTGCAGATTGCGAGCACATCGCTCGTGCCGGCGATGAACGCGACGTTGTCGATCCACTGCTGGCCGACCTTGTAGGTGCGCAGAATTTTCCCGGCGTCGGAGAGCACGATGACGTTGGGATCGCCAAACGCCGCGATGGTGCCGACGACGATTTCCTTGCCGTCATCGGAGACATCGAGGCTGGTGATGCCCATACGAGGCAATGGGCCGACGCCACGTGCATCCCACGCGGGGAGCTTGCCGACCGGGAGTTGGGCTATTGCCGGGCAGTCATTAACGGCGATGATGGCGAGAGCAACAAGGAAGCGATTCATGGATTCGGCCTCCCAATCGCGAGATGAGTCGCACCCGACTATTTCCGCCGCAACTGGTCCACTTCCTTTTCTAGCGCGGTGATTCGATCGTGCATGGCTTGCATCTGCCGGCGCAGCGTGTCTATCTCCTCGGCGTGCTGCACTAAGCGCTCATACTCGGCGGCGGCATCGCGAACGGCGGCCTCCAGATCGTCCGGTTGCCACGGCTTTTTCAAGAACTTGAAGATATGTCCCTGTATTGATCGCCGCGATGATCGCATCCAGGTCAGCGAATCCGGTGAACAGCATCCGAATCGCCTGCGGATGCCCGGTGCGGATCGATTTCAACAGCTCCACACCCGTGACCTTCGGCATACGCTGATCGGTCATGATGATGTGCACTTCGTTGTCGCGCATCAGCTTCAAGCCTTCCTCGGCACTGCGCGCCTTCAGCACATTAAACTCGCGCCGAAGCAAGTCGTGCACCGAGTCGCAGACATCCATCTCGTCGTCGACCACGAGCAAAGTGTGTTTTTTTGTTTCGATCATAGGACTAAGTCGCCGTGTGCCAGCTTGCGGCGTAGGCACAAGCTGCCCGCTTGCGTCATGCGACCAGCATACCAGCAACGTGCCGATACGTGCCGCTGCCATTCCCGTAGCATCGCCACCCGTGTCGATCTTACCGAGCGTCGGCCTGGAAATCAAATTGCGGATCGAGCGGATCGCGGGTAAAGTGATGGGTGCTCGCATGGGGGAAAACCAACGTGGCCGCGGCGTCCGACAAACTGGAATCGAATCGTCGGCAGGCGCGTCTGGCGATCGAGTGGTTTGCCGTCGATCCAGTCCAGGTCGAGCGGATACTGCGCGCCGCGCAAGAGCGCCAGCGCGCCGGCGAGGACGTTGACATCCTCACGGAATTGCGCGACGCCCACATCTTGACACCCGAGCAAGTCGAGCGTGTGCGCCTCAGCGCGGCAGACGACGACACCGATGAGGCGCGCGCCACCAAGCTCGACCTGAACGGGGCCGACGGCGAGTTGAAACAGATCGGGTCGTACCGAATCCTGCGCAAGCTCGGCCAGGGTGGCATGGGCGCGGTCTATCTCGCTTACGACGCACCGAATAATCGCCAGGTTGCTGTGAAGGTTCTGTCCGCCGACCAGGCGGTCAAGACGAACATCCTCCGGCGCTTTCAGCAGGAAGGGCGACACGGAACGCTGCTCAACCATGTCAACATCATCCATAGCTACGACACAGGCCAGGATCCCGCCAGCGGGCTGCACTACATTGTCCTCGAATACGTTGACGGCCCGACTGCCCACGATCTGCTCGATCGGCTTGGCAAACTGCACGTCGGCGACGCGGTCCACATCATTCTCGACATCGCACGCGCCGTGGAACACGCCCACAAAAACCAAATCATCCACCGGGACATCAAGCCGTCCAACATTCTCATCACGCCTGCCGGCCTCGCGAAGCTCTCCGATCTCGGCCTGGCCAAACGCCGGGACGACTCCGCCAATCTCACCAGCGCCGATCAGGGTATCGGCACGCCGTATTATGTGCCCTACGAACAGGCGATGAACGCCAAGAAGGCCGACGAACGCAGCGACATCTACGCTCTCGGTGCGACGCTGTATCACCTCGTCACCGGAGAGGTTCCGTTCGACGGGACTTCATCCTTGGAGATCGTCGAAAAGAAAGGTATCGGCGTTTATCCGGCCGCACGCTCGAAGAACCCAGAAGTCCCAGCAAAGCTCGATGCAATCCTCGCTCGCATGTTGGCGCGAGAGCTGGCGGAGCGCTATCAGACCGCGAGTGAATTGATCGTCGAATTGGAGCGCTCGCAACTGGCTGCGAAGATTCCGAGCTTCGTCAGCGTCGAGGTCGCCATGCAGGATCCGGTCATGCACGAGCGCTTGACCTCGCCGATCGAAGCAACGCAGCCGGACATGCAACTGCAAAAAGGAGGCGACGGCGACAAAACAGGCAAGGTCGTCATCTGGTATCTGCGTTACACCGATCTGCGCGGCAACTTGTGCAAGGCGAAAGGCTCGGCCGCCGAGGTGATCGATCGCCTGAAGCGCGGCAGCATCCCACACGACGCGGAGGCATCACGATCGCCGACCGGTCCGTTTCGCCCGATCGGCACTTGGCCCGAGTTCGCCAAGGCCGCGGTGCCGGTTGCGAAAAAAGCCGATACGCCGAGCGAACCCGCGCCGCCGGCAGCGAGTGATGACGAGCTTGAAGCGGCCCAGCGGCTACAAACGCTGCTCTGGATCGCCGCCGGCGCCGTCGGCGCCGCCATCGTCGTGCTGCTGATCGTGACGGTGTACCTGATGCTGACGGCGGGATGAAGGTTGCAGCGAATGGGATTCCTGGTAGACTGGAGGTTGTGTGGACTTCCTCGAGCCGATATCGCAGTCTGAGTTCGACGCGCGTGTGAGACGCGCGGAAGCGATCGCGCATGACCTCGGTTTCGTCGGCCTGGTGGAATACCGGCATGCCAGGAGTAATTCGGGCGGCGGTTCGTTCTGCTTGGCTCCTACGATCGAGAGTGATTTGCTCATCGTCTACGCCGACGCATTTTCGCGTGATGCGGCGGGAGACGATTTCAGCTTGGAAGCAATCATCGCTCACGAACGCGGACATCAGCTTCTGCACCGGCATGAGCGGTTGCTGCGCGTACTGCCCAAAAGGAAATGTCGGAGGATACCGAAGAGGTTTTGGCATCGCTCCTGGGGGCGTTGATCGTTCGCAATCCACGCGACAGCAAGTCGCTGGAATATAAGGCGCTTTGCCATTTGGTGGTACGCGGCGTCAGCTTGTCGGATGCATCAAGAATCGTGGAAACAAATATCGAGCTGCTGAGGAAGGCCCTATGATCGGAAGAAAAAAGCTATCAGAAATTCGCCTAGAGCTACAAGAAGCTTACGCTGCTGAGGGCATCAACCCTATCATTGAGTTGGACAATAAGATTCGCAAACTCAAGAAATCAAAACCGGCGAAGGATGATGTGGTCAAGGACCTTGAGACATTTCGCGAGGCGCTATCGGAAATTCTCGAAGAAGAAGTTGAGAATCCTGCCCGACCCAAGCGCGCGAAGACAACGAAAAAAAAGCGGACTAATACGGGTGAAACAGCGGTCGAGCGCGTGCGCAAGTAGTTTGGCGACACTACCAACGTATCCCTTGTCGACGGACGACCACGATGGCTGTGTTTTCGCATTGGGAATCTTGGTCCAATCGTGCAACTCTGGCCGGGCTCACATTTCCGGGCGTGTATGCACTCGCCCTATCGGCAGAGAATATGGCGGGCGCGGAATTCACTTGGATCGCCGACATCATCTATGTCGGAATGACAAATGCCAAGGGTGGTCTCCGATCTCGTCTCCAACAGTTCGACAATACAGTCAAGGGAGGCGACGGTCACGGGGGCGGTCATCGTGTCCGATTCAAACACTCCGACTATGATAAGCTCGTGTCACAACTTTACGTTTCAGTTTGTCCCCGACGATGCGACGTAGTCGCATGTGATCCGACCGATCTTCGAGTCATGGGTCAGGTTGCATTGCACGAATACGAATGTTTCGCTCTTTTTGTTGAGCTCCACGGAATGTTGCCGGAGTTCCATGACAAAAAAAGGTCGCCGAAGAAGAAAGCACTCGGAGTATAACGCCTGCCCGATCGGAGTTTGATCATGGCTTTCGTTGGAGCATGTTCCCGCCGCACCTTCCTGCGTGGCGTTGGCGTCACGATGGCGTTGCCGTGGCTCGAATCGCTGCCGGCCTGGAGCGATCAAGGGCAGCGGCAAGGCAACAACGAACCGCCGGTGCGGTTCGCCTGCCTGTTCGCGGGCAATGGATTTCACTCGCGCGAATGGTGGGCGCGTGGCGAAGGGGCCAACATGGAGCTCGGCGCCGTGCTTCAGTCCCTGCGCCCCTATCGCGAGAAGATGAACTTCATCCGCGGGCTCTACAATGCCGAGGCGCTCATCGGTGGCATCCATAGCTGCCAGACCGGCAACCTCCTGTCCGGCGCTCACCTCGCCCCCGGCGGCGAAATTCGCTCCGGCATTAGCTGCGACCAGGTCATCGCTCAGCGGCATCGCGACGCGACCAAAGTGCCCAGCCTCGTCCTCGGTTGCGAGCCGTCGATCGCCGCGATCCACAAGAACTACTCGATGATCTACAGCTCACATATCTCGTGGAGTTCGCCGACCACGCCGACGCCGCTTGAAGTCTTCCCGGCCCTGGCGTTCGATCGGCTCTTCCGCGACAACGTGGGCCGAGCCGACCAGAGCGTGCTCGATGCCGTGCTGGAAGACGCCCGCGGCTTGCGCAATCAAGTGAGCCGATCGGATCAACGCCGGCTCGATGAGTATCTGTCAAGCGTGCGCGAAGTCGAAACGCAGATCAATCGCGCCGGGCAAGCAGGCCGACTGCAAGGCTGGCGGCCCACGCTCGAACGCCCCAATATCCCACGCCCCGCCGACGGCATGCCCCAGGACATCGATCAGCACATGCGGCTCATGTGCGATATCTTGGTGCTCGCCTTCCAGACCGACACCACGCGCGTCTGCACCCTGAAACTCAACAACGACCACTCGTCCTTGCGCTTCCCGAATCTACCTGCATCGAGCGGCCGCGGCGGCATCGACTACATGATCCATCACCTGCTCTCGCACACCAACAGTGCCGATTGGCTCAAGGTAAACCAGTTCTTCACCGAGCAACTGGCCTACATCGCGGGCCGGCTCGATCGCATTCAGGAGGGCAATCGCACCTTGCTCGACAACTCGATCATCCTCTACGCTTCGAGCATGATGACCGGCAACCACGATAACAATCAACTGCCGCTACTCCAGTTGGGCCGAGCCGGCGGCCGAATTCGCACGGGCCGGGTGCTCGAATGCCTGGGCCGGCCGAACCGCAAGATGTGCAGCCTGTACCTATCGCTCTTGGACAAAGTCGGCATTCGCCTCGACCGCTTCGGTGATTCAAACCAGCGGTTGGAGGAGATTTGACGCTGGGAACACTCGTCTAACCCTCAAATAAGCGAATTCGCGTCGCTAAGGTAGGCGTTTGTACCACGGCTCAGCCGGACGCACGGTCTCCGGGCTGTGGCGGTGGCAGCGGATGGTACTTTGGGTTGGCGTCGGCAATCGTTCTTTCGCTTTCTGCCGCGCGGATCAGTGGATGAATTGATTGACGATTTCAATACGTACGAGGACGAAGGATAGGGCGATGGAACCTTGATAGTTGCCCTGAAGAATGAGGCTTACGATTTGATTCGCAGGATCAATGGCTACATTGCCTACCTTCGCAAGTGCGAGCAAGGTGGCTCCGAGTGATGTCACGCAAGTGGCGAATGGCGAGTGTCACCACTCGCCACCCACCACTCACTTACTTCGAAATCGCCGTTATCTTGGCGATGCCTTTGCTGGCCTTCTCGTGGCCGGTAACGACGCTTTTGCCATCCGGTGTGAAAGCGGCGCAATAGGTGATCCAGCCTTTGCGCGATTCGTTTCCTTTGTCGGTGTCGTCGTAGACTTTGTTCCCTGACGAAAGCTCGTAGACGCGGAGGCTGCCGCCGTAGCCTGCGGTGGCGACGTACTTGCCGTCTTTGGAGATCGACAGGCCGAAGAGGTAATCGCGCGTCGGACCGATCTTCTTCGCTTCCTTGCCGTCGGCGAGATTCCAGAAGCGCAGGAATTTGTCATGGCCGACGGAGAGAACTTGCTTGCCGTCCGGCGTGAAGGCGACGGCGGTGAAAGCGTCGCGCAGTTCTTTCGGTTCTTCCTTTTTGCCCATGTCCTTCTTTTTCACGTCCTTTTTGTCTTTCTCGTCTTTCTTGGGCTCGATCTTCTTCGGCTCGATCTTGATCTCGGGCTTGGGCAGGTCGACCATCATGGACTTGATTTCCTTTTGGCCCTTGACGTCCCAGATTTTGATGATGCCGTCGTTGCCTGTCGAGGCAAGCTGGCTGCCGTCGGCGTTGAAGGCGACGGAGTAGACCGATTCTTTGTGAGCGCCGAGGTTCTTGATTTCCTTCAGGTCTTTGGCGTCCAAGAGCTTGACGGTTTTGTCGGTGCCGCCCGAAGCGAGAATGTTGCCGTCGGGGCTGAACGCGACGGCGCCGACGCCGCCGGGGACTGCGCCGGCCGCGGGATGCGCTTTGAGTTCTTTGATCGCTTTGCCGTCCTTGGGATTCCAGAATTTGATGACGCCGTCGGCCGATCCTGTGGCGACGATGGTGCCGTCCTTATTGAAGGCCACGCCGGTGACTTGGGAGGTGCCCTTGAGAATCTGGGATTCCTTGCCGCTGGCGAAGTTCCAGAGCTTGACGTTGCCGTCGAAGCTGGCGGTGGCCATGATCGAGCCGTCGCTGGAAAACGCGATGGAGTGGATCAGGCCCTCATGCCCCTTGAATTCGGCAGGAGCCTGGGCCCAGACAAACGAAAAACTGACGGCGGCGAACGCCGCGAGCGAAAGGCATAGACGTTTCATGAAAGCATCTCCTTGACATTGCCGCTTGTGGCTTAGCGCGTGCAGCAATCTTCGGTGACGACTGGTTTATCCGGCGAGCGCTAAGCCGCAGGCGGCCAGACAGCGGGTGGGGTGGGTTATCGCAGGCGTCACGCTCCGCGTGACGAATCCTCACGCGGAGCGTGAGGTCTACTCTAATATATTGGGTGCAAAGCCGCGCCGCATGGTATTTTCCGTAATAACGCGCGGAATCATGAACTGCAACAAATAATCGGGCCCCCCCGCCTTCGACCCGACCCCCGACATCTTGAACCCGCCGAACGGCTGCCGCGAGACGAGAGCCCCCGTGATCTTGCGATTGATGTAGAGGTTGCCGACGCGGAATTCGCGTTTCACCTTTCGAATGTTCTCTGGGCTGCGCGAGTACAAGCCGCCGGTCAGGGCGTAGTCGGTCCCGTTGGCGATACGAAGCGCGTCGTCCAGGGTCGTCGCTCTGATGACGGCCAGCACCGGACCGAAAATCTCCTCTTGGGCGATGACGGCATTCGGCGCCACGTCGGCGAAAATGTGCGGAGCCACATACGTTCCTTCGCTCACCAAGAATCCCGCGTCACCCGCGTAGGCCAGGTGCGCTTCCTTCCTTCCCTTCTCGATATAGCTCAGGATTCGTTGCCGAGAATCCTCGTCGATGACGGGACCGACCTTGCAGCTTGGATCTTCCGCGGGTCCGATTTTCAGGCTCTTGGTCGCGTCGATGAGGCGTTCGAGAAACTTGTCGTGCAGCGATTCCAGGACGATGGCGCGCGAGCAGGCCGAGCATTTCTGCCCCTGATAGCCGAAGGCGCTGGCGACGCCGCCGCTGACGGCTTCGTCGAGGTCGGCGTCGTCGTCGATGATGATGGCGTTCTTGCCACCGAGTTCCGCGATGAGCCTTTTGATGTGCGATTGTCCCGGCGCAAGATTCGCCGTCTGCCGATTGAGCAACATGCCGACACCGCGCGAGCCGGTGAACGCGACGAGGGCAACATCGGGATGCTCGGCCAGCGTGGGGCCGATCTCTTCGCCAACGCCGGGAAGATAATTGACGACGCCGGCGGGGAAGCCGGCCTCATGGAGAACTTCCATGAGCTTTGCGGCGCTGACCGACGACTGCTCGGCCGGCTTCATTATGGCAGTGTTGCCGGTGACCAAGGCCGCTGCGGTCATGCCGGTCAGGATGGCCAGAGGGAAGTTCCACGGCGCGATGACGACGGCGACGCCGCGCGGCTCGTAGAAAAACGCGTTGTCCTCGCCGAGCAGCACCTTCCCGGTCGGCGTGGCCAAGCGGCGCATCTCCAACGCATAATATTCCAGAAAGTCGATTGCCTCGCAGACGTCGGCGTCGGCCTCGCGCCAGTTCTTGGCGCATTCGTAAACCTGCCAGGCCGCCAGCTCGAAGCGTCGCCGCCGCGCGATCGCTGCCGCCTTCACGAGCAGGTCCGCACGCTCGTTTGGATCGACGGCGCGCCAGCCGGGAAACGCCGTGTGTGCAGCCTCGATGGCATGCTCCGCGTCGTGCTTCGTCGCTTTGGCGCAGCGGCCCACGATCTCGCGCAGGTGCGATGGGTTGATCGAGTCGATCGTTTCAGTCGTCTCGATGGTTTTGCCGTTGATGTGGAGAGGATGCGTGGCGCCGAGTTGTTTCTTGACCGTGGTGAGGGCATCCTGCATCGACTGGCGGGCGGCTTCGGTGCTGAAGTCGGCGAGGGGTTCGTTTCGAAATTCGCCCCCCTCTCCCCCTAGGAGAGGGGCTGGGGGTGAGGCCGGTGCGTTGCGAGCGCTAAACGGGGATGACGCAGGGTTCATGAGCAACTTCTCCTCGGCGACCTGTTCGGAGCTGGCGCGCAGGAACGATGTGTTGGCGGTGTTCTCGAGCAAACGCCGCACCAGATACGCCATGCCGGGCAAGAGCTGGCCGTACGGCGTGTAGACGCGCACGCGCTGGCCGAGCCGAACGATCGCGTCCTTCATCGGGTCGGCCATGCCGTAGAGCATTTGGATTTCATACGACCGATCGGGCAATCCCATGAGTTGCGCCGCGGCCATGGCATGGGCGAGACTGCGAGCGTTGTGGCTGCCGAACGCAGGCCGAAGCCATTCGTGGTTTTCCAGGAGCCAAAGTGTCATTCGCTCGTAGTTGGCGTCGGTCTCCCATTTGCGGGCGAACACGGGCGCAGGCCAACCTTCCTGGGCGGCGACAACCGTCTCGTAATCCCAGTACGCCCCCTTGATGAGCCGCACCCAGACCGGAGTGCCTCGCCGCTTGACCCACGTCAACAACCGTTGCAGATCGTCGCCGCACGACACGAGATACGCCTGGATGGCGATGCCGACGTCGGGCCAGTCGCGAAACGCCGGCTCCTCGAGAATCTCCTCGAAGATGCGGATCGTCACGTCCTTGTAGGCCGACTGCTCCATGTCGAAGTTGACGAAAGCGCGATGCTTCATCGCCGAGCGCAGGATGGGCCGCAGCCGTTCGCGCACGACGGCACTGGTGTGGTCCGGGGCCATCGGGTCGAATTGGCTGAACAGCGACGAGAGCTTGATCGACACGTTGACGCGGGGCAGAGCACTCTGATGATCACGATCGAGCAAGTCGACTGGAGACCAGCCGTCAGCGTGGCGACTCAGCCCCTCGATCAAGTCGAGATACTCCTGCTGGCACTTCTCGGCTTCGCGCTCCGTGATCGTCGCCTCGCCGAGAAGATCGACGGTGAAGGTCAGGCGCTGACGGCGCAATCCCTCGACCGTGGCGATGGCTTCCTGCAAATTCGAGCCGGCGATAAACTTGCGAGCCAGGCTCTCGGCATTGCTCCGTGCCAACTGGGCAACCAGTCCGGCGAGCCAGCCCTCGCGCGGCAAGAATCGCAATCCAAACCGCGCCCAGCCGGGCAGATGCTCGTGCGTCTCCGCGAAATACTCGTGCAGGTGCCGAATGATGGTCTCGGCCGACTGAAGTTGTGGCAACGTGTCGATGAAGCGAAAAAGCTGGACCTTGACGACCTCGTCATGCATCGTCCAGGCCATGAGCCGATCGTCCCACCACTGCGGCGAGAACACGAACGGACTGCGCTGAGCGGCGAGCGCGAACATCTCTTGCCCGTACGTCCGGGTCAGGCGTTCCAGTCGATCGCGATCCAACTCGGCAGCCGCCACAAACGCTCCGTCATTTGGATATGCTCGAAATGCCCCTGTTGATAATATGAGAATCGTGCGGCAACATCGTTCAGCCGCAAGCGGTCGGAGCCCACGCATGGCGGAAAGCATCGGCACATTCCAGATCCTCGGCGAGCTCGGCAAAGGCGCGCACAGCACCATCTACCACATCCGCCGCGACAGCGACAGCCGACAGTTCGCCCTCAAAGTCGTGCCGCTCGAAGAGGACGAGGACGCCAAGTACTACGACCAGGCCGAGCTCGAATACCGCGTTGGCCAGATGCTCGATCACGTTAACCTGATCAAGGTCTACGCCTTCGAAACCCAGCGCGACTGGTTCTTCCGCGTCCGCAAGGTGCATCTCTTGATCGAATACGTCAACGGCAGGACGCTCGACCACTGGCCCAAGCTCAAGCTGGCCTGGCTGGTGCAGGCGTTCGCGAAGATTGCCGCCGGCCTGGTGCACATGCATCGCCGCAACGTCTATCACGCCGATTTGAAGCCAAACAACATCATGCTCAGCAAGGCCGGCGAGATCAAGATCATCGACTTCGGCCTGGCCTGGATCAAGGGGGAGCCCAAGGAACGCGTGCAGGGAACGCCGGAGTATATGGCCCCGGAGCAATCGAAGCACAAGACGGTCAATGAGCGGACCGACATCTACAACCTCGGCGCGACGATGTACCGCATGATGACGGGCAAGCAGCCGCCCAGCACGATGGCGTCGCCGGATAGTCCAGGGATTAACGCCAAGCTTTTTCGCGAATGGCTGACGCCGGTGAGCGAACTTAGGCCCAGAACGCCGACGGCTTTATGCGACCTTATCCACCAGTGTCTCGACTACGAAGCGCGCAACCGCCCGGAACGGATGTCCGAAGTGTCCGGCGCCCTCAATTCGCTAGTCGCTCAGTTAGTGCACAGTGACGACGACAAACTCGAGGAGATCGGATGGTGATCGCTCTTCGTTTAGCGCCCGCGAGGTACACATCGGTTTTGAAAGTGACAAAGCGAGCCGTGCCGCGTAAGCGGGCGGTTGATGCGATGGCGATGGAACTCAACCGGCCGCTTACGCGGCACGGCTCGCCGATCCCAGCGTTTATCCCGGCGCTTGCGCTTTGAACAACCAATAGAGGAGCGTCTTTACCTCGAACGGCTTCAGCGTCGGCCGGAGCGACAATAGCCGTGCCGCGATGCCGCTCAGGTGCGGGGCCGCCCAACTCGTCGCCGGCTCCAGGGCGAACGGACCCAGATAGCCCCGACCATGCGCCTGAAACTCGATCTGGTCACGTGGCTCGTAGGCAAATTGCAGTGGATTCTCGAACAGCTTCTTGTCGACCGACAAGATCGGCGGCGCGAACATGGCCGGATAGCTGCGCGTGAACGGATGATCGTTGTGCGCGGCCGCGACGATCAGCACGTCCTTGTGATAACCTTCCTCGATGGCGCGCAAGAGTTGTTGCCGTTTCGGAAGCTGCTGTAGCTTCTGCTCCGTGACACCGAGCGAGAGGTTGACGATCTTGCACTTCCATACGTCATACGCCCAGCGCAGGGCCTTGATGACCGTCTCGACTTCGCAGGTTCCCGCCGGGCCGAACACATCGGCGGAGAAAAGCTGCACGCCAGGCGCTTGTGTCAGCAGGATGTCGGCGACCGTTGTGCCGTGCGGCGTGCTCTGCTTGCCTTGATACGGCATCGGCTCCGCGCGATCGACGGTGAATATGCCTCCTTGGATCGGCTGAATGGCCGTGCCGAATTTCTCCTGCAAGACGCCCCTTTCGACACCGCTATCGATCACACACACCGCGACCCCCTGGCCGCTGGCGCGCGGGTCCAGAAGCAGCCGCTCGGGCGTGATCAGTTTGAAGAGATCGTCGAACACGTCGGTCATGTTTTCGGATAAAAGCGTCGAGAAACGTATTCCTTCTTTATATCTGAAATGGTCCGCGGTCCGACCTTCGTATAGCGTTCGCGTGGCGCCACGCGAACACTGAACAAGGATCTACGGGCATCGTTGAATCGCATGGGAAACTCGATCAGCGGCGAGCAAATTCAACGCTTCGCGCAACAATGTCGCAAGCGATTCCAGCTCGGTCCGTGCCCGTTCGCCGTTCATCGGCGATTCGCACAGAACGGAATGGAGCACGATCGGCTCGCCCTCCCGCAAGTACAGGATGAGCTCAAGCAAGCACGCATCGGCGCTGCCCACATCGACGGCAATGTAGCGAACTTCATGGCGATACCAAACCTGTTTGCCATGATCGCGTGCCGTGCGGACAAGGAGGCCGTCCGCGACGCTGAGTTGTTGCACGGCATCGTCGCTGGCGCAATGCAAGTAGCGACGCCGGCCGTGTGCCGCCATCAGTACGACAATGCCTGCAGCAAAGGGAAACCCGGCGAGAAAGCGATAGGCCGGGACGCGAAAAGCAAGAAAGGCGCTATAGCTGATGATGGAGCCAAGTAGCAACAGCACGCCGATCTCGAAGAAACGCCATGCTCGCCGACGTTCGGGCGGCCAAGCATCTTCCCCGGGCGAGAAGTCGATGGTAGCCCAGTTCTCGCCGTGTTGGGTGGCGACCTGCGATGAATGCGGTGCTGCTGCCTGCGAAGCCGAGTCGATGTCGGCATCCGCACCCTTCCTGCCGGCAGAGTTTATCGAGATTTCTTTCACGGCGTTTTTCCAGGCAGCATGACGACGCGCGATACGTCAATTATACGGCACTCGCCGTGGATTTCATACCTGTGCCGGGCTCGTCGGGAGCAGGGGCATGCCTACGGGGCTCATTGTGCGCCAATACGCAATTGACCACGCGGCATTTGTCCTTTAGAGTGAAGACAACACTCTGGAGGTCCTCTGTGGAGCAAAAAGACCGCACCCGTCCGTTTCTCGCCGGTTCGCCGATTCTGCTTCTGGTCGCCCTGGCGGCGGCGTTCGGCTTCTGGTTCATGAACCGCGAGCCGACAGTTCGCGAAATCTCCTATGGCAGCCTGATGCATATCTGCAGGGCGGACGATCCGACCTGCCAGTTTCAGAACGTCGTCATTCGCAAAGGCGCCGACATCACCGGCGACTTCGTCATCACCGACACCATCTCCGACGGCACGGCCAAACCCAAACCGGCGGACGAAAAGAAATCGTTCCGCACACGCATCGGTCTGGCGTCGGATCAAGAATTGCTCGCCCGGCTCGACCAGCGTGCCGGACCGCACTATCAAGGCGCCGAAGAACGCCCGTTCCTCGAAGGCATTCAGAGCATCATCCTCGGATTTTTCATGCTGCTGCCGGTATTCCTGTTCGGGTTCCTTTTGCTGCGCTGGATGTCGGGAGGTGGGTCGGCGTTCAGCTTTGGCCGCAGCAAACACAAGATGTACGGCAACACCGACAACAAGATCACGTTTGAAGATGTGGCTGGGATCGATGAAGCCGTTGAAGAATTGCGCGAGATCGTCGATTTTCTGAAGACGCCGGAGAAGTACAAGGCGCTCGGCGGCCGCATCCCCAAGGGCGTGCTGCTCGTCGGCCCGCCGGGGACGGGCAAGACGCTCCTGGCCAAGGCGGTCGCCGGCGAGGCCGACGTGCCGTTCTTCTCGATGAGCGGCTCGGACTTCGTCGAACTCTTCGTCGGCGTCGGCGCCAGCCGAGTGCGCGATGTCTTCACGCAGGCCGAGACGATGGCGCCGTGCATCATCTTCATTGACGAGCTGGACGCGCTTGGCAAAACACGCGGCGGCATCTCCGTCGGCGGGCATGACGAGCGCGAGCAGACTTTGAATGCGCTGCTCGTCGAGATGGACGGCTTCGACTCCAACCGCGGCGTCATCATCATGGCCGCCACCAATCGACCCGAGACGCTCGACCCTGCGCTGCTGCGCCCGGGTCGATTTGATCGCACGGTCGTCGTTGATCGGCCTGACCTGGGCGGCCGTGAGGCGATTCTCAAAGTTCACACGCGCACCGTAAAACTGGCAGACGACGTCGATCTGCGCCATGTCGCCGCCCTCACGCCCGGGACGGCCGGCGCCGATTTGGCCAACATCGTCAACGAGGCGGCGCTCCTGGCGGCGCGCAAGAACCGCAACGCTGTTTCCATGCCCGACTTCAATGAAGCCATCGAGCGCGGCGCCATCGGCCTGGAACGCAAGAGCCGCATCATGACGCCCGAGGACAAACTGCGCGTTGCCTACCACGAGAGCGGCCATGCCCTGGTCGCTTGCGCCTTGCCCAACACCAGCCCCGTCCACAAGGTGACGATCATCCCGCGTGGCGTCGGCGCCTTGGGCTACATCTTGCAGCGGTCCGACGACGATCGCCACATGCAAACCAAGGGCGAACTCGAGAGCATGATCCGCGTCTCGCTCGGCGGCACGATTGCGGAAGAGATCATCTACGGCGAGATTGCGACCGGCGCCGCCAGCGACCTGGCCAAGGCCAACAACATCGCTCGCAAGATGGTCAAAATGTTCGGCATGAGCCGACTGGGCCGGGTGTTTTATGAGGACGAAAGCAGCAGCCCATTCCTGGGCAGCCTCGGCCTCGACACGCAGCGAGAGTTCAGCGAAGCGACCGCTCGCGAGATCGACCTGGAAGTCCGCAAGATCATCGACGATGCCATCGAGGACGTGCGTAAGATTCTGCTCGATCGCAAAGACGCCCTCGTCGCCGTCGCCAAGACGCTGATGGAAAAGGAAACGATTGACGGCGACGAGTTGCGTGGCATTCTCGAAACGAATTACCCTGGGCCGAAGCTCGTGCCCGCGTCAGACGCCATCGTCACGCCGGACCGCGTGGATGCCTCGGAGCCGAAGGATGCGCGCGAGAGCAAGGTGCCGTAACGAGCACCGTTTCGTCACTAGCCCGCAGCGCAAGCAAGGGTGGCCCTTGCTTGCGCTGCGGGCTAGTGACGCCGGTATCCGTTCCAATCGTGGTTCATTCCGATTACAATGATCTCCATAGACCCCGCGAAACTCTCCTTTCGGTAGCCACGTGGTTCTTCCAAACCTGCAAACCGCCGAGGCACGCCAAACACTGCCCGGCTTGCTGGATGTATCCGATGACGCGCTGCGCGCCTGGTTGGGCGAGCGCGGCGAGAAGCCCCTGCGCGCACGGCAGATTCGGCACTGGATATTCCAGGGCGGGGCCGAGTCGTTTGACGCCATGACCGATTTGCCCAAGGCGCTTCGGATGCAGCTTGTGGAGGCGTTTGTGCCGCTGGCGAGTCGCGTCGCCAAGCATTTGCGCGCCAGCGACAATACGCACAAGCTCCTGCTGGAGTTGCGCGGCCGGGAGGCCGAGGCTCCTGCCGAGCCGACGTCGCTGAACGGCTCGGCAGGAGCCTCGCCCTCCCGAAAACGGGATGTCCCTCAACTAATCGAGTGCGTGCTGATTCAAGACGAAGGCCGGCGGACCGCGTGCATCAGCACGCAAGTCGGCTGCGGCATGGGTTGCGTGTTTTGCGCCAGTGGGCTCAATGGCGTCGAGCGAAATCTCAGCGTGGGGGAGATCGTCGAGCAACTGGTGCGGCTGCGGAACTTGCCTGACAGCGAAGCGTTATCGAATCGCGACGCGAGCGCGAAGCCGCAAGCGACAAAACGGCTTACCCATATCGTCGTTATGGGAATGGGCGAACCGCTGGCGAATCTCGACAATCTCCTCGACGCCCTTGAGATCGCGACTTCCAAGGACGGCCTGGGCATCGGCGCTCGGCACATCACGATCTCGACGGTCGGGTTGCCGGCCAAGATTCGCCAGCTTGCCGATCTGGGCAAGCAGTACCACCTTGCCGTGTCACTGCACGCGCCCAACGATGAGTTGCGCAACCGCATCGTGCCGACGAACGACAAGATCGGCCTGGCCGCCATCCTCGATGCGGCGGCGTATTTCTTTGAGAAAACTGGCCGCCAGGTGACGTATGAGTATGTCTTGCTCGCCGGCATCAACGATGAACCAGCCCATGCCCGCGAACTAGCGCGGTTATTGAAAGGTCGACGCGCCCATGTGAACTTGATTCCGTTCAACGACGTCGAAGGTTTGCCGTACCGCCGGCCGACCGCCGAATCGCTGCAGGCATTCACAAATGTCTTGCATCAGAGCGGGATCAGTGTCAAAGTACGCAAAAGGAAAGGCTCGCAGATCGACGCTGCCTGCGGTCAGTTGCGACGATCCGTGGAGACGCAGAAATTAGCAATTGACAATTAGCAATTAGCTATTTCAAATTGGCGGTCGGCCTATTTCAATGGGCAATTGTCAATTGCTAATTGTCAATTGCTGATGCCTTGTGAGCGCGAAGCCGCAAGCAGCACTTAAGAGACCGGAACCCTTCGCGGTCTGTGTGGTTTTATTGGGTAACGGAAGGGATGCTTCAGCCGAGGCGATCGTGGCGACGGGCGAGTCGAGCACGCAACTGGCTTTGCGCGATCCCGACATTCGCCTCATGCTGCGCGTCCGCGACGATGACGCCGAGGCTTTCGCCGAGCTTGTCGAGCTATATCACCACCGCCTCGTGACCGTCATGCACCACCTCGTGGGCAATAACGAGGAGGCGGAGGATCTCGCTCAAGAGGTTTTCTTGCGCGTCTACCGGGGCCGAAAGAAGTATCATCCGAAAGCAAAGTTTTCGACCTGGCTCTACACCATTGCGAACAACCTGGCCCTCAACGTCATGCGTTCGCGCCAGCGCAAGCCGACCATACCGCTCAACGTGCGAGACTCCGGACCGCTGGGGCCTCGACCGGCAGAACAACTCGTGCTCGATCGGGCGGATCAGCCGCAGCAACGGATGCAGAAGCAAGAACTAGCCGCCATCGTCAAGCAGGCGCTCGACACGCTGAATGAAAGGCAACGGATCGCGGTCGTCTTGAACAAGTTTGAGGACATGAATTACGCCGAGATCGCCGAAGTGATGGGCCTGACGACGAAGGCGGTGAAGTCGCTATTAAGCCGAGCACGCGACAATCTGCGAATTGCCCTGCAGGGCTACATCCAGATGGATCAGGCGGAGCCAACGGAATCGGCGGAGGAATGAACGATGCCATTGACCGACGACGAAAAAGCGGAACTGGTCGCCTACTTGGACGGCGAACTCGACGAAGTGTCGACCCAAGCGGTGGAAGCGAGGATAGCCAGCGATCCGGAGACGCGCGCCGAGTTGGACGCGCTCAAGCAGACCTGGGGGCTGCTGGATTTTTTGCCTCAGGCAAGCCCATCGCCCAACTTCACGAATCGGACGATCGAACGCCTAACGATCGAGACCGAGGCGCCGCCGGCCGCGCCGCCGCCCGCGGACACGGCCTGGATAACGCTCGTTGGGTGGGCGGCGGCGATTCTGCTTGCCGTCGGGCTGGGCTACGGCGCGATGGCGTATTACTGGAAGGGGGTCGGCAAGGATTCGGGCGATCCGAGCAAGAATGGCCAGCCGATTCACCCGGAGCCGATCGCCGACGCGGATCTCCCACTGGTGCGTCACTTGCGAATCGCGGAACGATGGCGGGCCTATGAAAACGCCGGCGACATCGCGTTCGCCAAGCAGCTGAATCACCCGGACCTGTTCGCGGACGAGCCACAGTAGCTGTCAGCTATCAGCGATTAGCTGTCGGCCAAACGAAACTACGGATTACGGACCAAGATGATTCGCCAATATTCCTTCCTGGGCATGATCACTGCTTTCGCGCTTGTCGCGGCCTGGGCGGTCGCGCAAACGACCGACGCGGAGCTCGACCAGAATCGCGCTCGCGTGATCGCCCTGCGGAAGAGCCAACCGGAGCAGTTTGCTCGGCTGCGCGAGAATCTCAAGAGTTTCCTGGCACTGTCCGACACGCAAAGAGCGTCGATCGTCAAACTCGACGCGGAAGTGCAAAAACTGTCGCCCAAGAAGCGAGAACGTTTGCTGAATGCTCTCGAGCGCTACTCGGACTGGCTGGACCAGTTGCGTGAGAAGGAACCGCAGGCGTATCGCATGATCAAGGAAGCCCCCAACGATTCGGCTCGAATCGCCCTTATCAAGGACCGCCGGGATCGCGAGTGGATGGAGTTGCAACCGAAAGTCCAGCGTGACGAATGGAATAAGCTGCAAGGGCCGGCGCGTGCTGAGTTTGTGCTGATGCTTCGCGAACAAGAACGCCGCAAGCAGGAACAATGGCTCATCGCCAAGCGTTTTTGGCGCGAGCTTGAGAGCAAGCAGACAATGCCTTGTCGCCTTAGCGAGTTCACACCCAAGGTGCGCGAGTATGTAACGGATTATCTCCTGCCTTACATGACCGATGTGGAGAAAAAAGAACTACAGTCGGCGGAGGGGCACTGGCCGGATTATCCGCAGACGCTGGTGGCGTTCGCCGTCAAAAGGCCGCCGGCGTTGCTGCCGGAAGCCGTCGCACCTCGGAAGGTAAGCCAACTCCCCAAGCCGGTGCAGACGCGTCTACTCGAAAAGAAGAAGGGGGGGCCGAAGAAACTGGACCTCAAGAGTCTTGAAGGACCGAGTTTCGCGAGCAATCTTGTCAAACATCATGCGGTCGTCGTATCGCTGGAACATGAATACCTGGCGGCAAGCTACAGTTCGCTTTTGAAGCCGATGAAGGAATTCATGGACAACAAGTTGCAGCCGGCACTGGATCAAACGGAAAAACGTAAGCTGACGGACGAAGCAGGAAAATGGCCTGAGTATCCCGAGGCGATTCGCGAGTTGGCGAAGAAGCATGGGCTATCGCCCCCCTGGCACATACTGCCCGAGCCGGAGCGCTGGCGCTGGGACGCCTATCGCAATGTGAAAGCCGGGAGTTGGGGGGCCGACTTCGTGAAAGAGAAAAAGACGCCGTGAGCCTGTCCGCCGTCTATCCGCATCGGATTCGCCTGCGTGGACCCTGGGAATGCCAAATCGCTGGCTGCTCAGGCGAACCACGTCGCGTCATCATGCCGGCGCGTTGGGGCGAGGCGGGTCTGGCTGACTATCGCGGACTCGCCACCTTCACGCGCCGCTTCGGCTATCCGGGCAAAATCGACGAAACCGAACACGTCTGGCTCACCTGCGACGGGTGCACGGGCTGCCACGGCGTTTCGCTCAATGGCCAAGCTCTGGCAGTCGTTCCGGATTCGACGTTCGCCTTCGATGTCACGAAGCTGCTCAGATCACGCAATCGCCTTGAAATCGCGATCGAGGGCACGACCGCCGATGCTGGCCTGTGGGGCGAAGTGGCGCTCGAAATCCGCAAGGACGCTTTCTTGGCGGACGTTCGCATCGAGCAGACCAAGCCGAAGCTTCAAATCGCAGGCAAAGTTGTCGGCAGTTCGCCGCAACCATTGGAACTGTACACGCTTGTGGACGGCCGACATGTCGATTATCGCACAGTTCTACCCAGCAATGACGGGACGCCATTTCGCATCGAACTCTCGGACGTTCAAGATCCTGCACAGCTAGTCCGCGTGGAATTGATTCACATCTCAACGATTTGGTACATCGTCGAAGTGCCGATCAGGTAGGTCAGGCTTTCCAGCCTGACGTGCGCGGCACACCGTCAGGCTGGAAAGCCTTACTTACGGGGGCACGACATGGCCTGCGTGGCCTGCTTCGGGAGGGCGAGGCTCCTGCCGAGCCGGAAGCGACAGGATGCTCGTCCGAAATCGAGAATTTCGCGGGCTCGCGGCTCGGCAGGAGCCTCGCCCTCCCGTGCCGTTTGCAAACCATGTCGTGCACCCCTGACCTACGGAATTGCCGATTTCGCAATGGAAATCGGCGTAACCTTTTGTTATAACCGACTGATGAAAAGGGATTTCCGGCAATTCGGGAAATCCGAAGTTGGTACTGGATCGTCGTGTAGGAAACGGCAAACTCTTTTTCCTTACGGGCTCGCTGCGCTCGGCTAAGGGCATCTCGGGTCATCACACGGAGACTTTGCATGCGTTCGTTTTGGTCCGTTCTCTCGATGGCGGTCGCGGCGATCTTGCCGGCGACTAGCCAAGCCGCTTGCTGCTACTTTTCCGCCAAGAACACAGACATTCTGCAGCCCGCCCAAAAGGTGTTCATCACCTGGGACCCGGTCGAGAAGGTCGAAACCTTCACGGTGCAGCCGAAGTTCGAAGGCAACGCACTCGACTTCGGCATGGTCATCCCGACGCCGAGCCAGCCGAAGCTGAGCGAGATGCCGCGGGATTTCTTTAAGCATTTGGCGATCTACACGATCATGAAACGGCGCGAGTCGCCGCATTCGCAGCTCTTGCCAATTGAAGTCGAGAATCGCCTTGGCGCCATGAAAGCCATGAACGCTTTGGCCCGCGACCGTGCCGAAGGATCGTCTGCTGCTCCCGAGAAGAAGCCAACGGTCATCGTGCTGGAGACTGGTGTGGTGGGCTCGCTTGATTACAAGATCATCGAAGCCACCAAGGCCGACGATCTCTTCCAGTGGCTTAAGGACAACAAGTATAGCTATTCCGGCGACGAAGCGACGCTGCAACACTACATCCAGAAGAAGTGGCTGTTCACGGTCATGAAGATCGACACCATGCAAATGAAGCGCAACAAGGATGGCACGTTCGACGGCGAAGTGACGCCCACGCGTTTTCAGTTCAAATCGGAAAAACTTGTCTATCCACTGAAGATCACGCAGATTTCGGTGCGCGAGAAGACCGAGGCGTTGTTCTACGTGCAAGCGCCGTTCAAAGTCGATCTGCCGGGCGACATGACGTATCAGTACACTTGGATCCCGATGCTCCAAGGCGCTATTGGTTGCTCGGGCGGCATTCCCGGTCGCGGCCAGGAATGGCTCACCGCGATTCAACCACAGACGCAGCAACTGCTTCAGCGGGCCGGGCAACTCAACTTCCGCTTCGTGCCCGGTCAGCGCCCGCTCGCCAACAACAAGGGCCATATTCCGACAACGATGGAATGGGCCCGCAAGTTGACCAAGGACGACGTGGCCGTGCTCGCCGGCAAAGCGCCGTACAGCGAAAATGTTCCAAACGTCGATGAAGGCTTCAGCAAAGCCGATCTGAAGGACCCGCAGCGAGCCGAGGCGATCTACAAAGTTATCCGCGCTCGCCTGGCGAAGGCGCAGAAAGAACGGCCCTTCGGCTACTTGGTCCGTCACGCTCCGGCCGACGATGTCAAGAATTTGCAACAGCTCGCCGGCCATTTGACGGAGAGCCTGTTCATCACGAAGTTCCGCAAGATCTTCGCTCGCGATGAGATGAACGACGATTTGGCGATTGTGCCGGCACGCTACAACGGCGCCGAGGACAACTCGGAGTACGAAGAGATGCTGCCGTCGTCGCCGCCGTGACAGTTTGGGGCGTCGCGTTCGCAAGGCGCCCGGTGAGCGCAAAGCCGCAAGCGGCTATTGGGAAGAGTTGGTGCGTGGTGTCTGTCATGCCCCAGGACGCGTGGTGCACGTCGTGGGGCGTTTCCCATTTCTCAAGGAGAGTTCCGATGCGAACCGTTCTCGTGAAATGTCTGCTCCGCGCGCTGATGCTTGGGCTGATCGCCTCGCCCTACGCCGACGCGGCCTGCTGCTATTTCTCCGCCAAGAACAGCGACATTCTGCAACCCGCTCAAAAGGTGTTTATCACCTGGGATCCCGAGAAGAAGGTTGAAACCTTCACAGTACAGCCGAAGTTCGAGGGCAACGCACTGGAGTTCGGCATGGTGATCCCGACGCCGACGCAGCCCAAGTTGAACGAAATGCCGCGCGATTTCTTCAAGCACCTCGCGGTCTACACGATCATGCGGAAGCGTGAATTCCCGCACTCGAAGCTGTTGCCGTTGCTCGAACCGCCGCCGCGTTTCGGCGGCATGAACTTCGGAATGATGCCGATGGCTGGCATGGGCTTCGGCGGCGGCATTGGCGGCGGCATGATGGGCATGGGTGGTGGCGGCGGCGGGTTCGTGCCGCCCAAGCCGCCTCCGGTTCGCGTCCTCGAAGTCGGCACCGTCGGCTCACTCGATTACAAAATCCTCGAAGCCGACAAGGCTGACGAACTCTTCAAGTGGCTCAAAGACAACAAGTACAGCTACGCCGGCGATGAGGCCACGCTCAATCACTACGTGCAAAAGAAATGGACCTTCACGGTGATGAAGATCGACACGATGCAGATGAAGCGCAACAAGGACGGCACATTCGCCGGCGAAGTCACGCCGACGCGTTTCGAGTTCAAGACTGACAAGATGGTCTATCCCCTGAAGATCACGCAAATCTCCGTGCGTGAAAAGACCGAGGCGCTGTTCTACGTGCAAGCTCCGTTCAAGGTCGATCTTCCGGGCGACATGACCTACCAGTACACCTGGGTCCCGATGCTGCAAGGTGCGATCGGTTGCTCCGGAGGCATCCCAGGCAAGGGAGAGGAATGGCTGACCACGTTTAGGCCGCAGACCGATGCGTTGCTGCAGCGGGCGGCTCAGCTCGAATTTCGCTTCCTACCCAATCAACGTCCTCAAGCCAACCGCAAGGGGCACATCCCGACAACCATGGAATGGGCACGGAAGCTAAGCAAGAACGATGTCGACATCTTAACCGGCAAGGCGCCTTATGGCGAAAAAGTTCCCGATCCCGATGAAGGCTTCACCGTCGCGGACGGTCGAGAAAAGGAGCGCGCCCGCGCCATCGTCGCCGTCATCCGCGCTCGGCTCGCCAAGGCGCAGAAGGATCGTCCCTTTGGCTATCTGGTGCGGCATGCGCCTGCCGACGACGTGAAGAACCTCCAACAATTGGCGGGCCATCTGCAAGCCGATTGGTTCATCACGAAGTTCCGCAAGCTGTTTGCTCGCGATGAAATGAACGACGATCTGTACCTTGTCGCCGCCCGCTACAACGGCGCCGACGATCGTTCGGAGTACGAGGAAATGTTGCCGTCGTCGCCCCCATGAGACGTGTTTCACGTTTAGCGCTCGCATGACGCCATGCGAGCGCTGAACGTAAACTATCAGAGGAATCTGCCATGCGAATGCTCATTACCGCCCTCGCCGTTGGGCTCATTGCGCCCGCTTCAACGCAGGCGGCGTGCTGTTATTTCTCCGCCAAGAACGCGGATATCTTGCAGCCGGCGCAGAAGGTGTTCATCACCTGGGATCCGGCTCAGAAGATCGAGACGTTTACCGTACAGCCCAAGTTCGAAGGCAACGCACTCGACTTCGGCATGGTGATTCCAACGCCGACGCAACCCAAACTGAGCGAGATGCCGCGCGATTTCTTTAAGCATCTGGCGATCTACACGATCATGAAGAAGCGCGAGTTCGCGCAGTCGAAGCTGCTGCCGCTGTTGGAGCCTCAAGTCTTTGACGATGTCGCCAAGTTCGCGATGCCGGCGGCCAACGCCGGTGGGTTCAAAACGCAAACGGCTTTGGGTGACAAGGCGACGCGCCAATCCACGATCAAAGTTCTCGAAGTGGGCACCGTCGGTTCGCTCGATTACAAGATCATCGAGGCGGGAAAAGCCGACGATCTCTTCAAATGGCTCAAGGACAACAAATACAGTTACGCCGGCGATGAAGCCACGCTCAATCATTACATCCAGAAGAAATGGCTCTTCACCGTGATGAAGATCGACACGATGCAGATGAAGCGCAACAAGGACGGCACGTTCGCCGGTGAAGTCACGCCGACGCGCTTTCAGTTCACCAGCGAGAAGCTCGTTTATCCGCTCAAGATCACGCAGATCTCGGTGCGTGAGAAGACCGAGGCGTTGTTTTACGTGCAAGCGCCGTTCAAGGTCGATCTGCCGGGCGACATGACGTACCAGTACACGTGGATTCCGATGCTGCAAGGCGCGATCGGCTGCTCCGGGGGCATTCCGGGCAAGGGCCAGGATTGGCTGACCGCGTTCCAGCCGCAGACGCAAGTGCTGCTGCAGCGCGCTGCCCAGCTCAACTTTCGCTTCATCGCCGGTCAACGTCCGTTGCCCAACGCCAAGGGGCACATCCCGACGACGATGGAATGGTCCCGCAAGCTGACCAAAGACGCCGTCGGCGTGCTGGCCGGCCGCTCGCCGTATTCGGAGCGAGTCCCCGATCCGGATGAAGGGTTCACGCTCGCCGACGGCAAGGACAAGGATCGGGCTCGCGCGATCGCCAAGGTCATTCGTGCTCGTTTGGCCAAGGCACAAAAAGAACGTCCGTTCGGCTACCTCGTTCGCGAGGCGCCGGCTGAGGACGTGAAAAACCTCCAACAGCTCGCGGGCCATCTGGGCGAGAGCCTGTTCATCACCAAGTTCCGCAAGATATTCGCGCGGGACGAGATGAATGACGATCTGGTCATCGTGCCGGCACGCTACAACGGCGCTGAGGACAGTTCGGAGTACGAAGAGATGCTGCCGTCGTCGCCCCCATGACGTTCTGCCGCAAGCAGCGAATGAGAGGAGTCTTTCCCATGCGATTCTTGTTCATTGTTGCGCTCGCGCTGGTTGCACCCGCTTCCAGCCGGGCAGCGTGCTGCTACTTCTCCGCGAAGAACGCGGATATCTTGCAGCCCGCACAAAAGGTGTTCATCACCTGGGATCCCGCTGAGAAGGTCGAGACCTTCACGGTGCAGCCGAAGTTCGAAGGCAATGCCCTCGATTTCGGCATGGTGATCCCGACGCCCAGCCAGCCCAAGCTAAGTGAGATGCCGCGGGACTTCTTCAAGCATTTGGCGATCTACACGATCATGAAACGGCGTGAGTTCGCCCAGTCGAAGCTACTCTACCTGCTCGAGCCGCCTCCGCCGTTCCCGGGCGGATTTGGCGGCGGCGGGCCACTTCTGCCGATGGCAGCGGCCCCGCCCGGTCTGCCGACCGACAAGAAAAAGGAACGCGAACCGGAAATCAAGATTCTCGAAGTCGGCACCGTCGGTTCTCTCGACTACAAGATCATCGAAGCCGGCAGGGCCGACGATCTCTTCAAATGGCTCAAGGACAACAAATACATCTACGCCGGCGATGAAGCCACGCTCAACCATTACATCCAGAAGAAGTGGATCTTCACGGTCATGAAGATCGACACG
>Ga0194132_10002877_pt1 | contig 31472 bp, 33 predicted proteins | sample TA2KigOf80mmetaG_FD_148612 | JGI IMG/M metagenome (GOLD analysis project Ga0194132, IMG submission 148612) | Freshwater microbial communities from Lake Tanganyika, Tanzania - TA2015054 Kigoma Offshore 80m | ecosystem: Environmental > Aquatic > Freshwater > Lake | place: Tanzania: Lake...
CACCTGCGGTCCCGACGATGCGCCCACCCTGGTCATGGTCCACGGCTCGCCCGGCGGAGCCCGACCGTTGGTCCCGCTGATGAAGGAACTCGGCAAGACGTTTCGCATCTTCGCGCCCGACACCCTGGGCAACGCCGACTCTTCGCCGGGAACTCAGTATCCCGTCACGATCCCCTATCTCGCCGATGGCATGTTGCGCGCCATGGAGAGCCTGGGTATCCGCGAATTCTATCTCTACGGCACACACACCGGTGGCAACATCAGCATCGAAGCCGCGATCGCTGCGCCACAGCGCATCAAGAAGATCGTCCTCGACGGTGTCGGGCTCTACTCCGAGGACGAAAAGAAGGGGCTCGTGGCCAATCATGCCCCCGAAATCAAACCCGATCTCGAAGGCACACAGCTCCTGTGGGCTTGGCACTTCGTGAGGGACGGCGCCCTGTTCTGGCCATGGTGGCGCACCACGGCCGATCGCGTACGCAAGGGGCTCGGCCTCCCCTCGCCCGATTCGTTGCACGAGTCCGTGGTCGACGTCTTGAAGGCGATCAAGACGTATCACCACGCTTACCGTGCGGCCCTCGGCTACAACAAGCAACCGCGCATGGCCCTGATCAAGACACCGACCCTGGTGAGCTGCGGCGAAACCGACATGCTGCGACCGTACACGGAAGAAGCCGCCAAGCTGATCCCGGGAGCCCGCTACGCCTACACGCCGGATCCGAAGGGCCCCGAGGCGCTCCGCGAGATCGCACGGGTCTACACGGAGTTCTACCTCGGCCGCTGAAACTCAGGCTTCGACCGCCTGTGGTCGCGGTTCCGCCGTGACGACGGCGCGAACATCGGGCAATTGCCGCAGGGCATTTGCGATTTTGCGCAACCACTCCGCGCTCACACCGGCGATCTCCAGGTGAATGACAACGTGCTCGCCCGCCGTATGGGCATCGAGACGCGTGGGCATCAGGTCGAGTTTCGCCAAGGGCTGCAGCACACGGACGAGAATCGCGGGCGAAGCGAACGCTTCGATGGCGAACTGCGCGGATCCGGTGGATCGAGGGCTATTGGACATGGAACGAACTTCTCTTTGAGGACGACGGACGGACGGCAGCGATGACCCGGCTCTTCGTGAAGGCCGGGATCGCGACTCGTACGCCGACGATCGTCCGGCCGCAGATCGAGGCCGGGACCGTAAGTCGCCGCAAAGGAACGTTCGTTCGCATGGCGCGGGACGATGCGTTCGCGTCCATCAGAAGTCAAGCCACCTTCACAGGGGCGGCAGTTGTTTCGCGAGTTCGGGTTTCAGAACCTTGCCCATGCCGCTCTTCGGGAACTGATCGAGAAAGAACACTGCGCGCGGCACCTTGTAGGGCGCAAGAAACTTGCGGCAGTGGTCCACAAGCTCACCCCCGCTGACCTGACGTTTCGCCACGACGAACGCAGCGATCTCCTCCCCCCGTTCCTTCGAGGGCCAGGCGACCACCGCGGCGTCACCTACGGCATCGTGAGAAAGAAGCGTCTGTTCGATCTCCTCGGGATAGATGTTGATGCCCCCGCGGATGATCATGTCCTTGGCCCGACCGGCCAGGTAGAGATATCCCCCAGCATCCAGCCGTCCGAGATCCCCGGGATAGAACCAGCCGTCACGAAACGCGGATTTGCTCGCCTCGGGATTGCGGAAAAAACTGTCGGCCACCGTCGGACCGCGATAGCGGACCCGACCAACCGTTCCCGGTGGTACGGGCCGGTCCTCGGGATCGACGATCTCGACATCCATGGCGTGGATCGGACGCCCAACCGAGTCCTCGACCTCGGGCGGATCCGCGGGACGCAATAGCGTCAGGCCGCCGCCCTCCGTCGAGCCGTAGTAGTTGCACAACGCTGGTGAAACGCGGGCAAGAACCGCCTTGCGCTCATCCGGATGCAGGACCGCTCCCGTCGAAAACATCAGCCGCAACTGCGGCAACAGGTGTCCGTGCGAAGGCGCGATCGAAAGAAGCCGTCGTAACACGGTGGGAACCAGCAGCGTCACGTCGATACGTTGCTCGGCAATGACTTGGACGATCTGTTCCGGCTCATAGGGCGGTGGATTGAACACGAGGGTCGCACCATTGTTGACCTCACCGAGGGTCAAATTGCGTCCCGCGCCGAAATAGAGCGGCAGGGCCACCATGAACCGATCCTCGGGACGCAACCCGAGAGACTTGCGCTGCGCCACGTAGCGTGCCGCCATGTGCCCATGGGTGATCATCGGCCCCTTCGGAATACCAGTAGTGCCAGAGGACAACGAGAGACAGAAGTCGGCCTCCGCGTCGCTCGGAAACGAATCCGCGGGCGCGGTGGCGGCCACGGCGCGATGCCACTGCTGATCGACGGCGATCGAGCGCAACGACGGCGACAGCGCATCGTCCGCCTCACGCAACACCAGGGCGGCGGCGAAGAACTCGGCCACCCGACGTTTCTCCTCGGCGGTCCAGCGATGGTCCATGGGCAACAGCGCCGCCCCGCTGCGGGCGATCGCGTAAAGCACCACCAGATGTTCGGGGGTATCGCGAAGACAAACCCCGACGATCGCGCGGGAACCAATGCCTAGTTGCTGGAGATAGGTCGCCGTCCGTCGAACCAACGCATCCATCTCGCGATAGGCAATCACCCGTGACCCGTGGATCATCGCCGGGTGCTGCGGACGCGCGTGCGCATGTTCGATCAAGACATCGGCAATGTTCACGAAATGCTCCCTGAACTGGCGCCAGCCCGGTCGAGCGTGACACGATAGTCCGTCACGCCAAGGGGGGCGTCATGGAAAATGTCGAACAGAGTTACCAAACCATCACGACGTTCATCAACACGGCGATCCAATGGACGATCGCCCATGGGTTCCAGGTTCTCGGCGCGCTGGTGCTTTTCTACATCGGTGTACGGCTGGCCCGCTGGGCCGGCCGTCAGATTCGCCGCATCGCCACGGTTCGCGGCCTCGACCAAACGCTGATGAACCTCGCCAGCACCCTGGTTCAGGTCGTGATCGTCGCCGTCCTGATCATCATCACGCTCGGCAATCTCGGGATCGAGGTAACTCCGTTCGTGGCTCTGCTCGGGGCCGGGACGCTGGGTGTCACGATGGCGCTGCAGGGCGTGCTCTCGAATATGGCGGCTGGCGTCGCGATCATCCTCAGCCGGCCGTTTCGAATCGGCCATACGATTGCGGTCGCCGGCCAAAGTGGCGTCGTGCACGAGATCGGACTGCCGGCGACGGTGATCCAGGGCGAAGACGGCGAGAAGATCACGATTCCCAACAAACACATCGTCGGCCAGGTCATCGTCAACTCGGACCGGAAACGCGTGGTCGAGTATCGTATCGCCCTCGCCGCGGACCAGGACGTGACGACCGCCATCACCGCCGTACGCCAAGCCTTCGATCGCTTCCCGGATCTCGCGGAGGCACCATGCGCTCAGGTCGGACTGCACGAGTTCACCTACGGCGGTATCCTCCTCGGCCTGCGTTTTTGGGTACCGAGTCGGCAGTACTTCGAACGGCGCTACGCGGTGAACCGAGCCGTCCACGAAAGTCTTCGCACGAGCGGGGTCAGGATGCTGGCGTTCTCCGGTACCAGCCTACCGGCACCCGCCCTGGTCGATCGTGCGACAAACAGCGCGCTCGATTCTTTCGCCGAATCGTGACCTCGCCGGGTACGATCGATCACGCTCGCAATCCTACTACGTGAGGATCCCATGCCCATCAGCAATGACGTGCGCGCCATCGACACCGTCGTCAATATCATGACGCCGGAGGTGCTCGCCAAACGACCGAAGGATCGGCGCGAATTTTTCGTCGACAAGATCGGTGTCGACGAGCAGACCTTTCGCGGCATTACGCACGAAGACATGCTTAGGCGCATGGACGCGGCCGGAATCGAGCGCAGTTTCCTTATCGCCTCGAAGAGCGGCGTCGCGAGCCATCCCGCGAGCTTCCAAGTGCCCTACGAGGCGGTCGCCGAAGCCGTGCGGCGCTACCCTGATCGATTCTCGGGCCTCGCCGGCGTCGATCCGACCCAGGGCATGGTGGCGGTCCGCGAGCTGGAACACGGCATCAAGGATCTCGGTTTCATCGGAGCCCACGGCTATCCGCACTGGTTCGAGCTACCGCCCGATCACGCCCGCTGGTACCCGATCTACGCCAAGTGCGTCGAACTCGACGTTCCGATTCAGCTTCAGGTCGGCCAATCCCTCGTCTACTCACGCTCGGCCCCGAAGCGAAGCGTGGGGCGACCGATCACCCTCGACGCGGTCGCCTGTGACTTCCCCGACCTCAAGTTGATCGGGATCCACGTCGGAATCCCCTGGACCGAGGAGATGATTGCCATGGCCTGGAAGCATGCCAATGTGTTCATCGGCTCGGATGCCCACAGCCCGAAGTACTGGCCGGAGAGCTTCGTCCACTACATCAACACCTACGGCCAGAACAAAGTGATCTTTGGAACCGACTTCCCCATTCTCGGCTTCGAGCGGACGATGGAGGAAATCAACGACCTCCAGCTGAGGCCGGGGGTGCGCCAGAAGTTCCTGCGCGACAATGCGGTCCGAATCTACAAACTCAAGGGCTGATCGCCGAGCTCATGCGAGGGGTTGCGGCCTCTCGACCAGCACCGATTCGTGCCACGGGATCAGCGCGCGTCGGATGACGATGATCGCCAAGTAGAGCACGAAGCCGATCAACGTAAGCTGGATGAGTATTCCGAAGAGCCCGGGCGCATTGAGTTGATTCTGGTACTCGAGCGTCAGGTAGCCGAGGCCCTGGGTGCCACCGGCGAACTCCCCGACAATCGCCCCGATGTAGGCGAGCACGATCCCGACCTCGAGACCGGCGATGATCGCCGGCAGGGCGCTGCGCAATTCGAGCAGCGAAAAGGTCTGCCAGCGCGAGGCGTTCAGGCTTTTCATCACGTCCTTGTGGCCGAGGTCGACCGATTTCACGCCGAGCAGCGTATTGGTGAGGATCGGGAAGAACGCGAGGATCGTCGACACCAGGATCTTGGGTTCTGATCCGAAGCCAAACCACAGGATGAAGAGCGAGACCAGGGCGATCTTCGGGATCACTTGGGTGGCAATCACGAAGGGGCGCAACGTTTCTTCGAGCCACTGGATCTTTCCCAACAGCGCCCCGCCCCCGATGCCGATGATGCAGGCGAAGAAGAACCCGACGAGGGTTTCGTAGACCGTGATGTAGGTGTGGTTCCACAAGCTCTTGAGTTGCAACAGCTTGCCGTACTGCATCACCACGTCGCCCGGGCGCGGGACGATAAACGGATGAATGCCCGACCAGCGGCAATAGAGATCCCAGGCGACCAGGAACACGAAGATCAGCGCGGGCGTGGTGAACCACGTCATATGGCGACGGACGAAATTCATCCCATGGCCTCCAACTGCTCACGCAGAGTCCGCACGATCGCCTGGAACTCGGGCATCGTCTGGATTGCCATCTGGCGCGGTCGCGGGAACGAGACCTCGGTGACGCTGCTAATGCGGCCAGGACGCGGCGAGAGCAGAATGATGCGGTCCGCGAGAAAGACCGCCTCACCGATCGAATGCGTGACGAAGACGACCGTCGACTTCTGGCTCATCCAGATGCGCTGAATTTCCAAATTCATCGTGTCGCGCGTCATGGCATCGAGTGCCCCGAACGGCTCGTCCATCAACAGGATCTCCGGGTCGTAGGACAACGCCCTGGCGATAGCGGCTCGCTGCCGCATCCCACCCGACAACTCGCGTGGCCAACGCTTCTCGAAGCCCTTGATGGCGACGAGATCGCAAAGCGCGCGCGCCTTTTCCAGGCGTTCCCGGCGACCGACCCCACGCAGCTTCAGGGGCAACGCAACGTTGTCTTCGATCGAAAACCAGGGGAACAGATTGGCCTCCTGGAACACGATGCCGAGTTCCTGAAGCGCCACCTTGTCCCGCTGGCCGCCGTTCCAGAGGTTGCGGCGGGCGACACGAACCTCGCCAGCAGACGGCTGCAGCAACCCCGCGATCATGCGCAGGATCGTGGTTTTGCCGCAGCCGGAAGGCCCGAGCAGGACGACGAACTCGCGCTGGCGCACGTTGATGTTCGTCGTCGCCACGGCATGGACCACCCCATCAGCGGTCTGGAACCGTTTCTCGATTCCGACGAGCTCGATTTCGTCGGCGACCGCAACCGCCGGCTGATCGACGTTCACGCGCCCACCGTGCTACGAGCGCAACGCTTCTTCGACGAAGCGGTTGGTGTAGAGGTCGGTCGCGGCGATCTTGCGCTCGAGCTGCTTTGCCGCATTCATGTTGTCGATCAGGGCTTGCCAACGCGACGGCACGTTGCGCAGCAGATTTTCCTTGCCCTCGCTGAACCAGAGCGGCTCTTCGTCTTCGATCGTCTTGGCCGCCGCCGCTGGATTCGTCAGGCCCTCGATGGGAAATTTTTCACCGAGGCGCTTGACGATCGCTTCGCGCTTGGCCGGCGTGTCCGCTGCCAGGAGTTCGCGCGCCGAGTCGCGGATTCCCCGCACGAATCGCAGACAGACATCCGGGTCTTTTTCGATCGTCGACTTGAGACAGAGATAGACCTGCCCCGGTTGCTTGGCCTCCTGATCGGTGTTCCACGCCAGGATCTTCTCGCCCGACTCCCGAAGCAGGGTCACGGTCGGCAAGCTGACGATCATCGCGTCGATGCGCCCCTGGGCAACCAGCGCGAAGGCCGACGGCGCATTGCCCACCGGCTGTCGTTTGACCTGCTCGATCGGGATGTTGTTCTTGGCCAGCATCATGTCGAGCGTGTTCTCGGTCGAGCCGCGAACCGAGACGATGCCGATAGTTTTGCCTGGCATCTCCTTGGCATTGCGGATCGGTTTGTCCTGTGCGCTGACGACGAAGAAGTTCGAACTTTGCACCATCGTGGCGATACCGACGAGGTCCACGCCTTTGTCCACCGACAATGCGATCTCGATGCCGCTCGTGCGCGTGAAGAGCGCGCGGCCCGCCACCACCTGCTGCACGGCCATCGCGGCGCCACGGCCTGGGAGCATTTCGACGTCCAGGCCATGCCGGGCGTGATGGCCGCCCGCGACCGCGTTGAGCTCCGGCGCGAAACTCATCTGGTAGGCAAAGGGAGCGATGTAGCTCACCTTCTTGCCTTGCGCCGCCGCCTGGCCGACCACCGCTGGGGCGGCCAAAATGACTGAACCGGCGGCAGCGCCCTTGAGGACGCCACGCCGCGTCGTTGTCCCTCGCGTCATCACCTCTCCTTGTCGTTCCTTCGGTGCGGCCCTGTCCACACCAAGACAAGTACCGGCCCCTAATAGCACAGCCACAGAAAACCGCCACCCGCGTCTTTCAAGGCAGCCGCTTCAATTCGATCGCCGCCCCGATCGCCGAAACTGGCGCGCGATCGCCGGTCGCCAGCACGCGTTCGAACATCCTGCGCGCCTCCGCGGGACGCCCCGCAATCAACAAGCGTTGTCCCTCGAAGAAATAGAGATCGGTCAGACGTTCCAACTGTTCGCGCGGATCACGGTCGGTCGCGGCGCGCTCGATGTCGGCGAACAATCGCTCCTCCAGTAGCAACGCCAATAGAGGTCCAGGCCATCGCGAGCGATCGAGGCGACTGGCATGCGCCTGCAATTCGCGCCTTCCGTCACGACCGGCGCGCGCCGCCGCGAAATAGCGCCAACCGATGTTGAAGACGTCCGTCGGCTGACGGTTCAACGCCGCCGTGAAGCGCTCGGCGGCTGCAGCGAAATCGCCCTGAAAGAAGCGAACACGGGCCGCGGCGGCAATCGGCCGACCATCCCGGAAGTCGAGATTCGCCGCCTTGTCGAAGTCTGCCAGGGCCTCGGGGTAACGCTCCATCGCCCGATAGGTCGAGCCGCGATTCAGCCAAGCTTCCAGCAGTTGGGGCTGCTGTGCGATGGCCTGATCAAAGTCGCTGATGGCTCCGGCGTAGTCGCCGGCCAGTCGCCGAGCATTGCCGCGCAAGGCATAGGTGACCGCCTGGTCGGGCGCTCGTTCGATGGCGCGGCCGTAGTCGTCGACAGCCCCGGCATAGTCGCGATCTCGCATGCGAGCGTTGCCCCGGAGCCCGTACAGCACGGGGTCATCTGGCGCCAACTCGATGGCAGCGCCGAAGTCTACTATCGCCAGATCGATGCGGCCGTCGTTGTGGTAGGCGATGCCGCGACGCTGCAGTGCGCGCCGACGTTCGGCCTGCCCGAGATCCTTGATCGACAACACAGCAGTGCAGCGCAAGATGACGACCGCGCCGTGGGGCGAGCGCAGGCACTCCCGCAAGTCCTCCGCCCGCGGTTGGGCTGCCCAGGAGAGATCCCCGAGCACGAGGAGCCCGGCCACCAACGCCAGACCCGCCCGGCCCACGCCCATCGACTACCCTCCGAGTCGGGCGAGCTCGGCCTTGGCCGCCCGATGGTAAGACGACGCCGATATCCCGAGGGCCATGATGCTGCGCAATAGCTCCTCGGCCTCTTTGCGATTGCCTCCGACGAGCAGTTCGACGGCACGGACGAAGTAGACCTCTTCGAGTCTTGGTTTCGATAGACGCGCCTCGGCTTCTGCAGCCGCCGTCGCTTGGGCAAACGTTCGTTTTCCGAGGACCATCTCCGCCACCGCCTTTCGCCAACCCGTGCTGTCGAACGCCGGCAGAGCCGCTTTGAGAGCCACACGAGCGTCCTTGCCCGATCGCGAGAGAGCGACGAACTTCCACGTCGCCAAGTCGGCGTTCTGCGGCGCCTGGCGCAAGGCCGCCCCCAGCACTTCGGCACTGCGCTCGTAATCACCTCGAAGGAAATGCATCTGTCCCGATCGCAAGGCGGCGGTTGGATCGTTCGGCGTCAGGCGAACGAGGTGATCGTAGTCCCTCGCGGCGACTTCGTAGTTGTCCTTGGCCAGCGCTGCGTCGGCGCGCCACTGAACGCCGTAGGGGTCGTTGGGCTCGATCTCGATCGCCCGCGTGAAATCGGCCATCGCCTCCTCGGACTTGCCGAGCGCGAGACGGGAGATACCGCGACCGACCAACGATCGTAGTCGCCGGCGGCCAGCTTCAGCGCCTGGTCGAAATCCGCAACGGCCGCTTCGTGACGACGCTGTTCTTGCAGCGCCAGGCCCCGTGCCCGGTGAGGCGCCGGATCGTCGAGCTTGAGATCGATGGCGCGCCGGTAGTCGCCGAGCGCAGCGTCCGTCTTACCGAGACTCAAGCGCGCACTGGCCCGAGCCATCAAGACGCGCATTTGCCCCACGACCGCCAACGAACCGGAGTCGAGGGCTCGTGTGCAGGTCTCCTCGGCCTTGACGTGATTGGGTTCATCGAAGCAACGTTCGACGACGGAGCCCTCTTGGGCCCCCGCAGGTGGCGCGATCGCAATCGCCAGTCCCAACAATACAAAACGACGCTTCATCCCGCTCCCTCATTTTGGCCGATCGTAACCTGTCCCGGCCGACCCGACCACGGGTCTTCCTATCGCGCGCTCGCGACGCCGCCATCGACGATGATTTCTGCACCGGTGATGTAGCTGCCGGCATCGGAGGCCAGCAGCAGGAGCGCGCCGTCCATTTCGTCGTCCGCCGCCGGGCGACCCATCGGGATCTTGGCCAACATGGCTTTGCCTCGGTCGGTATGAACGTAATCCTTGGACAACTCGGTGATGAACAGGCCAGGCGCAATCGAATTGACCCGGACGCGATAGGGCGCGAGTTCCATGGCCATCATCCGCGTGAGATGCGCGAGACCGGCTTTCGACGAGACGTAGGCGGGCGTTCGGATCATGGTCCGGATCGCCGCGACCGACGTAATGTTGATGATCGATCCCCCTCCCTTGGGCAGGCGATCCTTACGCGTGGCCATACGCTTGGCGACGCCCTGGGCCATGACCCACGCACCATTGAGATTGACGTCGACCACGCGTTGGAAATCCTCGGCGGTATGCTCGAGGATCGGCTTACTCATGGTGGTGCCAGCGTTGTTGAGGAGCACGTCGATCGGGTGAAATTCGCGTTCCACGCGATCGATGGCGCGCTCGCAGGCGTCCGCGTCCGCCACATCCAGGGCGATTGGAAAGACGGCGGCCCCCGACTTCCCAAGGTCCTTGGCCAGCGCCTCCAAGCGGTCCGCCCGCCGCGCCGCGATCGCCACCTTGGCCCCAGCCGCGGCAAACATGCGCGCCGCATGGTGACCGATCCCACTGGATGCGCCGGTCACAAGAATGCAGCGGCCGCGGACGTCGAACGGATTGCCCATTCGGAGGCTCCCTGTACCAGCGGACCAGTCTATGGACGAGCCGGAGGCGCGGCAATCGGCCCTCGCCTAAGGATGGCATCGCTCCGATGAGCGGCTATGATCGAGCGTTTTCGTTGGGGAGCGAAATGGCCAAGTCCAAGACCAAAGCGACGAAGAAGACCAAACGATTCAAATCCGTTTTGACCGGACCCGTGGGCACTGTGGAGCCCAAATTTCTCCATGATCTCGACATGGATCGTATGGTGGGCGCGTTCATGGCCCTGTGCGGCGAGGTCTACGTGCTGCGCGACCGGGTCGCCACGCTGGAAGCCGTTCTCGAAGAGGCCAAGGTGATCGGCAAGAACGCGATTGAAGACTTCGTCGAAGACGCCTCCCGTTCCAAGGCCCGGCAGGACGACGCCAAACGCTTCGTACGACGCGTCCTGCGCGAACTCCATCGATCGGACGTTCCGGTGAGCGCTGTCGGCCGCAAAGCCCGCGAAATGGTCGCGTGAGGGCATGATGGCCACCAACCAGCCACTACGCTTCGATTCGACGCGCGAGTTTCGCGCTTTCCACGACTTTCTGCACGCGGCACGCGGCTACCGCTTGGCCTCCCTCTACGAGGACGCCTATCGCGCCTATCAGCGCGCTTACGCAGCGATGGGCAGGACCAACGGCAAGACGCCAAGGACGATCGCCGAGGTCAACGAGGTGATCGATCGCGTCCCCGACGTGCAGCTCTACTTCTGGATGATGCGCCACGTCCAGCGCTTCAAGTACAGCCACGCCGATTGGGGCATCCTCGAAGCGATCAACACGCAGGCCGATCGCCTGGTACCGCAACTCGAGCGGCTGGCCGAAGAGGGCTTGCGATCGGGCGAGCTCCAACTCAATCCGGCGGTCCGATATCCCGACTACTTTGCCCTCGTCGACTTCCATCAGCATCCGGGCGGGCTGTCCCGTCGGCCACTCGATGGCATGGTCTACGAAATGGGGCGGGCCGTCCGGTTCGCGCGCGGCACCGATCCACGTGGCACCGACTCGAACAACCTCTACCGCTTCATCTTCCGTTACCTGCCGCCCGGCCGATACCATCGCGTGCTCGACTGGGGCACGAGCTTTGGCGCCGGCGTTCGCACCTGGCTCCAGGATCACCCAGAGTCCGAAGTCTATGGCGTCGACCTCGCCGCCCCTTGCCTCAAACTCGCGTATGCCCGCGGTCGCGAGGCCGGCATCAAGGCGCAATGGTCGCAGCAGGATCTCGAACACCTCGACTTCGCCGATGATTTCTTCGACCTGTCGTTTTTCGTGTTCATGCTGCACGAACTCGCTCCGGGCCACATGCCCGCGCTATTCCGCGAGGTTCACCGTGTCCTGAAACCAGGCGGCGTCTTCATCGGCATGGAACTCGTCTATCTCGAAGACAGTCCGTTCCAGCAAGCTCTGCAAGACGCCGAGGGCTGGATCAACAACGAGCCGTTCATGCCCGCCTGCTTCAAGACCGACTTCGACAAGATCTTCCGTCAGGCAGGCTTCTCGAAGGTCGAGATCATGCGCTTCGACGAAATGGCGGACGGAGCGACTCCAAGCGATCCCGGCGTGCCGCCGCGCCAGACCTGGAACATCTTCCGCATCACGAAATAAGGTGGCCAACGCATGCTGTTCTCGAACCAGCCCAAGGACATCACCGACGTCGTCGAGGATCGCAGCTTCCGCGCCTTTCACACCTTCATGCGAACGGCGCGCGCCTACCAGGAGGCTGAGGTCTATGACGCCGCCTGGCAGTCGTACCGCCGAGCGCTCGAGCGCGACGGTCGCGACAATGGTCGGTCGCCGAAGTCGGCCGAGGACGCGCTCACCGTTCTCGACGATCTCGCGCCCTATCAGCTTTACAGCTGGATGTACCGCCACTTGCAGCGTTTCAAGTACAACCACCCCGATTGGGGCCTGCAACCCAAAGCCGAATCGGAGGCCGCGCGCATCGTCCCGGAACTCGATCGCGCGGCCGCGGAATCGATCAAGAAGGGCACGCTGCGGCTGAACCCGAATATCGAATACCCGGACTACTATCGGCTGACCGATTTTCACCAGCACCCCGGTGGGGTTTGGACGGACGACGTCGATGGGTTGATATATGAGTTGGGACGACGCACGACGCGCCCGCACGAAGACGATCCCAACGACTTCTATCGTCTGACCTTCACCTACCTGCCCAAGCGCAAATATCCGCGCGTGCTCGATTGGGGGACCGGCCAAGGCGGGATGGCCCTCACTTGGCTCGAAGGGCACCCGGATTCGGAAGTCCATGCCGTCGACATTTCCGCACCATGCTTGAAACTCCTCAACAAGCGGGCCATCGAACGTGGGATCACCATCCACCTCTCGCAGCAGGCAATCGAAAAACTCGATTACCCCGACAACCACTTCGACCTCATCCTGTTCACGTTCATGCTGCACGAGATACCGCCCAACCCGACGCGCGGAATCCTGGCCGAAGTTCATCGTGTGTTGAAACCGGGCGGCATCTTCTGCGGCAACGAGTTCCTGCCGCGCGAGGACTCCCCGTTCAACTACGCGATGATGTTGACGACGGCGTGGACCAACAACGAGCCCTTCGCGCCGGCGTTCTACAAATACCCCTATACGAAGGTCGCCAAGGAGATGGGGTTCTCCAAGGCCGATATCGTCTGGTTCGACAAGATCATGGCCCCGGTCTCCAAGGACCCCGCCGTTGCGCCGCGAACGAAGTACCCGATTTACATGTTCGAAAAGTGATCTGGTTTCGCAGCCGGCAGCGAGCCGTGCAGGAGTAACGATGACCGAGCGAGTCAAGGACGCGACGTGCTTCCACGTCAATCGTCGGGACACCCACGTCCCCAAGCCCCGCATGGAACTGGGTCAGACGTTGATGATCGGCAACACCCTCAACTCGCTCTATGGCTTCATCGAGTCGAAGCAGCGCGTGTACCGCACAGAAGTGCCGGGGCTCGGCGTCAAGCCGGTGGCGCCGGTGTATTTCATGCAGCTGGTCGCGACCGGCCAGATCCCACCGCCCGCGGATTTCGTTCGCTTTGCCGCTGACATCGTCAGCGATTTTGCGATCCTGGTGCGGGAACTCGTGTTCGAGGACGTGCGCGCCCGCGAGTTTCCCTACGCGCCATCTCGTAAGACCTGCCTTTGGCTGTGTGACACCGAGGAGGACGCTGTCGCCTGGGCGAATACGCTTGGGCGCGGCCGCGATCTCTATCGGATACTCGAAGTCAATGCGACCGGGCGCGTCCACACGGCCGAAACTCGCCATTTGGAAAACGATCTGATCCCCGTGCCACGAGTCCAATCGGCCGCCAAACTGTACTGGCGTGGAGACATTGCGCCGGAGAATACCCGTGAGACGCTGTTCGTGGGCAAACTCGAAGTCGCCCGCATCGTCGCCGATCATTGGCCCGACGCCTAGGCGTTGACCTAGTCTCTGACAGGGACTGGGCGCAATCGTTCACGGTTCGGAGCGACTTAGATACGTCGCGTGGCCGGCCGGCCCGATCCCTACTTTCGCGCCCCCGCGATGAACCAGGTTCCCGCTTCTTTCTTCATCAGCGTGCCCCGGCTTGGCTTCTCGGCACTCGGAATCCGTTGGGCGAAGGCATTACGCGCGGCGAAACCGCACTCGCCCATGATCGCCGGCAGGTCGAGCCCCATGAGCGTACCGAGGAACGGCTCGTTGTTGTAGTGCGCGAGCCACTCCATGAAATAGCCATCGAACGGATCGTCGTCGAACGAACGTCCGTCGAGGTGGACCATCAAACCACCCGGACGCAGGATCCGGTGGCATTCGCGGAAAATCGTTCGCAGCGCCTTGTTCGACGTTTCGTGCAGCAGCAGGTGCGAAACCACGAGATCGAACGAAGCATCGTCGAACCGCGTGTGCTCGGCGTCCTGCTGACTGAAATGGATCGCCTTGCCGAGAGCCTCGGCACGGGCATGACCGTAACGCAGACAGGGCGCCGCGACATCGATCGCGTGGACCTCGGCACCGGGGAAGGTATCGACGTAGGGCAATGTCGAATGGCCGATGGTGCACCCGAGATCGAGGACTTTGCGCGGCCGAAAATCGGGGTAGGTCGATCGCAGCCACTGGGCGACCGAGCGCCCCATGTCGTCGTTGTAGCGGCCAAGCGTGCCCATGAAGAACACGTTGATCGAGCGGTCGTACTCCGCACCGGCCAACACATCGTCCGCGACGATCTCGCTGTGATACCCGCCCGGCTTGCAGTGAATGTCGGCCGCCGCGTTATAGCGCGGCACGCGGACGGTCGAGTCGAGTTGCAACGAACCTAGCTTGCGATTGCTGTCCCGGAAACGGCGGGCCTTGCCGACAAGGTCCGGCAATTGCCGGGCGATCGAGGGGCCGACCGTGTCGTAGAGCATTTCCTGGGTCGTACGGACGAGGGACCCGAACATGCTCGTGAACGCGTCGCCCTCCATGGCGCGAAACACCTCACTGGTCGATTCGGGCTTTCGCTGGTGAGCCTTCTCGAACGCGGGTTTGACCCGGGCGTTGTAGACCGTCCCCGTTCCACCGAGCACCGGCCCCAACACGTGGGAGCGCATTGTGCGAACGAAGTTCTGCCGCGATTGCTCATCGTGCGTCGCGTCCGGATACATCTCGTGCCAACCAAATGCGGCCATCGGGTTCCCCTCGCAGAAAACGCCATGCTGCCAAAATCGGCCCCGCCCTACAACGTAAGGATGGAAGCCGCTAAGCCTTATCGGTTCCTACGCCCAGTCGTCGACCGTGAGGCCGGAAACGCGCCGAAACTCCCGTACATTGGCCGTAACGAGCGTTGCGCCGTGCCGAAGCGCTTGCGCGGCGACCAACAGATCGTACGGGCCGATCGGCCGACCCTGTTCTGCAAGTTCTGCCCGCAGGCGACCGGCGATGGGAGCATCAGCCTCGTCGAAAGGGACGATACCGAGTGGTCCCGACAAGAACGCCCTCAACCGGTCGGCGTTCTCGCGGCGTCGGACACTGTGAGCCACGCCGGACTCCAATTCGAAAACGCTGATCGTCGAAACCGCGACACGATGTTTGTGCGTCAGCACCCGGGCGAGCTGGCGCCTTGCCCGCTCGGGTGTGCCGTTGATCAGCGCGATCGCCACGTTCGTGTCGATCAGATAGTTCATTCGAACGCAAGTTTCGGTTCGGGCATCGGCGGTTGCTCGCGCCCGTTCGGCATGAATGGGCTTTGGCGAAACCGGTCAAGTTCCGCGAACCAAGCATCGACGTCGCGCGCCAGCGGCTCCAGCAAAACACCCCCGTTCACGCGTCGTACACGTACACGATCTCCGGGCAGACGGAATTCTTGCGATAATCGAACCGCTTGGCTTCGGCCATGGCGGAATAGACGCGCAATGCTCGTACGTTTCATGCCGGCCTCCCCATGATATCTATCTTGGGTAGATATCATAGAACGTCGCCCCCGTTGACAACGTGCTCGGCCCCGCCCATAGTTAACTCTATGGTTAAGCATTCACTCGACACGACGTTCAACGCCCTGGCTGATCCGACGCGGCGAGCCATCCTGGCCCGCCTGGCCCTCGGCGAAACCGCCACCAGCGAATTGGCCGAGCCGTTCGACATCTCGCTCCCTGCGGTGCTCAAACATCTGGCTGTCCTGGAAGACGCCGGTCTCGTAAAGCGGCAGAAGCGCGGGCGCACGGCCTGGTGCGCCCTCTCTCCGGGGCCACTCAAATCGGCCAGCGATTGGATGGCGCAGTACCAACCATTCTGGGACGAACGTCTCGATGCTCTGGCAGCCTACCTCTCAAGGAACAAGAACTGACCATGACGGCGCAACCTCTTCCTCCCGCCCTTCAGCTCTCCCGACGCCTGCCGGCGTCTCGTGAACGCGTGTTTCGCGCATGGACCGTCCCGGCCGAGGTTATGGCGTGGTGGGGTCCCGGCGGGTTCACCGCACCGTCGGCCGAAATCGACCTGCGCGTTGGCGGCCGCTATCGCTTCGCGATGCAGCCGGCCGAGGGCAAGGTCTTCTATATCACCGGAACCTACCTGGAGATCGCGCCTCCCGAGCGCCTCGCCTTCACCTGGCAATGGGAAGGCACCGGCAACGACGGACCGGAATCCGCCGTGACCATCGAGTTCCATGCCCGCGGCGGGGAAACCGACCTCGTGCTGATTCACGAAAAACTCTGGTCTCAGGAGGCCGCCGACAATCACCGCTGGGGGTGGAATTCGAGTTTCGAGAAGTTGTCAGCGTTGTATTCACGAACCTGAACCCTGGGAGGATTCCATGAAACACTACGCCAACCCTATGTCACCCAACTCGCGAAAAGTCGCGGCGGTGGCCCAACACCTCGGAATCGCCTTGGATACCAAGGTCGTCAACATTCCAGCTGGTGAAACCCGCCAGCCCGAGTTTCTGAAAATCAACCCCAACGGCAAAGTACCGGTGCTGGAAGATGGCAATTTCGTCCTGTGGGAATCCAACGCGATTTGTCAGTACCTGTGCGACCAGAAGCCCGGAAACGCGCTGCTCCCGACCAACCCCAAGAACCGCGCTGACGTCACGCGCTGGCAGAGCTGGGAACTGGCGCACTGGGACCCCGCGTGTGCTTCCTTGATTTGGGAGAACCTGCTCAAAAAGGGATTTACGGGCCAAGGCCCCGACCCAGCGGCGGTCAAGGCGGGCGAAGACAAGTTCCATACCGTCGCAAAGGTGCTCGATGGTCACCTCAAGGGACGCGAATACCTGGTCGGTTCGAGCCTGACGCTGGCCGACATTTCCGTCGCCGCCTACCTGATGTATGCCCAGCCCGCGAAGATCCCGGTCGAGGGCTACGCCAACATCAAGCGTTGGCTCGCCAACGTCGAGAAACTCGAAGCGTGGAAAAAAACGGCCCCGCAGGGCATGAACGCCGCGGCGGAATAGCGGGAATCGCGACAGCCCGCGCGATCCGAAGGACCGGCCTGGTAACACGGGTCGGTCCTTTCTCGTTGCTGGGCACCGTTGTCGCCGCCCGATCGCGTCGCAGCGTTGACAACCGGGCATCGATGTCAACAGAGTTGGAACCGACCCTGTTGGCTCCACAATCGATGTTCCTCAATAAGCCCCGCGCCCACGACGTCATGGCCAAGCATGGCCTGGACGGACTGATCGCGACATTTCCCCAGAACGTCTACTACCTGAGCGGCTATTGGGACACACAGTTCGATAGCCGATGGCCGTTCCTCAATTACGCGGTGCTGCCGCGCGAGGAAGGTCGCCCAGCAACGCTGGTAATGCGGACCGTCACGCTCGACCGCCTGTCGTTGTTTCCCACCTGGATGCCCAACATCATCGCCGTTTCGGACTACTCCGGCCGGCAAAAGGTCGGCGGAACGAGCGACGGCGGCGAACCACGCGCCGTCGAATGGCGCGGCTGGCCGCGACGTCCGGGCGCGACACTCTCGCCGCTGGAGCGCACTTGGGCCGCATTGGCCGACTCCCACGCCGATAATTTGGCCGCGACCTCCGCCTGGGGGTTGCGCCGAGCCTTGGTCGAGGCCGGTTTGGAGGGTGGTCGCGTCGGTTGCGACGACCCGCGCGTCCTCGGGTGGTTGCGACAGATGGGACTCGATCGCATCGAAATCATCGATGCGCTCAACGTCTTCCGCGAGATTCGCATGGTCAAATCGGCGACCGAGGTCGAGATCATGCGCCGCTCGGCCATCGTCAACGAGGAGGCCCTCGAGGCGTCGGTCGCCGCTGCCCACGAAGGAGCGACTTGGCGTGAACTCGAGACGGTATATCACGTCGAACACGTCAAGCGCGGCGGTCGCGGCGGACACATTCTCACGGCGCTTGGCGGTTTGCCGAATGAACGGGTCGTGCGCGGCGAGGCGTTTCTGTTCGATGCCCTCGGCGAATACGAGCACTACTTCGGTGACCTCGGGCGGACGGCCGTAGTCGGCCAACCGAGCGCGGAACTCGAACGTCGCATGAAGGCGCTGCAAGCGGGATGGCGAGCCGGATGCGAAGCGATACGTCCCGGCCTGAAGCGGTCGGCCCTCATTGCGACGGTGATCGAGGCCGTGAGGAAATCCGGCTTTCCCGAGTACTTCTACGTGTCGCCGCATTCGATCGGTCTCGAACACACCGACAGCCCTGTGCTCGTCAGCCCTCACACCCACGGGGTCGAAACCGCCGACTACGCGCTCGAGGTCAACATGGTCATCAACATCGACATGCCCTACTACGAGCTTGGCTGGGGCAATCTGCACATCGAAGACACCGTGCTCGTGACCAAGGACGGTTACGAACCCCTTACCTCCGAACGCATGGAGCTGCGCGTGATCCCCGAGGGCGTGCGCTGAGGGTGCCATGGACAAGTCTGCCGCCCCGCCCCAGCGATCAACCCGCACCCGGAGTCTTCGCCAGGCGTTTCGGCAGTACGACCAGCGACTGCTGCCGAGGGAAGATGCCGAACTGACCCACGTCGGCCCGGGGACTCCCTGTGGCGAATACTTGCGTCGCTTCTGGCAACCGGTGGCCATGAGCTCGGAGGTCTTCGAACGGCCGCTCGCGCTTCGAATTCTCGGCGAGGACCTAGTTGTGTTTCGCCGTGGTGACGGCCAGGTCGGCCTCTTGGATCGCCATTGCAGTCACCGCGGAACCTCGCTCGAGTTTGGCCGGGTCGAAGCCAACGGGCTGCGCTGCTGCTATCACGGGTGGCTCTACGACGTCGACGGGACCATCCTGGAAACGCCGGGGGAAGACGATGCCGGCAGCATGCGCGGCCGGGTGTTCCACGGCGCCTACCCGCTCCATGAATTCCGCGGTCTGATCTTCGCTTATATGGGGCCTCCCGAGGCCCGGCCGCCGTTCCCGCACCTCGACGTTTACGACCTTCCCGGCGACCGGCTCGTGCCCTATGCCATCGCCTCGCCATGCAACTGGCTGCAGGTCCACGAGAACGCCGTCGATCCCGTCCACGGAGTGTTTCTCCACACGATCATCGCCGGCACGCAGTTCTCCTCGCAGTTCGCCCAGGTCCCGTTGATGGAGTTCCACGAAACACCGATCGGCATGTTCAGCGTTTCGACGCGGCGGGTCGACGACCGCGTTTGGATCCGAATCAACGATGCGATTCTCCCCAACCTGATGCGTTACGCCTACTCCTGGGAGGAGGCCGAGCGCGTGAGCTATTTCGGGCGCGGTAGCGGCACCAAATGGACCGTACCGGTGGATGACACCCACTGCCGGGCGCTAGGCTGGCGGCACTTCGGCACGCTCTCCGACCCAAGGGGGTTGGGCAAGGAGACCGAAGTCGGGCTCGAAAGCGTCGACTTCATGGGCCAGACCGGGGGAAGGCCCTATCACGAACGACAGCAGGCGCCGGGGGACTATGACGCACAGGTTTCTCAGCGCCCGATTGCCCTCCACGCGCGCGAGCATCTGGTGTCGAGCGACGGCGGCGTGATCCTCCTACGCCGCCAACTACGCGCCGCTATCCACCAACTGAGCGAAGGCGGAACGCCGCCGATCCTCGAACGGCTCTCCCAGGGGATCGTCTCGACCTACACTGGGGATACCATCGTTCGTCGCCCGATCCGCCCCGGGGTGGACGACAAACACACGATGCGTGCCGTGACGGCCGATGTCCTGAACGTCATCACCGATCCGGCCAACGGCGAAGGCGAGTTGCGTCGCGACACGGTGGCCAGGCGCCTGGCGATGCTGTTCCCCGCCTGAAGGCTAGCGATCGACGACGATGACGTGGAGCCGGCGCGGACCATGCGCCCCCAGATAGTGCGTAAGTTCAATGTCGGCGGTGCTCGACGGCCCCGAGACGAACATCGCGGTTCGTGGCAACGGACCTTGGGCCCGCAGCCGATCCCAGCAGTCTTCCATCGAACCCACCACCTGGTCGCGTCGCACGACGACGACATGATGCTCCGGAAGGAGGTGGAGTGTTTGCGGGCTCTCCGCTCCCGAAGTGAGAAGTAGCGTCCCCGTTTCGGCAATGGCGGCAAAGGCTCCCGTGACGGCGACGGCATCCTCGCCGCGCGTCGCGCCCACCTTGGTTTCGAGAAGCGGCTGTTCGTTCCACGGCAGCTTGGCGAGCGCGGGCGCGAGCACCACTTTGGCCGGTAGGTTCTTCCCGCTGAGATAGCGGGTGATGGCGCCAGGGACGTCGTCCGTCGTCGCCACATATTCGAGCGTCGCATGCGTCTCCTGGATCTGGCGGGAGAACAGCGCCACCTTCGTGTCGGCATCGACGTTGCCGCGGTCGGGCACCAGATTGCGGGCGTGCCGCCGGATGTGTTCCGACACCAAATCTCGCGCCTCGGCACCAAGGGGCCCACGCCCAAGAGCATCGCGGATCGAAACCAAGATGGCATCGCGGGTCATGTCCGCCCCCGCTCGCGCCAAAGATCGAGAAATGTTCTCCCCGCCGGCGCCGGGAGGTCGCGTGTCGCTGTCCAGCCACGCGCGAACGCCAGGTCGGCGATGCGTCCGGTCGGGCGCCCGCGCCACGCAAGGTAACTGGCCACGAGCCGGGCAACTTGCCGGTACGATCGTGGTCGACGCGCCAACCACGCCCAACCCCGGATCGCCATGCGCTCGCGCCAGGTGCAAGCATCTTGGGCAAAGGCCTCCTCGCGCCAATGCCGCATCATGCTCGGCAGCGGAATTCGCATCGGGCAGACGTCCTGGCAACGCCCGCAGAACGTCGACGCATTCGGCAAATGATGCGCCTCGGCGATTCCAACGATCGCCGGAGTCAGCACCGATCCCATCGGCCCCGAGTAGACCCAGCCATAGGCGTGCCCGCCGACGCTGGCATAGACGGGGCAATGGTTGAAGCACGCGCCGCAGCGAATGCAGCGCAGAATGTCTCGAAACGCCGATCCGAGCAGCTTGCTGCGCCCGTTGTCCAACAAGACAACGTGATATTGGCCGGGCCCATCGGGGTCTCCCGGTCGGCGCGGTCCGGTCGACACCGTGGTGTAGACCGACATTTGTTGGCCAGTCGCCGACCGCGCCAGGAGGCGAATCAGGGTTGCCGCGTCTTCGAGCGTGGGTACGATCTTCTCCAGGCTCGCGAGCACGATGTGCATTTTTGGCAGCGTTTGGGTGAGATCCCCGTTGCCCTCGTTCGTCACGATGACCGACGATCCGGTTTCGGCGATCAAGAAGTTCGCGCCCGTGATACCCACGTCGGCGGCCAAGTAGCGTGGCCGGAGGATTTCTCGCGCCTCGCCCACCAGCTCCTCCCCCTCGGTGAGGCGCTTGGTCTTGCCGTAACGACGATGGTGTTCCAGGAACAGATCGGAGACCTGCTCCTTGGTCTTGTGAATCGCCGGTCCGATAATGTGCGATGGCGGTTCGTCGGCCAGCTGAATGATGTACTCGCCCAGGTCCGTCTCGACCGGCTCGATGCCCTGCGCCGCGAGGTAAGGATTCAGCGAAATCTCCTCACCGATCATGGTCTTGCCCTTGGTGACGCTACGGGCGTTCACCGAACGGCAGAGATCGAGCACCATGCGCCGAGCATCCTCGGCCGTCGAGCACCAGTGGACCTGCCCGCCGGCGCGTTCGACGTTCTCGGCGAACACCTCGAGGTAGTGATCGAGATGATCGAGAACGTGGTTCTTGATCGCGACGCCTTGGTCGCGCAGCGACTCGAACTCGGGCAGGTTCTTGACGGCGCGGGCTCGGCGCTCGGTGAAGTTCTTGTCGACGCGAAACAGCGCCTTCTGGAGCTCGGTGTCTTTCAGCGCGCGCCCGGCGTTTTCCTTGAACTGCCGACTCGTCGGAATCACGACCCCGCCTCGCCGATTGCCGGACCGTCGATCCCGGCCAACACTTCGGCCACGTGCCGGCAAGATATTTTCCGACCTTCGCGTTGGAAACGACCGGCCAGGTGAAGGAGGCAACCGAGGTCGCCACCAACGACCAGGGGAGCCTCGGTCGCCGCGAGCGCCGAGCACTTCTTCCGCGCGATCTCGCCTGAGATTTCGTCATACTTGACGGAAAAGGCTCCACCGAAGCCGCAGCAGGCATCGCGATTCTCCGGCTCGCGGATCGCCGTCCCGGCCGCTTTGAGGAGCCGCCGCGGTTGTTCGCGGACCCCCAATTCGCGCAGCCCTGAGCACGAGTCGTGATAGGCAACGGTCCGCGCCGGGCCAGGGGGCGCGACGAAACCGCGAACCTCGATCAGGAACGAGGTCAGTTCCCAGGTGCGCAAGGCGAGTTCCTGCGCTTTCGCGGCGTACCTCGGGTCGTCGGCAAGGAGTGACGGATAGTGTGCACGGATCATCCCGGCGCACGATCCCGAGGGGATGACGACATAGTCAAAACCGTGGAGCACGTCGATCGTGGCCCTGGCCACCCCCCGAGCGTCCTCGCGAGCACCCGCGTTATAGCCCGGCTGGCCACAACACGTTTGACCGATCGGGACTTCGACCGAACATCCGGCCGCTTCGAGCAATCTGACGGAGGCGAACCCGACGGCTGGCCGGAACAGATCGACAAGACAGGTGACGAATAGCGCGACGCGCGGGGCAGACACCGGGCCACTCCCGTAATGGAAACAACGCAGCCTACTCGCGCAGCGCGCCGGAGGAAACGTAACGATCGATGGCCTCAGCCGCGACGCCCCAGCGGACCAGCGTCCGCCGCGCCGTCTCCGAGGAAGGGGAGGTCGAACCAAGGCGCGGAGCGACCTGTGGTCGAGTTACACCGTCCTCGACAACAAAGGCTCGCCGCGCGCGCGCATGTGGGTGATGCGCCGCTTCTGTCATGGACAGCACGGGCGTAACACAGGCATCGGTCTGCGCGAACTGCGCCGCCCATTCATCGCGGGTCCGCGTGCGAAACACCGATGCCAATCGGTGCCGCAACTGTGGCCAGGCGCTGCGATCGTCCTGGTCCGGCAACTCCGCCGGATCGAGCTCCAAGCCGTCGAGCAACAGGCGGTAGAACTTCGGTTCTATGGCACCGACGGCGATGTGTCGGCCGTCGCGGGTCTCGTAGGTGTCATAGTAGGGCGCCCCGGAATCGAGGATGTTGGCACCGCGTTCATCACGCCACAGCCCCGCCGCGATCAACCCGTGAACCACGGTCGCGAGGTAGCTGGCGCCATCGACGATGGCTGCATCGACCAGGCGCCCAGTTCCGGTCCGACGGGCTTCCAACACCCCTGCGACCACGCCGAGGGCCAGCATCATCGCACCGCCGCCAAAGTCTCCCACGAGATTGAGCGGCGGAGCCGGGCGTTCGCCGGCATGACCGATCGCGTGCAGGACCCCCGACAGGGCGAGGTAGTTGATGTCGTGCCCAGCCGTTCGGCTGAGCGGCCCCTCCTGGCCCCAACCCGTCATGCGGCCGTAGACCAATGCGGGGTTGCCCGCCTGAACCACATCAGGGCCAAGCCCGAGGCGCTCCATGACTCCCGGACGGAAACCCTCGATCAACGCGTCCGCGTGCGCCGCCGCCTCGCGCACGAAAGCCACACCATCGGGATGCTTCAGATCGACCGCAATCGACGGCCGCCCTTGGCTCATCAAATCGAAACGCGGGTCGATGGCGAGGCCGACGTCGCTCGCGCCGGGTCGTGTCAATCGCAGGACCTCCGCCCCGAGCTGGGCCAAAAGCATGGCGCAGAACGGAACCGGCCCGATGGCCGGTAGCTCGACGATGCGAATACCGGCTAGCGGCCCCACGACGCCCCTTCAGGACTGGCGTTCGGGCTCGAGCATGTCCTCCATGGTCTTCGTCGTCCGAAGGCCGTCGAGCTCCTCGAGCTTGTACTCCCAGTCCTTGACCTTGGCGTTGATCTCGTCGACGCGCTTCTGAGCCTCGGCGCGTTTGTCGGCGGGCAGGTCAGCCGCGAGCGAGGCTTTGACCCGGCCAAAGCGCGGTGGCTCGGCGCTCACGCTGGCGTTCTCTGGCTTGGGGAACGTCTTCACTTCGAACGTGATGATCACGCCATCGAAGGTCTCGTACTCCGCGATGTGGCGCTCGCCGGTCCACTCGATATGCGGCGCCGGAAAGATATCCTCGAACTCGAATTTCTCGACCACCAGCGCCAGGCGATCGGCCTCGTTGTCGGTGCGAAACCGGCGCCCCTCCGGCACGTTGTCGAGCGACACCTTGCCCCTGGGCTCATTGCGTTGGCCCGCTACCTTGGCGCCGTCGGGATGGGTGATGAGATAACGCCTGACCTCGGCGACCGGAAACTCGAAGACGAGGCGGTCGAGCCACTGCGGCGCCGTGCGCCCCAGGTTGACCTCGCCTTCGGCCAGCCAGGCCTGCTGGTCGCCGCCGCGTCGCACGTACGTGCCCGCGCGTCCGTCGGCGTAGAGGAAGTATTTGCGCCGCCCGATATAGCCCTGGGCGAGGATTTCCCCGTTCTTGGCATAGACCGTGAACTGGCGCGCTTCGCTCTTCTCGCCCTCAGGTTCATCGACCTCCAGTCGGCCGTAGCGATCCTTCTGCCGTGTCTTACCTTCGACGAGCCGCAACTCGGCCGCCTCGCGCACAAAGTCGCGTACCTTGGCGAACGGCACGCGATAATTCTTCTTCTCCACGATGCCCCATTGATCGCCTTCGCCCTTGATCGTGAAGTGATGCTTGCGTGTCTTGATCTCGATCGCGCCGACGTCGTTGATGCGTTCGACCAACTTGGGAAACGCCGGTTCTCGATCACCGATGATTCGAGCGGGCGGCGTCGTGCGCACGGTGGCGACGATTGCCAGCACGAGCATGACGGCGGTGGCGGCGGCCAAAATGCCGAAGCGACGGATGTTCATGGACCTTGCCTCCCCTAACCTTGTGCTTCGCGGACCCGACGCGAGAACCGCGCGCGTCGCACCAGCGCCAGGCCGATCGCGAACAGGCCGACCAGCACCGGGACGGCCCCGATGTTCAGGATCTTCGTGGTCGAGTCGAGTTGCTCGATGTCGCGACGAAGGGCGTGCTGCACTTCGCGCAACTCGGAACGCGTGCGGACGATTTCGCGACGGAAGCCGGCGATCTGATCCTGTTGCTCACGTGAAAGAATCGAGGTGCCTTCTTCGCGGCGCCGCTGCTCGTCCAGTTTCTTCTGCATGTCTTCGAGATTGGTGACCAGCTCCCGCTCCTTGGAGCGGAAGCGGAGCTCGGCGTCGCGCTGGATCGCCTCGACGTATTCGAAGGGTCGGTTCGACAATCCGCGGCCACGCAACGAAATCAAGCCGACACTGCCCGCCGCATTGTCCAACAGGTTGACGAACAGATCGCCATTCTGTGCCACGGGCACCGCGAGGTTGTTCCCAGACCCCTGAAGCCACATCTGATCGGCCAACATGTCGGCGTCGGCCGCGACGATGATCACGGTCGGCTTCTTGGACTCGTTCAGATGTTCCTTCACGAGTTCCGGATCCGGCCCGGTCGCGAAGCGATCGTCCTCGTCCTTGGGTGGCCCAGCGGGGAAGTTGGTCTTCACCGACCCGGTATAGCGCGCGATCATCGGGTAGGTTTTTCGATCCGCCTTGAACTCGGTCAGCAAGCGAACGGGATCGGGGTTGTCGCGCAGCACGGCGACATCGATCAGCGTCGAGTCCTCGGAGGACGAAACCAGCGCCTCCATCTTGAGGCTCGACCCGTCCTTCAGCCCGAGCACGCCGGCGCTCGTCATGTTGAGGCGCTCGATCTCCGCGGTCACGACATCGTCGCGCCGCAGGTGGATTCGGGACAGATTGAGCCACGGCAAATAGCTCGTGACGACGCGCCGGCCAGCGGACAACGCCGTGACTCTCTGGGCGGCGATCCGATCTCCGACGACCTTGTCGGCTGGCGCGTCGATCCCCCACCCCGACAACAGGCCATCGAGCTGGTGTTGCGGCCAAGGCCGCGGAGGCATTCCCGGTTCCGACGGCGGCGGCGGACTGGTCTCGGTTTGCGGATCGGCGAACACGAGCAGCTTGCCACCGCGCATGACGAATTGATCGATCGCGTACTTGGTGACCTCTGCCAAGGTTGTCGGGTTGATCAACAGCAATATGTCGACGTCGTCGCCGATCTTCTTGATGTTGCCACCGAGCGTCCGGATGTCGAAAAACTGTGTCGCTTGCTCATAGGCCACCCACGGCGTGTACCGGCGCTGCGGGTCGGCGGTGATCGGCAGGCTCGAGATCAGGGCCACGGTCGTCTTCTTGGGTCGCGAAAGGTTGAATACGAGCTTGGACAAGTCGTATTCGAGGAAACGCTCACGATTGGGCGAAAAAAACGGGATCGTGTCTTCGTCGTCCGTCGAGTTGGTTCCAGCGAGGCCGAAATAGATGACGTCGCCGGCGCCGCTGACCGGAACCGCCTGGATACCGAAGCCGACGGCCTGGTCCTCTTCCGGCGAAAACTGTTGCGGGTGGTAGATCTCGATTCGCAACCTGCCGTTCGATAGCAGTGCATAGTTCCCGAGCAGTTCCTGAACGCGCGCGGCGTACGGGGCGATCGCAGGAATCTGCTTGATCCGCTCCGATACATAGAACTTCAGCGTGATCGGCTCTTCGATCGCGTTTAGAATCTCCTTGGTCGCACTCGCGACCGTGAACACACGTTCCTCAGTCAGGTCGATACGCGCGGTCTTGAAGACCGCGTGCGAAAAGACGTTGACGGCAAGGAACAACACGATCGCGAGGACAATGCCGCCCACGGTCAGGGTATTGCGATCCAGATTTTTCAGCATATTCATGGTGTTCACGCCGTCTTCTTGAGGTCGACAATGGCCGTGTTGATGTAGAGGAAGATGCCGATCATCGAGACGAAGAAAATCACCTCACGCAGATCGATCACCCCTTTGGTGATCTGATTGAAATTGGTGAGGAAGCTGAGGGAAGCCACGATATCGACGAGGAACTCGGGGGCCCAACCCCGGAACGCGCCGAGCACGATGTCGAGCCCGCTCATCAGGAAGATGAAGCTCGCGGCCGCTCCGATGATGAACGCGACGACCTGATTTTTGGTCAGGGCCGACAGGCAAGCAACGAGGGCAATGAACGCTCCCGCCATCAGCCACGAGCCGATATAGCTCGCGACGACGACGCCGTTGTCCGGCGAGCCGAGGACGTTGACCGTGATCCAAATGGGAAACGTCAGCGTCAACGCGATCAGCGTGAACAGCCATGCGGCGAGGAACTTGCCGAGCACGACTTCGAAGGTGGAGATCGGCAAGGTCAACAGCAGTTCGATCGTTCCGGATTTTCGTTCCTCGGCCCACAACCGCATGCCGATCGCGGGAATCAGAAACAGGTACAGCCATGGATGGAAGTTGAAGAACGGCTGCAGGTCGGCCTGACCACGGGTGAAAAAACTTCCGAGATAGAACGTGAACGCTCCGATGGCGGCCACGAAGATGACGAGAAAGACGTAGGCCACGGGGGTCGAAAAGTAGGCGACCAACTCGCGACGAGTGATGTTGAGAACATTTTGCATCGCGTCTTACTCCCCGATCGTCAGCGAGCGGAACACGTCGTCGAGGCGCCGAGCCTCGGCCCGCATTTCCTGGACCAGGACGTTTTCGGCCGCGGCGAGCGCCGTGACCGCGGCGGCCACATCCTGGTCGGCCCGCGACACGACCAGCAAGCTCGCCAAACCTTTGGCGTGTGAAATCGTTTCGACGCGAGCGACTGCGCCATGGGCTCGGAGGCGCGGGAGAAACCGATCGATCAGGCCGCTCGCAATGCGGAAGCTGACCGAAGTACTCGCCGCGCGATGGGCCCGCAGGGTCTCCGGGGTTCCGTCCACCAGCACCTTGCCGCGCGCGATGATCATGGCCCGCGAGCAGACCGCATCGACTTCCTCCAAGATGTGAGTCGAGATGACGATCGCCTTGCCCGGCGCCATCTGGCGCAGCAACTGCCGGACCTCGTGCTTCTGGTTGGGATCGAGACCATCTGTGGGCTCGTCGAGAATGAGCAGGTCGGGATCGTGCAAGATCGCCTGCGCGAGACCGACGCGGCGCTTGTAGCCCTTCGAGAGCGTTTCGATCGGCTGATAGAAGACTTCGGCGATGTGAACCTTTTCGATCGCTTCGTCGATGCGGCGCTTGCGATCGACCTTGCTGAGCCCACGAACATCGGCGATGAAGTGGAGCAGCGCTTTCGGCGTCATGTCGCCATAGAGCGGCGCTCCTTCGGGAAGGTAGCCGATGCGCTTCTTGACCTCGATCGGCTTGCCGACGACGTCGAAGCCGGCGACCGCGGCCGACCCCTCGGTTGGCAACAGAAAACCGGTGATCATCTTCATCGTCGTCGACTTGCCGGCGCCATTCGGACCGAGAAAGCCGAGGACCTCGCCGCGTTCGACGCTGAAGCTGATGTTGTCGACTGCCGTCAACGGACCGAAACGCTTGGTCAGTCCCTTTACTTCGAGCAGGGCTGTCATCGCAGACTCCGGGAGGGATCGCACGCGCAACCACGGTCGCGCCGCGCCATGAAGCCGAACCGGTCGGCCTCCCTTTCCTTCCGGCTCGCCTGAGGATAGTGCGCCAAAATGGCGCGACAATTTACGAATCCACCTTCACTCGTTCAAGCGATTCGCGTCGCGTCGTCACCACCGAAGGGCTGGTCTCGGCCAAGGCATGTTGCCTGAGCGTAATCACCGATTCGAGATCACTCGCATCGATCGGAGGCGGCTTGCCAAATCTTCGCTCGTATTTTGGCAGAAGCCTCTCCAGGAGGATTTCTTGCTGCAAGCTCATCCTTTTCCTGCCCCTGCATCGGAATTCGAAGAAAAAGAACGGTTCCGGCCCTTCACCTAGGACTCCGACGGCGACATTCAAGAGCGAGCAGCGGCCTCCACGCTCGCCATAATGACAGTAATACTGACTTGTTTAGCGGATCATTGCCTCGCGAAGAAAGAGGTAGGGAAGGCTGTTGCCGAAAATAGACAGCATTTCATACCTTTCTCTGGAAACCGCTTGTTAACCATGGTGGCCGTTCACTTTGTGCGGAGGCAGTGGAAGGAGGCTTCGATGCTTGGTCGTCTCGCTCTCACACTCGGGCTTGGTCTTTGTTTGGGCGCTGTTCCGCTCTCCCCAGTCGCGCCCCAGACACGGGTCGCCTGCTTGCCGCATGAGCATCTGGTCGATGCGCTTCTGCGGACCCATCAGGAACGACCGACGTTCGTTGGGCTCACCGCGCGGGGCGATCTCATGGAGGTCTTCACGTCGCTCGATACCGGAACGTGGACCATCGTGGTGACATCACCCCGCGGCATTTCCTGCTTGTTGGTCGATGGCGATTCCTGGGAGCCCGCCAAGCTCCAATCCGTTGCCGAGCCCAAGGCCTGAACTAGCACGCTCCGAGCAGTGAGAGTGTCCGAGCGTCGGGCACGCTCGAGCAGAATTTTTCGAGCGCGCGGTGGAACTCGCCCCCCGCAGAGTCGGCGCAGGCAAACAGAGTCATCGACGAACGGAATTTGAGATCGTCCGGTGACCCGAAAATCTCCCGCAGCGAACGGCCCTCGATGGCCGTCACGATCTGGGTGCACACCCGAAGCCGCGGCCCGAGAATCGGATCGGCAAGGAATGCCCTGGCCTCCGCCAAGGACCCGATGGCGTAGGCCTTGGCCATCGCACTCCCACCCAACCCGACGAGCTGGGGGAACACGAACCACATCCAATGGCCTTCCTTGCGGCCGGTACGAAGCTCTTGCATTGCGCCAGCGATGACCGGCTCCTGGGCTCGGCGGAAACGCGCCAAGTCGAATGGGTCGGCTCCCCGCGGCGGGCCGGCCGTCGACAACGGATCAGCGTTCGATCAACTCGATCCACTCGCCTGCGGACCCGACGACGACCGCGACCCGCTTGCCGCCATAGGGACCACCGTCGACCTTCGCGGGAAGAGCCCGAAACGGCGTTGGACATTTGTCGAGCGAATCGACGAAGAACGACAACATGCCGATTCCTGGCGGAAGTTCGCCGCGGTTGAGTTCGCGATAGACGGCCCCGCGGGGGAAGTCGTCGAGTTCGATGTTCGCCTTTTCCGCCAATTTGATCACCGACAAGCGGTGCTTGGTTTCGATATCGAGGCCAAAGGCAACATTGAGTCCGGTCACCCGCATCACGTGGACATCCCCGTGTTCGACGTTGAAACACCGGGAGTAGAACGCCCGCGAGAGGTCGAAGTCCTGGGAACCGAGGATCACGATGAACAGATGATCGACGAAGGATTTGGCCTTTGGCAGATAATCCGTCTCCTTGGCCTCGTTGATTTGCGTGAGATACACCATCTCCTGCGCCAGTCCCCGCGTCTGCATCGCGCGGATCGAGCCAGAGGGATAGAGGTTGCGCGGCAAGCCGATGATTTCGAACGGTGAGCCCTTGAGCTTGTCGGGCAACTTGTCGACGTCCTTGGCCAGAATCTCGAGGGCGTTCCAGCCGTAGGTAAGAAACGGCCTGTAGGTGGCCGGGGGCGTTCCCTCGACGAAGCGCAGGATCGCCCCGTTCCCCGATTCGGCCTGCACCATGGCGTAGCGGCGACCCGCCATCGCAGGCGTCGCCCAGATCGAAGACCAAGCGACGGGGATCGTGCCGCTTCCGAGGTCCTTGTATCCGAGATAGCGTTTGTAGGCGTCCGCAGCGTTGACCGGATCACTCGCCATGACGGTCGCGATCGCAAACGGGCCGATGGTGGCCTTGGCCATGATCTCCCTCCCCTTCGATGGCTGGTCGCCCGGAGCGCCGCCCCTGGGCTAAGCTGATCGTCCTATTGTAGGCGGGAGGCAGCCGATGGCCCACAACGTTTCTCCAAACGGCAGTCCGCTGAGCGTTGCCGTGATCGGCGTCGATAACCTGGAACGTTCGCTCGCGTTTTATCGCGACGTCATCGGGCTCGATGCCGATCTCGAGACGACCTGGCGGGGACCGGCGTTCGAGCGGCTCTGGCATCGCCCGAAAGGGGCAAGCGCGCGCGCCGTGTTCTGCCACGCGGGATCGAGTCCCGTGGGTCGCGTGTTGCTGCTCGACTTCTCGGCTGACGAGAAAAAGCGCGTGCGGGCAAACAAGGAACCCTGGCACTACGGGTTGTCGAACCTGAACTTCTACACCGCCGACCTTCGCGCCGCATCGCGCGAGATCGCCTCACTCGGTTATGAGTTCTGGAGCGAGCCGATCGCCCACAAGATGGCGCCCGATGTCGGAGTCCCGATCGAAGTCGTGTTCGAGGGACCCGATGGCGTGC
>Ga0194132_10002878_pt1 | contig 31467 bp, 29 predicted proteins | sample TA2KigOf80mmetaG_FD_148612 | JGI IMG/M metagenome (GOLD analysis project Ga0194132, IMG submission 148612) | Freshwater microbial communities from Lake Tanganyika, Tanzania - TA2015054 Kigoma Offshore 80m | ecosystem: Environmental > Aquatic > Freshwater > Lake | place: Tanzania: Lake...
AGAAAAAACAGCCAGCAGGTCTAGACTTGGCAAAGATGTTTGGTAATATCCTAATGAAGAGATCATTTGATGCAGTTGGCTCTTGGCATGTCAAGGGATTATTCCTAGGCATGATGCATTTCCAGGACAAATACAACGAGGACTTGGAAAGACTGCAAAGATGTGATATTCACTATTTGACTCCAGATCTTAGAATCATTCCGTTCTGTGCATTCAATGTCATTCCAGAATGGTACAGAGACAGAATCCAAAAGAAATATTCCATTACTGTAGAAGAATGGGAGCAAAGAGAGGGTGTCAAACTAGAAGATGGTCTGTATAGAGGCCTTATGAGAAGAGGAAAAGGCGATGAGCTTGCAGCTGGTTGTGCAAAAAGCCAGATGATGCATGAAGCATCACAAGCATTGATGTAATTTCATCCAATAACTTAAAAATTATAACTAGATTTGTTCGTCATTGAACATACTCATTGTTTCACCAACGATAAATGGAATTGGTGGAACAGCTCAACACGCACGTGATCTAATAAAATTCCTCAAAGAACGTAACCACAATGTGGATACCATGTCATCTGAGAATACATTTACTATTCCTGTAAAGAAACTCAAAAATCCGAGTTTTCTCATTTCATCATTTCTGAAAACAAAATTCATGAAAAAATATGACATAGTTCATGCTCAACATCCAATAGCTGCATTTGCAATGAAAGGAGTCTCTGCAAAAAAAGTTCTCACCATCCACGGAGTGTATAGTAAACAAGTGGGCATGCTTCATGGCAAATCCAGCTCCCAACTTTCTAGTAAATATGAACAAAACGCTATCGAGTGGGCAGATGCAGTCACAGCAGGATCTAAAGAGGCTTTTGATTATTACAGTAAAATGAATCCAAATGTGGTCTTTATCCCAAATGCAGTCGATATTGCATCTTTACCATCTGGTACAGACAAAAGATATGAAAAACAGCTAGTTTTTGCTGGAAGATTATCTAGGGAAAAAGGAATTCATACAGTACTAGATGCTGTAAAAAATCTCCCAAAAGATGTTCATCTGGTAATCATAGGATCTGGCCCAGAGGAAACTACTGTCATTGAAGCTGCAAAAAATAATAAGAACGTGCACTTTCTTGGATATCAACCAAAAGAAAAAACAATTCCGCTCATACGTGGCTCTACGATACTAATCCAGCCCTCTCTTGCTGAGGGAATAAGCGCCACATTATTGGAGGCAATGGCCTGCAAAATTCCAGTCATTACGACTGATGTTGGGGGAAACAGGCAGCTTTTTGTGCATAATAAAAATGGCATCTTGGTGCCACCTGAAAGCCCTGAGCAGTTACTAAAAGAAATTACAAACCTACTTGATAACAATGAACAAAGAGACAGAATTACAACTATGGCGCACCATGAAGTTCAAAAGTATGATTGGTCAAATGTAGGCCAGATGTATCTGGTTTTATATGAAAAATTACTAAAAAACGTCTAGTGTTTTTGCTCTAGAATTCCGCATAATCCATTTTCGAACTTTATGTTTGGATGCCATCCAGTCTTGGCTTTAATTTTGGATATATCTGCTCTTATGTCTTCAATAAATGATATAGGATCATCTTGATAATCTACATTCATTTTTTTTGATGAAATTTTCTCGATTTTGTCAACAATTTCTTCAAACGAATGTGATTGCCCAGATCCAACATTAAAGATATCGAATTTGGAATCATGATCCTTTACTTTGAGAATCAGGTCTACAAAATCATCTATGTGTAGAAAATCGCGTTTGCTTTTTTTGTTAATTATTATAATTTTGTTTCCTGTTCTTATTGCATCAACTAAATTTGGTATCAAAAATCCCCCGCGCATTGATTGTCCAAAAATGTTAAACGGTCTTAATATAATTACACTGAGATCAGAACTATTACAATAAGATTGGCACAACCTTTCTCCCAGATATTTACTCTCAGCATAAGCATTATGTGGATTTATTGGATGGTTTTCATCTATTGGGCATTTTTGCGGTTTGCCATAAACATAACTGCTAACATAGACTAACCTTTTTACATTTTTTTGCATGCAATATTCCAAAATGCTCGACACACCGGAAACATTGTTATCAAAATATTCATTTCGACCTAGTCCTTCCTTGGGAGTTTTTCCACCCAAATGAATCACAACATCGACAGGATCAAGCTTCATAACCTGCTCTCTTAGCCGTAGATCTATGCGTCCATTATCTGAATCTGTTATTAAGTGATGCTGGGAAAGTCGTTTTACAACATTCATCCCAATAAATCCGGATGATCCTGTGACTAGTATCTTGTCCACAAACAAATTAGATTTGTATGATATCTAAAACTTGCCATAAAATCACTTAACAAGTTCTGTAGTCTAATATGCGAGTTTTTTCTGGATTGGTATCTTTTTTAGATCCAACTTTTCTAAGATTTGTACAATTCTTTTTGCACCAGAACCATCACCATGCAGATTTTTCTGCGCCTTTATTGAACCCAAGAATTTTTTATCAGTAATGGCCTTTTTGATTGCTTTTTTAATATGCTTCTTATTGTATCCTACATTTATGATGCTCTTCGCTTTACTTCTTCCCTCTTGACGTGTTCCAATACTCACCGAGGGAACGCGAAGAAAGGGTGCCTCCATAATCCCACTGCTAGAATTGCCAACTATAACAGAACAATAGCGAAGAAGGCTAATGTATTTTTCAAACTGTAGATGATCGTAGTATGTTATCTTTGAGTTCTTAATGATTTTTTTAATTTTTTGCGAGCCTGCATCAATATTTCCAGCAATAATTATGGATTGTATGTTTAATTCTTTTATTGCTTTAATTGTTTGCAAGAAATATTTGTCAATATCAGTAATTTCCGTAGTTACGGTGTGTTGGACTACTAGCAAAAACGGCTTTCTGAGATTTATCTTGAATTCTCTCTCCAGTTCATCTTTTGCGATGAATTTTGTTGCCTTTATTGCATCCAAAGAAGGATTTCCTACGGTGAATATGTTTTTGGGATTTTCACCCATCATGATTAGTCTTTTTGTAGCTTCTTTGTTGCTTGTAAAGTGAATATGAGAAAACTTGGAAATTGCATGTCTTATGGGCTCATCAATTGTACCTGTCACTTCACCTCCTTCAAGATGTGCTACATGTATGTTCATGTGCGCACCTATGATCGCTACAGCAAAATTTCCGCCAATATCAAAACCAGCAAAGACAACATCTGGTTTTAATGATTTGATTATCTTGGTCAGATTAAAGACTGCTCTACCAAATGCCATCGTCATAGTTGATGGGTCATCACCTTCGTTTTCGTAAAACATATTGAATTTTTTATAAATTCTAAATCCGTCTTTTTTTATTTCATTAATTGTGTATCCGTATTTTTTTAGAAGGTGACTTCCTGTAACAACTAAATAATAATCAAATTTGTCTGACCCTTGAATTTCCTTGATGACTGGACGTAATTTAGAATAATCTGCCCTACGTTCTGTTACAAATAGAATTTTTTTCTTCAAGCTATGTCACTGTACAAAAGCTGTCTGTCTCTTGTGATGTTTCTTTTTGCTTTTTTTCCTATTATCTTGTAAAATTCTTTTGCTGGTACCTGTCCTGTGTTTGGCCGCTTTGTAGTCAGATTTTCTTCTGTAAATTTATCACCTTTTGATATGTTTTCGTTCGCAACAACGGATTCTCTGGCAAACCGTAGTACTGGAAGTTCTTTTTTAAGAATTTTTTTGGTGCTACCAAGAGCAAGCTTTACTGCTCTACATCCTTTTACTAGTTCCGCAAGCTCATCAGGCTCCAAGGATAGTTTTTGGTCAGGCCCTGGCATATTCCTGTCCAATGTGATATGTTTTTCTACAATGATTGCACCCTTTGCTACTGCGCCAAGCACGGTATAGATCCCAATGGAGTGATCTGAAATTCCGATTGGAATGTCAAAGAGCTTTTTGTACTTGTCTATTACGCCTAAGTTCACATCTTTGTAGTCACATGGATACTCTGACGTCGTCTGCAAAAGAGCTAGTGGAGTTTTGAATTTTCTAAATAGTGATACTGCTGCCTTTATCTCGTTCATATTTGACATGCCTGATGATAGTATCACTGGCTTTCCTATCTTTGCAATGTGTATCAAAAATGGAATGTTTGTTAATTCGCCTGAGCCTATCTTGTAGGCTGGCATCTTGATTTTTTCTAGTCTATCTACTGCAGGTATTGAAAATGGAGTTGACAGAAAAATTATCTTCTGTTCTTTACAATACTTACTTAGTTTTGATTCTTCTTCATCTGTTAGCTCACAGTTTTTTATGATATCCCACAGAGGAGTTTTTGATATCTTTCCTGGCAGAATATCTGTTTTTATCATCTCTTTTTCTGTGATATGTGTCTGGAACTTTATACAATCTGCACCAGCCTTTTTTACCATGTCCACCATTTTTTTTGCAATTGCAAATGAACCGTTATGATTTATTCCGGCTTCAGCTATTACTAAAACTTCATGAGCTGCACTAATTGTTCTATTTCCAATTTTAATTTCTTTCATTTTATTTACCAACTAGAATTATATTGTACATAAGTCATGATATTTGCCATGTGTATAGTTTTTAATCTTATCTAACAAGAGATCTATAATTTACTATTCTAATTTTTGATTTACGTGCGTCAAAAAACACATCATAATCGAAATTTATTTAACATACAATAATGTAGTAAATTAGAAATTTTGAAAACAATTTGCTTTATTGGCGCAAGAGGTGGCTCAAAGGGCGTACCAGGTAAAAACATTAGACCTCTAGATAACAAACCTCTAATTGCATACGCAATTCAGTCTGCACTAAAATCAGGCATATTTGATCATGTTGTGGTTTCTACGGATGATCTAGCGATCTCAAGGGTGGCAAAAAAATATGGTGCCGAAATTCCCTTCATTCGTCCTAAAAAATTGGCAACCGATAGCGCGGGATTTACAGAGGTTATGTTACATGGAATTGTTGAGCTACGTAGGATGGGATATGAATTTGACGTCCTAGTTAATCGAGACTGTACTGTGCCATTTATGCGAATCTCTGACATGAAAAATGCAGTCAAACTACTAGGTGAAAAAAAATGTAATGCTGTTTATGGGGTATATCGTCAACACTTTAATCCGTACTTTAACATGATGGAAAAAAACTCTGATGGGTTTTTGAAATTATGTAAAAAACTAAAAGAAAGACCCCAGAGCAGACAATCTGCCCCTGTGGTGTATCAACTTAATGGACTTTTTGTATATGATGTCGAAAAATTCCTAAAATACAAAACCCCTCTACTCCCCATGTCTTTACCATATGAGATTCCACCAGAGTGTGGTATTATGATTGACACTGAGCTAGAATTCCAACTTGCTGAGATGATGATAAAAAAACGACTTGTTCTGTCATGATCACCACGCGCTCCATCCACCATCTAATATCAGATTCGCGCCTGTCATGTAGGATGATGCATCAGACAATAAAAATACTAATGCGCCATTGTATTCATCGCTATTAGCCATTCTTCCAAGAATTGTCTTTTCTGAATAGTTCTTGATGAATTCTTTACTCATGTATGATTTATCCAAGACGCCTCCGAGTGTCATTGTGTTCACACGTATGTTTTTTCTGTGCCAATATGCTGCAAGATATCGCGTAAAATTGACCAGTGCACCCTTCGTTGCTGCATAAGATGGAGGCGAATTCAGGTTACTCTTGCCGTAAATACGTTGATCTGCTCCGTTGATCCCATATATTGATGAAATATTCACTATGGAGCCACCAGTTTTTTGTTTTTCCATAATCTGGCCAAACTCCTGGCAGCACAAAAAGATGCTTGTGATATTAACCGTAACTGCTTCATTCCACAAATCAAGTGGATATTGTTCAAATTTTGTAGCTGATCTTTTAACGTCTAGTCTGGGGCTGAAAAATGCATTGTTGACAAGGCCATCGATTTTGCCGTAATCTTTTATAATTTTTTTTCTAAGTCTTACTAATTCAGACTTTTTTGTTATGTCTACACTGTATGCACACGATCTTGTGTTGAATTTGTCGGTGATCTCTTTTTCCAGTTTTTGATTTTTTTTATCATCAATATCTACCAATATGACGTCTGCCCCTACAGAACTTAACACATTTGAAAAATTTGTGCCCAGCCGTCCAGCGCTCCCCGTGAGTATTATTGTCTTGCCTTTTAAGCTGAAAAATTCAAAGGAACTTTTCATGGCCTGATCATCTTTTTTAATTTAGAGGAGTTGATTATTGCTAATCCAATCTTTAATGTCTCAATACCGTCCATCTCTATTGGGTTCATGGTAATTGCTCGTTTTTTAACACAATCTAAAAAATGAATCATCTCCTCTTTAAACAAAGAATTTCTATCATAATTTGATAATTCTAATACTTTAATCCATCTATTTTTTCTATTATCGTATATCTTAACAACATTTGTTTCAGAATCCCAATATGCGGTTCCTTTAGTTCCAATTATCTTGCAGCTTCTAAACTCTGGTTTCTGAAAATAATCCAAGTGTAACTCTGCAATTACACCATTTTTGAACTTCAAGATTCCAGCTGATAGATCGGCTGCAGATATTCCCAATTCGCTTTTTTTTCCTGTCACTGAAAATACTTCTAAGACTTGACCAAAATACCAAAAGAGGTAATCTATCTCATGAATATTTGTTAATACAACGCCGCCACCAAGCTTATTTCTAGCAGCATAACTTTTTCTATAATCCTCATATGGATGCCAATCAGGTAGAAAAGAACCGCATTCTACTTTGGCTGATAACACTTTACCAAGTCTGTCACTGGAGATGAGCTGTTTTATTTTTTTAATGGCTTTGTGAAAACGAAACTGACAACCCATCTGTGTAATGAGTTTTTCTTTTCTTACCAATTTTAATAATTCATTGGTATCTTTGAGCGAATTTGAGAGTGGTTTCTCAATAAACAAATCAACTCCATCTTTTGCAAGTTTAATGGCAATTGGGACATGGAGGCTCGAGACGTTTGTAATCAAACCTACATCTGGCTTTTCTTTTAGACACTCAGAAATGGATCTAATAATTTTTATCTTTTTTGGAGATGGATTCTTTATCTTTTGTTTTGTACAAATAATAAGTTGCGTGTTTGGGATTGACAATAAATTTTGTACATGTGTTTTTCCAATCGAACCATATCCTATAACAACAATTTTCAAGTAATTGACATTTTGTTACTATGAATATTAGTTTTAACTTCTTCTGCGCACTATTTCCTAATACTATATTCTGATGCTAATTTTTTACAAAGTTTTTGCAGTTTAATTCATTTTTTGAATTTTACTTACATTAACTCCTTGTAGATCTTTATGATTTTCTCAATTTCAATTTCTGCATTATGTTTTTCTGAAACCTCAGCTCGCAACTTCCTGCCTAGGTCTTTTCTTACGTCTTCATTTTCTAAATAATGCATTTGATCTACTAGTTCGTCTTTTGTTTTACCAGTACATACATGATCATTTTCAAAATCAATTCTACCGACAGGTGTGGTAATTATTGGCATTTGACATGCTGCAGCTTCCAAAAACTTAGTTTTTGATCCTAAATAATGAGCGTATTCTGGAAATGGTGCTAGTAATACGCTGCAACTTCTCAATGTTTCAATATAATTATCGACCTTACCTGTAAATTTTGCATTACTAAACTGTAGCTCGTTTTGAAAGCTTTCATCAGTAGGACCTATGAAAATGAATTCAATGTTTTGAAATTTTTTTACAACGAATTTAATCATATCTAGGCCGAAATAATTTATTTTCCCTTTTAGAAATGGTCCAACCAAGGCAACCCTCAAAATTTTACAATCTGTCGGTGTGTAGTATTCTAGAAAAACTGAATTCCTTACCACAGTTGCAGTTTGAATATTTTTTACTTTTTCATAGATATTTTCTCCAGCGCAAATAATGTGTTTTGAATTTCGAAAAATTTTATTTTCTACTTTTTTATAATGATATGATTTTGCCTTAAACGCCCATTTTCTCCATGAATAAATGGGATAACCATATGCCAAATAATGTGAATGAAGATATTCAAGTCCATGAGCGTCTGCTACATACTTTACATTCTGCAATAATCTACCACTTAATTGCTGTGCATGCACCAATCCGTCTCTGATTTTCGGAATTTTTGTTTTGTCAAATTCATCAATTAGCATGACATTGTCAAATCCTTTTTTTGCAAGCGCATCTATCTCCCACTTAGCCCTACTACCGCTTGCATTCATGCCGTCAACTTTGTGCTCTGTAATCATGAATATTTTATTCATGATTTGAAAAATTATTCTTTAAATTAAAAGGTACGCATCCGTCTTCCGTTTGAAAATACACATGTCTGCAAAAACAGGTACCTTACTCAGTACCAGAAAATTCTTGAGATATATTCCAAATAAAATGACCACAGTCTTACTACCAATTAAATATCCGTGAATCGCTCGCAAATCGTGACCACTGATCGGAACAATCTAGTCAATTATGACCGCTCGTATTCCATACACGAACTGATCTCCATTAGAGTTAGGGGAAGTGAAATCGTTGCAAAAACCGTTGGTACTGAATTCGGAGACTCAAAATCAGATACGCATTGTGCAAAGAACATTAATCTCAATATCGGGATAAAAATCGACTTATCTGATGATCTAACAATGCTTGGTGATGGTATGTTTTACTCGGAGAATAAGGACGCGATCATAACATCGATCAATAAGGAAGGTGTATCACTAAGACCTGATGAAATCGAGCTGGTTATAGAAGGCGATCCACTCTCGGTAAAGAACAAGAGTATCAGTATCAGTACATCAAGGACGACACCATATGAGGGCGGTCTGTCGGGTGGTGTGAGTAGGACTGTAGCTGACATCAAGGCAGACACAATACCACACATTGCCAAGAACAAGGAGGAACGATGGGCTAGCATGCTGATTTCGTCGGTTTTGCATCCTATACTGTACTTCACACTATCAACACTGAATCACACATTTGTCCATGCTGCTGGCTTGGCACACGACAACAAAGGTATTTTGATCATAGGTCACAGCAACGTGGGCAAGACCAGCCTAGCGCTGGAGATGGTCATGAACGGATACTCATTTCTAGGAGACGACTTGGTAATATTGTCGAATAAGAGCGAGATACTCAGCTTTCCAAAGCCTGTGAAGCTTGAAGGCCACAATATAATGGAACGGCCAGAGGTACTGCGAAGAATCAAGGAGAGAATGGGGCCAAAGGAGAAGATCTTCTTTAAGATGTTAACCTCTTACCTCAAGAATAAATCGCGCACTGTAAGTGCGTCTGTTAGTATTGAAGATGTCATAGAAAATCCTCACATAATCTCTAGGAGTGATCTGACTCATGTAATCCATATCAAGCGGTATGCCGGCCACGAGCTTGTTGCTAACGAAATCAGTCCTGAGGAATCAGTAAAAGAAGCTGCACTGAATCTCTTCTGGGAGTTTGAATGCCAGGAATACAGAAATACAAAACCGTTTTACGCATTCAAAAACGCACATGGCGAGGATTATGCCGCATTTCTTGAGGAACATCATAGTCGCATCAAGGATATACTCACAGCATCGTTTGCCAACGTAAAATCTTATCTGATTGAGATTCCTACTGGAGCAACTACACATGATATATACGGTACCGTCAAGCGGCTCCTCAACTCCTGAAGATATGTGTACCAAATTTTCACTTATGATGTGGCAAGACAGGTAAAGGATGATCAAATCTGCGAACAATTGAGAATTCTTAATATACTAATCCATAACTGCTGTTTATGCAAATGGGAATAATTTCTTCTAATCCGGCAAACACAGAAGGTGAAAACGTTATAGTGTGGCTTGATTCTGGTCCTACGGCATACACTAATTTTGGAATAGTTTCGGCATTATCAAAAATAGATGAATTCAATCTTATTGGAATTGTGTCCACCAAACAAGATATCAGTTTTTTTCAAAATCAACAAATAACTCCTTTTCAAGCATTGTTGTATTATCCAGATTGTTACATTGGAAAGACCACTTTTGACTTGAATAATTTAAAGAAGATTGAAGAAAAATTTGATCTAAATATTTGGTTAGATATTTTTACAGAAAGAAGCTTTTACAAGTATTGGACAGAATTTCACAAGTTTACAAAAGACGAAATTTTAGCTATTATTTATCATACAATTTCTTTTTTTGTTGATACCATAGAAACGTACAAACCCAAATTGATTCTAGCAAAGCAAGTAGGAGATAATGTCTCAAGTCTGCTTCTCTATAGAGTTGCAAAAAAAATGGGAGTAAAAATTTTAATGCCTAATCAATTATACCTCAAAAACAAGATAACAATATCTGATAATTTAGTAAGTCGGGAAATCTCTGATGAATTTAAAAAATCAATAAATGGTTTTACTAACTCAGCCAAAACTTATGATGAAGAATTTATAAAAAATTATGATCGCTCTGAGTCTGTATCTTTACTGTTACAGGGTTCTAATCTTAGGAAAAGTCTCTCACAAAGAATTAATCATTATATTAAAAGATTATCTACCGAGCTGGAACCCGTTTATCAAAATATTGGAAAAACCAAATTTAAAATGATTAAATATCGATTACACAATTATCTTGAAGCCAAAAAAAGAAAACAGTTTCTTGACGATAATTCAATTAAATCAGTCGGGAATGAAAAATTTCTCTATTTTCCACTTGCAAGTGAGCCTGAAGCAAGAATCATGACAACATCTCCATTTTATACAAATCAAATAACACTAGTTGAAAATATTGCAAAATCTATTCCAATTGACTCCGTACTCTACGTAAAAGAACATCCTGTACAGAAACTCAAATTGTGGCGATCAATTACCGATTATAAAAAAATAATCAATATACCAAATGTTAAATTTATTCATCCCAGTGTTAGTAACCATGAATTGCTTTCAAAATGTCAAGGAGTGATTGCGATCTCTGGCGGTACTGGTTTTGAAGCAATATTTTACAAAAAACCTGTAATTTTATTTGCAGATGAATACTATGATGTTTTATCGATGGTTACAAAAATTAAAAAGTTAACAACATTACCTAATGATGTTGCTGACGCATTATCTAATTTTCAATTTAATAACAATGAGCTAGCAGCATTCATGCAAGCTTTTGATAAACAATCTCTTTCGGTACCATACCATTTAATAAGAAACGATGCATATGTTCTGTCGAATATGCAGCTATATGTGCATGATTTTCATTTAACAACAAAAGAATTTCATAAATTTTATGAAACATTCGAAAAATATTTTGAACTAATCGCACAAACAATTCACTCAAAACTCAACAACATTTAGATAATAAAATATTGAAGTTGGTTATTTTTATATAGATATTTGTGTACCTTCTCCCAAAAGAAAATTCTTACTATCACAATTTTGTTTCTGAATTATTTTAGAATTAGATGCAATAATGCTGTTTACTATGTTTAATTTGCCTTCAATAATACAATTCGGCATAATTATTGAATCTGAAATGACACAGTCGCTAAGACGAGAATTGTCCCCAACGCTTATGTTTTTTCCAATTATGGCATTCTTTTCAATTACACAGTTTTTTCCAATTATTGCAGGACCTATAATTTTTACCCCGCTTTTGATTATTGTTCCGTCATCAACTATGACTTTGCCTTCCAAGATGGCCCCTTCTTCTTTTTTACCTTTAAACGAGTCTTGCATCTTTTCCAAAATGAACTTGTTGGCTTCAATAATATCATTGGGAGTACCAGTATCTTTCCAAAAATCAGTTATTATCTCAAAAACAATTTCTTTTTCTTCTTCAATTAAAATTTGTAATGCATCGGCAATTTCCAACTCGTTTCTCCAGGAAGGCTTGAGTTTTTTTATTATCTCAAAAACGTATGGAGTCAGAAAATAAATTCCAGTCACTGCAAGATTAGATGATGGTATTTTTGGTTTTTCAGTAATTTTTATGATTTTATTGTTTTTTATCTCAGCAATTCCAAACTGCGAGGGATTTTTTACTTCACACAATAACAGTGAAGCCGCAGAATTTGATCTCTGGAAATTAATAACATACTGATTAATTTCACGCTGGATGATATTGTCTCCTAGAAATACTATAAATTTTTCATCACCTACAAAATTCCTACACAATGAAATCGCATGCGCTATGCCTCTTGGAGAATCTTGTTCAATGTATGTGAATTTGGCGCCAAATCTCTCGCCGTTTCCGTAGTGATCTCTAACCTTATCTGAACCTACTCCGCCGATGATGAATACAATATCAACAATTCCAGCTTTAACTAGTGTCTCAACACAATACTGCGACATGGGCTTGTTAGCTATGGGAAGTAATTGCTTTGGTCCTGTATGTGTTAAGGGACGGAGACGCGTTCCGTGTCCCCCATGCAAAATAATACCTTTCATGAAATATCAAAAAACTTCTCATCTACATTAAGTAATCTATGATATTTCCATATGGTGTATTAATAATTTTAATTTTTAATCAGACATCACTATGAAATAACAGCATCTACTATCAAATTTTGGATGTACCCTTTTCAATTTTTATCAAGATATTTTTTATTTTTTCTACTTCTTTTTTTGAAGCTCTTCCCGTCTGAACATCCAATATAATACGAAACATTTTTGCAAACAAGGGATCTTCTAATTTCTTCATAGTCATTTCTACACTAAGCTGCGTTCGTCTATGCCAATATCCAATCAGAATTGATACTGGTATGTACAATGTTAAAAAAATTATTAAGAATACTGGTAGATTGATCAACTCTGAATTTGGAGTCTCCTCTTCTATAAGAAATCTATATGCAATTAAAATGAAATTCATAAAAGTTAATCCATACACAAGATAATGTGTATGACCATATCTAGCATCCAAAAAGCGTCTGCGAGCCCATAGTTTTTTGAAAATCATATCTTACTTATCCAGTTTTTTTTCTATGTCAATTAAAACATCTCTAAATTTTTCTACTTCTTCTTTTGAAGCTTTTCCCGTCTGAACATCCAAAATCATACGAAACATTTTGGCCAAAAGAGGATTTTGTTCCATGTTGAGTGTTGCTTCCACTCTAAGCTGCGTTCGTCTATGCCAATATCCAATCATAATTGATACTGGTATGTAAATCCCGAGAAATAAAACGCAAAAGATCCATAATTCAGGAATTAGTTGTTTGAAAAAAGGCACTTTTTCAATTAACAGGCGGTATGCAATAAGCACAAAATTGATAAAAGTTATAGCAAATATGAGGTAGGTACTGTGACCTTGTCTAAACTCCCACCATCGACGTCTCGACCAACCCTCATTCATCAATTACTCTTATCCGTTTTCCTATAAATATAGATTGAAGAAATGCTGCTTTGTACAAAACAACTTTCGAAGGATTTCTGGTCTAAAATTCCGAAATCATCGTTTTTTGGAATCAAATTTTTGAAAATCTATTTCAAAAATCTTTACTTGATGTTTAAAACCTTTTTCTCTAGAGTCGAATACCTTGGACAAATACTCATATTTATTATCATAATGGTATACCTGCTGCAAAAATTTCGGAAGTTTAGGATTATCATCTACTATCAAATGAGTTATTTCAGTTCTTGAATCCTCAATAAAAATTTCTAGATCTTCATAATCCGTTGTTGGTATTGATTTTATCTTGTGTGTTTCATCAAAAAATAAAAATGGCCACTCGGTTGGAAGTTCCGCAGCTCGTATGTATCGTGTTTCACTAGGATGAAAATTCAGTCCAAATGTAATTTTAGATGTAATTTTTGCAATCTCATATAATTCTTTTTCTTTTTCGTAATCAACTTTCTTATATTCGTAAAAAGTAATTGAACCAGCTAAAATTCCAACTATAATTAATATCACAGCAAAATATTTTTTAGAAAATTTTTCAACATATGTTTTTACTGCAAATAAAGAAACTAACGAGAAAATTGGATATAAAAAATAGAGATATCTTGTGTCCTGTGCTTCAACTATATAGGCATAGAATATTGGGAGAGAACTTATTATTACAAATATGATTATGAAATTCGTTTCTTTGGTTCTTTTTCTAAAAAATTGTATTACTCCAAATGGAACAAATACTAAAAAATTCGGTATCATTATCCATCCTAGATATTTTATGAAAAGTTTCATTCCTTCAATTATGTTGTTAGCTCCTTCCTGACCAGAATTTGATAGAATCTGCCCAGTTCCGTATGCCGCCCTTTGAAATATGCCATCATGTCCACTGACTTCAATTCTGTAACTCATAATCGGACTCAGTATAATAAAAAAAATCAAGAGACTGGGAAGATATATTCTAAAAACCTCTTTTGAAAATCGATATTTGATAAAAAACAGAATCGTTAAGGTAAAAAATAGAAATATTCCCTCTGATCTTACTATTGTACAAAACGCTGCTAAAATGAATGATATTATTATCTCCCTATTTCTGTATCTCAAAAAAAGTACTAGTGAAGTTATTCCAAGCAAAATGAATAATGGCTCTGTTATTCCTAATAGTGAATTTAGAATTATTCTGGGATCAAATGTAAATAATGCTGCCCCCACTAGTGATATTTTCTCATCAAAAAATTTCTTACATAAAAAATAAACTGGAATTACAATTAGACTTGATAAAACTACTGAGATAATTCTCTGTAACTGCATATATTGAAATGAATTATCTAAATTAATAATCGAGAACCAAAACGAAAGAAATATGGGCCATCCGTTATTGGGAGGTGACCACTCCATTGGTAAGTATCCATAATAATTAATTGCAGTGGCATATGTGAAATTATCCATGCCGTCTATTACCAGAGGCAAATCATACGGAAAATAAAGAAAACGAACTGTTAAGCCTGAAACAAAGATAATCAAAAATAAAATTTTTATTTTTGTATGACTGCTGATAATATCTAAATTCGTCAATTTATGTGTGTCCAAACAAAACCACCCTCAGTCTTCATATTTGTTAGGCTTTTTAATATCTGTGTATCTAGAGTTTAAAATCATCTCGCGTAACATTTCCTTAAAACTAATTATCAAATTCACATTAACTTAATATTCATTCCACACGTCATGGTACATAATGAATTTTATTTCTAAAATAAAATCGGGCTTGCAAGATCCAAAAAAAGGATTAGAATATCTACTGTTAGGGGATAAAAATTACAATATCCTGCACAATCTAAATGAGCACTCCTATTTTACTAACCAAAATGCCGAATCCCCTTTGGAATCCCAGATGATCCAACCCACAGATATCAACGAGCATCTACAAACATTACATATGCTGAGTGTTGAATTAAATCTAAAAAACATACTTGAATTAGGAACTAGGACTGGAGAATCTACTATTGCGTTACTTTTTGCTACAAAAGAACTAGATGGAAAAATGACTAGTGTTGATATCGAACCGTGTAATGAAGCAAAAGATAAAGTAAGAAAACTGGGTTTAGAGCCATACTGGAATTTCATTCAAGCTGATGATCTAAAACTAAATTGGGAAGGTCAAATCGATCATCTTTTCATAGATACATCACATACTTATGAGCACACTATTGCCGAACTCAAAAAATTCGAGCCATATGTGAGAAAAGGTGGACTCATCACACTTCATGATATTATATCTCATCCACCAGTTTTGGCCGCCATAAATGACTTCATCTCAACACGAAAGGATGTTAGATTTTACAAATTCTTTCACAATAATGGCTTGGGAGTTATGCGAAAAATATAACTTGTTAATACGGCATACTAAACGATAGTTGTTGTTGCATATTTTATATGCTGATATATTTGGACGATGAACAAATAGTTTTAAATTTAATAATTAATTGCAATATTTTCTAACTAAAGTTTGATAAACTCAATAATTCAGAAAACATTGACTAGTTATTGAAATTTGGAAAATATAGAGAATTATCTCTTATAGGTGGCGCCGACACAATTGGAACTATTATCACATCGATTTTTTGGTTCTTTCTTGCAACCCAAATTTCTCCAAGTGAATATGGGGAGATCTGGTATCTCATAGGAATTGCAGGAACCGCATCCGCATTTGTTCTTTTAGGAACTCAAAGTACAATCACGGTTTATTCATCAAAAAACATAGGGATCGAATCAACAATCTACTCGATCTCTTTACTGCTGGGAGTAATTGCATCATTCGTTATCATGATTATGTTTTTTAGAGTTGACGTGGTTCTTCTTCTTTTTGGTTATGTGATTAACACCCTCGCTATGGGAGAGATTTTAGGTAAAAGATCTTTTACGTCTTACTTAAAACATACTTTGGTACAAAAAATTCTAACCACAGGACTGGGGTTGGCATTTTTCCTAGTCTTTGGCGTGGATGGGATCATTTACGCTCTTTCCATGTCATACATCTTTTTTGCGATACCAATTTACAATAGATTCAAACAAACCAAAATTGACTTTAAACTATTAAAAAATCGAGTCAAGTTTATTGGAAATAATTATTTAATTGAAATCTTAACTAAGCTAAACTCTCATCTAAATAAATTTATTATAGTGCCGCTTTTAGGATTTGGTGCTCTTGGTAACTTTTCCCTAGCAGTACAGTTTGTCACTGTTGGTTTGATGTTTACGGTTATTGTTTTCAAATATACTGTTCCTTATGATGCTAGAGGAGAGGAAAATAAGAAATTAAAGAAAATTACAATCATTATCTCAATAGCAGTTGCCATTCTGGGCGCAACAATTACTCCAATCGTAATTCCGTTATTCTTTTCAGAATACATGGATGCTGTCGATGTGATTAGAATACTTAGTTTTAGCATCATCCCTGTAACAATAACAAAAATCTTCACCTCAAAATTATTAGGACAAGAAAATAGTAAACGAATACTTTTCAGTAAGATTATCTCTCTGAGCACATTTATTTTGACTATGGTGGTTTTGGGACAGCATTTTGGAATAATTGGAATATCAATAGGATATTTGATATCCACAATAGTTGAATCGATTTGCCTAATCCCTAGAAATGAACCCATGAATGACAAATCTACTCAGAAAAATTTTTGAATATTTACCGAAATTAGATAAATTTGTCTTTCTACTTTTTATTAATTATAATCTAATCACAATTAATTTTTGTCAAATGTGCATTTGTCAATGATTCAAAATACTCTTTGTTATTTTCTAAAAATTGTTTCACATTTTTCTCTGAAATACTGATATCAGAAAATATTTTGCCAGAAAAAAAATGGAGATTTCTTTTGACTTCAAAATCCATCATACTGAAATCAACAGATATCTTATCAATTAGTCTAATGTACTTTTGAATATATGACGGATCAATTGGTGTCTCTAAACATGTTCTTATTAGTCTTGGAAGCTCATCAAGTGAATTGATTTTACGAACTGATGGTACTATGGAAAAAGGAACATCACCGAAAACTATGGATGGTATATTTTCGCAAGCAGCATCAAAAGATGCAGTACCTCTAGTAGTAACGACCAATCTACTATGCTTAACGAGCTCCATAGACGAATAAGAGGGGTGAATTAGAGTTACATTTGGAATGTCCATGATCTCTTGGTATTCGCGTATATCTCGCCATGCTCTGAATTCTGAAAAAATATGATCTTTCACATACAGTTGATAATCTACAGGTATTGATTTTGCAACATGTTTTATTAATTCGATCTGATCTGTAAAAAATGGAGAATAATGAAGCACGCTTAATTCTTCATCCACATTCATTGGAAAGTAAACAAATGGTATGTTCAAATCAACTATTTTCTTTAAATTATGTTGCAGGAATCTGGCTCTTGCTCTTCGTTTGACTGTCAGAGATAGTGTATCTAGAATCACTTTTGGTTTGGTTCTACCATAATAGGTAAAGTTTGTCTTGACATTATTAGAATCTGAAAGCATAATGTAATCTAGCAATGCTTTTAGCTTATTTGAGATTGATGGGGTTCTCTCAACCTTGTAATTTTTAGTCAGGGAAGTATAACTGGAGTTATTTTTTTCCTGATCATTTTCTTTCGGCATGTTGATTTCTTGCTCAGTTAACCAAACGTAATCTAAGTTTTGCGGTAAATTGAGAGTTCCACCATCTTCTGCAATGATGCTCTTGCCACCTTTTCTTGCAATGTATAAACATAGAATGTTGATACCGCGTGCTTTACAGAGATCTAGAATAAGTTTTTGATGATGAAAAGGTGGGTCATATGTGAGAAAATAGTCTGGTTTGACTTCGTCTATGATCGTTTCAAACAGTTTACATTCTTCTTCTAAAAATCGTAATATTTCCTCCTGGGTAAATTTGTAAAATCGATTAAACTTGTAAAAATGTCTCTCATTTATAGCTAATTTCCACAAGTTGATGCGATATTTTTTTTCGAAAGCTGTTAGATACTCAAGATCTGGTTTTGCAGTTGTTCTCTTAATAATATCATGGAAATACCATGTCTTCTGAAAATTAATCAGTTTCTGATTCATAAACATTTTTTTTGGATTATTTGGCACATCCACTATTGCGTAAAAATCGCTCTCCAGTTTCTGTTTTAAATAATATGCCAATGAAAAATGAAGCATAAACCCATTTATCCAAAATAATAATTTCTTTTTCATACTTGATAAACGACTTGTGTATCATATTAAATAATTAAACCAATAATAATATTTCTAAAGTTCATTCCTTAAATAATCGAATACAAAAAATATGATGAATTGAAAGTAATGGTTGGAATACCGGCATATAATGAGGAAAAGAACATTGGTTCAATTGTAGCTAAACTAAAGAACAAATATGAACATGTGATCGTTTGTGATGATGGCTCTTCAGATATGACTGCAACAATAGCCTCATCTTTAGGTGCATGTGTTGTTAAACATGAAGAAAATTTAGGATATGGTTCTGCTATCAAGACAATTTTTAAAGAAGCACGAAAAATTGGTGGCGATGTGCTAGTAACCTTTGACGCAGATGGTCAACATCAATTTTCAGAAATTGATTCTGTACTACAACCGATCTCAGAAGATAAAGCGGATATTGTAATTGGTTCTAGATTTCTCGGCAAAACAATAGACTTACCGAAATATCGAAGAATTGGTATTAAAACGATTACTGGGCTGACAAATATAACCACAGGTTCTAAAATTACTGATTCACAAAGTGGTTTTAGAGCATATTCTAAAAAAGCATTACAGGAGATAACACCCACTGAATCTGGAATGGGACTGTCCACCGAAATTCTAATTAAAGCTTCAAAAAAACAAATGCGAATTACAGAAGTGCCAATAACTATAACCTATAAAGGAAGTATACACTCACAAGAACCAATATCTCATGGCACTGCTGTAATTATGAGTACAATAAAACACATTGCACTAGAACGTCCACTTCTATACTATGGCATTACGGGGTTATGTTTTCTAGTAGTAGGATTAATTTTCGGAGCTTGGACATTGCAAATATACTCAGAAGAAAGAATAGTGATGACAAACATGGCGCTAGTTGGAATTGGAGGCGTAATTTTGGGTACTATATTACTCATTTCAGGCACAATTCTATATTCTATTGCTAGTGTGGTTAGAGAAAAAAGATAATCTCAATAAATGAGAAATAATCCAATTTTACACAACGTTGTAAACATATCTTTAAGATTGTTGATAATCTTGGTTTAGGTTTTTAAGCTGATTAAGGAAATTTTCTAAGCTGTTTTCAATTGTTTGTGGTTTGTTATCCAGAATCTGGATAGCTTTTGATATATTCAATGATGAATCTTGTGGCCTCTGTGCAATCCATTTCATTTCAGAGATTTTTGAAGGTTTTAGAAAACTACTATCAAGACTAAATTTATCTGCAATGAGTCTAGCAAATTCATAACGGGATATCCTGGTAGATCCTGTAAGATGTATTATCCCTCTAATCTGTTTAATGGCAACTTCTATGAGCATCTTTGAAAGGTTTGGAACAAAAGTTGGTGAAGTAAACTGATCAACTAGGACTGGAATTTCTTTTTTTGATTCAAGATTTTCTTTTATCCAAAGTGGAAAGCTTTTCTTTTTTGCATGTAACCCAAATGGTGTACTTGTTCTAATAATTGAAGAGGAGTCACTCAGAGCTAGTTCTCCATCTAGTTTTGATTTGCCATAGAAATTAATTGGATTTGGCTTGTCTGTTTCATTTTTCATGCCATTTTTACCATCAAAAATGTAATCAGTTGACATGTAGACAAAAAATGAATTATACTTATTAGATTCACGCGCTAAAACTTGAGTGGCTTTAGTGTTAACCAGATATGCCAGATCCCTTTGTGTTTCACAGAGATCAACGTCAGTGATAGCAGCTAGATGAATTATAATCTCTGGTTTTACGGAATACAAAACAGTCACAATTCCATCCGATTTAGAAAGATTCAGGTATGTAGGAATTCCAAATTCTGGTTTTTCGTTATTGTAGCATGAATAAACATCAAAATTCTCCTTGATCAGATCATGTGTTACTTGCCTTCCAATCAGACCAGCTGATCCAGTTACCAGAACTTTGGTCATTTTGAGTTTAAAGTCCATGGTTGTGAGTGTAACGTAGTTTCATTTGCTAACGGCTCCCACCACTCTTGATTTTTTTCATACCATTCCACAGTTTCTTTCAATGCTTGGTCAAACTCATATTTTGGCTTCCAACCAATTTCTTTTTGTATTTTTTTTGCATCTATTGAATATCTTTTGTCATGACCAGGCCTATCTCCAACATCCTCAATCAAATCGTTTGATTTGCCCAACAAGCCAAGAATTTTTTCTACTAAAACTTTGTTTGTGATTTCATTCCAGGTAGTAATGTTGTATGTTTGGCCTGTCGTCCCTTTATTGATAAGATCTTCAATTGCCTGCACGTGATCGTATACGTAAATCCAGCTTCTGATTTGTTTTCCCCCACCATACAGAGGAATTTTGAGATTTTTTTTGGCTCGAATAATGGTTTTTGGGACAAGTTTTTCTGGAAATTGAAATGGTCCAAAATTATTGGTACAGCGCGTAGTGATACATTTTATCTTGTATGTTCTAAAATATGCTGCCACCAAATGATCTGCAGATGCTTTCGTTGCAGAATATGGGTTGCTTGGGTTTATCAGAGATTTTTCCGTAAATGAATCGGAGTTTTCTGCATCGCCATAAACCTCATCTGTTGAGACATGCATGAAAAGCCTGTCATGATTTTTTGAAGCTTCTAGTAAAGAATATGTTCCAAGTATGTTTGTTTCAATGAATGATTTCGGATTTGCAATACTCCTATCCACATGAGATTCTGCTGCAAAATTTACTATAACATCTACATCTTTTGCCAGTTTGTTAATTATTATGTGATTTTTTATGTCGTCTTTGATAAATCGATAGTTTCGGTTTTGTTCAATTTCTTTGAGGTTTTGTAAATTAGATCCAATTGTAAGCGAATCGAGATTTATTATTTCATGTTTTGGATGATTGACAAAGTAGTTTCTAATAAAAGCACTTCCAATAAAACCCGCACCACCGCAAACTAGAATTTTCATAATCACAAAATTAAAATTAATAATTTAATGTTAACTGCTCCCCGTATAGATAAAATCATTTTTTGAATTTTTCAGTGAGGGCAATTCCTCATCTCTGTTTGAAATAGTTGGTTTTTCAATAGGCCATCGTATGTTTATTGCAGGATCATTCCAGATTATACCTTGTTCATGTTCCTTTGAGTATTCGTTACTGACCTTGTAAAACAAATCAGATTCCTCACTAAGTACGCAAAAACCATGAGCAAATCCCTCTGGTATGTACAATGATCTGTGGTTATCATCTGAAAGAATCTCGCCTATCCATTGTCCATACGTTGGGGAATTTTTTCTAATGTCTACTGCAACATCAAAAACTTTCCCTCTAATTACAGTGACGAGTTTGGCTTGTGCTTTTACGGAGCTTTGATAATGCAGGCCTCTTATGACCCCGCGAGATGATCTAGAAACATTGTCTTGCACGAATTTTGTAGTTATTCCGTTTACAGCAAAATCCGATTCTTTAAAATTTTCAAGAAAAAAACCTCGACCATCTGGAAATAGTTTTGGCTCTACAAGTATGACCTCAGGTATTTGTAATTTCTTAAATGTAAAGGCCATTTCTAATGTTTGAATCCGATGAATCTTCTTTAATGTTTTCTAAGTCTTTAAGCAGTGAGTGTTGTTGTCAGTAAATCAATATTCAATTTTTTTCACAACACGTGCAGGATTTCCAACCACAACACAATAATCAGGAACGTCCTGTGTCACTACGCTTCCTGCACCAACGATTGAATTTTCTCCAATAGTCACGCCAGCTATAATTATGCACCCTACACTTACCACGGCGCCATTTTTGATGGTTACAGGCTTGGTTGTTCTTGGATATCCATGTTTTTTTAGAAAGTCACTTGATGACGGATTCACGTGTGCGAAGATCATCGAGTTAGAACTTATGGTGACATTGTCTTCAATTTTGATTAACTCTGGATGTAACAGATCAATTAACACGTATGGTGATATGTGGCAATTTTTCCCTATTTTTACACCTCTTATGCGTTGAAACCCGACTGCCCAAGACGGTAAGGGTGAGGAGTATGCTAAAGAATGAAAGACCCAGCTTTTTAGGAATTTCATTCGAATTTTAATTCGACCTGTGTTGCCCTTGTAACCATAAAAATCCATTAGTTCTCGTTCGTTTACCTTGAAGCTGTCAGAGTCAGTCATGACCATCAAGTTATTTCAGCATAAAGCGTTTAACCTTTCCGTAGTCAGTTTTAGGAATGCTTTCAACAAAATCAATTTTTGTTGGGATTTTGAATTTTTCGAGATTTTTTATACAATAAGAAAGTATTGTAGATTTATCTAGGTCAGAATTTTTTGATTTCACTATATTTAGCTTGATGGTTTGTCCAAATATTTCATGTTCTATTCCAAATGCCGCCACATCTTCAATTCCAGGGATCTGTTTGACAACTTCTTCAATTTCATACGGTGTGATCTTTTCACCTCCGATATTGATGATGTCGTCATTGCGTCCAATGAGAAAGAGATAATTTTCATCATCAAAGTAACCAATGTCATTTGTTCGTAACCACCCATCAACTAGATTTTTGTCCGCTTGTGAATTGTTCCAATAGTTAGTGATAACGTTATTTCCTTTGATCCAGATTTCTCCTTCTTTTGAGTCATTGTGTTCATTTACAATTTTTATTTTGACGTTTGGTGCGGGTTTGCCGACTGATCCTTCTCTCCCATTAGTTTTATCAAAGATCATGAATGTGGAACGTGATGCCTCGGTTAAGCCATAATATGTAGCCAGATTACCATTCTTTAAGATCTCTTTGAATTTTTGTACGGTGTTTTTAGGAATTGCGGTGCTATTGGTTATGATTAGTCTTATTTTTGAAAGATAATCCGCTAAAGTATCTTTTTCAAATTGCAATAATTTTGTAAGTGTAGCTGGAATTACAGCCAAAGTCGTAGCATGATGCATTTTTATAGATTCCAAAATTCTTTCCAAATTGTTTGCGTTTTTTAACAAAACAAGTGTAGAGCCGACACGTAATGACGTATGAAAGCATCCTAAACCAAAAGAGTGATACAGTGGGAGTGGCAATACATCAACATCTGAGCTAGTATATCCTAGGACTTGGAATATGTTATTCGTGGTGAATTCTGTCATAGTGTGAGTTATTGCAACACCCTTCGGTTCAGACGTAGTTCCAGAAGTATATAGTAGATAGGCAAGATCATTTGATTTTAGATTGGTTGTCTGTTGTATAGGTCTAGATAACACTTCATTGAATTCAAAAGACGGTATTTTTATTGCGGCGTATTTTAAGAGATTATTTTTTGTCACACTAGAGCACACTATCATCCCAGAATTGGCCGATCTTAGTTGAATCAGCATATTTGTTTGAGAAATTTCAGGCGGGATTAGATGTGCTGTCCTTCCAGAATTAATTATTCCAAGATACGAAATTATGAAAGAAATTGAATTTTCTGCAATCAAGCTAACTACATTTTTGTCCACGGATCCAAGATGGGAAGAAAATTTCAGTACCTCCTGATAGAGCTCATTAAACGTCAAGCTTCGTTCTTCATCAATTATTGCTGCTTTTGTAGGAAATTTTTCTACACTGTCTTTAAGGAAACTCATTACATTCATTGTAAGTGAGAACGTACTGATTCAAAAAGATCATTTGCGGATTTGATATTGATCGACTCTTCTAAAGAGAGAGTTATGTTAAATTTGGACTCTGTAAAGGTAATCAAATTCAGCTGAGCAAAAGAATCCCATCTAGCATAGTTTTTTTGTTCTTTATTCCAAGAAAAATCTGCTTCGGACAAATTTGGAAACACTTCAAAAAAAATTTTTTTTATTGCTTCCTTTACTTCGGACTCATTGCTCAATACATTTGCGAGAATCAATAGATAATAAATAAACCTTGTCGATATTTCATTTGTGCTAGGGAATTTTGGAATTGGAATAGATATTGTTGACGTCAGTCGTTTCAGAGAAAAACCTTTTACCCAAAATGAGAAATTTTATAAAAAAATTTTCCATGATTCAGAGATCAAATATTGTCTAAATCGTGGTGACCCTTCAGAATCATTTGCCGCAAAATTCGCAATAAAAGAATCAGTGATCAAAGCAATAAACAACCAAATTGATTTACTGGATATTTTAACAGATATTGTAAATACCAAACCTACGGTTTTGCTGCAAAACGATTCATCATACAATTTTCTAGTTTCTATTAGTCATGAAAAATCATTTGCTATCGCAGTAGTAATCTCAGAAAAACATCTAAAATGAAATCTAGATGATTGTTTTTGTAATCTTTGATAGACAAGTAAGAAAATTATTAAAAAATCTGTTAACTTTGTTGTTTAGGATCCATTTTGGAACGTCAATCTTGTCTTTAAACTGACTAGATAATTCGTGATCTGATAATTTTCTTATTTTTTGGTTTTGCGTATATCTATCATTTATTAATTTTAGACTTCTGAAGATTTCAAGATCCGCCTGTATTTTCATTTTCATCAGGCCTTTACTCAGATAGAAAAAAAATACAGCTACATCCACCAGTAATAATGCTGGAAGCATTTTGTAAAATGTTGAACGTGTGTAAAGTGTAAGCAAACAATATTTACGATTTCGTTCCATTAACTTGAATTTTAAGGGACTCCACTTGAAGCTAGAGCCCTCAATTGGATGATACACAATTGATTTTGGAACATAAAATGAGTCTATCATGTTTAGTCTAGCACGCCAGCATAATTCCAAATCATCATGAAATGCAAACAAAAAAGGATCAAAGAATCCAATCTTTTGGAGAATCGTTTTTGAGGTAAAAAGGCACGTTCCAGATGCATAATCAATTTTTTCTAATTCTTCATATTTTTTTTCATCTACATTACCTTTTGAACGAGAGTACCCAAAACCAAAAATCTGGATCATGTTTCCTGTGCTCAATAACATTGTATGATCTGTTGTAACCAAAAACTTTGGCTGATAAATGCCATCACCGTTTTTCTCATATGCATTAAACAGTTCATCCAACCAAAGCGGATCAACAATAGTGTCGGGATTTAATACAACAATAAATTCACCATTCGCATTTCGTATGCCAACATTATTTCCCTCACAATATCCCAAATTTTTAGAATTTTCTATAAGTTTGACAAATGGGTATAATTCTTTACATTTTTTATGGCTATTATCCTTTGAAAAATTATCAACTAGGATTATTTCAAAATTATCATAGTGTGATTTTTTAATAGAGTCTATACAATCAAGAAGCAAAATACCTGCATTATAATTAAGAATTATTATACTGATCAAAGGTTTTGAATTGATTTCAGATTTTGAATCATTTGCGATCCTCATATTCTTGCAATTTTTTAAAATTTTTGTGATTATTATCTATTAAGCAAAGTCTGGTATCCACTTATGCGGCATTTCTCTCATATGTTGACTTTTAGCACGTTTTTGGTCATGTGTCTTTAGTAGATTTTCTACTTCGTCAAGTGATAGATTTGATAGTTGTCGGATTTTTGCTACAGATAGGTTGTTCTCTCGTGCATAAAGCATCAGATCAACAATATCATAAGGTACACTATAGAAAAATTCTTCATCAGTTGTAACAAAGCTCCAAACATCAGGAGACGCATTTTTGTTCAAGATTTCTTCAGGTATTTTCAAAAAAGCCCCCAGTTGATATATCTGGAGTTTGTAGAGATTAACCAATGGTTCTATGTCTGACCCACCATCACCATATTTCACAAAATATCCTTGTAGATATTCTGACTTGTTAGTTGTCCCAATGACACATAAATTATTTTTTTCACCATAATAATACAGCATTGTCATTCGCATTCTATGTTTAATAGAAGTTGCAGCAGTAAGAGTGAGAAACTCTGATGAGGAGATCTTTAATTTGTGTGAATTGTTCTTGTCATCCAGTATTTCTAAAAAGGGAATTCCAACTATATTTGCACGTTTTGGGGGAACTATTATTCGATATTTACATTCATCATTAAAATTCGGAAATTTATTCTTGATAACTTGTTCTTTGTATTGGTAAACACCAAAAGTATCCAAAATCGACGTTATATCAATAATTTCTGATTTTATTTGTAATTGGTCAACCAGTTTTTTTGCGTGAATCTGACTTGCCGGATCAGATTCTTTTTCTGGTAAGATCAAACCTAGAACATTGTCTGAACCTAGTGCTTTTGTGCATAGACTGGCTGAGACCGCAGAGTCAATTCCTCCACTCATTCCCACTATTGCACCATATTTTTGAAATTTACTAGTAACCTCATCTTTGATAAAATCACATAATTTAGCAACTGATTTTTCTAAATCTGTTATTTTGATCAATTCATCAATAGATTCCATCTAATTTCTTCAAGAGAATGATTAATTAAATATGCGTATAAAAAATTCTTTTTAACGTTGAGGAGAATGAATTTTCATGGAACAGGATAACGATTCCATAACTCAAAAAGTAAAAAATATGTACAAGAAATATCCCTACCCATCTCCGTCTGTGGATGTTTCAGAAACTAATGAATTGTTGAATCTTTTACGAATTTTTGAATTAGAGTCAAACCTGAAATTGGAGGAATTCAACATTTTAGATGCAGGATGTGGCAGTGGACATAGAATTACGAATGTAGCAGAATTTTTTAAGAAATGTAATTTTTTGGGAATAGATATTTCTGAAAAATCAATAGAAATAGCTAATGAGCTAAAAGGTAAGAAAAAATTACAAAATATATCATTTCAGAATCATAACATTATGAAAGGTGTAGAAACGCTCGGTAGGTTTGATGTCGTATTGTGTATGGGAGTGTTACATCACCTATCTAATCCAAATAAAGGATTACAAATGCTAGTAAATATATTGAACGATGATGGGATGATTTTTCTTTATTTATATGGAAAGTTAGGAGGCCACAAAAGAATGCTGAATAAAGAATTAGTTTCTATTCTTCTTGGTAATCAAAAACAAGATTTGGAGTTAGGAATAGAATTAGTAAGAGATCTTGAATTAAATAAATTTGAGTATGGTTGGAATTTAAATTTCAAAAATGTGAAAGAAGAAAACTCACTTATTGTTGATTCACTTTTACATGCGAATGAAGTTCTCTACGATTGTATAGATATAGAAAATCTGTTCAAACAATCAGGTCTTTATGGCTACGCTATATTTGGCATATCATCTGGAACTAAAGGTTTGATATTTGATTCTGGTACAAATGTACAAAAAAAGCTATCCATACCTCAAACTAATATTACTCAAATTTTTAAATCAAAACTTTCACAATCAAAATATGAATCATTAAATCTAAATGAAAAATATCGTATTTTAGATCTTCTCTACGAGCCAAATGGATATACAATCATAGGATTTACAAAAAATGCTTACAAAAAATTAACAAACGAACGACTGGGAAGAAATTTTATGAAATGTAATAATGTACATAATTATCAACGACTATAAGAACCGCAATATAAAATTAGTATGTATTTAACATTTGAGATAATTTTATAATTATTTGAGAAAATCTCCGACACATAGAGTGATGTATTGCAGTAAATGCAATTAGATTGTTAAATTATAAGGATGCATTTTTATTCATAATAAATTTCGTTATAATGATGAATTTATTTTCTAAGATAAGATCAGGATTAAAGAATCCAAAAAAAGGATTAGAATATCTATTGTTAGGGGAGAAAAGTTACAATATCCTGCACAATCTAAATGAGCACTCCTATTTTACGAACAAAAATGCCGAATCCCCTTTGGAATCCCAGATGATTCAACCCACAGATATCAACGAACATCTACAAACATTACATATGCTGAGTGTTGAATTAAATTTAAAAAACATACTTGAATTAGGAACCAGAAATGGAGAATCTACTATTTCGTTACTTTTTGCTGCAAAAGAACTAGATGGTAAAATGACTAGTGTTGATATCGATCCGTGTAATGAAGCAAAAGACAAAGTACGGAAACTAGGTTTAGATCCATACTGGAATTTCATTCAAGCTGATGATCTAAAACTAAATTGGGAAAGTCAAATCGATCATCTTTTCATAGATACATCACATACTTATGAGCACACCATGGCCGAACTCAAAAAATTCGAACCATATGTGAGAAAAGGTGGGCTCATCACACTTCATGATATTATAACTCATCCACCTGTTTTGACCGCCATAAATGATTTCATCTCAACACGAAAGGATGTTAGATTTTACAAATTCTTTCACAATAATGGCTTGGGTGTTATGCGAAAAATATGACTTGTTAATATCGCATACTAAACTATAGTTGTTGTTGCAATTTTATATGCTCACATATTTGGACCTTGAACAAATTATTTCAAATTCCATAATTAATTGCAATATTTTCTAACTAAAGTTTGATAAACTAAATGATTCTGAAAAAATGACCAGTTATTGAAATTCGGAAAATCTATTCAAACATTTAGGTCTTTATGGTTATTCACATTTGGAATAACAACTGTAACTAAAGATTTGATATATGATTGTGGAGTTAGAATACAAAGAAAGATATCATACCACAGACAGATATTGTACAAGTTTTCAAATCCGAATTGGCACAGTCAAGATATGATCATTAAGCTTGAATGAGAAATATCGAGTTTTAAATCTCTATGAAACAAATGGATACACGATTATTGGATTTACAAAAAAAGTATTTGAGAGAAAGTCTAATGATCGATTAAAAGGAAATTTTATCATAATAAAGTAAACCTCAATTTTAACGATGATAGATAACGTTTCAAGCTATAATTAAATAATCAAAAAAGATTAAAATGATAAGCAGTTGATTAGTGCAGTTATTTTAATTGGTAATATTTCAGATTTAGCTGTTATACCAAATGAACTACTAAAAGATAATACTGTAAAGATTTTTTCATTAAGTTTAGATGCACATCGTGAGCTTGAATTAAAAAAAATTAAACACAAAGTTGCAGACGAGCTACTTTCACAAGAAGAAAGATTCAAAATTTTTGATAAGATGATAGAGCTTAGGTCATGGTATTCAAGATTACCATCAAATGATTACGAACTTGAAGGTGTGAATATTTTAGAAATATTTGACACGCAGGAATTTCAATCATTTCTTATGCCAAAATTAATTAATTTTGCGATAATTGATAAGATTATCAGACTGGAGAGTCCAAAGAAAATAATCACTGCTGGCTCATTATCTGAACTTGTTCAGCCGTTCATCAACAATGAAGATATAGAATTAAAAATATTTCAGAATAAAACTGAGAATAATTTATTTTGGGATAAAATCACTATCAAATTTAACATAGGTAGAACCCCCTTAGCTTTTACTATATCAAGGAAGAATTATCTTAGAATCAAAAACTTTATAGAAACAATGGCTGGTTTTATCTATAATTTTTGGTTTGATTTCAGGAGATCAAAGAAAAAATGCACTGTTTTTTTAGAGTTTAACCCAGAATCATTTTCTAATCTTCTACTAGCAATGAAAAACTATGATGGAAATACAATTCTTATAAACCAAAGAAGATCGCCCATCTGGAGTAAGAAATCACTTGAAATAATTAGAAAATCAAAATGTAAAATCTTAAAAATTGATGATATTCTGACCATAAAGGAAAAAAGGGAAATTTCTCTACTCACTAAAATTTATTCGCAAAAAATTGAAAAATTATGGGAAAATTCTAAATTTTTTAATGAATTATTTGAGATCGATGACTGCAGCTTTTGGGGTTCAATAAAAGAAGGTATGATCAAAATGTATTCTAGTAAATTAACAGCACATATCTCATTAATTCTTAGTGTTAAGCAATTTTTTGAAAATGCAGATATTCGTTGTCTTGTTTCTTTAAATGAATCAGGAGAAACTGAAAAGTCCTTCCTGGCATACAATAAAAGAAAAATTCCTTCAATCCTGTTAGAACATGGATTTATTGAGAGAACTGTTACAACAAAAAGATTCGATATTTTATCAGATTACGAGTCTTTTAATGACAAGATAGCCGTCTGGGGTGAAATGAAAAAAGAGTGGCTGATGAATCAATATAACATCAAGACAGAAAGAATAATCGTTACAGGCAGTCCTAGACATGATAATTACTTTTTCTCTAGATTAGAAAAGATTAACAAAAAAGAGAAAATATTACTTTTAGCACCAAACCCAATTAATGATTTAAATGGTTTGTCTAGTACAGATCTCAAACTACGAGTTAACAAAGTGATTGCAGAAGTAATCTCCTCAGCAAAAAAAATTGGTGGTGTCAGAATCATTGTCAAACTACATCCAATTCAACTAAAACATAATGAAGAAATGTTGTCTTTCATCAAAAACATGGATAAATCCATTCCAGTATACTTGTGGTCCCCGATAATCGACACTATAAACAAGGCAGATGCAGTACTTGTCATTTCTCCTGAAATTCATGCAACCCCAACAATGCTTTTAGAATCCATGATTTTAGGAAAACCTACTATGAATGTGTATCTTAGTAAAAGCGTTCCACAATATTATCACGTGCAAAGCGAAGCAGTTTTTACAGTTACTGATAGTGATTATATTATGAATAATTTGAAAAAGATACTATTTGATGAAAAGTTTCAAGATACACTAAAAAAGAATGCGGATAATTTTGTAGCGAAATCTCTTAGTTTCAGAGGGAATGCTTCAGAAAAACTTGCATCAATTCTTCAATCGTATTAGATTTTCATGAGGTAAGGTTTTTTAGAAAAGTCAGAATCAACAGATTATGTTTGATGGTAAAAAGATTCTAATTACTGGTGGAACTGGTTCGTTAGGTCAAGCGTTAACAAAGCGTCTTTTACAGGAAAATATTGAACGAATAA
>Ga0194132_10002879_pt1 | contig 31463 bp, 29 predicted proteins | sample TA2KigOf80mmetaG_FD_148612 | JGI IMG/M metagenome (GOLD analysis project Ga0194132, IMG submission 148612) | Freshwater microbial communities from Lake Tanganyika, Tanzania - TA2015054 Kigoma Offshore 80m | ecosystem: Environmental > Aquatic > Freshwater > Lake | place: Tanzania: Lake...
CTCGCAGCCGATAGACGTCTCCCTCGCAAGTCAGGGGAATCACACCTGCGTGAGTCTCGAGGGTGAACGCGTCACCCGCGTCGAAAAGCTCTCTGACAACGAAAGCACTGCCCAACACGGGATGCCCAGCAAACGGGAACTCGCCGCCCGGCGAGAATATCCGCACGCGCGCGGTGGCGCGTTCGGAAGGCAGCAAAAAAGTGGTTTCGGACAGGTTGAACTGAATCGCCAGCGCCTGCATGAGCTCTGCGCTCATATCACCCGCCGCCTCGAACACACAGAGAGGATTGCCCGCCAGCGTCGAAGGCGCGAACACGTTCAAGAGCCGGTAACGGTAGCGCTGCATCACGTCCCCTGGCGCAGGCGCGTCAGCAATTTGTCGTAAATGCCGCCGAAGCCACCATTGCTCATGATCAACACGTGATCCGTGTCGCGTACTTCGGTGGCGAGGGCGTCCACCAGGGTGTCGATGCTCTGATGACACTGCGCCTTGCGGCCCAGCGGCGCCAGCGCCCCCGCCACATCCCAGTCAATACCGCCGTTGTAGCAGTACACCAAATCCGCCTGTTTCAGGCTGTCGGGCAGCGCGTCTTTCATCACGCCGAGCTTCATGGTGTTGGAGCGCGGCTCCAACACCGCCAGGATGCGCTGGGTGCCCACCCGGGCGCGCAAGCCTGACACGGTGGTGTCGATCGCGGTGGGATGATGGGCGAAATCGTCGTACACCGTCACACCGCGCGCCTCTCCCTTCACCTCCATGCGGCGCTTGACGTTGTGAAAGCGCGAAAGCGCGTCGATCGCTCGCGCCGCCGGCACGCCGGCGTGGTTCGCCGCCGCGATGGCGGCCAGGGCGTTGTGCCGGTTATGTTCGCCCAGCAAAGACCAGTGCACCCGTCCCAGTGTCACGCCCTCGCGCGTCACTTCGAAACTGCCATCGCTGGCGGCTTCGCTGGCGTTCCATCCCGGCCCAGTGCCAAGCCATTCCACCGGCGTCCAGCATCCACGCGCGATTACACGGCGCATGCTGTCTTCGCGTCCGTTGGCCAGCACCAGGCCGTTGGCGGGCACCGTTCGCACCAGATGGTGGAACTGGGTTTCGATGGCGTTGAGGTCGGCGAAGATATCGGCATGGTCGAACTCCAGATTGTTCAACACCGCCGTGCGGGGATGGTAGTGCACGAACTTGGAGCGTTTGTCGAAAAACGCGGTGTCGTACTCATCGGCTTCTATGGCAAAAAACCGGGACGATGTCACCCGCGCCGACACATCGAAGTTCAGCGGCACGCCGCCGATCAGAAATCCAGGGTCGAGCCCCGCGTCCTGAAGGATCCACGCCAGCATCGACGTGGTGGTGGTCTTGCCATGAGTACCGGCAACCGCCAGCACCCACTTGTGACGCAACACGTTCTCGTACAACCACTGCGGGCCGGAGATATAGGGCAGGTTCTGGATGAGGATCTCCTCCATCAACGCATTGCCGCGCGACACCACATTGCCGATCACGAACAGGTCGGGCTTGAGCGCGATCTGATCGAGCCCCCAGCCTTGGATGAGCTGGATTCCCTGGGCCTCCAGCTGCGTGCTCATGGGCGGATAGACGTTGGCATCGCAACCTGTTACGCGATGACCGGACTGTTGAGCGATGGCGGCAATGCCGCCCATGAACGTCCCGCAAATCCCTAGGATGTGAATGTGCACACAGTTCCTTCTGATCAGTCCAAGCTGTTATCGATGGGGAAAGAAATGCTTGAGCGCGGCATCTGCGATCGGCCCACCCCACTCCTGCAGAAAATGCCCGCCTTCGGGCACGGCCATGGGTTCTGGACAGCCGCGTATGCCGGCCCGCAATGCCGCCATCACCGTGGGCCCCAGCACCGGATCGCGCTCCCCCACGGCCATGAAGCTCGTGCCTTGCCATTGCTGGCGCAGAAAATTCCGCGCATCGCGCGACAGCGCCGCTCCAGGCGCGTCGGGGCGATCCGGCACCAGATTAGGAAAACGCCGCACACCGCCTTTGTAGGCTGACGATGGAAACGGCGCATCATAAGCGTCGGCTTCCGCTGGTGTGAGCATCCTGCAAGCGCGGCCCATCAGTTTGCCCACTTCCATGTCGGGATGGGCATTGGCCCACGCCCGCCATTGCAAGAACCCTTCGCTGAGGGGCACATCGCCGGTACCCAGGGTGGTGTTCATGATCAGCAGCCGGGTGAAGCGATCGGGGAGATGCATCGGAAGGGTAAGCCCCAACAGGCCGCCCCAGTCCTGACACACCAGGCACAGATCCTTCAGATCGAGTGCTTCGATGAAGCCGATGAGCGAACGCCGGTGAAAATCGAAGGTGTAGACCGCATCGTCGATCGGTTTGTCGGAACGGCCGAAGCCGTACAGGTCAGGCACCACGACTCGATGGCCGGCCGCGACCCACACCGGCACCATCTTGCGATACAGATAGCCCCACGTGGGTTGCCCGTGAAGACAAAGAAACACGCTGCCGCCATCCCGCGGACCTTCATCGACATAGTGCATGCGCAGCCCCGGCGTGCTGTCGAGATAGCGCGGCGCATAGGCGTAGTCCGGCAATTGAGCGAAGCGCTCGTCTGGCGTGCGAAGGAAATCCATCAGCGAGGCCTGAGAAAAGTGTGGAGGATTCTATAGGAGCCGGTCGAGGCTGCCGTTGCGAAATCCCATCGGCATGCTGTCGAAATCCCGGGTCAGCGCGATGACCTTGAACAGTTCGCCCATTTCCGCCGGGCTCATCAGCTTTTGCACCGGGGCGATGGCCCGCGCGTAGTCGGCCGAGCCAGCAGGCAACCTGGCCAACAGTTCAGTAATGCCCGCATTGGCCAGGAATCGCGCTTGAGAGGTATACCCCGCCAGGCGCAGCCCCGCCTGCACGCCCGCTCGAGCGATCGCACTGAAATCCACATGCGCGGTGATGTCCTGCAGCCCCGGCAAGAAAAAAGGATCATCGTGCGAGCGGTGGCGGTAGTGACACATCAACGTACCTTGATGACGTTGCGGATGGTAGTACTCGGCGGCGCCGAAACCATAGTCGATGAACAGCAGCGCACCGCGCCTCAACCGCGAACCCAAGGTGCTGATCAACACCGGCGCCGCCACATTGACTTCCGTCAGATAAGGGACCGGGAGCGACTGCGCGTGCGTCCACTCCAGCAAACTCGTCTGCACAATCGGCCGGTCTTGCCACTGGAACTGACTTTCCGCACGCGTCACGCCACGCTCACGCCAGCCCGATCCGGTATTGCACAGCAGATGAACGGGGAGGGCATCGAGCAGTTCGTTCCCCAGCACCACGCCGGAAAGATGCTCTGGCAACGCGCTCACCCAGCACACCCGCTCGCGCAGGTGCGCCGGCAGCGCGGCGAGACATTGTTGTTGCCTGTCGATGAGGTCAGCGCTCAAATCGAGAATCAGGTAACGCCGTGGCGGGCAACCCAGGTGATCTAGCGCCTCAAGAATGTCACGTGCCAGCTTGCCGGAACCGGCGCCAAACTCGAGAACGTCACCCTCGGTCTGCACCAGAAACTCCGCCACCTGCCGCGCCACGGTGGCGCCGAACAATGGGCTCATCTCCGGCGCGGTAGTGAAATCCCCCGCTGTCCCCAGCTTGGCGGCCCCCCCGCTGTAGTACCCCAGTCCCGGGGCGTAGAGCGCGAGTTCCATGAATCGATGAAACGGCAACCAGCCCCCGGCGGCGGCGATCTCGCCGCATAGCAGGTCGCAAAGACTTGCGCTGTGCGCGAGCGCGACAGGATCAGGCGATGGCAACAAGGCAGTCGTAATCTCGGCTTCCAGTGCGACGGGGGTTCAGGTCCGGCCATTCTATTGGAGGCCTTGGATCAAGGAGCAGGCGAAACGGGGCGCTAGAGTAGAATTCGCGCCCCATCCCTGACACCCTTCCCCGATGCAGCCGGTCGTACTGATCACCGGCGGCGCGCGGCGTGTCGGCGCCGCCGTGTGCCGCATGCTGCAGGCCGGTGGCGCCAATCTGATGATCCACTACCGCCGGTCGGCGGCGGAGGCGCGCGCACTGCAGGCCGAATTGAACGGCCTGCGTGCCGACTCCGTGGCACTGATCCAGGGCGACCTGCTCAACTTGGCCGGACTATTGCCGTTGGTACAGGAAACCATCAACCGGTTCGGTCAGCTCGATGCACTGATCAACAATGCCTCCAGTTTTTTTCCGACACCGGTGGGCGAGATCACCTCGGAGAATTGGGATGACCTCATCGGCACCAATCTCAAGTCCCCGCTGTTTCTGTCGCAAGCCGCGGCACCGCATCTGCGGCGCACGGGCGGCTGCATCATCAACATCATCGACATTCATGCCGATCGCCCCATGAAGAACCATCTGGTCTACAGCACCGCCAAGGGCGGGCTGGTGGCGCTCACGCGCGCGCTGGCGGCCGAACTGGGCCCCGAAGTGCGGGTGAACGGTCTGTCACCCGGCCCGATTCTGTGGCCGGAAGACGAGCGCTGGAACGACGAGTTGGCGCGCCAGCGCATTGTCAACCAGACCTTGCTCAAGCGCGTGGGCGAACCCGAAGACATTGCCCGCGCTGCGCGCTTTCTGGTGTTCGACGCCCCGTACGTCACGGGTCAGATCCTCGCCGTCGATGGCGGACGAAGCCTGCATTTATGAGCGATCCGCGCAAACAGGAATACGAAGACAACAAGCTCGCAAAACGGCTGCGCCGTCTGGCAGGCCAGGCCATTGGCGATTTCAATATGATCGGCGCCGGCGATCGCGTGATGGTGTGCCTCTCCGGCGGGAAGGACAGCTACGGTCTGCTGGATGTGCTGCTGAGTCTGCGCGAGCACGCGCCCATCCATTTCGACATCCTGCCCTTTCACCTGGATCAGCGGCACCCGGGCTATCCCGCCGACGTGCTGCCTCGCTACCTCACGGATCTGGGTTTGAAATACCACGTCGAAGTGCAGGACACCTACAGCGTGGTCAAGCGCGTCGTGCCCGAAGGCAAGACCATGTGCGGCCTATGCTCGCGACTCAGGCGTGGCGTGATCTATCGCGTTGCCAAGGAACTGGGCGCCACTCGCATTGCGCTGGGCCATCACGCTGATGATGTGCTGGAGACCTTTTTTCTCAACCTGTTTTTTGGCGGCAAGCTCAAGGCCATGCCGCCCAAACTGGTCAGCGACGACGGCCAGCACATTGTGATCAGGCCGCTCGCCTATGTCCGCGAACGCGATCTGGCGCGCTACGCCGACCTGCGGCAGTTCCCCATCATTCCCTGCGATCTGTGTGGTTCTCAAGAAACCCTGCAGCGCAAACAGATGAAAGAGATGATCGCGCAATGGGAGCGTCAGCACCCCGGCCGCATAGAGAGCATGTTGCGCAGCATGTCGGATGTTCGCTTGTCGCATCTCATGGACCGCTCGAAATTTGACTTCACTGGTCTCGAACCGTCCGGACAGCCAGACCCCGAGGGCGACAAGGTATTTGATACGGAAAGTCCGGAACCGCCGGCGGTCATTCCTCTTCGACGCGTCGACGCCGCCTGATGCGCCTATCCCGCAGGCACCGATGAAGGGCCTGGAATCGCGCCTGGCGCGAGGCGGTGTGTGGATGGTGGCAATGAAGTTCGGTGTCAAGGTGCTGGGTTTCGTCAGCACCATGATCGTGGCGCGAATTCTTACGCCGGCCGACTACGGCATTGTCGCCATCGCCATCGGTATCGTCGGGATCATGGAAGTGCTCGGCGAACTCGGCTTCGATATGGCGCTGATTCGCAATCGTGAGGCCACAGACGCTCACTACAACACCGCGTGGACCCTCAACTTCGTTCGCGGCTGCATTTTCGCGGTGCTGATTCTGCTGTTCGCCGATGTGATCGTGGGATGGTTCAACGCCCCGCAGGCCGCAACGCTGTTACGCTTCCTGGCCTTGGTGCCCTTGCTCGACGCCATCACCAATATCGGCGTGGTCAACTTCCGCAAGGAATTCCAGTTCGACCGCGACTTCAAGCTCACGCTCGCCAGCAAAGGCATCGAGATATGTGCTGCCATCAGCGCCGCCGTGCTGTTGCGCAACTACTGGGCGCTGGCGATCGGCATGATCGTAGGACAGGCCGCCACCGTGATCATCGGCTACCGCATGAGCAGCTACCGTCCGCGCTTTGACATGAGCCGCTGGCGCGAGATCCTGGGATTCTCAGGCTGGATCTTCGGATACAACATCACTTTCGCCATGTCGTGGCGGCTCGACAACCTGATGCTCGGCAGGTTGCTGCCGCCCGCATCCGTGGGACTGTTCAGCAACTCGATATCCATCGCTGCGCTTCCATCCATGGACCTGGTGATGCCCATCGCGCGCGTGCTCTACCCGGGTTTCAGCGCGATCACCGCGGACCACGATCGCCTCAAGCGTATGTATCTTCGCAGCCTCGCTGTTACGCTCAGCGTCGCACTGCCGCTGACCTACGGTCTGGCGGCATTGGCCGATCCCGTCGTCATGGTGCTGCTGGGCTCACAGTGGCGCGAGGCCGACGAAATACTCTCCGTGGCTGCAGCCGCTTTTGGTCTGAGCATGCTGCTATCGGGCGGTGATCCGCTATTGATCGCCAGCGGCGCCAGCCGTGCGCTGTTTTTTCGCGGGCTGATCCGCATGATCGTGCGCCCCACGGCCCTGTACTTTCTGGTCACGGCACACGGCCTCGCAGGCGCCGGCTGGGCGCTGTGGTGCGCCATTGGCGTGGACGTGCTCATCGGCACCTACTTGCTGCAGCGCACGCTACGCTTCAGTTTTGCGGAGTGGATCAGCGAACTCTACCGCCCCTTGCTTGCCACCGCAGGCATGTACCTGGCGCTGATCGCCGTGGTCGACTCGCACGCTCCGGATATCGCCGCCGCTCTCGGCACCCTGGCCGCCGGCGTGCCACTCGGTGCGTTGCTGTACGGCGCACTGCTGCTGGGACTGTGGGCGCTGCACGGCAAGCCGGAAGGGTTCGAGCAGAGTGTTATCGGCATCCTGAAAAGCCGGTGGGCGCGATTGCGGGGGCGCTAGGATAAGTCTAGCCGGAAACACTTGCCCCCTCGAAACTTCCTGAGCGGAGGCTCACGCTGACTGCGCCATCCAATCCGCTCAGCATTCTGCTAACGACTTCTCCATCCAATTCATTGCGCGACACCGGTGTATCCGGGTTCGGCTCGATGACAGTCAACGCTGGAGGGGTCAGAGATGATGCGCGTACCCCACGTGTTCTTGACGGTATTCCAAGGCGTGCGGTTTTTGGGTTCGAGCCTGTTTCTGTGAGTTTCTGCGTAACGGCAAGCCGACCGGACTGCACGACGTCCACCTTATGCTGGGGGCCTCTTGAAGGCAGCGAAGCGGGCAGAAATCCGGCCACAAATTCGAGTTCGCCACCTTGACCAACCGAAAATCCCCTCAAATTCTTGAAAATCTCCTCAATTATGAGTAGATTTCTGAATATCCCCTCGTTTTTGACGAGATAATCAGAAATCTACTCAATGCGAAGAAGACTTGACACCACGGACATTCTCGCAGCCCTCAAAGCTTTGCGAACAGAAGGCTTTGATGCTGTTTCATCGTCCGACATCCAAGTCCGTGCAGGAGGCAGCCACGCTTCGATCGGACGCCTGCTGGGCAAGTTGGTCGAAAACGGCACGATTGCACGTGTAGGGAAGGCACGCGCCACTCGCTACTTTTTGCCCTCAACCCTTGAAGGTGCATCTGGGCGCGAACGGGATCAGAACTTCGTTACAAGCGCGCATACGTGGTCAGCGAAGGCTCGCGCGGTCTTCGACAGACTGAATCGGCCGCTGGGCGCACGCCTACCTGTCACTTACCAGCGCGATTTTGTCGACGCCTACGCCCCGAATCAGTCGTTCCTGTTGCCAAACGACTTGGCAGTCACGCTAGCGCAAGAAGGCAGGATGTCCGGCCAGCAGCCGGCAGGCACCTACACCCGCAAGGTACTGGAGCAGCTTCTCATCGACCTGTCATGGTCATCCTCGCGACTCGAGGGGAACACATACAGCCTATTAGCGACGGAAGAACTGTTCAAGAGTGGCGCGCAGCCCGATGATGCGGAAGGCGTCATGCTGCTTAACCACAAGCGCGCCATCGAGTTTCTCGTCGACGCCGTGCCCAGCTACGGGCTCACCGATAGCGTTGTTCGCAATCTGCACGCGCTGCTCATGCAAGACCTTCTGGACAAGCCGGAGGGTCTCGGAGCGATCCGCAACAAGGTCGTCAACATCTCCGACTCGACCTATATTCCTTTGCAGATTCCTCAGCTCCTTGAAGAGATGCTGACGATCATCATCAACAAAGCTCAGTACATCAAGAATCCAGTGGAGGCGGCGTTCTTCCTCTGGACGAACGTAGCCTATCTGCAACCCTTCGAAGATGGCAAAAAACGCACGAGCAGGCTCGCCGCCAATGTTCCACTGATGCTCTACAACTGCGCGCCGCTCTCGTTCCTCGATGTCGATCCGCGCGACTATGCGATGGCGATGCTGGCCCTCTACGAGCTACGCGACATCACCATCGCCACGGAGCTTTTCGTCTGGACGTATCGCCGTTCCATCCGCAGATACCAAGTAATACTCGAGGCCACTGGATCACCCGACGAGTTCCGGATACGCCATCGGGAACACTTGAGCGAAGCAGTCCAGCGAATTGTGCGGAATTCGCAACCCCTCCAACGCGCGGTCGCCGCCATTGGCTTAAAAAAAGAGGAAACCGACGCTTTCAAGGCAATGCTCGAAGCCGAACTGCGCATCCTGACGCCTTACAACTGCGCAAGATATCGAATCACGCTCGCAGAGGTGCAGGCCTGGATCGAACGCGGAAAGCCTCAGTGAACGTACAACGTGCCTCGAAACGCAACGGGTCAGCTTCACTGTCCAAGAAGGGTCCTCGGTCGTATATGAAGTCAGGGAACATATTGGTATGCTTGCGTGAAGTCCGGTTGCGGGAAGAACATCGATGGCAAAACGCTCCGTAACTCAAACCTCGTCCGCGGCCAAGTTTTGTCGGCCGTCAGTGGACAATCCACTACGGCGCACACGACTCTTTGAGCAGTTGAACAAGCGCCCTCGCCCAGGCGTCAGTTGGGTAACCGGTCCTGCCGGTGCGGGCAAAACCACGCTCGTTTCGACATGGACAGACTCTATCGAAGGCACATGTCTCTGGTACCGCATTGATGCAGATGATTCTGACGGCGTGTCCTTCTTCCACCGCTTGAAGACATGCATTCGGACCGCATTGCCAGGTCGTCGCCTCCAAGTACCCACGTACAGCCGGGAATACTTGAATGATCTGGAAGGCTTTACCCGACTCTACTTCCGCGACCTCGCCATAAGCCTGCCTCCCGCATCGACAATTGTGCTTGACGATTTCCAATGCGTCGCCAAGGATTCGGCACTAAACCACATTCTGGCGAGTGGGCTGATGGAACTGAGTCATGCGGTTGACGTCGTGGTCGTTAGTCGAGTTGGACCACCGCCCTGTTTTATGCGCATGGTAGCCAATGGCCACATAAGACTGATTGGGGGAGAGGCACTAAAGCTCGATGCCCAGGAAATAGAGGCGTTGGCGCGGAACGCTGGTGAGACCTCGCATGACGCCGTCGCTCACATCATTCAACTCAGCCAAGGTTGGGCAGCGGGCGCCCGCTTACTCTTGTCGTACTCGAAGTCGGAGTTGGCCTTTAGTGGCCGCAGTGGCGAACAGGCCATATTCGACTACTTCACCGCGGAACTACTCGGCACCCTAACCCAGTCAGCGCAAGCAATCTTATTGCAAACGGCACTGCTACCATCCTTCACAGGTCTCATGGCCAGTGAGCTTACCGAGAATCCTGACGCCCCGCAGGTAGTCGATGACTTGTGCCATAGAAACTTCTTCATGGAAAGACGCAGCGGTTCACCGGTGATCTACCGCTATCACGACCTGTTTCGCGCCTTTCTTTTGTCCCATGGGCAAGCAATTCATACCCCGCAAGAACGTAGTGCGCTAACGCGCCGCGCCGCTGGCCTGCTTATTCGTGACAGTCGCCACGAGGAAGCTTTGCCCCTGCTGCGCACCATCCCCGACTGGCCTCAGGTACTCGAAACACTGATGGTCCTGGCGCCCAGTTGGTTAGCGCAGGGTAGACAAGAAGTGCTCATGGAGAATCTGGATGTTCTCCCTGAACAACACCGATCTGATCCTAGGACGCTCTACTGGAGAGGCAAAGCCTTGCTTGGACTAGATACCAACGCGTCACGAGAAGTCCTAAAGCGCGCCTATGAATCGTTTGAAAGGAAGAATGACAGGCCCTGGACTTTGTTGAGCGCTGCGGGCGTAGTGGACTCCTATTTCATTGAATACGGAGACGTACACGCACTCCGACGATGGAGTCCCGTACTTAGCAAGCATGTGGCTCTCATCAGCAGAGACGTCAACACCGCCGACCTGCTGGAAATCTACATCTCTCTAGTACTAACCATTGCGTTTACCGCAAGCCACACCGCAGACGTGGAGGAATGCGTTCTGAGGGTTCTACAACTGGCTCATAGAGAATCGAATCCCGAGCGGCGATTGCGGGCAGCAACGGCGTTGCTGAGCTATGGAGCGTACTCGTACGACACGTCGAGAGCCCGTCAGGCAATTCAACTGGCCGAAACGCTCAAGGACCCATTCGAAATCGCTGATGTCGTGCGCTATCGATGGCATGACTACAAGGCCTATTGGCATATGGTGGCCGCGGAATATGAGGATGAAGCCGTGGAGGTAAGTATTCTCGACTCGCTCTCTTCGCGCATGCCGTCAACTCTGTCACCCATGAGTGTGCTGTCGGATCGCGTCCACTCCGCGCTGTGTAACGGCGATCTCTCAACTGCGCAATCTGTATTCGCACGCATGGAGATGAGCGCCAATTTAGACAAGTCCATGGACAGGGTCTTCCTGATCAGCTCGTCTATGTGGATTGATCTGTACAACATGAAGTTCGAGCGAATTCATGAAAAGGAGTCGGCACTATGCGCCTGCCTGGATGCAATGCAATTCGCCATTCACCAAGCGTTACATCGCATTCCACTTATTTGCGCCTTGTGCGAACTTGGAAGAATTGATGAGGCACGCGAAACACTGCACCAAGCAACCCAAGCGCTTGAAGACAGTGTGCTCAAGGGATTCCAGACACTTCTGATCTGGGTGCGGGCTTGGGTCCTGCTGCGAACCGGTGAGATCGACAGTGCCAAAGAGGCACTCGCGGTCGCTCTTCACCGGGCGCGCCACCTGGAGCATGCTCCAGTGCTGAATCGCTTGAGATGCTACGCCTCGGAACTGGCTGACGCAGCCGTCGCGTACGATATTGAACCCGAATTCGCACGTGACCTAGCGAGGCGATTTCAGTGGAAGAGACCGCGCGCAAGTGCAAGCGACCGACAGCCGATTGAGGTGCGATGCCTTGGCGAGTTCTGCCTGCTTGTCAATGGAATCCCATGGGTACCGAGGGGCAAGGCCATGAAGCGCCCGCTATCCTTGCTGAAACTTCTGTGCGCGAATGCCGGAAGTTGGCTATCCATGTCCACCGTTGCGGATACCCTCTGGCCGGAATCTGAAGGCGATCGGGCCCACGGCGCCGTGGAAGTGACGCTCCTTAGATTGCGGAGATTGCTTGGACATCGAGACGCAATTCTGCGCGCCGAAGGAAAGTTGGCCCTGAACGCCCAGCGAATCCGATCTGATGTTCAGGAGTTTCTTCGTTGGAAGAACGAGATCGAGCGGAATTTAGGACAGATCTCCGATAGCGAGTTCAGTCGTCTATCAGGTCAGTACTACCGAGCCGACTTTCTGCCGGACTCGGACGACGAGCCGTGGGTAATAGGTCAGCGCAATCGGCTGCGAGCATGTTTCTCCGAACTTGAAGATAAAAGGAGTAAGTTGCGCACTGACTCGCTGGCACTGAGTAGCTAGCTTAGCCCCGAAAAGAATCAGAATCCGTACGCCATGTGTACGCCACTGCTGAGTAGCCTGAGACTTCTATATCCTCATCGGACACCTCGATGCGATTCTTCATTGCTCTTGTTGCTCTTCTGCTGCCTACCCTGACTTTCTCAAGTGAAAAGTCTTCCCCTATAAGAATCGGCCTCATAGAGGAACTGAGCGGACCATTCAGTGCGGTGGGACACTGGACCGTTCGACACTTGCAAATAGCGATAGATGGGATCAATCAGCGCGGCGGTGTGCTGGGCGGCAGAAAACTGGAGTTGGTGAAGATTGACGGCAAGGGTGATCCGAAAGATGCGGTGCTTGCGTTACATCAAGCGACTGACAATGGCCTCCGCTTCATCACCCAGGGAAGCGGCTCTGCCGTCGCATCAGCATTGAGTGCAGCGATTGACAAGCACAATACGCGCAACCCGCATCGCTCAGTCTTATTCCTTAACTATATGGCGGGGGATCCGGCCTTGACCAACGAGCGTTGCAACTTCTGGCATTTTCGTTTCGAAGCCCATCTGGAAGTGAAGATGCGCGCCTTCACTCAATATATTGCCGGATTACACGACGTAAAAGCGGTCTATTTGTTTAACCAGGACTACTCCTGGGGCCATGGTGTTGCCCGCATGGGCCGGCAGATGCTGGCGAGCTTACGTCCAGACATACGGATCGTTGGTGATGATCTTATTCCTCTGGGGAAGGTCAAGGACTTTGCCCCGTACGCTGCCAAGATCAAGGCGAGCGGGGCCGATTCGGTCATCACGGGCAATTGGGGCAACGACCTCAACTTACTTCTCAAGGCTGGCAAGAGCAGCGACTTGCCCGTGAAGTACTACGCCATTTTCGGTCATGAGCTGGGTGCGCCAACAGTCATAGGCGCAGCCGGATCGGAAAGACTGGTACAGGTCTCTCCCTGGCACGCCAATCTACCGCGGCCCGAGGTCGGAGCATTCGTCAGGGATTACTGGAGGCGGTACAAAGCGTCACACAATGATGATCCGTACTACGCGTCCATTCGAATCGCTATGGATATGCTTACCAAGGCGATAGAACAGAGCAAGTCAGACGATCCTCTAGCCGTCGCCAATGCGCTGCGTGGAATGCGTCATGTCGACCACGGTGAGTCTGTCTGGATGCGGCCTGACGATCATCAGCTCGTTCAGCCTCTTTACATTTCAACTTTTGCTCCCGTGGATGGTGAAAAGGTCAAGTTTGATCTGGAAGGTACAGGATACGGATTTCGAACTGAGCAGCGCTTTAATGCCGCCGATATCATGACACCAACCACCTGCCGCATGAGTCTGCCGGAGGCTCGATAGCCCTGGCCAATATGTCGGTACGAGAAAGAACCCTCAAGGGCGACGATATTCGGGAAGGACCTTTGGGTCCTCCCAAAGGTCCCCCGAATCCTCCCCTATTCCTCGATCGCTATTTCGCCGGACTACGTGAATCCCACAGTCGGCCCTTGTACTCCTTCTCGTAAGCCTTGCCATTGGGGTAGCTCACCAGTTCAAGCTGCATGCCCCAGGGCGCGAGGAAGTAGACCCAGGCTTCTCCCGCACTCGGACCGCCGGTCATCACGGTGGGGTCACCCAGCACCTTGACGCCCTTGACGCGCAGGTGCGCCACGGCCTTGTTCATGTCGTCAACGTAGAAGGCGATGTGGTGGCCGCCGATGTCGCTGTTCTTGGGGCCTTCCATGCGCTGATCGGGGGCGGTGTACTGGAATATCTCCAGGTTGTTGCCCTGGCCGCAGCGCACCAGTTGCATGGTGGGAATCTCTGCACGCGGATGTACGCTGAGATGTTGCGCCATCCAGTCGTTGTCAGCCTTGAATGGCCCGAGCTTGTAGAAGGCCTCGCAGCCGATGACGTCCACGAAGAAGTTCACCGCCTGCGCCAGATCGGGCACGGTGAAGCCGATGTGATCTCCCCCACGCAGACCGGGCAGTCCATCCGCAGCCGCATTGAGACTGAGTGCACATCCCGCGGCAACCAGCAGATTTCTAGTTCTCATGTTCTCTCCTCCAGCTATCGGCGACGTAGGGACGCCACGCAGCCGTCGCCGTCGCGACCGCGAGCGTGAACGGCTTACGCGGGCACCAGTCCGAAGTCGTAACTGACCGTGTAGTAGGGTTTGTCCTGGCGCTTGCCATCCGGCGCAGCGCCGGCTTCTTGACGCACGAAGGTAGTGACCAGAGAATTCTTGACGCCAAACACCGCATCGGATTCAAGATAGGGATCGCCCTCGACGAACACGTGTGTCGTCACTGCTTGGTAACCCGGCGCCGACAACATCAGGTGAGTGTGCGCGGGACGATAGGGGTGGCGACCCATCTTCAGCAGCATCTTGCCGACTGGACCATCGGTGGGAATGGCGTAGCTCACCGGCTTCACCGTCCAGAAGGCATAGCGGCCTTGTGCGTCGGTCTTGATCTTTCCGCGCGCACGCAGGGACTGGCCTTCTAGCTGGACGTCGTACCAGCCTTCGCCATCGGTGGACCACAGGTCAAGCGTCGCGCCGGCGATCGGTTTGCCATCGGGCGTCAGCACGCGGCCGGAAAAGTAAGTGGGCTCGCCGGGCACACCTTCAGCAATGTTGGCACCGAAAGGCAATTCCGGCGCGCCTTGCACATAGAAGGGGCCGGTCACCGTGGACTCGGTGGCGCCGGAGGGCGCCCGATGATTGATGGCATCCACCAGCATCGATACCCCTGTGGTATCGGACAGCAGTATGAATTCCTGACGTTTGTCGTCGCACTTCTGGCCGGTAGCGGTGAGGAACTGAATGCCGGTAAACCACTCGGCTTCGGTGAGATTCACATCCCGGATGAAAGCGTGCATGTGCTTGATGAGACTGGTCATCACTTCCTTGAAGCGGGCGTCGGTGGCGCCATCCAGCTTTTTCAGCACGGCTTCGGTGAGATTTTGTTCGGTCAGATTACGCATGAAAAATGACTCCTGATGGGGATGTTGAGACTCCACAATCCAGACCTTGCCTGTCATACTTCGGGCTGATGGAATTCATGTGGAGGAGAAAACAATGAAAGTTGCCGAGATCTCTCACGTCAGCTTCGACTGTCCGGATCTGGATGCGATGGAGACGTTCTTGCTGGACTTCGGACTGGTGCGCGCCGCGCGCACCGACGATGTGCTGTACATGCGCGGAACGGGGTCGCACCCCTATTGCTACGTGGCGCGCAAGGCGGATCGGCACGCTTTTGCAGGGGTGGCGCTGCGCGCCGCCAGTGAAGCGGACTTCGAGGCTGCCGCACGCATCCCTGGTGCCCAGGCGCCGCGCGCGCTCACAGGCCCCGGCGGCGGCATGAGCGTGTTGCTGCGTGATCCCGACGGTACACCGGTGGAAGTCGTGCACGGTATTGCACCGGCGGCGCCGCTGCCCATGCGCGAACCGTTGGCGGTGAACTTCGCGCGTGAGAAGCATCGCCGCGGCGGCACCCAGCGCATTCCGAAAGGCCCGGCGCAGGTGCTGCGACTGGGGCATGTGCTGTTCTTCGCCACGGACTTCAAACGCACGCGGGATTGGTGGTGCCAGCATTTGGGTCTGCTGGCCTCTGATTACATTCACGAAGGCGCCGAGGATCGCCAGCTCGGCGGTTTTCTGCGCTGTGATCGAGGCACTGACTACACCGATCATCACACCATCGCGCTGTTTGGCGGACCGGTGGCCAAGGTGCACCACTGCTCGTTCGAGATTCAGGATTTCGATGCGCAGGTGCTGGGCAATGAGTGGCTCACGAGCAAGGGATACAAGCACGCCTGGGGCATTGGCCGGCACACCCTCGGCAGCCAGATCTTCGATTACTGGTATGACCCGCATGGGGTCATCATGGAACACTATGCCGATGGTGACTTGTTTGATGCCAGCAAGCCGACGGAGTCGCACCATGTGGGGCCGGAGAGTCTGTTCCAGTGGGGGCCGCCGGTGCCGGAGGTGTTTTTGCGATAGGTTCGATGATGACGGAGTTGCCAGGGGACTGTCCCCGAAGGGGCCTGTCCCCGGTGGGGCTGGCGGCTTAGCGTGCAAGCTAGTTGGTGTGGATTGAGTTTTCAGTGCGTGGGGAGCGGATTGTCGTTCTGACCCGGAGACAGGCCCCTTCGGGGACAGTCCCCTGGACGCTGTGCGTTGGGACAGGACTCCGGGCTCAGTTTGCATTGGAGTGCGTTTGCGACGATCGCGTCACTCACACCCGCTCGATGACCAACGCGATGCCCTGCCCAACGCCAATGCACATGGTGCAAAGGGCGTAGCGGCCGCCGATACGTTCGAGTTGATTGAGGGCGGTGGTCACCAGCCGGGCACCACTGGCGCCGAGAGGGTGGCCAACAGCGATGGCGCCACCGTTGGGGTTGGCATGAGGCGCATCGTCGGGCAAACCGTGATCGCGCATGGCGGCCAGCACCTGGGCAGCGAAGGCTTCGTTCAACTCGATCGCGCTCATATCGCTCAGCTTCAAACCGGTGAGCGCGAGCACCTTGCGCATGGCCGGCGCGGGGCCGAAGCCCATGATGCGCGGGGCCACGCCGGCTGTAGCCATGCCCAGTACACGCGCACGCGGTTTCAGGCCATGGGTGCGCACGCCTTTCTCTGATGCCAGCAACAGTGCGCAGGCGCCGTCATTGACGCCAGAGGCATTGCCGGCGGTCACGCTGCCGTCTTCCTTCACCACGCCCTTGAGTTTGGCCAGCGCTTCAAGCGTGGTCTCTCTGGGATGCTCGTCATCCTTTATCACCAGCGGATCGCCCTTCTTCTGCGCCAACTGCACAGGCACGATCTCGCGCTCGAAGAAGCCGTCGCGCTTGGCGGCAGCGTAGCGCTGCTGGCTGCGCAGGGCGTAGGCATCCTGATCGGCGCGCGCCACCTTGAAGTCCACCGCCACGTTCTCGGCGGTTTCGGGCATGCTGTCGATGCCGTACTGAGCCTTCATCTTCGGATTGACGAAGCGCCAGCCGATGGTCGTGTCTTCCATTTTCATCGAGCGCGAGAACGCGCTGTCGGGCTTGCTCACCACGTAGGGCGCCCGTGACATGCTCTCGACGCCCCCGGCAATCATGAGATCGGCTTCGCCGGCGCGGATGGCGCGGGCAGCTGTGCCGAGCGCGTCCAGACTGGAACCGCACAGACGATTCAGCGTGGCGCCGGGCACATCCACCGGCAAGCCTGCCAACAGGCTGGCCATGCGGGCGACGTTGCGATTGTCTTCTCCCGCCTGATTGACACAGCCGTAGATCACGTCATCCACGCGGCTCCAGTCCACACTGGCGTTGCGCGCCATGAGCGCCTTGATCGGCAAGGTCGCCAAGTCGTCGGTGCGAATGGACGACAGCACGCCGCCGTAGCGGCCAAAGGGGGTGCGAACGGCGTCGCAGATGAAGGCTTCATTCATGGTGAGTCCTTGTGCAGATGGAGTTTTCGTTGAACGGGAAACAGTTGCCAGCCGAAGTGGTGTGACAACGTGCCCCAGATGCCGCGCGGCCATTTGATGATGACGACGATGGCCATCAGTCCCAGCCCGATCAGGTACCAGGTGCCGTATTCGGAAAGATAGTTGTTGAGCAGCCAGAACAGCAGCGCGCCCAGGATCGGTCCTTCGATGGTGCCGATACCGCCGATCAGCACAATGAAGATGCAGAACGCCGTCCAGTTCACACTGAAGGCCACATCCGGTGAGATGCGCAGATTGCTCAGGTAGTAGAGCGCGCCCGCCAGTCCGGCGCCGAAGGCCGCCAGCACGTAGACGATGAGCTTCACCTGTCGCACGTTGATGCCCTGACTCTCTGCGGCCCGCTCACTGTCGCGGATGGCCGTCAGTGCCAGACCGAAGCGCGATCGCAGCGTGCCATACACCAGACCCACCGCGAAGATTACGATGCCGAGCGCCATCCAGTAGGTGATCATTTCGCGGGTGGCCTTGGGAATACCCACCATGGCGGTAAGACTCGTGCCCGATCCCCCGCCCAGAGCGGAGACATTGGCAAATACCAGACGGAACACCTCCGCCACCACCCAGGTGCCCACGGCAAAGTAACCGCCCTGCAAGCGGAATACAAACTGAGATGTGGGCAGCGCGATGGCAGCCGCGACCAACGCGGCCAGCGGCACGGCCACAAACGGGTTCACGCCCATCTTCTGCGCAAACACAAACAGGAAGTAGCCGCCCAGCCCAAGAAATCCCTGCTGCCCGATGGACACCATGCCACCATACCCGGCCAGCAGATTCCACATGCTGGCAAACACCAGATAGCAGCTGATCTCCACCACACTGCGCATGGCGACGTTGTCGCCCCACCAAGGCAGACTCACCGCCAGCGCCAGCAAGATCACGCCAAGCCCGGCGGCGATACGGCTGGCGCGGGTGGCGCGTTCAACGGAGTAGGTCGCGGTGCTCATCATCGGGTCTTTGGAAAGAGGCCGCTGGGGCGAATCATCAACATGACGAGGAACACCACGTGGCCGATGAGAATGCCCCAGCCCGGATCGAGACGGAACCCTACGCTCTGCGACACCCCCAGCAGAATGCCACCGGCGAAGGTGCCCCAGAACGACCCCAGACCGCCTATGATGACCGCCTCGAAGGCATACAGCAGCAACCCCGGTCCATCCGCCGGCTGAATCACCGTGCGCAAACCTTGCAACATGCCGGCGAAGGCGATCAGCACAAAGGCGATGGCGGTGGCCAGGGCGTAGATGTGGCGATGATTCAATCCCATCAGGCGCGCCGCGTCGATGTCATCGGCGGTAGCGCGAAAAGCACGGCCCAGGTCGGTACGGCGGAACAGCCACTCCATGAATATGGTGGCCGCCAAGGCCAGCAAAAAAACGATCAGCGGCAGAATGCCCACGTGCAGGTCGTTGCCCAAGGGCAGGCTCTGGGTCTCGACCCCCAGCGCGTTGATGGAGCGCGGGTCGGCCGAAAAAATTTCCAGCAACAGGTTCTGGATGATGATGGAGAGCCCAAATGTCACCACCAGCGAGGGCATGGGATCCGCCCCGAGCGTACCGTTCAATACACCACGCTGTAGCGCATAGCCGAAACCCGCCGCCAGCGGCAGCAGGATCAGCATTGTGATGACTGGATTCAAACCCAGCCCGGTGATACCGGTACCAGGCACGCCACCGATCAGCGCGAAACCGGCAAATGCGCCCAGAATGACAAAGTCGCCGTGCGCGACGTTGGTCAGGCGCATGACACCCAGTATGAGCGACTGCCCGAGGGCAAACAGCGCGTACAACCCGCCCAGCAGGATGCCCTGGATGAGGGTATCGACCCAGTTCAACATGGCGCCACCCCTGTGCTCACCTTTTCAAACGCCGAAGTACGCATGGGATATCTGCTCACGGCTGAGTTCGTTCGAGCGGCCGCTCAATGACACGCGGCCTTCTTGAAAGCAATACAAGCGCGACGAGGCTTTCTGCGCCAGCCCCACATCCTGTTCAACGATGACTGCACTCAGGCCCTTCGCCGTCACCTTGGCGAGGGCGTCGTAGATATCTCGCACCACTATGGGCGCCAGGCCGAGCGAGATCTCGTCGCACAACAACAGTTTGGGGTTGGACATGAGCGCGCGGCCGATCGCCACCATCTGCTGCTGGCCACCGGACAGTGACGTGCTGGGCGCGCCGCGCTTCTCGCGCAGCATGGGAAACAGTTGGTACACCGTTTCGAGATTCCATTCGCCGGGCCGCTTGCTGTACGCGCCCATGCGAAGGTTTTCTTCCACGCTCAGGCTGGGGAACAGGCGGCGGCCCTCGGGCACCATAGCGATGCCGGCGCTGACGATGTCTCCCGGCGCACGGCCGCCCAGCGACGCGCCATCGAACTGCACTGCTGTCGCGGGCGCTTTCAACAGGCCGGTCACTGTCTTGAGGAAGGTGGACTTGCCAGCGCCATTGGCGCCGATGATGGCGACGATCTCGCCCGCCGCCAATTCAAAGTCGATGCCGAACAGGGCCTGAAAGTCGCCGTAGTAAGCGGTGAGTTGTGTGGTTCTCAGGAGCACGCCTAGACCTCGATGCCCATATACACTCGCTTGACCTCGGTATCGTTCATCACGTCTCGAGGTGCGCCCTCTGCCAGCTTCTGACCGAAGTTGATGACGTAGAGACGATCAGCAACCGCGAGCAGCGCATGCACCACGTGTTCGATCCAGATGATGCTCACGCCGGATTGCTTGATCTGCTTGATCTCCTCCACCAGTTCGCGCGCCTCGTGCTCGGTGAGGCCCCCGGCGATTTCGTCCAGCAGCAATAACTTGGGTTGCGTGGCGAGTGCGCGCGCCAGCTCGAGCCGCTTGCGATCGAGCAGCGTCAAGGATCCGGCCAGCGCATTGGCTTTCTTTTCCAGCCCTGTGCGCTGAAGGACTTCGACACACACGTCGTGCGCATTGGTGTCGCGCAGCGAGCCGCCGAAGGTTGCACCCACCAGCAGGTTTTCAAACACAGTCATGCCGATGAACGGATGAGGAATCTGGTACGAACGCCCGATACCCTGCCGGCAGCGCTGGTGCGGCGCGAGCGCGGCGATGTCCCGTTGCTCGAACTCCACCTGGCCCGCATCGGGGGTGACATCGCCGCTGATTAAGTTGAATAAGGTCGTCTTGCCGGCACCGTTGGGCCCGAGAATGCCCAGGGTTTCCCCCGCCTTGATCTCAAGCGACAAACCGTCGATCACCTTCAACGCGCCGTAGCTCTTGGAGGTGTTCTGAACGCGCAACAAAGCGGCGGACTGCATCGTGGAGGTGCCGTGACGAGATTGGAAATGAGTGCCGCGGCCATCGCACAAGGGCGATGGCCGCAGTGCCTGAGGTGATCTAGCTGCCGATCACTTTCATCTTGGCATCGGTAGGAATGTTGGGCGCGGTCTTGTTGTTGACGATCTTCAGATCGAACTTGAACTTGCCCTTGCCCTTGACCCACTGCCCGCCGACCAGCGGACACTTGGCGACATTGCGTACCGGTCCCTTGCCCCAGGAGATCGGCCCCACCATGGTGTTGAGATTGGTGGAGACGATGGCATCGCGGATGGAGGCCTTGCTGTCAGGGTTCTTCGTGCGCTTGAGCACGTCGACCGCCAGTTCGAAAAGCGAATGGGTGTAGCCAAGAATCTGGGTCCACTGCCGTCCGGTGCTCTTCTCGTATCCATCCGCCAGCGCGCGGCCGGTTTCTCCGGTCAGTGACGACTTGAAGGGGAAGCTCGGGCTCCAGAAAATTTCCGACGACAGACCATCGGCAATATCGCCAATGGCTTCCACGCCGGGCGGCACAAGGTAAGCCTTGCCGACCGACACCGCCTTGGGCTTGTAGCCCTGCTGCGCAGCCTGGGTCCAGAAGGTCTTGAAGTCCGGCGGAATCACCACGTCAGTGACGATCTCGCAGTTCGCCTTTTTGAAGGCAGCGATCTGCGCGCTGAAATCCTGCTGCAGGTTCTGGTAGCGACCTGGATCAACGAGTTTGTAGCCCTTGCCTGCCAGCGGTTTGGGAAAGCCACGCTCCTTGTCGCCCCAGGCATTGCCGTCGCCATCATTGGGAAACAGCGCGCCGACCGTCTTGTTCGTCGGCAGGCTATCCCACATGTTGGTGAACACGGCGATGATGTCTTCCAGACCCCAGAAGTAGTGATAGGTCCAGTCAAAACCTTTGGCCGGATCGCCGCCTCGGGTAAAGAACCACGGCTGCCACGGGCACAGGGTGGTGATGCAGGGAATCTCGTTCAACTCGCATTGGTCACCAACCGGATTGACGGTCTCCGGCGTGGCGCCGGCGATCATCAGATCGACCTTGTCCTTGAGGATCAGATCGGAGGCCACTTCGCCCGCACGATTGGGCGTGGACTGACTGTCTTTTTCGATAAGCTGGATCGGGTGGGTCTTGCCGCCGATGGTGACGCCCGCCTTGAACACGTTGGCCAGTTGCCCGATGACGTACTTGTCGGTCTCGGCAAACACTGCCAGCGGCCCGGTCTTGGGAATGACGTAACCAATCTTCAGCGGACGTCCGGCTTGGGCCGCCGCCTGCTTGGCATTGATGAACGGAAAGCCCAACAATGCGCCGGCAGCAGCAGTGGTTTTGAGAACCTTTCTGCGGCTGGTTTTATCTTCAGTATTGCTGCTCATGACTGACTCCCCCTATATGGTTGGTGTGGGTTGATACAGGACTGATGCTAACTCCAATCCCAAAGCTCGGCCTCCTGGCCGCGCCGAGTGGTACCGATGGTCAGGTACTGGCCATCGACAAATGCAAGTGGTTCCAATCCATGAATGACAGACACCGCGGTGACGCGTCCGACGAAGATGCTGTGGGTGCCGGCTTCCAGCGCGTGAGCCAGTGTGCAGTCAAAGTTCACCGGGCAACCTCGCAACACCGGCGCGCCGGTGGTGAGCACCGACCAGTCGCCGGCGTCGAACCGGTCACCGTCGACATCGCGGCTGGCGAAACGACGAGCGATCTGAAGCTGCGCGCTGGACAGCACGTTCACACAGAAGCGTCGCCATTCCTTGATGCGCTGATGACTGGCGCTGGCTGCATTCACACATACCAGCAACTGCGGCGGTTCGGCCGATACCGAACTCACCGCCGTGGCGGTAAATCCGGCACGCTCGCCGTCGCCTGAACCGGTGGTGATGACCGACACCGCCGCCGCCAACATACGCATGCCGCTCTTGAAGCTTTGTGCATCGACGTCCTGATACACCGTCGCCTCCTTGCTCGGCGCTTGGGCGGACCAGGGGTGGCGGTCGTGCAGCGGCGGATTCATGGTCTGTCGGTCTAGATGATCGGCGAATTGGCGGGCAGCCCCAGCAACACGCGGCCGTACGTTTCCAGATTGGTCTTCATGGCCAACAAGCCGTGCATGTTGATGGCGTTCAGATCCTTGAACGCCATGCCGATAGGGCTCTTCTCATCCAGGCCGCTGCCACCGGTGGCCAGATACAGTGTCTGAGTCGACTCCAGACACAGGCGCACGGCGTAGGCGCAATCCATGCGAGCTTTGGCGCGGCGTTCGAAGGGCATGATCTCTTTTTTGGCGGCATAGGCCTCGACTTCGTCCACCATGCTGTGCAGAATCAGGCGCGCGGCGTCGAGTTTGGTGGCGGCCTCGGCCACTTCGATATGCGTGACGGCCATTTCCATCTGCTTGTCACCGAAGGTGTAGGCCACGATGCGCCCGGGCAGACGGCCGATGAAGCCGTCAAGTGCGCGTCGGGCCAGACCGAGGGCGCCACTACAGATGAACAGTGCGAGTACCGGCACCGCCGCCGAGTGATACAGCGTGGAGGCATGCAGATTCACGCCAGGCGTCTTGCCTTCGATGGCGGCACCAAGGGATAGGAAGCGGTGCTCCGGCACAAACAGATCCTTGACCGTGACACTGTTGCTGCCGGTGCCAGTCAGTCCGCCAACGTACCAGTCGTCCTGAATCTGGATCTCTTTCGTGGGGATCGCCATGACGCCACTGTCCACCATGGCACCGTCATCGCCCAACACCATCTCGCCCAGGAGTACCCAGTCTGAGTGATGGACGCCAGAGCAAAATGGCCAGAAACCGGACACCTTGTAGCCGCCTGGCACTTTGCGCGCCTGGCCACGTGGACCGATCACCGCAGACACGATCGCGTTCGGATTGGCGCTGTAAACATCATCCTGAGCACGCCCATCGTAGAGGCCCAGCATCCAGGAATGCGCCTGATAGACGCCGAGACACCAGCCGGTGGAACCACAGCCGTAGGCCACTTCCTCCACCACGTCGATGTGATCGTGCAGGCTGGCTTCCAGGCCGCCGCAGCGCTTGGGCTGCAGCACGCGCGTCAAGCCGGTTTCGCGAATCAGTTGCACGCTGGGTTTGGCCATGCGGCGCTGCGCGATAGTGTCCAGCGCATTCTTGGCAAGGTCACCGGCAATGGCTTTCGCCTGCGACGACAGCTCGCTGGCAGGTCGATTGGAACTGATGGTCGTGGGCACTGCGTTCTCCTCTTACTTACTAGGGTTGACTGAAGCGTCCGGACGGCGGCCCCAATAGGCATCGTCCAGCAGTTTGCGGATGGCGTCGCGATCGAGCGGCCGCGGGTTCCAGTAGGGATTGCTGAGCGCCAGATCGGTGGCGCGTTCGAGTCCGGCCTGCGGCATGCCAAGGTCCTTGAGGGCCAGCGGTGCGCCGAGACGCGCGGCCAGGTCGTACACCGCTCCCGGGGCGTCACTGGCATCGATTGCCCGTGCCATGCGCGCCATCGATCCCTGACAGGCGGGACGGTTGTAGGCGAGGGCATGCGGCAGCACGATGGTGTGGGTTTCGGCGTGTGGCAGATTAAATGTGCCGCCCAGGGTGTGACACAGCTTGTGGTGCAGCGCCATGCCCACCAGTCCAAGACAGCTACCCGCCAGCCAAGCGCCGTACAGTGCATCCGACACCGCCTCGCGATCACCGCTGTCATGCACGACACGAGGCAAGCCTCGCGCCAATGCTCGAATGCCCTCTTCGGCCAGGATCGAGACGATGGGATTGGCGTCCTGCGCATACAGCGCTTCGGCGCAGTGGGCGATGGCGTTCATGCCGCTGGGGCCCGCGATCTTTGCCGGCAAGCTGACGAGTAGATCGGGATCGTAGATCACCGTCTTGGGTAGCACGCGCGCATCGCGCCCGGTCTTCTTTTGACCGTCAGCGGTGAGGCCGTAGATGGGCGTCATCTCCGAACCGGCAAAAGTGGTGGGAATGGCCAGAATCGGCAGGCTGCTGGTGAGCGCAATGGCCTTGCCCAGCCCGATAGTGCTGCCGCCGCCGATCGCGACACAGCAATCGGCCTTGCGCGCGGCGGCTACGGCGCGAGCCGCCTCGGCGGTCCCCAAGGGTACATGCATCACCGCTTGATCGAACACGCCCGCCGAGCGAGCGCCCAGCCGGGCCGCGATGTCCTCGGCGCTGGCACGTTGTTCGGGCGTACTGAGCACCAGTGCGCGCTGGGCACCCAACATCTCCATCTCGCGATTCAGATGCTGGAGACTGCCAGCGCCGAAGACGACGCGTGCGAGGTGGGCGGTGTACAGAAACGACTGCATCGAATTCAGGCAATCGCCTGCCGTTGCGGCGCCGCCAGTGGCACGCCGGTGATACGCGTCAACTCTTCGAGCGACATGCCGTCCACCCACTCGCGCGCGACCAGGCCCTGCGCAGTGACTTCGATCACCGCCAGATCGGTATAGATGCGACTGACACAGCCGATGCCCGTCAGCGGATAGGTGCAACGCTCGACGATCTTGCTCTCGCCCTTCTTGGTGAGGTGCTCCATCATGATGAACACCTGACGTGCCCCGACGGCCAGATCCATGGCGCCGCCTACAGCGGGAATGGCGCCGGGCTCACCCGTGCTCCAATTCGCCAGATCGCCAGTTACGGAAACCTGGAAGGCGCCAAGCACGCAGATGTCCAGATGACCGCCGCGCATCATCGCAAAGGAATCGGCATGATGAAAAAACGCCGCGCCGGGCAACACCGTGATGGGTTGCTTGCCCGCATTGATCAAATCCTCGTCTTCTTCTCCAGGTGCGGGCGCTGGACCCATACCCAGAATGCCGTTCTCGCTGTGAAGAAAAATCTCCTTGCCCTTGGGCAGGTGATTGCCTACCAGGGTAGGCAGACCGATGCCCAGGTTCACATAGGCGCCCTCCGGGATGTCGCGCGCCACGCGCGCCGCAATCTCGTCACGAGTGAGTTTCTTCATGGGATCTCCTCAGGCCACGGCTTTGAGTGTTGCCGCGCGCGACACGCGTACCACGCGATTGACATAGATGCCTGGCGTCACGATGGCCTCGGGGTCCAGTGCACCGACATCGACGATCTCGTTCACCTGCACGATGGAGCAACGCGCGGCACTGGCCATCACCGGGCCAAAATTGCGGCCGGCCTTGCGATACACCAGATTGCCGAGACGGTCGGCCCGTTCGGCCTTGATCAGGGCATAGTCGGCGTGGATAGGTGTCTCGAAGACAAAGCCTTTGCCGTCGATGATGCGAGTTTCCTTGCCCTTGGCGAGCTCTGTGCCGTAGCCGGTGCGGGTGAAGAATCCACCGATGCCGGCACCGGCGGCGCGAATACGTTCGGCCAGATTGCCCTGTGGTACCAGTTCAAGCTCGATCTCGCCGGCTCGAAAGAGCGCGTCGAAGTGATGTGAATCGACCTGTCGCGGGAACGAACACAGGATCTTGCGCACGCGCTTGGCTTTCAACAACAGCGCCAGACCGAACTCACCATTGCCAGCGTTGTTGTTGACGATGGTAAGGTCCTTGGACCCCTGTGCGATAAGGGCATCAATGAGTTCACTGGGCATGCCGGATCCACCAAAGCCACCGATCATGATGGTGGAACCATCTTCGATACCCGCGACGGCGGCTTCCACGGAGGCAACAATCTTATTGATCATGGATGAATCGTCCTATCGGGGATACCACGGTGGAATCTGCGCATCGACGTTGAACCACACCGACTTGACGTCGGTGTACTGCATCATCACTTCAAAGCCCATCTCGCGGCCGTAGCCGGAGGCCCCGAAGCCGCCGAAGGGAGACGCCGGATTGACGCGCTTGTAGCAGTTGATCCACACCATACCGCTGCGCAGGGCTTGCGCGAACCGGTGCGCGCGGGTGAGATTCTGCGTCCATAGTCCGCCTCCCAATCCATACTGGGTACCGTTGGCGATGGCCAGGGCCTCTTCGTCAGTCTTGAACGTGGTGAAGGAAACAAAGGGCCCAAACACTTCTTCCTGCGACACGCGATCGGTGGGCTTGGCCCGCACCACCGTCGGCTCGATGTAGCAGCCTTTGGCCAAGGCAGGATGAGAAGGTGCGCTGCCGCCGGTCAGCACCTCGCCGCCTTCCTCACGGGCCACCTGGCAGTAGCTCAGTACCCGATCGCGGTGCACCGTGCTGGTGAGTGGCCCCATTTCCGTGCTGGGATCCAGTGGATCGCCCAGCTTGATGGAACGCGCCAGTTTCACGAAACCCTCGAGGAACTGATCGGCGATCTTCTCGTGCACGATGAGACGCGACCCGGCAATACACGCCTGACCCTGGTTGTGGAAAATGGCAAACGCTGAGCCGTTTATCGCGGCGGGCAGAAACGCGTCTTCGAACACGATGTTGGCGCCCTTGCCGCCGAGTTCCAGTTGTACGCGTTTAAGATTGCCGGCGGAGGCCTGAACGATTTTGCGGCCGGTGGCGGTGGAGCCCGTGAAAGCAATCTTGGCGACTTCCGGATGTTCAGCCAGATGCTGACCCGCCGTGTGACCGTACCCGGGCACGATGTTCACCACCCCAGCAGGAAAGCCCACTTCAGCCATCAGCTCGGCGATGCGCAATGTCGACAGCGGCGTGATCTCGGCGGGTTTGAGCACGACGGTATTGCCGGCGGCCAGGGCAGGGCCCATCTTCCAGCTGGTGAACATGAGCGGAAAATTCCACGGCACGATCTGGCCGACGACGCCGAGCGGTTCGCGCAGACCCAGATTCAGGAAACCTTGATCTACCGGAATGACGCTGCCCTCGAGTTTGTCCGCCATGCCGCCGAAGTAGCGGAAGGTGACGGCCGTACGCGGCACGTCTAGACGGGTGGAGTCGCGCAGCGGATGGCCGGTATCGAGACTTTCCAACTTCGCCAACTGCTCGGCGTTGGCCTCGATGGCATCGGCGAGCTTGAGCAGCAGGCGGCCGCGGTCCATGGCCGCCATGCGGCTCCACTTCGGATAGGCGGACTGCGCCGCTTTCACGGCGCGGTCGATGTCTTCCTTACCCGCCAGCGCGATCTTCGCGATCACGCTATTGTCGTGTGGATTCAAATCATCCAGCGTGGCGCCGTCGGCGGCGGAGACGAATTCCCCGCCGATATAGAGCTGCGTCTGCATGTCGAAGCCGTCGTTAGAAACTCACCGGATTGATGGGCGACTTGCCGGCCTCGATGTCATATACCACCTGCGGCGAGCCGTTTTCCCACACCAGCAGCATCGAACGCTTGGGCGAGTAGCCTTGATGGCGGCAGTCAGCGGGCATGGCGGCACAATCACCAGCCTTCATGATGACGCGGGCGCGGGGCGCGCCGGTCTTCTTGTCGCCGCAATTCCAGTGAATCTCGTCGCACATCTGGAAGAACCATTCGACTCGGTCGTTGCCATGGATCACCGGCAGGATGTGCTCTTCGGTGGTGGGACAGCAGAAACTGTACTTCACCACCGAGGTGAATGACGGATTCCAGGTCACATCAGAGCGCGACAGATAGGCAAACAGGTTGAAGGCATGGACTTCGTTCTCGAACCCCGGTTCGGGGTGCAGCTCGGGCTGGTCCTGCGGCACGTCCTGAAAATGCCGGTTGACGGTGAAGCCATTGGCATCGGAGCGCATGAACAAATCGTCCTTCAACCCAACGCAGCGTTTCGCCAACTGACGCTGGCGGCGAAGCGCAGCCAAATTCTCGCCGCGCTTGCGACCATAGGGTGAGCCCGTTTCCATGGGGGCAGCAAAGGGGTCGTAGCCTTCGTTCACCCAGTCTTCCAGCATTTCGACAAAGCATGCACGGACTTCATCGGTTGGAAGATTGATGAGAAGATCCACTTCGGCGCGGCTATATTGCCCGTTATAGGTGCCGGCGTAGACATCGACGGAGCTGTACTTGTTGCAGGTACCAAAAACCTCGTCGAAATTGACGTACCCGTAGAAAAATCCCCAGGCCACATCGCGCATGAGGGGTCGCAGGAAAGCGCCGATGTCCAGACTGTGACTCATCTGCTTGCCATTGCGGCCCACCCAACGGAGGTGGGCAAAGTACTCGTCACGGGTAAATTCGAATTGCCCAAGCTTGTAACTGCGATATCCGTGGGCGTTGGGACCGGAGGACTGGGCTTTGACGACAGATTCGGGGGCATTCATGGCGATCTCCTGAACTCAAGCGGCCTGGCAGATCTCGGCCCACTTGAGCACCGAGAGATCGCCTTGCGTGGTTTGCATGACCAGCGCCGCGGGTCGGGCGGCGCGGAACTGATAGGCACAATTCGCGGGCAGCATGCCCTGGTGACCGCGGCGCAATTTCATCCAGCCCATCTTCTTGCCGACGGGCTCGGCAGCGAGCTGGATGGCACCGTTTTTGTCCGGATCGGTCACCGCAGGCCGGTCCAGCTTGACCAGATGCACCTCCACCTCGCCATCCATGCTCAATACGAATTCATCGTGCGCACAGCTGTACCAGGGTGAAGTGCCTTCAGCCCGGATGGCTTCCAACACATAAATCTGGTTGATGCCCATGACGACTTTCTCGTAGGGCTTAGACTTGTTGCAGATCTCGAATACGTTCGAGAATGCGTAGTTCTTGGCGTTGTCGTTGATGACTTCGACGCGACCCTTCTCGTAGTGGTCGAGTGAGCCGAAGATGGTCTTCATGGCGCGGTGTCCTCCGAATGTTATTGCCTGACTGTGTCAGGACCTGATATAAAGTGTCCGCATTCCGGACACGCGTTCAATATACGAACATTTCGGGACACTTTATGCCCGCAACCAAAAGGCTGTCAAGCGCCAAGACGCCCGAGCATCCGGACAGCGAGACGGCGATCGGCGGCGACTTCGTGCGTTCCCTGGCCAAGGGTCTGGCGGTGATCGAAGCGTTCGACACCGCCTCGCCCAGCATGACACTCAGCGACGTCGCGCGCAAAGTGTCGCTGCCACGGGGTACGGCGCGCAGGCTACTGCTGACACTAGTGGAGATGGGCTACGTTGGTTTCGACGGCAAGTTGTTTTCGCTGCGGCCGCGCACTCTCAATTTGGGATTTGCGTTCCTCTACTCTCAGAACCTATGGCAGCTGGCGCAACCGCTGATGGTGGAATTAGTGGAGAAGGTCCACGAGTCCTGTTCCATCGCAGTGCTCGATGGCATGGAGATCGTCTACGTGGCGCGCGTGCCGACGGCAGCACGCATCATGTCAATCAATCTGGGATTAGGAACACGCCTGCCGGCGGTGGCCACCTCGATGGGGCGGGTGCTGCTCGCAGGCCTGCCACAGGCAGAACTAGAGAAACACCTGAAGGCGGCAGCTCCAATTCCCGAGTTCACCACCAAAACGCTGCGCGACCGGAGCGCCTTGCTCAAGGAGATCGAGCAGGTACGCAAGCAAGGCTGGGCGCTGGTAGATCAGGAACTGGAAGTGGGGCTGCGTTCCATTGCCGCCGCCATCACCGACGGCACTGGACGCATCATCGCCGCTATCAACATCGGGACGCACGCGTCGCGTTGGCCGATACAAAAATTGATGCACGAAGTGCTGCCCAGCATCAGACAGACCGCGGGCGCTATTTCCCGATTGGCGGCAGGGTAGATCAATAGGTACAGCCGACCCAGGAAGGGCTGGAAGCACAATAAGGTCGGCCCCTCTTCTGCCGTAAACAGTTCCTGGATTGACGGCGCACTGCGCGCCATGAAGATAAGGAAGCGCGATGGATATCGTGAATTTCACACCGGGCAGCGCCGCATTGGGGGGTGTCCTCATTGGGCTGTCCGCCGCCATTCTCTGGCTCTCGCTTGGCCGCCTGGCAGGCGTCAGCAATGTCGTTGGGCAGGTCTTTCATACTTCAGGGCCCGAGATGTCGTGGCGGCTTTGCTTTATTGCCGGGCTGTTGACCGCAGGCGCTGGCGCGGCAACGCTTTATCCCGAGCTGATCGCCTTTGAATCACAGGCGGGGTATGGACAGCTCATCGTCGCCGGTTTGCTGGTCGGATTCGGCACGCGCCTGGGATCGGGCTGCACGAGTGGTCACGGCATCTGCGGGATCTCTCGCCTGTCGCCTCGATCGATCGTGGCGACGCTGTGTTTCGTTGGGGTAGGCATGGCGACCGTGGCAGCCTGGAACGCGATGGGGGCGCTATGAACAAGATGGTGACGGCTTTCATCGCCGGACTGATTTTTGGTGTCGGGCTGATCGTCGCGCAGATGACCAATCCCGCCAAGGTTGTCGGTTTTCTGAATGTGGCGGGGCCATGGGATCCCAGCTTGATGTTGGTGATGGGCGGAGGAGTATTGGTATTTTCGATTGCCTACCGCCTACCCAAGCCCCGGACGCCCCATCTCGCCGAGCGTTTCATTGAGCCGGCAGAGCGAGCGATTACTCGCCCGTTGATCGCCGGCGCAGCGCTGTTTGGCATCGGCTGGGGCCTGGGCGGCTTCTGCCCGGGTCCGGCTGTGGTCAGTGCTGCCTTCGGCGAACCCAAGGCCTGGGTGTTCTTTTTGGCCATGCTGGCAGGAATGTACGGGTTCAGCCTGCTGGGCCGGCGGCCACGTAACGTCAAAGATCCTCTGGCAGTGGTGGACTGAACTTCCACGGATCGGCCGTCAATATGCGCTTGTCAAATTGAATTTGATAAGCTAGCCTCGACGTCTTCGTCATCCTTTCTGCACACCATGAACTGCGCTGAGCGCCTGGTAGCCCT
>Ga0194132_10002880_pt1 | contig 31461 bp, 32 predicted proteins | sample TA2KigOf80mmetaG_FD_148612 | JGI IMG/M metagenome (GOLD analysis project Ga0194132, IMG submission 148612) | Freshwater microbial communities from Lake Tanganyika, Tanzania - TA2015054 Kigoma Offshore 80m | ecosystem: Environmental > Aquatic > Freshwater > Lake | place: Tanzania: Lake...
GGCCTGCTCGGCTTCCTGCTGCGCCCGTTCCTGCGGCGCTGACAGACCCGCCAATCCCGTATTCAATCCGCGCCCGAATTGCGGCAGACTCACCTCCCGGCTGAGTCGCCGGTGCGCTATTGCTGTCTCAACGGATCGGCACCGGTGACGCTCTCCCTGTTTCATCCCGCTGTCGCGACATGGTTCCGGGGCGCCTTCACGGCGCCCACACCGGCGCAGGCTGAAGCCTGGCCGGTGATCAAGGCTGGGCAACATACGCTGATCGCCGCCCCGACCGGCTCAGGCAAAACACTCGCCGCGTTTCTTGCCGCTATCGACGGGCTGGTGCGCGAGGGTGTGGCCGGCACTTTGAAGAACGAGACTCAAGTCGTCTACGTCTCGCCGCTCAAGGCGCTGTCGAACGACATTCAGCGCAATCTCGAGGCACCGCTCGCCGGCATCCGCGAACAGTTGAAGGCGCAAGGCCTGCCCGAAGTCGAGATTCGCGCCTGGGTGCGCACCGGCGACACGCCGCAGGGCGAGCGCGCCCGGATGCGCAAGAACCCGCCGCACATCGTCGTCACCACGCCGGAATCGCTCTACATCCTGCTCGGCTCGGAGAGCGGCCGGGCCATGCTGGCGACGACGCGCAGCGTCATCGTCGATGAGATCCACGCCGTGGCACCGAACAAGCGTGGTGCCCATCTCGCCCTGTCGCTGGAGCGGCTGGCGGCGCTGTGCGGCGCCCATTCTCCACGCAGAAGCCTTCTGCGTATCGGCCTGTCGGCCACGCAAAAGCCCATCGCAGACGTTGCCCGTTTCCTGGTCGGCACCGGTGCGGAGAGCGTAGCGGCGCCCGAGTGCCGGATCGTCGACACCGGCCATATCCGCAAGCGTGACCTAGCCATCGAGGTACCTTCCGTGCCCTTGGACGCGGTGATGTCGAACGAGGTGTGGACCGAGGTCTACGACAAGCTCGCCCAGCTCGTCGAGACACACCGCACGACGCTGATCTTCGTCAACACGCGCCGCATGGCCGAGCGCGTTACGCGCCAGATCTCCGAGCGAATCGGCGAGGTACATGTCGCCACGCATCACGGCAGCCTGTCCAAGGAGCAGCGTTTCGATTCCGAGCAGCGGCTGAAGCGCGGCGACCTCAAGGCGCTCGTGGCCACGGCCTCTCTGGAGCTGGGTATCGACATCGGCGATGTCGACCTCGTCGTCCAGCTTGGCTCACCACGGGCCATTGCCGCCTTCCTGCAACGGGTCGGACGCTCCGGTCACTCGGTCGGCGGCACGCCCAAGGGCCGGCTTTTCCCGCTGTCGCGCGACGAGCTGGTCGAATGCACGGCGCTCATTGACTCGGTACAGCGAGGCGAGCTGGACCGCCTGTTCATTCCCGAGCGGCCCCTCGATCTGCTGGCCCAGCAGATCGTCGCCGAAGTGGCGGCACAGGAATGGACCGAGGACGCGCTCTTCGCCCGCTTCCGCCGCGCCTGGCCCTATCGCGATCTGCCGCGCGCCGATTTCGACGCCATCGTCACCATGCTGGGCGAAGGCTTCACCACACGGCGCGGGCGGCGCGGGGCGCTGATCCACCATGACGCGGTCAACAAGGAGCTGCGCGGCCGCAAGGGCGCGCGCCTGACGGCGCTGACCTCCGGCGGCGCCATTCCCGATAACGCCGACTACCGGGTGACGCTGGAACCGGAAAACACATTCATCGGCACGGTGAACGAGGATTTCGCGGTCGAGAGCATGGCCGGCGACGTCTTCCAGCTCGGCAACCGCTCCTACCGCATCCTGCGCGTCGAGCGCGGCACCGTGCGGGTCGAGGACGCCCACGGCCAGCCGCCGAGCATCCCGTTCTGGCTGGGCGAGGCGCCGGGCCGCAGCGACGAGCTTTCCGTGTCGGTGTCGCGTCTGCGCGCGGAAATCGCGCACTCCCTGGATCGCGACCCGTCGGGAGAAGACGCCCGCCGGTGGCTGACCGATCAGGTCGGCGTCAGTGCGGCCGTGGCGCTGGAGATCGTCGAGTACCTGTCTATAGGCAAGCAGGCGCTGGGCGTCCTGCCGACCAGAGACACGCTGGTCTTCGAGCGTTTCTTCGACGAGGCCGGCGGCATGCAGCTGGTCATCCATTCGCCCTATGGCAGCCGGATCAACCGCGCCTGGGGCCTGGCCCTGCGTAAGCGCTTCTGCCGCAACTTCAACTTCGAGCTCCAGGCGGCGGCGACCGAGGACAACATCGTCCTGTCGCTGACCCAGGCGCACAGCTTCGACCTGGAAGAGGTGAAGCGCTATCTCCATTCCAACAGCGCCCGCGACGTGCTGACCCAGGCGCTACTCGACGCGCCGATGTTCCAGACGCGCTGGCGCTGGGTGGCCAGCGCCTCGCTGGCCCTGCCGCGTTTCCGCGGCGGTAAGAAGGTGCCGCCGCAATTCGCCCGCATGGATTCGGAAGACCTGCTGGCCAGCGTCTTTCCCGACCAGGTGGCCTGCGCGGAGAATCTGCCGGGTGGCCCCATCGAGATTCCCGATCATCCGCTGGTCCGGCAGACGATCAAGGACTGTCTGACCGAGGCGATGGACGTGGCGGGCTTCGAGCGGCTGTTGCGCGGCCTCGAAGCCGGCGACATCCGGGTGATCGCCCGTGATCTCACCGGCCCCTCGCCGCTCGCCCTCGAAGTGCTGTCGGCGCGGCCTTATGCCTTCCTCGACGACGCGCCGCTGGAGGAGCGCCGCACCCAGGCAGTGATGAGCCGCGGCTGGCTCTCGCCCGAGACGGCCGCCGATCTCGGCCGGCTCGACGCCGAGGCCATAGCTCGCGTGCGCCAGGAAGCCTGGCCCGACCCGACCAGCGCCGACGAGCTGCACGATGCGCTGGTCTGGCTCGGCTTCCTCACCGACGACGAGGCCAAGGACTGGAACGGCTGGCTGCGCGAGCTCGCCGGCCAGAAGCGCGTGGCGAAGCTCGACAACCGGCTGTGGATCAGCGCCGAACGGCTGCCGCAGTTCCGTGCCCTCTGGCCAGACGCCACGCTCACGCCAGCGATCGAAGCGCCATCGGCCTATGTGAAGGAGTGGGCCGCCGAGGTGGCGCTGGTCGAAATCCTGCGCGGGCGCCTCGAAGGTCTGGGACCGGTTGGCGAGACATCTCTCGCCGGTTCGCTCGGGCTGGAGGTCGGCGCCGGCCTTGCGGCGTTGCAGGCCGAAGGCTTTGCCATGCGCGGCCGTTTCACGCCCGGCGCGGCCGGCGACGAATGGTGCGACCGCCGGCTCTTGGCGCGCATCCACCGCTACACGGTCAAGCGCCTGCGCGCCGAGATCGAGCCGGTCGCGGCCAGGGACTTCCTGCGCTTCCTCTTGAGCTGGCAGCGCCTCGCCGCCGACACGCGGATGGAGGGGCCGGAGGCCATCGAGCCCGTGATCGCCCAGCTCGAAGGTTACGAGGCGCCGGCCGGCGCCTGGGAAGCCGAGCTGCTGCCGGCCCGGCTCAAGGGCTACGAGCCGGCCTGGCTCGACGATCTTTGTCTCTCCGGCCGGGTGTCCTGGGCGCGCCTGCGGCCGCGCGCTCCACGTCCCACACAGCCGGGCGACGCACCGCCGGCCTCCTCGCGCGGCAACGCACCGGTGCGCAGCACGCCGATCACCCTGCTGGCCCGCAAGCACGCCGCCCTCTGGGCCTCGCAGGCCCCCAGCGACGAAAACCCCCAGCCGGCAAGGCCTGCAAAATCGGTGCTCGATTTCATCCGCGAGCACGGTGCTTCCTTCTTCGACGAGCTGGTCGACGGCACGGGGCTGCTGCGGCCGCAGGTCGAGGAGGCGCTGGCCGAGCTGGTGGCGCTGGGCCTGATCAATTCCGACAGTTTCGGCGGCCTGCGCGCCCTGCTGGTGCCGCAGGACCGGCGCAAGTCGTTTGCCGGCGGGCGGCGCCGGCGCCGCCCCTCGCCCTTCGGCATGGACGATGCGGGCCGCTGGGCACTGGCCCGCCGCCGGCATCCCGCGCCCACGGCCAAGCCCAACGAGGCGGTCGAGCACATCGCCCGCGCCCTGCTGCGCCGCTACGGCGTAGTCTTCTGGCGCCTGCTGGAGCGCGAAGCAAACTGGCTGCCGCCCTGGCGCGACCTCTTGCGGGTCTACCGCACGCTCGAGGCCCGCGGCGAGATCCGCGGCGGGCGGTTCGTCAGCGGCTTCTCGGGCGAGCAGTTCGCCCTGCCCGATGCCGTCGGCATGCTGCGCGAGGTGCGCCGCCGCGAGCCGGACGGCAAGCTGCTCTCCGTCTCGGGCGCCGATCCGCTCAACCTGCAGGGCATCCTGACGCCGGGACCGAAGCTCGCCTCGCTCGCCGGTAACCGGCTGCTCTATCGCGACGGTATTCCGATCGCCATGCTGGCCGGCGGCGAGACGCAATTCCTGGAGCAGCTGGCGCCGGGGGAGGAATGGGCAGCGCGCAAGGCGCTTCTGCGCAGCCCGGCGGCGGAATCGATCGAACCTGCCGGAACCGACGACTAACCCTGAATCAACGTCTCTGCGAGCATCAGGATGTCGTCGTCCATCTGCTCCTTGACGTTGCGGTAGAGGTCGCGGATCGAGACGATACCGTAGAGCTTGCCGCCCTCCATCACCGGGAGATGGCGGAAGCCGCGTTTGCTCATCAGGTCGAGGGCCAGAACCACCGAGTCCGAGGCTTTGACGGTCTGCGGGTCCGGTGTCATCACCTCGCCCAGTGTCGTCGCGTCGGGATCGCGGTTCTCGGCGACGATGCGGACCATGGCGTCGCGCTCGGTGAAGATGCCGAGCAGCTTGTCGTCCTCGACGATCATGATGGCGCCGATGCGTCGTTTGGCCATCAGCTGAACCGCCTCGCGCACGATGGTCGAGCGCGGCACGGTGAGCGGATCCTGGCCGTGGACGCAGTGCGGGACGATGGTGCGCTCGGTGGGCAGCATCAGAAAAACAGCTTCTGCAGGTCGATCGACGTGCTCACACCGATCTGGCGGAAATTGTTCTCGAGCCAGGTATCGGCGGTGGTACGGCCGAGCTGAAACAGCAGCTCGATGAAATCGTGACTCAGGTTCATCTTCGACGACGCGCCGTACTGCGCCATCTCCTTCTCCGCGTGGATCATGTGGAAATAGATGCTGCGTAGATTGGAGCGCCCGGTCAGCCGGTGCTGCTCGAGCAGGCGCGTGACCAGGGCGATGGCCCGCATCTCGCGCATCATCGTGGCGTTGAAGCTGATCGTGTTCATGCGGTCGATGATCGCCCGCGCGTTGTCGGGGATGTTCTCTATGACGATCGGATTGATCTCGATCAGGATGATGTCGGAAGCCTTGCAGTTGTAGATCAGCGGGAACATGGCCGGGTTGCCCATGAAGCCGCCGTCCCAGTAGTGCTCGCCGTCGATCTCCACCGCCTGGAAGAGATGCGGCAGGCAGGCCGAGGCCAGCAGCGTATCGACGGTGATCTCCTTCGGCTTGAACACCCGGATCTTTCCGGTGCGCACGTTGGTCGTGCAGACATGCAGCTTGATGCTCGACGAGGCGTGGCGCAGCCGCTCGAAATTGATCAGCTCCTCGAGCAGAGGCCGCAGGGGATGCGCGCCCGAGGGGTTGAGCTGATAGGGCGACATGACGCGCGTCAGCATGTCGAAGAACTGGTAAGCCGGCGAATGGTCGAGATTGTGGTTGCCCGTCCACCTGTCGAGCAGGGTGGGCTGAAAGATGGAGTGGCGGCCGGATTCGGCGATACGCTCCCAGAACTCGCGCAGCAGCGCCCGCGCGCCGTCGCGGCCGTCGAGCAGCATGCCGTAGACCAGCATGGCGCCGTTCATGGCGCCGGCACTGGTAGCGCTGATGCCGTCGATGCGCAGGCGATTGTCCTCGAGCAGCCGGTCGAGCACGCCCCAGGTGAAGGCGCCGTGCACGCCGCCGCCCTGCAGGGCGAGACTCACCGTGCGCAAGGGTGCGCTTCCGGTCGTCGTCCCGGTCTTGGGCTCGCTGCCCGTATCCATGCCGAACACAGCCCCGGTTAGGCCCCGGCGGTCAGTCCCCGGGGGAAACCTTAACTATGTTACCTAAAATACCAACAAAAGGTGAATTTCCCGGAGGTTACTCGCCTTTGCCGGCAAAACGGCCCTTGGCGGGCCGCTTTCCCTTGTTGCGGCCGTAGCGCGGCGCCCCGAAAACGACCTTGGTCATCGGCATAGGCGCCCCGCCAGGGCGGGTCGGACGGACCGGGTAGCCGCCAAGGCTGAGCACGCGGTCGTACATGACCAGGGCGCCGGCCAGGGCCAGGTTGAGGCTGAAGCGTGTCGGGATCTTCACCACATGCGCGCAGCGCGCCAGGAACTCCGGCGGCAGCGAGGTGCGCTCGGCTCCCAGCACGTAGGCGCAGGCGGCCGGATGGCGGAAACGCGGCAGGTCGATGGCCTCGTCGGTCAGCTCGACCCCGACCAGCGAGCAGCCGACCGGCAGTCGGAAATCGTTGAGCGTGGCGAACTCGTAGAACGGCACGCTTGAAGGCGTGTCGGAGGTGTCCGCCAATTTGCCCTCGCCGCGGGCATAGGCGGCGGCGATGGTGAAGGCGAAGCTGGCACCGAAGGCATGCGCGCTGCGCAGCAGGCTGCCGACATTCATCGCCTTGCTGATGCCGAGCACGCCGATGCCGAAATAACCGCGCAAGTACGCCCCCTGCCGCTGTCGCGCGCCACCTTGCCCGCTCGTCCCATTCGGGGCAAGGTGCCCGCGTTCCATGAGCGACTCCCCGATCCTCGTCGATGTGTGGCGCGGCGCGCTGGCCGAGAGCCGCCACCGTGGCGCCTATGTGCTCGTCGATGCCGACGGCCGCGTGGTCGAGGCCAAGGGCGACCCCGAGCGTGCCGTTTTCGCGCGCTCGGCGATCAAGCCTCTGCTGGCCCTGCCGCTGATCGAGAGCGGCGCAGCCGAGGCGTTCAGCGTGCGCGATGACGAGCTGGCACTCGCATGTGCCAGTCACAGCGGCGAGCCGTTTCATGTCGCGGCAGTCACCGCCTGGCTCGGACGTATCGGCCTGTCGGTGGCCGATCTCGAGTGCGGCGCCCACGCGCCCTATCACGCCTCGTCGGTGAAACAGCTCCATGCCGTAGGCCAGGAGCCGACACAGGCGCACAACAACTGTTCGGGCAAACATACCGGCGTGCTGACCACCTGCCGGCACCTGAAAGACCCGACGCGGGGCTACATCAAACCCGAGCATCCGGCCCAACAGCGCCTGACGCGCTTGCTGGAGGAGATGTGCGGTGTCTCGCTTGGCAACGCGCCGCGCGGCATCGACGGCTGCGGCTTTCCGCAGATCGCCATTCCGCTGCACGCCCTGGCACACGGCATCGCCCGGTTGGGCGCGCCCGATCGCCTGTCGCGGGAGCGAGCCGGTGCCTGCCGGCGTATTGCTTCGGCGATGGCGGCACATCCGGCGATGGTGGCCGGCACGGACCGCTTCTGCACCCGTGCCCTGGCTGCCGCCAAAGGCAAGGCCGTGGTCAAGACCGGGGCTGAGGGCGTCTATATGGCGGCGATCCCGGCGAAAGGCTACGGCATCGCCCTCAAGGTCGACGATGGCGCTACGCGGGCCGCCGAAGTAGTGATGGCGACGCTGCTGATCCGCCATGCCGATCTCGACGCGGCGCAGATGGCTGCGCTCCAGGCGCTGCAGCGGCCGGCGCTCACCAATGTCGCGGGGGTGGTCGTCGGCGAGCTGCGTCCGGGCTTCTGATGGCCGACCCCGTCCAAGAGCATTACGAGGCGCTGCCCTATCCGCCGCGCGATCCGCGCGACGAAGCAAAGCGGCTGATCACCGGCTCGCCGTCTCGGCTGGACGAGCTCAATCACTACGTCTACGGCGGGGCACGCGACTTCGGCAAACCGTTCCGTGCACTGGTCGCCGGCGGCGGCACCGGCGACGCGGCGATCATGTTGGCGCAGCAGCTGGCCGATGCCGGGGCGAACGCCGAAGTCGTCTATCTCGACTGGTCGAAGACCACGCGTGCCGTGGCCGAGGCGCGTGCCGCCGCCCGCAGATTGACCAATATCCGGTTCGTCTCCGGCTCGCTGATCGAGTTCGGCAGCCTCGGGCTCGGCCGCTTCGACTACATCGATTGCTGCGGCGTACTTCATCACCTGCCCGATCCGGCGGCGGGTCTCGCCTCCCTCGCCGGCGCGCTCAACGACGAGGGCGGGCTCGGCCTGATGCTCTACGCCAGGCTCGGCCGCACGGGAATCTACCCGCTGCAGGAGGCGTTGCGTGGCCTGCTGAACGACGCGGACAATATCGACACGCGCCTGGCTGTGGCCAAGAAGCTGCTCGCCCAGCTGCCGGCGACCAACTGGCTGAAGCGCAACCCCTTCGTCACCGATCACCTGACCGAGGGCGATTCCGGCATCTTCGACCTGCTGCTGCACGCCCGCGACCGCGCCTACGACGTCGCCGAGACGAACGACTTCGTCGAGGCGGCGGCCCTGCGCCTGGTCGCCTTCGTGCCCGAAGCGCGCTACCGGCCCGAGAGTTATGTCAGCGACGCAGCCCTGCTCAAGCGGATCGAACGCCTGTCGCCAATCGAGCGGGCAGCGCTGGCCGAGAACATCGTCGGCAACCTCAAGAGCCACGTGTTCTACGCCGTAAAGCGCGCCAACCCGGTGACGCCGCCGGCACCCGACCGCCCCGATCTCGTGCCGGTCTATTGCGAGCTCGACCCGGCGGAGCTCGGCGCCAAGCTCAAGCCCGCCGGCGTGCTGACTGCCAGTTTCGAGGGCTGGCAGTCGAAGCTGCCGCTGCCGCCGCTTGCCCCGGCCATCGCCGGGCTGATCGACGGCAAGCGGAACCTCGGCCAGGTCCACGCGGCACTTAGGGAGCGCCGCGCGGACCTCGCCTGGGATGAGTTTGCCGCGCAGTTCCGCGTGTTTTACGCCGCGTTCAACGGCATCGCCCGGCTGATGCTCAGGGCGCCATCGCGGTAGCGGCGGTTGAGCGGGCTCACCGGCTTGAGAGCCATGCGCTCGCCAGCCAGCGCCCGCACCAGCGTGTTCTGCCGGTCGCGCTGCGCCGCCTCGATCAGCGTCAGGTCGATGAGATCGCGCTGGGCGTGGCTGCCGCCAAAACGGCTGGCAATGGCCCGAACCGGTCGCAACCAGTTCACCGTCTCGTCGTACTCGCCGCGGCCGAAGGCGTAGAGCCCGCGGCACAACGGCAGACCGACATCGCGGGTCATGGCGGCGTTGCTGCCCGGGCTGCTGATCCGCCGGATCATGGCCGACAGCGTCTCGTCGGCGAGGTCCCAGCGCTCGGCAGCGACGAAAGCCATCATGGCGTGGAAGTCGTTGAAGACGTAGAAGCCGTCGGACGCCAGCGGTGCCCAGGCCTCGACGAGTTCGCCCCAGCGCGCCCCGCAATCGACACCGCGCAGGTGCAGGCGCCAGAGCATGGCCGACGCATCGATCATGTCGAGGACCACCTTCGAGCGGCTGCCGCGGATCGGCCCGTCGTAGAGCTCCAGCACCCGCGCGTACTCGTCGCGGTCGAGATGGAACAGCGCCCAGTGCCACCAGTTGTGGCCAGCGAAGAAATTGTCCGGCGCCCAGTGGCTTTCACGTGCGGACATCCAGGCGATGCCCTCGTCGATCCGCCCCTGCATCTCCATGACATGGGCGACGGCATGATGGGCCCAGACATCGCCCGAATTCAGCCTGATAGCCTCGCGCCCTGTCTCTTCGGCTCGACCGTACTGGCCGCATTCCTCGAGACCGAAGGCATACATGCCCAGCACGGCATGATAGCCCGGCACATCAGGCCGCCATTCCGGCAGCACGCGGGCGACGCGGTCGCGCAAGTTGCGCGCGTCGCCGCGGAAAAAGTCGAAGATATGAGCGACCTGCAGCGCCAGCGCATCGCGTGGCGCGTCTAGCAGGATGTCCTCGAAGCGCTCGCTGGCCAGGTCGTACTCCCCGGCGATCAGCGCGTCGATCGCAGCGATGTGCCGGCGCTCGCGCGGGTTAGTCGGCAGTGCGGCGGCCGCGTTGCGGCCGTCACGCGCCATCGGCAGGTAGGCCGCTTCAGTGCCGGCGAGCACGAGATAGGCTCTCAACAGATGCGCCATCACGAAACCCGGCGATTGAATGATCGCTTTGTCGATCGTGGCCACCGGATCGATGACGTAGCCTTGGAACTGCGCCAGCGCCTTCTCGAACAGACCCAGACTGGCCGCGTCGGCGCCCGACACGGCGTAACCCCGCAAATCCTGCATTGCTGCCATCTCCTGTCGTCACTCCGGCGCACTGCCGGCACGTGGCGGGGTATACACGCGCCGGCCGGGGAATATTCCAGAGTAGGATTACGTCAGCGTGACCAGAACGCCTTGTCGGATTCGGCTGCCGCCGCGGCACGGTCGATACCGATGTCGCGCAGCATGTAGTCGTCGAGGCCGGCCAGCTGTTGGCGGCTGCGTGCCCGCTCCCGCCATTCCAGCAGCCGGCTCAGCAGCGTGACGGCGCGCCCGGAAAGGCCACCACCGAAGCGGCGCAGCCCCTCACTCCCGGGGATGGACGGCACACCGATAGATAAGTTGCTCTCATACTGTGACATGGGGTCTGCCCTCCGCGGCAATGCGTCTTCTCTCTTAAATCGCTGCATTGTGGCTGGACGACAAACGATCCTTTCTCGTATTGTGGCCTAGAAAATCTAGGCCTGAGGACGATGGTTCGCGCCCTTCCCCCGCTCAACGCCCTGCGTGCCTTCGAGGCCGCCGCCCGGCATCTCAGCTTCACTCGCGCCGCCGAGGAGCTGCGCGTCACCCAGGCGGCGGTCAGCCATCAAGTGAAGGCGCTGGAGGAGCGGCTGGGCGTTCCGCTATTCCGCCGGCTCACCCGCGGCCTGCGGCTGACCGACGAGGGCCAGGCGCTGCTGCCGGATCTGCGCCACGGCTTCGATCGGCTGGCGCAGGCCGTAGAACGCGTTGGCCGACGTGGAGCGCAGGGACGCCTGACCGTCAGCCTGCTGACGACCTTCGCGCTGTCATGGCTCGTACCCCGCCTGCCGCGCTTCAACGCGCGTCATCCCGAGATCGAGGTCAGCCTGCTCGCCACGCAACGCCTCGCCGATTTCTCGCGCGAGGAGGTCGACTGCGCCGTGCGCTACGGTCGTGGGCCCTGGTCAGGCCTGCGGGCGGAAAAGCTCTTCGACGACGAACTGACCCCGCTTTGCGGCAAGCAGTGGCTGGAAAAGCTCAAAGAGCCCGGAGATCTTGCCAAGGTGCCGCTGCTGGTGTTGAGCAGCGATCACAAAGACTGGCCCATCTGGCTCAAGGCGGCCGGCGTCGCGCACATAGACGGGCGCAAGGGGACCCAGTTCGACTCGACGCGAATCTCGGTCGATGCGGCGATCGCCGGGGCGGGCGTGGCGATCGGAAATCCCTATGTGCATGCGGAGCCGATCGTCGAAGGCCGCCTGTTCCAGCCTTTCGACCTCGTGGTGCCTAACGGCGATTCCTACTGGCTGGTCTATCCCGAGGCGGTGGCGGAGCGTCCGAAGATCAAGCTCTTCCGCGACTGGCTTCTCGAGGAAGCCAAGGAGGCCGCCGCGGCGGCGCGCACCAATCTCATGCCGGTGGCGGCGCGCTCCGGCCGGCGACGGAGCACCCGATGAGCGTCCGCCCGCTCTACAGCGAAGCGCAGATCGCCGCCCGGATCGACGGGCTGGCCCGTGATATTGCGGCGAAGCTGCCTCCCGACTTCACCATCGTCGGCCTGCTCACCGGCTGCTTCGTCTTCGTTGCCGACCTGATCCGCGCTCTCGACCGGACCGGATTGCGGCCGCAGGTCAGCTTTATCCGGCTCAATAGCTACGGCAAAGGCAAGGAGAGCTCGCGGCTCGTGCGCCTGACCGGCGACATCCCCGAGATCGCCGGCCGCAACGTTCTCCTGGTCGACGACATCGTCGACACCGGCCGCACCCAGCTCTTCGCCCGCAACCTGCTGCGCGAGCATGGTGCGGCCCAGGTCTGGGCCTGCGCCCTTCTCGACAAGCCGCAACGGCGCGAGGTCGAGACGGTGACCGAATTCATCGGCTTCTCCATCCCGAACGTATTCGTGGTGGGCTACGGTATCGACTACGCCGAGCAATACAGGCACCTGCCCTATATCGGCGTGGTCGACTGAGGACCGCTAAGAGGCCGGCACCATCTCGCGCAGATAGAAAAGCAGATCGAGCTCGGGCGGTGGCACGTTCGTCTGCGAGAGCAGGCCATGCGCCTGTCCGCGATGATGGGTCTGGTGGTTGAAGTAGTGGCCCAGAAGCTGGCGCAGCGGGAAGGCCGACGATTCGCCCCCCATGCTCTTGTAGCGCAGCGTCGAATTCAAAGTCGGCTCGTCGAGCCCGTCGACGAAGTTGATGATCGCCGCGTCCTCCGCCTCGCGCGCCACGCGCAGGCCAGCGAACTCGGGGTAGAGGATCTGGTCCAGCGACTTGATATGGGCGGCCGGGTGGCCGGTAAAGCGGCCCAGCCAGAGCCGGTCACCGACCAGGATGTGGTTGAGCGTGGCGTGGATCGAGCCGAAGAAGACCGGCCGGTGTTTCAGGTACTCGGCCTCGCTTAGCTGGGCGCAGGCGGCATAGAGCCGCCTATTGGCCCACTGGTTGTAGCGGCCGAACGTCCGAAAATAGTCGAGGTCTGCCCGCACCGTTCCTCCCGCACCAGACCGCCCAGCATCGGCCAGTCGCCTCGCCTGTGCAAGAGAGGCGCGTTCCCCGCCGCTTCAGGCCTGGAGCTCCGGCCGGTCCCGGTAGAGGTCGAGCGCCTCGGGATTGGCCAGCGCTTCCTTGTTCTTGACCGGGCGGCCGTGGACGACGTCGCGCACCGCCAGCTCGACGATCTTGCCGCTCTTGGTGCGCGGAATGTCGGCGACCTGCAGAATCTTTGCCGGCACGTGACGCGGCGTCGTGTTACGGCGAATCTGGTCCTTGATCTTCTTCTCGAGCTCCGGACCGAGCGTCACTCCGTCGCGCAGCTTGACGAACAGCACGACGCGCACGTCGCGCTCCCAGTCCTGGCCGACGACGATGCTCTCCAGCACCTCCGGCACCTGCTCGACCTGGCGGTAGATCTCGGCCGTGCCGATGCGCACGCCGCCGGGATTGAGCACCGCGTCCGAGCGGCCATAGATGATGACACCGCCGCGCGGCGTGATCGCCGTCCAGTCGCCATGCGTCCAGATATTGGGGAAGCGCTCGAAATAGGCGGCCCGGTACTTCTTGTCTTCGGGGTCGTTCCAGAAGCCGACCGGCATCGAGGGGAACGGCTTGGTGCAGACCAGTTCGCCCTTGGCACCGACTCCCGGCTTGCCCTCGTCGTCAAAGACATCGACCGCCATGCCGAGGCCGCGCGCCTGAATCTCGCCGCGATAGACCGGCCCGGTCGGGTTGCCGAGCACGAAGCAGGAAACGATGTCGGTGCCGCCGGAAATCGAGGCGAGGTGCAGGTCCTTCTTTATGCTGCGGTAGACGTAGTCGAAGCTCTCGTCGACCAGCGGCGAGCCGGTCGAGGCCATGGCCCGCACGGTGGTGAGTCTGTGGGTCTTGATCGGCTCCAGCCCGGCCTTGGCGCAGGCATCGATGTACTTGGCCGAGGTCCCGAACAGGGTCATGCGCTCGGCGTCGGCCATATCGAAGATCACGTTGCCTGACGGGTAGAACGGCGAGCCGTCGTAGAGCAGCAGCGTCGCCTCGGCGGCAAGGCCGGAGACCAGCCAGTTCCACATCATCCAGGAGCAGGTGGTGAAGTAGAAGACGCGGTCGCCCGGCTTCACGTCGCTCTGCAGCTTGTGCTCCTTGAGATGCTGCAGCAGCGTGCCGCCGGCCCCGTGGACGATGCATTTGGGGACGCCAGTGGTGCCGGACGAGAACAGGATGTAGAGCGGATGATTGAAGGGCAGCCGCTCGAAGGTCGGCTTGCCGGGCGCGTAGGGCGCCACGTAGTCGGGCAACGTGGTGGCCTTGGGCACACCGCCCAGCATCGGTTTATCGGCGACATAAGGCACGACCACGACGCGCGATAGCGACGGCAGCTTCGGCACGATGTCCTTGAGCTTGCCAAGAACGTCGTGGCTCTTGCCGTTGTAGTGGTAGGCATCGACTGCGAACAGCACCTTGGGCTCGATCTGGCCGAAACGGTCGAGCACACCTTGGACGCCAAAATCAGGCGAGCATGACGACCACACGGCCCCCAGGCTCGATGCGGCGAGCATGGCGGTGATCGCCTCGGGCATGTTGGGGATGATGGCGGCCACGCGGTCGCCGGCCTTCACGCCCTCCGCCTTCAGCGCCTGCTGCAGGCGCGAGACGGCAGCGTTGAGCTCGGCCCAGCTCATCCGGCGCCGGACCTTGTCCTCGCCCCAGAAGACCAGCGCGTCGTTCTGGTCGTTCCGGCGCAGCAGATTCTCTGCAAAATTGAGCCGCGCCGCGGGGAAGAATCGGGCGCCGGGCATGGCGCCCGGGTTCTCGATCGAGGGCTCGCCCGGACCGTCGCCGACAACTCCGCCGTAAGACCACATCAGCCGCCAGAAGGCAGCCGGGTCTTCAACCGACCAGCGCCACAAGGCGTGGTAGTCGGCGAGCGGGCGGCCTGCAACCACTCCGGCCTGCTTGCTGAAGGCCGTCAGATTGGCGCTGGCCAGGCGCTCGGGTGACGGCTCCCAGAGTAAGACAGCATCACCCGTCGATGTCGCGCCGGTCCCGCTCATTCCGTTACCCCTGGGCCGAATCCCCGACCCGGATTAAAGCCTAATCTTGTGCGCTGCGAAAGCCGCGCTACAGCCATGCGTCAAGCCCGCAGCCGAAAGGCTGGCAGAGCCGTGGCAGAGGCCGTAGGCTTACGCCGTAACGTCTTAAATGTTTGTTTCCCGCGCCTCCGCCGCCTTCGCCGGCCTGCCCGGGCCTGTGCGTGGCGCCATTCTCGCTGTCACCGCGTCGGCGTTCTTTGCCGGCATGATCGGCTGCATCCGTGTGCTTGCCGATCATCTGCCGCCGATTGAGATCGTCTTCTTCCGCAACCTGTTCAGTTTCCTCTGCATGCTGCCCTGGCTGGCGATGTCCGGCCTCTCGGTGATGCGCACCAGCCACCAGAAGCTCTACCTCGGCCGTTCGCTCATCGGCTTTGCCTCGATGTGCCTGTGGTTCACCGGCGTCGCTTACCTGCCGCTCAACGAGTCGACGGCTCTCTCGTTCACCGCACCGCTCTTCGCCTCGCTCTGTGCAGTCATCTTCCTGGGCGAGGTCATCCGGCTGCGCCGCTGGACGGCGACCATCATCGGCTTCCTCGGCACGATGATCATCCTGCGGCCGGGGTTCGCCGAGCTCACCTGGGCGCAAGGCATCATCCTGGCGTCGACGGTCACCAGCGGCATCAACACCGTGCTGGTCAAGCAGCTGACCCGCACCGAATCGCCGAACGCCATCGTCACCTACATGACGCTTTATGCCCTGCCCCTCTCGCTGGTGGCGGCGGCCTTCGTCTGGGTGACTCCGCCGCTCCACACCTGGCCTTACATCGTGCTGCTCGGGCTTCTGGCCACGATCGGTCATCTCTGCCTGACCCGTGCGTTCGTCTGCATGGACGCCACATCGGTGGTGGCTCTCGACTTCTCGCGGCTGCCGTTCGTCGCCCTGATTGCCTGGTTCGCCTTCGACGAGAGCCCCGATCTCTGGACCTGGATCGGCGCGGCCGTGATCGTCGCGGCCACGGTCTACATCAGCCACCGCGAGGCGGTCGTGGCGCGGGCCCAGGCCCGCAGCGAGCCTACGGCGCCGGTCGCCATTGCCGCCTCGAGCGAGCGTGCCACCATCGCCACCACCGGCATGTCGAACCCCCGGCCGAGGGCGGGAAAGGAGCGGCGGGCGGCCGATGACTGAACCGGCCGGCTCGACGCCCTGGTGGTCCGGGCTGCCGCCCAACTTGCGCGGGGCGGGTTGGATGATCCTGGCCTCCGCCGTCTATGCGGGGCAGGCCTTGATCGTAAAGATGTTGGGCCAGCGCCTCGACCCGTTCGAGGTCGCCTTCTTCCGCTGCGCCTTCGGGCTGATCGCCGTCATCCCCTTCCTGGCCGGCACGCGCGGCATGATCATCAGCGGCAATCCGTGGATGCACGTCCTGCGCTCCATCGTCGGCGTGGCCGGCATGTTCTGCGGCTTCTACGCCATTACCCACCTGCCGCTGGCCACGGCCACGGCGATTTCCTTCACCAAGCCGCTGTTCCTCATCGTCCTCGCCGTACTCTTCCTGGGCGAGACGGTGCGCTGGCGGCGCTGGACGGCGACCGCCATCGGCTTCCTTGGCGTGCTGATCGTGGTCCGACCCGGCAGCGAGGTGTTCTCCTTCGCCATGCTCGTTGCACTGGCGGGCTCCTTCTTCATCGCCGACGTGGCCGTGCTGGTGAAAAAGCTGTCCGAGACCGACCGCAACGTCACCATCCTCTTCTATTTCGGGGTGATCACCACGGCAGTCTCGGCCGTACCGGCCCTCTTCGTCTGGCAGAATCCGACGCTGTTCGAATGGCCGCTGCTGCTGCTCGTCGGTGCCGGCGCCGCACTCGCCCAGTACTTCTCGCTCCGTTCCCTGCGCATTGCCGAGGCGACGGCGGTGATGCCCTACGACTACACACGCCTGCTCTTCGCCGGGTTCTTCGGCTACCTGTTCTTTGCCGAAATACCCGATTTCTGGACGCTTGTCGGCATTGCCGTGCTGATCGGCAGCACGCTCTACATCGCCCACCGCGAGATGCGGCTCGGCGTGCCGGCCCGCGGCGCTTCCGGCGGCTAGCATGGTGTTGCGCCTGCACGCCCGGCTACGCGCCCTGCCGCCCAATGTCCGCGGCGCGTTGTGGATGCTGCTGGGGACGGTCATCTGGTCCACCAGCGACGTCATCGTCAAGAATCTCGGCCACAGGATCGACCCGTTCCAGATCGCACTATTCCGCTGCTTCTTCGGCGGCCTGATCGTTCTGCCGTTCCTCCTTGCGTCGGCCAATCCGATGGCCTTTCAGACCCGTCGCCTCGGCGGGCACGTGGTGCGGGCCGCGGCGGGTTACCTGGCGATGGCCTTCGGCTGGTACGCGATCGTCCATCTGCCGCTGGCCGACGCGACGGCGCTCAGCTTCTCGCGGCCGCTGTTCCTGGTCGTGCTCGCGGTCCTGTTCATGGGCGAGATCGTGCGCTGGCGGCGCTGGACGGCGACCGCCGCCGGCTTCATCGGCGTGCTGGTCATGGCGCGCCCGGGCCTGAGCCAGGTCGATCTCGGCCTGGTGGCGGCGATCGGCGGCGCGTTCTGTGTCGCCGTGGTGAGCATGATGATCAAGTCGCTGGCCGCCACCGAGCGGCCGGCAACGATCATCTTCTACTTCGGCGTCCTGAGCTCGCTGCTGGCGCTGGGACCGGCGCTCTGGGTCTGGCGCACCCCCAGTCTGGTCGAGTTCGCCCTGCTGGTGTGGATCGGTGCCGTCGGCTCGCTCGGCCAGTACTTCACCATCCGCGCCTTCCGCATCGCCGAGGCCACGGCCGTCGATCCCTTCGACTACACGCGGCTGCTGTTCGCGACGATCTTCGGCTTCCTGTTCTTCAACGAGGTGCCGGACATTTTCACGCTCGTCGGAGCCGCGATCATCGTCGGCAGCACCTTCTACATCGCCCGGCGCGAGGCCCGGCTGCGGCACGCGGCGCAATCTGCTACAACCGCGCCGGTTTCGAACCCGGAGAAGTCACCATGAACGTCAAAGGTCAGGCAGCACTCGTCACCGGCGGCAGCTCGGGACTCGGCGCGGCAACGGCCCGCGCCCTGGCCAAGGCCGGCGCCAAGGTTGCCGTGCTCGACGTCAATCTCGAAGGCGCGACAAAGGTTGCAGCCGAGATCGGCGGTATCGCCGTCGCCTGCGACGTCGCCGACGCCGCTTCGACCGAGAAGGCCTTCGCCGAGGCGAAGGCCAAGCACGGCGCGGCGCGCGTGCTGATCAACTGCGCCGGCGTCGGCCCGGCCGCACGCATCGTCGGCAAGGACGGGCCGATGAAGCTCGCCGACTTCGCCCGGGTCATCAACATCAACCTGATCGGCAGCTTCAACGCCATGCGGCTGGCGGCCGCCGACATGCAGACGCTCGAGCCGCAGGCCGACGGCGAGCGCGGCGTCGTCATCTGCACCGCCTCGGTCGCCGCCTATGACGGGCAGATCGGCCAGGCGGCCTACTCGGCCTCCAAGGGCGGCATCGTGGGGCTGACCCTGCCGGCGGCCCGCGAACTGGCGCGCTTCGGCATTCGCGTCGTGACCATCGCGCCGGGCATCTTCGCGACACCCATGCTGCTCGGCATGCCGCAGCCGGTGCAGGACAGCCTCGCCGCCAGCATCCCCTTCCCCTCGCGCCTTGGCACGCCCGAGGAATACGCGAAGCTCGCCATGCATATCCTCGACAACGTGATGCTCAACGGCGAGGTCATCCGCCTCGACGGTGCCATCCGCATGCCGCCGAAATAACGCCGCTTCTAGTTGGGGAATTTCTGCTCGCGCCAGAAGCCGAGCTTCTCGTGCACGACGCGGTCGGAGTAGCTGAACAGCACCGATTCTTCCGTGGCTTCGTGGCGGTGCTTCTCCCAGCTCGGGATGACGAAGATGTCCTTCGGCCCCCAGTCGAGGGTCTTGCCGGCGACCTGGGTGCGGCCCTTGCCCTCGACGCAGATGAAGACCGTGCTGTCGGTCGAGCGGTAACCCTGCGTCTTGAAGCCCCTGGGCAGGAGCTGGATGAAGGTGGCGATGGTCGGCATGGCGTAGTCGCCGTTCATCGGGTTGATGTACTTGAACTTGAGCCCGTGCCACGGGTTCCACTTGTCGCGGCGCTTCATCGTCTCCAGCGCCTCTCTTGAGCGATCGTAGGGATAGTTGAACACCGGGGAGGTCGGCCGGTCGTACTCGGCCTCTACCGGCAGCATGTTGGCGCCGTAGCGCGCATACGAGTCGCCCTCGGGCCGTTCGGGCTCCATAGCCTCGTCCGAGCCTGTGCCCTCGCGGAAGCTCGCCTCGAACAGCTTGATCATGTGCATGTCGAGACCGTCGAGCCAGACCATCGGCCCCGTGCCCGTATTGCCATGGTCGTGCCATGTCCAGGACGGCGTGATGACGAAGTCACCGGGATGCATCATGGTGCGCTCACCGTCGACCGCGGTGTAGGCGCCCTGGCCTTCGACGATGAAGCGCAGCGCCGCCTGGCTGTGGCGGTGCGGCGGCGCGATCTCACCCGGCAGAATGGTCTGCAACCCGGCGAACAGGCTGCGGGTGATCTTGGACTCACCCTTGAGCGACGGGTTCTCAAGGATCAGGACGCGACGCTCGGCCTCCTTGGCGGTGATCAGCTCGCAGGCCTCGAGCAGGAAGGGCTTGAGGCTCTCGTACTGCCAAAGATGCGGGACGATGACGCTCTCCGGCGTGGCGGTGATCAGCTTGTGCAGCACCTCCCAGAGCGGCGCCAGGTTGCTCTTGCCGATGCGCGCGTAGAACTCCTGGCGCGCCGGATCGACGTTGTGCTTGGAGGTGGGAGCGGAATCCATGGTGTTACTCCGTCAGGCGTTCGGCAACAGCATAACCTTGGACGCGACCTTTTGGCGCGCCAGTTCGAAACCATCGAGGGCGCGGGAAAGCGGCAGGCGGTGGGTGATCATCGGCCGCAGCCTCTCGCCTTCCCTGGCAAGCATCTCGACCACCCGCCGCCATGTAGCACGGCTGGCGCGGTTGGAGCCGCGGATCTGCAGCTGCTCGCGGTTCAGGCGGTTGAGGTCGACCGGCGCATGCGACGCATGGATGCCGCAGACCACCAGAATGCCCCAGCGCCTGAGCATGCCGAGCCCGTGATTGATGGTCGCCGGCACACCGGTCGCCTCGAACACGACATCGAATTTGCCCGGACCGACAGCCTCGGCGAGCGGCTTGTCCTGAAGGTCGATCAGCCGCTCGAAGGCCAGGGCGCGCAGGCAGACCAACCGGTCGGCATCGCCCTTGCCGACGATGGTCACCTCGGCGCCGGCGGAGCGGGCCATCACGGCGATGGTCTGGCCGACCGTACCAGGCCCCATCACCAGCACCCGGTCGCCCTTCTTGATCTCACCGCTCTCCACGGCGCGGGCTCCGACGGTCAAGGGCTCGGTGAGCGCCGCGAGCTCGTCATCGACAGTGGCGGGAAGAAGCACGCAGTTGATCGCGGGGGCGAGTACCTGCCGGGCGAAAGCGCCTTGCCGCGTCATGCCGATGCCCGTGCGGGTCAGACAGCGGTCGAAATCGCCGGCCCGGCAGGACTCACAACGGCCGCAGGTGACCGACGGCATCACAGTAACGCGATCGCCCCGTGCAAGACCGTCGACACCGGCACCCAACGCGGCGATGCGGCCGGCGAATTCATGACCGAGCGTCACCGGCATGGCGGGTGCGACGAACTCATAGCCGCCGGACCATTCGTAGATATGCAGGTCGCTGCCGCAGATGCCGGCCGCGGTCACGTCGATCAGAACCTCGCCCGCACCGGGTGCGGACGGCTCCGCCACCTCGCGCAGCTCGAGCCCGAATTCCGGCCGGGTCTTCTGGATGGCCTGCATGGCCGGTATCATACGGGCCGCCGGACGCGGTATGAAGGGCCATGAGCCTGAAGGGGTCCGCTTTCCTCGCGCTGTGGAACGACATCGAAGCGCCGCGCGACGGTGAGTACAATCTCTGGCACACGCGCGAGCACGTGCCGGAGCGGTTGACCGTGCCGGGCATCCTCTCCGGCCGGCGCTACGTGGATCGCGAGGCCACCCGCCATCGCTACTTCACGCTCTACGAGTTGGACTCGCTCGCTGTCCTAGCGAGCCCGGCCTACCAGCGGATCGTCGATAATCCCACGCCCTGGTCGCTGTCGATGCGCCCATCATTCCGCAACTTCCTGCGCTATCCCTGCACGACGACGCTGTCGCTGGGCCGCGGCATGGGCGGTGCGCTGGCGACGTTCCGCCTGGGCGCCGCTCCATCCGGCATCGAGCGGCTGTTCGACATCGCGGCGGTAGTGGCCTTGCATCTGGGCGAGGCCGATCTCTCTCAGCCCTTTCCGCTGCAGCCGACACAAGTCGAGGACGGCCCGCGCTACCTTCTGCTAGTCGAGGCGAACGATCATGCGGGGCTTGCCGCTTCGCTGCCGACTATTCTCTCTGCGATCGGCGAGGCACAAGCGCAAATCTACGAGCTCGCCTCCGCCATCGCCCGGGACGATCTCGGCGGCACGCCCGCGCCTTTCACGCCACCGAATCGATGAACGCCGCCAGCTTGACGTCGCGCTCGCTCAGGCCGCCGGCGTCATGGGTCGAGAGCACGATATCGACCTTGTTGTAGACGTTGAACCATTCGGGATGGTGATCCATCCGTTCGGCCATCAGGGCAACGCGGCCCATGAAGCCGAAGGCCTGGTTGAAGTCCCTGAACCTGAACTCCTTGCGGATGGCGTCGCGGCCGGCGACCTCGCTCCAGCCCTTGAGTCCGGCCAGTGCCCTGGTCCGCGCATCGCCCGTCAGCTTCTCGACCATGGCCACATCCTCCGCTAGCTTCCGCCCATGCCTGACATCCTAGCGCCGACCCTGGAACAGATCGAAGCCCTCGCGCAGGCCGCGTTCGACAGCCTGCCCGAACATTTCGTGCGCAACGTCAAGGACGTGCTTATCCGGGTCGAGGAGTTCCCCGACGCGGAGACCGAGCGCGAGATGGAGCTCGACAGCCCGTTCGACATCCTCGGCCTCTACCGCGGCAGCTCGATCGCCGGGCGCGAGGGCAGCAACCCATCGCCGTTTCCCGACATGATCCATCTCTACCGCCGGCCGATCCTCGATTACTGGTGCGAAACCGGCGAGGAACTCGCCCATGTCGTGCGCCATGTGCTGATCCACGAGATCGGCCACCATTTCGGCCTCTCGGACGATGACATGGAAGCCATCGAACGACAGATGCCGGACTAGGGAGCGCACCCGTCAGTCCCCGAGGCGTCTGCCGCTGGCACATTGACGTTCTCCCGGCGCAGGAAAACGGTGTTTTTTGGCGCCAACCCCCGTTTTTCCGGGCTTACTTGCTCTGGCGGCTGACCGGTTTGAAATTCGTCCGGTAAACCGCTGCACGACCACAACAAAGAGCGGCTGGGCGGGCAAAGATTAATAGACAATTTGCCGGGGTCTCGGGGCCATCGACCCGGAATCGTCTCTTCTGATCAAGGGCTTGCCAAAACGGCTTTAACCTTTCTGTGGCGGCGATTTTCCGCAGTTTTCCGCCATTCTTCAAGAAGCGCCTCCCGCGAAAGCTGCGCTTTCGCTGAGCGCTGACGCGCCAACGCTTCGCGTTGCGCTTTCACCATGTCAAAGAACCAACCCGTGAATATGGTGGACGAATTGGCTGTTGCAAGGGGCGCCCGGCGATTCTTTGAGGGCCAACCTACACCACCTCCAGCACCGCCTCGCCCAGCCCGTCGACCGTGAACACGGCGCGGTCGCCCGGCGCGATCGAGACGGTGGCGACGATGCTGCCGGTGATCACCGTCATGCCGGCGTCGAGGCTGCGGCCGCGTTCGGCCACCAGATTGGCCAGCCAGGCCAGCGTGGCGTAGGGGTCCTCGGCCTTGCCCTCGGACACCAACGCTCCGTTGATGGTCAGCCGGCCGGCAATGCCGACGAGATCGGGCAGCGGCTCGTCGGGGTCGGGGTCGGCGCCGACCACAATGCCGCCGTTCCAACAATTGTCGACGATCATCGAGCGGGCGTCGGTCTCGCGGTAGACGGCGTTGCGGTCCTCGATCAGCTCGTAGGCCGGCATGGCCGAGATCACCGCCGGCATCACCGTTTCCCGATTCCAGGGTGGGAGGGCCGCCAGCAGCGGCTGCGCCAGATGCAGGGCGATCTCGCACTCGATGCGCAGGTTGACGAAATCGGCGGCCCGGATGCGCGCCGGCGCGGCATGGATGGTGCGGGCGAAGATGGCGCCGCCGCAGGGATGCGGGATGCCCATCAGCTCCTGCATCACCTTGGTGGTGGTGGCGATCTTGGCGCCGGCGACCGCCCCGTAGAACGGCTCGGCCAGGCGGTAATAGGCCTCTTGGCCCTCGTAGGCCTCCTTGAAGCTGGCCGGGGTCAGCTCCGCCGGCAGGTTGCGGTAGGGCTCGCGCCGCACGCGGGCGCGCCACAGATACTCCGCCATCGCCTGGGCGCGTTGATTCATCGCTTGAGCTCCAGCAGCCGGCGGACATGGCGCCGCAACACCGGTACCACGTCGCGCTCGAACCAGGGATTCTGCTTCAGCCAATGGGTGTTGCGCCAGGAGGGATGCGGCAGCGGCAGGAATTCCGGCAGATAGCCGCGCCAGGCACGCACCGTGGCGGTCAGGCTGTCGCGGCGACGCTTGCCGAGATAGCGCGCCAGGGCGTACTGCCCGACCAGCAGCTTGAGCTCGACCTGCGGCAGCAGCCCGAGGAAACGCGGATGCCAGGTGGGGGCGCAGATCTTCATCGGCGGCCGGTCGCCGCCCCGCGCGTCGACACCGGGATAGCAGAAGCCCATGGCCATGATGCCGAAGCGTTTGTTGCCGTAGAAGGCCTCGCGGTCGACGCCCAGCCACTCGCGCAGCCGGTCGCCGCCCCGCGCGTCGACACCGGGATAGCAGAAGCCCATGGCCATGATGCCGAAGCGTTTGTTGCCGTAGAAGGCCTCGCGGTCGACGCCCAGCCACTCGCGCAGCCGGTCGCCGGAACGGTCGTTGAACGGCAGGCCGGTCTCGTGGACTTTCGTCCCCGGCGCCTGGCTGATCAGCAGCAGCCGCACCCGGGCGTCGAGATGGAAGACCGGGCGGGGCCCGAGCGGCAGCTGGTCGGCGCAGAGCCGGCAGGCGCGGGCGGCCCGGATGGCGGCGGCAAGATCGCTCATCGAATGAACTTAGGTCGCAAGCGCCCCCAGGGTCGATAGGTCTTTGCCGGCCTCCGGAACAGCGGGGCCATAGAAAAATCCATTTATCAAATGATGGGATGACAGCCTATCAATGTTTCCCGACCAGAAGCGTGAGGAACGTGTCGTGAGCACTGAGGCCGTATTGAAGGACGTCAAAGTCTGCATGTTCGACCAGTACGGCACGGTCGTTGACATGCAGGGGGGCCTAACGGAAGTCGCCACACCCTTCCTGAAGAAGAAAGGCTGGGCGGGAAATCCGAACTCCTTCGTCACCTGGTGGCGACGCACCCATTTCGAGAACTCCATGATCGACGCGCTACTCCATCGCGAGCACACGCCTTATCGCGAGATCGGCCACCGGGCCGTGGCTCACGTGATGGACCGCTCGGGCATCGAGTACACGAAGGACGAGGTCCGCTATCTCGTCGGCGAGATCGAGAGGCTCAAGCCGTTCCCGGAGGTGCCGGCGGCACTCGACCGGTTACGCACGAAGTACAGACTGGTCGTGCTGTCCAACGGCGACCCCGACATGCTGGAGACCGCCAGGCAGTATCACAAGATCGCTTTCGACCGGATCATCTCGGTCGCCGAGGCCAACTCCTTCAAGCCTCACGTCGCGACCTATACCAAGGCAGCCCAACTCCTCGGTATCAGGCCGGACCAGATCCTGTTCGTCGCCAATCATGCCTTCGATTGCATCGGCGCGAAATCGGCGGGCATGCGGACCGCCTTCATCGACCGGCGCCGGCGGCCGTTCGGCGAGACGCCGCATCAACCCGATATTATCGCCTCGACGATGACGGATCTGGCCGATGCGCTCGTCTAGCCAGCACGAGCTCGCTCATACCCTGGCCGCCTTCAACAACCGTTCGACATAGGCCGGCACGATCGATGTCGCCGGCCCGTGATCGGCTTCGGCGAAGAGCGTGCGGCCTTCCGAAGGCTCGAGATTGAGCTCGACCGTGTGCGCCCCGTTGGCCCGCGCCTCGGCGACGAAACCGGCCGCCGGGTAGACGTTGCCCGACGTGCCGATGGAGATGAATGTGCCGCAGCGGCTGAGTGCGGCGTAGACCGCGTCGAGGTCGAAGGGCATCTCGCCGAACCACACGACATGCGGGCGCAAGCCGCCCGCCTCGCCGCAGGACTGGCAGACCATCGCCACGGCAAGATCGGCGCGGCACTCGCGCACGTCGCCGCAGGAGGCACAGCGCGCCTTGAGCAGCTCACCATGGATATGCCTGAGGTTGCGGCTGCCGGCGCGCTCGTGCAGGTCGTCGATGTTCTGGGTCACCAGCACCACTTCCGACGGCCATTCCGCCTCCAGCCGCGCCAGGGCGCGGTGGGCGGCGTTGGGCTGGATGTTGGGATTGAGCAGTCCGCGCCGGCGTGTGTTGAAGAACTCCTGCACGCGTGCGGGGTTGCGGGCGAACGCCTCGGGTGTGGCGACATCCTCGATGCGCACCTTGGCCCAGATGCCGTCGGCGTCGCGGAAGGTGTCGAGGCCGGATTCCTTTGAGATACCCGCCCCTGTGAGGATGACGATCGGCTGCGTCACGCGGTCTCCGTGGCGAAGCGCAGGCAGGCGATGGGCGGCAGCCTGGCGTGCAGCGCCATCCAGTTGTCGCCGCCGTCCTCGCTCAGCCAGACGCCGCCGGTGGTCGAGCCCATGGCCAGGCGCCGCCCGCTCTCGTCAACCGTCAGGGCGTGGCGGTAGATCAGGTCATAGGCCGGACCTTCCGGCAGGCCGCTCGAGATCACGTCGAAGGATTCGCCGCCGTCGCGGGTGCGCGCCACGACCAGCTTGCCGTCGACCGGCACGCGGCACTCGTCCTTCACCGCCGGCACGAACCAGGCGCTGCGCGGATCCGTGGGATGCACGGCCACGGCGAAGCCGAACTTCGACGGTTTGATCGCCGTGATCTCGCGCCAGTTCATGCCGCGGTCGTCGGACTTGAAGACGCCGTTGTGATGCTGGCACCACAGCGTCTCGGGCGCCGCGTGGCACTGGACGATACGGTGCACGTCCTGGATGCGCGGGTCGTCGCGCCGCTCGGGCGGCATGAACTCGGCGTAGATTCCCTTGCCGCCGAGCCGCCAGGTCTCGCCCGAATCGCTTGTGGACCAGACGCCGCCGCAGGACACGCCGAGCACGACGCGATCGGAGAAGCGCGGGTCGACACAGAGCGAGTGGATGCCCGGATGATCGGCGCCGCCACCGAACCACTCTCTGCGCTCCGGCCGGTCCCACAGCGACTTCACGAAATTCCACGAGCCGCCGGCATCGTCGGAGCGGAACAGCCCGCCGGAGATCGTGCCGGCCCACAGCCGGCCGGGCACGCCGCCGGTCTCCAGCGTCCAGACCGAGTGCACCGTCCAGGGATGCGGGTCCTCCAGCCCGTCGGGCTTGGGCGGAAAGGCGGGGGCCGGCCGTTCCAGCCAGGTGTTGCCGTCGTCGGCGGTCATCCACAGTTTGACCCCGAAATGGCCCAGGGCGAGTGCCGCGTAGATGGCGCCGCTGAGCGGATCGCGGGCCACCGCCGACACCGGATCGCCGAGGAAACTGACCTTGTGGATACCCCAGCCGCCGGCGCTGCGCCTGATATCGAACAAGCCTTTGCGGGTGCCGACCAAAAGCCGATCGCTCATGTCTCTCTCTCCGCCTTTCCCTCAGCCGCCCGCCCCGAGCCGCCGCGAGTCTAGCCCCCGGATAGGGCCTGCAGCACATAGACCTCATCACCCGGCGCGACCGCGTCGCTCAAGCCGGCGCGGTCCGTCAGCATCCGGCCGTTGACGAAGACGGTCATGTGCTTACGCAGGGCGCCCTGTTCATCGAGAACATAACCGCGCAACCGTGCGTTGTCGCGCAGCACATTATCCAGCACGGCGCGCACCGTGGCACCCTCAGCCTCGGCCATCGGCACCGCCATGAAGCGCTGGAGCTGGCCGGTGAACTGCACCTTGGGCATCGAGCCGAAATTCGCTATCCCTGTTGGCGATGAATGATAGCCGGAAGCCCGTGCCGCACCAGCCCGAAAACGCCATGACCCGCAAGGTGCTGTTCGTCTGCACGGGCAACATCTGCCGCTCGCCAACCGCCGAAGGTGTGTTCCGCTCCCTGGTGGCGCGTGACGGGCTGGCGGCGCGCATCGCCTCCGCCTCGGCGGGAACGCATGGCTACCATATCGGCGACCCGCCCGACCCACGGACCGTCGCGCACGCCAAACGCCGTGGCTACGACCTTTCCGCCCTGCGGGCCAAGCGGCTGGAGACCCGCGATTTCGAGCGCTACGACCTGCTCCTCGCCTGCGATGCCGGGCATCACACCTTCCTCAGCCGCATGGCGCCCCGCGGCAGGCGCGACCGCGTCGCGCTGCTGATGGATTACGCGCCGGAGCTCGGCCTCAAGGAAGTGCCCGACCCCTATTACGGCGGGGCCGCCGATTTCGAGCATGTGCTCGACATCGTCGAGCCGGCGGCAGCCGGGTTGCTCGCCGCGCTCAAGCGGGAGCTGGAATGAGCGAGGCACTGGCGCAGCGCCTCGCCTCCGTGACCGGCGCCGCTGTCCGCAGCCTGACCCCGCTGCGCGGCGGCGACATCGCCGCGATCTGGCGCGTCGATCTGGCGGACGGCCGCGTCCTCGTCGCCAAGCAGGGAAGGCAGCTCGAGACCGAGGCCTGGATGCTGCGCTACCTCGCGGCCAACTCGAAGGCCCCGGTGCCCGAGGTGTATCACGCCGATGACACGCTGCTGCTCCTAGAATTCATCGAGCACGATGACTCATTCGACCCGTTCGCCGAGACCGAGCTGGGCGAGATCGTCGCCGGTTTGCACGGTATCGAGGCGCCGCTGTTCGGCGCCGAGCGCGATACGCTGATCGGCGAGCTGCTGCAGCCCAACACGCCGAGTGACAACTGGCGCGACTTTTTCCGCGACCAGCGCCTGCTGGCCATGGCGCATGCCGCTTACGAGGCCGGGCGCTTACCGGCGGCGCTGCGCCACCGCCTCGACCGGCTGGCCGGCCGGCTGCACATCTGGCTGCGCAACGACGCACCGCCCTCGCTGATCCATGGCGACCTCTGGGCGGGCAACATGCTCTCGCGCCGCACCAAGGTTGTCGGGCTGATCGATCCGGCGCTCTACTACGCCGACCCGGAGATCGAGCTCGCCTTCATGACCCTGTTCGATTCCGTCGGCCGCAATTTCTTCGCCCGCTACGCCGCGCGCCGGCCCCTGCGGCCGGGCTTTTTCGAGGAGCGCCGCGACCTCTACAATCTCTATCCGCTGCTCGTGCATGTGCGCCTGTTCGGCGGGCCCTACGTGGCCCAAGTCGAACGCGCGCTGACGCGCTATGGATGCTAGCTCTCGATGCTGCTGATCACCAAGCGCCTGATCCTGCGCCCACTCGAACTCACCGACGCACTCTATTTCGAGGAGCAGCTCGGCGACGACCTGGAGGCGCTGCGCCAGATGGCGCAGATGCCCGTGCCCTGTACCGAGGAAGCGGCGCGCGACTGGATTGCCTCACGCGTCGGTCCCGAGGCTAGCGTCTTCGGCATCCTGCGGCGCAGCGACACCGGCTTCATCGGTGTCGTCGGTTTCGGCGGCGATGCGAGGATGCCTGAGATGGGCTACTGGATCGGCCGCGCCTATCGTGGCAATGGGTACGCCACCGAGGCGATCCTGCGTGTCGTCGAGCGTGCCGCGGAGCTCGGCGTGCCGCGCATCCATGCCGACACCTTCCTCGACAATCCTGCCTCGGCACGCGTTCTGGCCAAAGCGGGGTTCACGGTCACCGGCACCGTCGAGCGCATGTTCCCGCAGCGCGGCGGGCGCCGCGAGCTGCACCGGCACAAGAGAGTGCCGGGCTCCTAGGCCGTCAGTTCGAGCGGATAATCGGCTTCTGCGGTGTAGATCGGGCCGGAACCCTGCAGGAAGCTCGAGAACAGCGTGAAGTGGCTGATCGGGATCGGCCCGGCGCGAAACAGCGAATTGTGCGCCAGGAACGTCGACACGCGATGAACCGGCGTGTCGCGCAGCCGCGCCAGGGTGACATGCGGCGTGAAGCGCCGCCCTTCGGGCTGCAGGCCTATGCGCACCAGGGCGGATTCGATGCGGTCGCGCAGGGCGACGAGCTCGGCGTTGCGCTCGACGCCGACCCAGAGGGCCCGCACCTCGCTGCCATTCTCGAAATGGCCCACGCCTGAGAGCGTGATGTCGAAGCTGCGCGTCCGCACTGCCGAAAGCGCGTGATAGATGTCGTCGGCCTCGCCGCCGTCAACCTCGCCGATGAAGCGCAGGGTCAGGTGCAGGTTTTCGGGGGGAACCCAGCGGGCGCCTGGAACACCGGCACAAAGGGTTGCCAAACGTTCGCGGACGTCCTCAGGCAACTCAACGCCGACAAACAGGCGAACCATGACACCCTCGTGGTGCTTCTCGGATAACCGATTCGCAACCGGCCGGCAAGTAAGCCGGCTCTTCGGTTATCGTATCGCGAACCGGATACCGTCGCGCTCGCTGGGTGATCTACGGGCAGGGGTTGGGCTTGCTGAGATGCACCCGCTCGATCGCCGCCAGCACGTCGGCTGATAGCACGACGTTCAAGCTGGCCGCGTTCTTCTCGAGCTGGCCAACCGAGGTGCAGCCGATGATCGTCGACGTCAGGAACGGCCGCGTGTTGCAGAAGGCTAGCGCCATCTGCCCCGGGTCGAGCCCCGCCTCGCGCGCCACCTGGACATAGGCCGCCGCCGCCGGCTCGGCGCGCGGCGTGGAGTAGCGCTTGAAGCGCTCGTACAGAGTCAGACGCGCGCCGGCCGGCCGCGCGCCGTTGAGATATTTGCCGGCCAGCACGCCCATGCCCAGCGGCGAGTAGGCGAGGAGACCGCAGCGCTCGCGGATGGAGACCTCTGCCAAGCCGACCTCGTAAGCGCGGTTCAGCAGGTTGTAGCCGTTCTGCACCGACTGGATGCGCGGCCCCTGGCCCACGGCGGCGAGCGCCAGGTGCCTGGAGACGCCCCAGGCCGTCTCGTTCGACACGCCGACATGACGGATCTTGCCCGCTTTCACCAGATCGGCGAGCACACCGAGCGTCTCCTCGATCGGCACACCGTCCTTCTCCGGCGTATGCACGTAGCCCAGTCTGCCGAAGCCGTTGATCAGACGGTCGGGCGAATGGGTTTGGTAGAGATCGATATAGTCGGTCTGCAGACGTTTGAGCGAGCCGTCGAGTGCGGCAACGATGTTGGGCCGGTCGAGGCGTCCCTTGCCGTCGCGGACATGCGGCATGGCGTTGTTCATGCCGGTGACTTTGGTCGCCAGGATGATCTTCTTGCGCATCTCCGGCCGCTTCTTCAGCCAGGTGCCGATGCAGGCCTCGCTGCTGCCGAAGGTCTCCGGCTTGGGCGGCACGGAATATATCTCGGCCACATCGATGAAGTTGATGCCGAGCTCCATGGCGCGATCAAGCTGCGCGTGGGCCTCGGCTTCGCTGTTCTGCTCGCCCCAGGTCATGGTGCCGAGACAAATCAGGCTCACATCGAGACCGCTGGTCCCGAGGGGGCGATACTGCATGGGCTGATTTCCGGAAAGTGGAAGTAATACTAGTGCTGCGGATCCGCTAGACGAACGGGGGCGACTACTCCGGTATACCCATAAAGCCGGTTGTTGGAAATCTCCCCGATGCAGAACATGCCGACCAGGGGACATCGCCCCGCTGCGCCACGCGCGCCAGGAGTCATGCGGCAGGGCGACCTCCATCACGACAAGAGCTGGGCGATCAAGACACCCGGTGCAGGTAGCGCCGGGATTGTTCGGCCGCGGCTGAAACCGGGAATGCCCGGCCGTTTATTAACAAGCCCCTTGGAAAAGTTAACGTTTCAGAGTAGAGTTCAAAGTACTGGTTAAGCGACTTTGGCCCGACTGGTTCGATTCAACCGCAGCCGCTTCATCAGGTCGGTAAGTGCCAGCCCTACCGTGTCTCGGGTTGGTTGTCCGGCGTAAGGACAGAGTCGTTTAGGTCTTTTCGGCGCGATCGGGCTCGATGATCCGTACAATTTGCGATTCGCCTTCGTGGCGACGTGCGTCCTGCCTTCGGCGGGACCCGCGTCGAGCCGAAGGCGTGCGCGCGTTGGCGGTCACGGCTCGTGGCCTCGAAGAGACCGGCGTGTCGTCCAGCCACACGGCGCGCCAGTTCGGAAAGGATTGAGGATGGGTAAGAAACTTTATGTGGGCAATCTGCCCTATTCGTACACCTCGCAGCAGCTTGAGCAGCTCTTCGCTCCCCACGGGAACGTGACCTCGGCTCAGGTGATCGTCGACCGCGCGACCAACCAGTCGCGGGGCTTCGGCTTCGTCGAGTTCGACACCGATGAGTCGGCGGGCAAGGCCGCCGAGGCTCTTAACGGCTCGCCGATCAACGGCCGGCCGCTGACGGTGAACGAAGCGCGCGAACGCCCAATGGGCGGCGGCGGTCGCGGCCCGAGC
>Ga0194132_10002881_pt1 | contig 31457 bp, 26 predicted proteins | sample TA2KigOf80mmetaG_FD_148612 | JGI IMG/M metagenome (GOLD analysis project Ga0194132, IMG submission 148612) | Freshwater microbial communities from Lake Tanganyika, Tanzania - TA2015054 Kigoma Offshore 80m | ecosystem: Environmental > Aquatic > Freshwater > Lake | place: Tanzania: Lake...
ACTCCGGGCGAGTTCGGCCCCGCGGTTGCGGAACAATTTCGTGGCCGTGCCGCGGAACGCCGAGGGGCCGCAGTAGTCGCGCTTGCCGTTGATGTGCAGGCACACTTGCGCGGGGTCGAGGTCGATGTAGTTCGCGATGACCAGATCGAGGAAACCGTCTCGGTCGTAATCGAACAGGTTGGCCGAGGCCCCCCACAGCGGGTTGTTCAGCCCCGACTCCGCCGTCACGTCGGTGAACGTGCCGTCGCCGCGGTTCAGGAACAGTTTGACCCCGATGTACTGCGTGACCACGACATCGGGCCATCCGTCGTTGTTGACGTCGCCGACAATCACGCCGACGTTCTCCCCGCCGATCCCCAGCCCGGAGCCGACGGTCACGTCCTTGAACGTGCCGTCCGGCATGTTCTTGTACAACCGATTCGTCGATGATGAGTTTGCGCCACCGAAGTTGAGAAAGTAGAGATCGAGCCGCCCGTCGCCGTCGTAGTCGAAGACGGCGACGCCGGTACCGTGGATCTGGGGCAGGAGCCAACGGTTCAGATCGCCGGGGTCTTGGACGAACTGGAGCCCCACCTCGTCGGTGACGTCCGCGAACCAAGCGTCGTCGTCGGTGGCTGGGGCGGGCCTACCGGCACCGTATTTCACCCAAAGGAACACACCCGTTCCCACGACGGCAACGAGTGCGAGGGCCGGCCATCGCCAACGCCACCCGGACCGATGTGAAGTGGTGACGACCGGCTGCGCCGGTCCGGAATCCGATGGTTGTGGAGGAGCGTGGTCCCGATCGGGAGCGGGACTCGGGCCCGCCGGTTCCGTGGTCACGGCACACTCCCGGTCATCTGAAGAGGTGGTGCGAACGAGAACCGGGCCGAGCGAATGACTCGCGCGACCCGGTTGCAGAGCGCAGGGGCACGACAGGTTACTTCAGTGGGATATTGTATTCCTGCTTGCCTGCCTTCACGTCATAGGTTAGCCCGCTGGTCGCGACGTTAGCATACTTTGCAGGTGGCGCGACGCCCGCACCCATGCCGGGGGCATCTTTCGGGATATCGGTGCCCTTCGGGACCACCGCACCGCCCATGCCGCGAACGCACACCTTAACCGACCCGGCCGGCGGGTCCGGGATCGAGTAACTTCCATCTCCCGAGATCGGGCTTGAGAGCTCTTTCCCGTCCGAGTACACGAACACGACTTGGCCGCTGACCGCCTTGTCACCGAGAGTCACTTTGCCAGTGACTTCGTTCTTCACTGCCCCCTTTTTATCGCCACCGCCACCGCAGCCGACCACCGCCGTAAGACTGAGTGCCGAGACGAGAAGCAGCGCCCCGAATAAGCGCCGGCTCTGAGAGGGTTGGACGTGATGGGGCGTTTTCATAGTCTGGAACGATACCTTTCTGGTTGGGGAGTGTGGAGAGAAGAACCCTGCTCCCACGAAGGGCGGGGCAGGGTTCGATGGCACGACTGTGGACTGCCGTTACCAGTTGCCGGGCAGCGCCTGACCGTCTTCGGGGTTGACCGCGTAGTTCCACGTCGTCTGCGCCACGGAACCGACGCCGCGAACGCTGCCGTCCATCAGGAGAACTTGGACGGTTGAGGAGTGACCACTGTTCGGGTAGAACGGGTGGGCTTGGTTCGACCGAAGGCCGATTTGCGGCAGGTAGAAGCTCGTGCCCGGTTGCAGCGCTCGGCTCGGGTGCCAGCCGCTCAGGTTGTTCTGGCCGTAGGTCGAGGTCCACTGGCTGTAGCCCCAGTGGTTGCGCTCTTGAGCATGGTGGGTCCAAAGGCCGCTCCAGTTGTACGCCGACATGTAGGCGTAGCGCTCGACGATCCCGATCGTGTTCGAGGTGCCGTCCGAGACGCTGGCGATCGTGAACTTCGGCACGGTGAAGACGTGACCGTTACCCGAGGGGCGCGTGGCCGTGTCGAACACCGCCACGTTGCGGGCGTAACTCGTCACGGTCCAACCGGTGCTCGGCCCGGTACCGTTGTTGTGGGACGAGTCGGACGGGCAGAGGTAGGTCTTGACGACTACCCTTTGTCCGTTCACGCCGCCACTGGTGCCCCACGACGCGCCGGACTGACCGACCGCGCGGAACACGTTGTCCTGTTCGATGTGCGGGAGGAGGGTGAAGAAGAAGGGGCTGGAGGCGTACTGCGGGTTGCCGGACAGACCGCCCTGCATACCGCCGGGGAGCCCGTCTTGGTTCGCGGAGGCGTACCCGTGGATCGCGACGCCCATCTGCTTGAGGTTGTTGCTGCACGACATGCGGGCAGCGGCCTCGCGCACCTTTTGCACGGCCGGCAGGAGCAGGCCAATCAGGATCGCGATGATCGCGATCACGACCAGCAGCTCGATCAGCGTGAAGCCACGCCGAGAGCGGAACTTGGACGCGGACATGTGGGCACCTCGAGCATGAACAGAAGAAAAGGACAGGTACGACAACCCACGTGATGTGGGGTAATCGGCGAACTACAGCTCCGACCAGAACTCATTTCACATAACCTTCGTCTCGCGCGATTGTGAGGTCAAGAGAAAAATCGCAAAAAAACTGCGCAGCACTGAGTTTGTGAAAACTTCCTGAATCGTCGGGAACCACACTTCACACCGGCGTAAACTCCGAACCCGCGGATCCGAGACAAGGTTCGCCGAAAAACTTTGACCGGGTGCGTCCCGCCCGGCATCATGTTCTCTGGGAGTTGACTCCGTTCACGGGCCTTCGTTTCACAGGTGATTCGTGAAAACCGTCCTGCTCCCGATCGGCGACGCGGCGGAGGTGCTGGACACATATTACCCACTGTTCCGCCTGCGCGATGAGGGATTTCGCGTTCTCGTCGCCGGCCCCGAAATACGCGGCTACCACCTTGTACTCCACGAACGGCCCGACGGCTGGGACATTACCCAAGAGCGCCCCGGCTACACCCTTCAATCCGACATCGCGTTCCGCGACGTGAACCCCGACGACCTCGCCGGCATGGTCATCACCGGCGGGCGCGCTCCGGAGTACCTGCGCTACGATCCCGACCTGATCCGCATCACGAAGGCCCTGTTCGCCGCGAACAAGCCGGTCGCGAGCGTGTGCCACGGCATCGAGATCGTCGCCGCGGCCGACGTGATCCGCGGGCGCGAAGTCACCACGGTCGCCAAATGCGCCCTCGACTGCACGTTCTCCGGCGGCGTGTACGTCAACCGCGAGGTCGTCGTCAGCGGCAACCTCGTCACCTGTCGCACGTGGCACGACAACGCGGCTTGGATGCGCGAATACCTCAAGTTGCTCAAGGCGAGCTACGCCGCGCCGTCTTGATTAACCCCGCGCGAACTTCAACAATACCCGCATCAGCGTCCCTCACTCCTGATGCGAGTTCTCGCCATGCCGACCGGCAACAGCTTCGGAAGCCTCACCACCCTCTCCGTCGGCGGCAAGCCGTACACGATCCACAAGCTGGCCGCGGTCGAGGCCGTTCACCCGCAGGCCAAGAAGCTCCCGTTCTCCCTGAAAATCCTGCTCGAGAACCTGCTCCGCAACGAGGGCGCGAGCCTCGCGGTGCGCAAGGCCGACATCGACGCGCTCGCCGGGTGGAGGCCGAAGGACGAACCGAACGTGGAGATCGCGTTCACCCCGGCGCGCGTGCTCATGCAGGACTTCACCGGGGTGCCCTGCGTCGTGGACCTCGCCGCGATGCGCGACGCCATGAAAGCCCTCGGCGGCGACCCGTCGAAGATCAACCCGCTCGTGCCCGTCGAACTGGTCATCGACCACTCGGTTCAGGTGGACGAGTACGGCACGGCCAAAGCCTTCGGCGACAACGTGAACCTCGAGTACGCCCGCAACGAGGAGCGCTACGTGTTCCTCCGCTGGGGGCAGAAGGCGTTCGACAACTTCAAGGTCGTGCCGCCCGGCACGGGCATCTGCCACCAAGTGAATCTGGAGTTCCTCGCGCGCGGCGTGTTCGTGGACCCGAGCGGCACCGCGTACCCGGACACGGTCGTCGGCACCGACAGCCACACCACGATGATTAACGGCCTCGGCGTGTTGGGCTGGGGCGTCGGCGGTATCGAAGCTGAGGCCGCGATGCTGGGCCAACCCGTTTCGATGCTCATCCCGCAGGTGATCGGGTTCAAGCTGTTCGGCAAGCTCAGCCCCGGTGCGACCGCGACCGACCTCGTGCTGACCGTTACGCAGATGCTGCGGAAGAAGGGCGTGGTCGGCAAGTTCGTCGAGTTCTTCGGCCCCGGCCTCGCGGATCTGCCGCTGGCCGACCGCGCGACCATCGCGAACATGGCCCCGGAGTACGGGGCGACGTGCGGCATCTTCCCCGTGGACGCCGAGACGATTCGCTTCCTCAATCAGACCGGGCGCGCGCAAGAGCAGGTCGCGCTCGTCGAGGCGTACTGCAAGGAACAAGGGCTGTTCCACGACGCCAACACGCCGGAGGCGAGCTACACCGACACGCTCGAACTCGACCTCGGGACGGTAGAGCCGAGTACCGCCGGGCCGATGCGCCCGCAGGACCGCGTGCCGCTCAAGAACATGAAGGCGGCGTTCGCCGACGCGCTGCCGAAGCTAAAGGCCGCGGCCAAATCGACGAAGACGGCGCTCCCCGCGGCCGGCGAGCAACCCGCGCCCGCGGTCGCGGTCGCGCCCGGGGTCATCAGGGACGGCTCGGTGGTCATCGCCGCGATCACGAGTTGCACGAACACGTCGAACCCGTCGGTGATGGTCGCGGCCGGCGTGCTGGCGAAGAAGGCCGTGGCGCGCGGGCTGGCAACGAAGCCGTGGGTGAAGACGAGCCTCGCCCCCGGCTCGCAGGTCGTGACCGACTACCTGACCGCGGGCGGCCTCATCGACGACCTCAACAAGCTCCGGTTCAACGTGGTCGGCTACGGCTGCACGACGTGCATCGGGAACAGCGGGCCGCTGCCGGAGGCCGTGTCGAAGGAGATCGCCGACGGCGGGCTTGTCGTCTCCGCGGTGCTGTCGGGGAACCGCAACTTCGAGGGCCGCGTTCACGCCGAGGTGCGCGCCAACTACCTTGCTTCGCCGCCGCTCGTCGTCGCCTACGCCCTCGCGGGCCGCGTGGACATCGATTGGGAGACCGAGCCCGTGGGCACCGACGGCAACGGGGCCGCCGTGTACCTGCGCGACATCTGGCCCTCGCACGAAGAGGTGTCGGAGGTGATCGGCCGGTCCATCACCCGCGCGGCCTTCGAGCGCATCTACGGCGCGGTGTACGACGGTGACGCGCAATGGAAGGCGCTGCGAGTGCCCACCGGGGCGCTGTACTCGTGGAACGCGACCTCTACCTACATCGCCAACCCGCCGTACTTCCGCGGGATGGGGCGCGACCCCGCGCCCGTGTCCGAGATCACCGGGGCGCGCGTCCTCGCGCTCTTGGGCGACAGCATCACCACCGACCACATCTCGCCCGCGGGCAACATCAAGAAGGACTCGCCCGCGGGCAAGTACCTGCTGGCGAACGGCGTCGAGCAGAAGGACTTCAACCAGTACGGCGCGCGGCGCGGGCACCACGAGGTGATGATGCGCGGCACGTTCGCCAACGTGCGGCTCAAGAACCTGCTGCTCCCGGCCCGCGACGACGGCTCGCGCGTCGAGGGCGGGCTGACGCGCCACCTGCCGGGCGCGGACGTGGTCAGCATCTACGACGCGGCGATGGCGTACCAAAAGGACGGGGTGCCGCTGGTGGTACTCGCGGGCAAGGAGTACGGCTCCGGGTCGTCGCGCGACTGGGCCGCGAAGGGCACGACGCTGCTCGGCGTGAGGGCCGTGATCGCCGAGAGCTACGAGCGCATCCACCGCAGCAACCTCGTCGGCATGGGGATCGTGCCGCTCCAGTTCAAGGCCGGCGAGAGCGCCGCGAGCCACGGGCTGACCGGGGACGAGGTGTTCGACATCGGCGGGTTGGTGGGTGGGCTGGACAAGAACTTCGAGGGCGCGGCGCGCGATCTGACCGTGACCGCGACGCGCGCAGACGGCACCACGGCCAGCTTCGTCGCGGTGTGCCGGATCGACACCCCGCAGGAGGTGCAGTACTACAAGAACGGCGGCATCCTCCCCTACGTCCTGCGCCAACTGCTCGCCGCGAAGTGATCGCGTGCTGGCGGGCACTGAGCGCTAGAACTTGCCGTCGCGGGCCTCGAAGTGCGTCGGCTTCGCGAGGAGCCGACCGCCGCGCTGTAGCCACGCCGCCACCCACTCGATCAATTCGTCCGTGGAAACGCGCGGCGCGCCCAGCGCCGCGACCCCGGCCGCGGGGTTACTGATGAGGGCCGTTTCCGCTTCCGCACCGGCGAACCGCGGCACGGTGCCGAACAGCGCCGCGAACCGCGTCGCGACCCGGCGCACGCTCTCCACCGGCCCGGTCACGTTGAACGCCCGCGGCGGTACGGCGCAGTAGTCGAACGCGCGCAGCGTCATCACGTTCGCGTCGCCCTGCCAGATCGTGTTGAAGTGCCCCATCGCCAGATCGACTACCTCGCCCGCCCGCACCTTCCGCGCGATGTCCACGAGGACGCCGTAGCGCAGGTCCACGGCGTAGTTCAGCCGGATGATGGCGACCGGCACGCCGAGCGCGCGGCCGAAGTGCGCGAACATCCGCTCGCGTCCGAGCGCGGACATGCCGTACTCGCCGACCGGCGCAAGGGGCGTGTCCTCGGTCGGCCCGCCAGTGTCGGGGCGCGTGAACGGGTACACGTTGCCCGTCGAGAACGCGACGATCCGGCTGCGCGCGTACCGCTGGCAGACGACCGCGGGCAGGTAGCAGTTGATCGCCCACGTCGCGCCTTCGTCGCCGGTAGAGCCGAACTTGCGGCCCGGCATGTAGACCACGTTCGGCGCGTCCGGTAGCCGCGCGACCTCGGCCGCGTTCAGCAGGTCGCAGCAGATCGTCTCCACGCCGTGTGTGGTGAAGGCCTCTTCGCCACCGCTCGAGAAGCGCGAGACCGCGATCACCCTGCGGGCGGGGTCGGCGCGCCTCGCCATGCGCGCGAGAGTCGGCCCCATCTTCCCGGCCGCGCCGAGAAAGATGATGTCGCCGGGGTGCCGCGCGAGCGCGGCGCACACGTCTGGCGTCGGCGCGCTGAGAGCGTCTTCGAGTTCGGATTCTGTAGCAAACACATCGAACCTCATCAGGTTTAGCGTTCGATCCGGACGGTCGAACGAAATGCTCTCGCATCACGCGCATCCTGCGGTACACTCTATCCACCCGCCCTTGCTCCCGCTGGAGCCTCTTCGCATGCGCCGCCCGTTGCCGACGCGCCGCGACCTCGTCCGGGCCGGTCTCCTCGGCCTCTCACTACCGCAGTTCCTACGCGCCGACGAGGCACGCCCGCGCGCCCGGCGCGAGAAGCACTGCATCTTCATCTTCCAGTACGGCGGGCTGTCGCAACTCGACTCGTGGGACCCGAAGCCGAACGCCCCGGCCGAGCTGCGCGGGCCGTATAAGCCCATCGCCACGAAGGTGCCCGGCTTCCGCGTCGGCGAACTGATGCCGCAACTCGCGCGCGTCGCCGACAAGTTCGCGGTGATCCGCTCGATGACGCACACGATGGCCTTGCACCACACCGCGAACGAGATGCTGCTCGCAGGGAACCGCAAGCCGGCCGCGGACGACCCGCCGTTCGGGGCGGTCGTGTCGAAGTTGAAGCCGTCGGCAGCGAGCGTGCCCTCGACCGTTTGGCTCCAGAAGTTCGGTGGCGGGGCGATGCCGCGCGACAACACGTACCTGACCGGCGGCGCGCTCGGCCCGGCGCACGCCCCGCTGCTCATCGGCACCGGCCACACCGACAACCTCGCCACGCCCGGCTATCGGGTGAAGGTGTTCGAGAGTGACGACACTGTCAGCGCGGAGCGCGCCGCCGGGCGGCGCGAACTAGTGTACAAGCTCGACGCCAACAACCCGCTCGCGCCGCACCGCGCGCGGGCCTTCGACCTGCTCAGCGGCACCGGCGTGAAGCGGGCGTTCGACCTCGACCAAGAGCCGGCGAAGGTCCGCGACCGCTACGGGCGCAACCCGCTGGGCCAGAACCTGCTGCTCGCGCGGCGGTTGGTCGAGGCCGGCGTGCGCCTCACGAGCGTGGTCGCGTGGACCGGCATGAAGCCGACCGAGAAGTTCCTGAGCATCGAGACGTGGGACATGCACGGTAACGCCGGCATCGGCATCTTCGAGAACGGCTGGAACGGGCTGGGGTTCGCGCTGCCGCGCTGCGATCAGGCGGTGTCCGCGCTGCTCGAAGACCTGTCCGACCGCGGGCTGCTCGACGACACGCTCGTGGTGCTGGTCGGCGAGTTCGGGCGCACGCCACGAATCAGCAAGGGCGGCGGCGGCGTGAACGGCCGCGACCACTGGCCCAACTGCTATTCGGGGATGCTCGCGGGCGCGGGGGTTCGCGGCGGGGCGGTATACGGCGCGAGCGATGCGACCGCGGCCTACGTGAAAGACGACCCGGTTTCGCTCGAAGACTTCACCGCGACCCTCTACACCGCGCTCGGGATCGATCCCGCCACGCGGCTCTCGCCCGACGGCTTCACGCGCCCCGCCAGCACCGGCGTGCCGGTGGGGGCGCTGTTGGGCTAGTGTCCAGAGTTGGAAGTTGGTAGCTGGTTTGGTTGTCACCAGAGCCTTGCTTTTCAAGGCGAATCGTGTCCGGCAATCGGAAACGGACTTCTAACTCAGGACACTAGCTACGCCGCTGCCGCGACCTCGCCGCGCATGGCGAGTTCGTGGTCCGAGGGGAGCCGCACCTTCCACGCGAGCCGGCAGAATACCAGCGCACGGATTACCCAGTAGCTCAGGTCGAACTGCCACCAGCGCAGCCCGTGGCGCGCGGACGACGGGAAGGCGTGGTGGTTGTTGTGCCACCCCTCGCCGAGCGCGAGTACGCCCACGACCACGTTGTTGCGGCTCTCGTCGCCGCTGGCGTAGGGCTTCGCGCCCCAGAGGTGGCACACGGAGTTCACGCACCACGTCACTTGGTGACCGAGCATGATGCGGACCAGCCCGCCCCAGAGGAACCCGGTGATCGCGCCGCGCCAGCCGAGGCACCAATACCCGATGGCCGCGGGGATGAGGACGCCGATGAGCGCCCAAAGCGGGAACAGCGCGTTGATGGCGCGCAGCGCCGGGCTGCGGCGCAAGTCGCCGGCGTACCGGTCCAACTCGGCGGGCATCGGGGAGAACGCCCAGCCGATGTGGGCGTGCCAGAAGCCGCGGAACAGCCCGATCAGGCCGGGGTCGTGCGGGTACGGCGAGTGCGGGTCGTCGGCCTTGTCGCTGTGCTGGTGGTGTCGCCGGTGTCGGCCGACCCAGTCGATGAGCGGGCCTTGGAACGTCATCGAGCCGAGAATGCCGAGGAGCCACTGGATCGGGCGCACGGTCTGGAACGAGCGGTGCGTGAACAGCCGGTGGAACCCGACCGTGATGCCGAGCATGGTGACGACGTACATGCCGACCATGAGGCCGATGTTCACCCACGAGAAGCCCCAGACAAAGCTGAGGACGACGGCCGCGACGAAGCCGGCGACGGGCACGGTGACGCCGATGAACGTGCCGACCCACGCGACGACGCGGCGCGCGAGGCCGGGCGGCGCGTGTGCGGGAGAGCGATCCGGGGCTTTGGGTTCGAGAAGGGCGGACGGTTCGGGGTCAGTGGCGGTTGACAACGGATTTCCTGTCTAAGCGTGTGAGTCGCAGTGGGCCGACGAAGGGGCGAGAAGGGCGAAAGCACGGGGCGGCGCGACCCAAAGGGCTGAGTCGCGCCGCCCGCGGATGATTTAGAACTTAGTACCGGCCACCGCCGCCGCCACCGTAGCCACCACCGCCACCCCCACGGCCGCCGTAGCCGCCACCGCCACCGCCACCGCGGCCGCCGTAGCCGCCCCGCCCGCCGCCGCCGCCACCGCCTTCCTTCGGGCGGGCCTCGTTGACCGTCAGCGGGCGGCCCTCGACCACTTGGTTGTGCATGCCGGCGATGGCGGCCTGCGCCTCTTGGTCGGTGCCCATCTCGACGAACCCGAAGCCCTTCGAGCGGCCCGTGTCGCGGTCCATGATGACCTGCGCCGACACCACCGTGCCGTACGGGGTGAACATCTCCTGCAGCTGCGCGTCGTTGACGCCCCAGCTCAGGTTGCCGACGTACAACTTCTTGCCCACGACGAACTCCCGCGGCCCGGTCCCGGCCGCTCTGAGGGAACTTGGCTTCCCGCCCGGACCGGCGGGCGGGGACGTACGAACGGGCGGGGTGCGGACCTCCGCGGGCAACACCTGTCGGTTACGGACGGGAGCGGCGAGCGTTCGGCGTCGGCCGGGGGCGCGAATACCCTACCGGCGTGGTAGACTTTAGCAGGGCGGCGCGTGCCCCGCGCTAAGATTTTTTCAGAATCTAATTTTTCACTCCAGCGGGGGCCACAGGTTCGCCGAACCCTCGCGCTCGATGTCGCGGACCTGATCTTCCGTAACCGCGAACTGCTGAGCGGTGGCCGTGCGCGACGCTGCGACCCCTATACCGCCGTCTTGTGCTTCCACGAGAGCCTTGAAGATCAATTGTCGCCGTTCGACGGGAATCTCGCTGCTGGGTTCGGACACGTTGAGCCTCGGCTTCCGGTGCGGGCACTACAACACACCTACATCCTATTGGCCCGCGCCGAACCGGCGCGCACCCCGGCGCGACAATGGCGCTCCGCGACGTTACTTTCACCCCCGCCGACCCGCCGCTGCCCGCGGGCGCGGCGCGCCTGATCCGCACCGCCGACGCACGCATCGAGCGGTTCCAGACCGAGTGCCGCGTCCCGGCGTTCGTGCCGTGCGACTACGCCGCCGCGTTCGGTGTGCTGCAAGCGATCACGGGCGGCGCGCTGGCGCGCGGCCAGCGGTTCTGCGAGTGGGGCAGCGGGTTCGGTGTCGTGGTGTGCCTCGCGGCGCTGCTGGAGTTCGACGCCTGCGGGATCGAGATCGAAGCGGGCCTCGTCGAAGAGGCCCGCCGCCTCGCCGACGATTTCGACCTGCCCGCCGAGTTCGTTCACGGGAGCTTCGTGCCGCGCGGCGCCGAGGACCGCGTTCACAAGGGCGGAACGTACTCGTGGCTCACGACCGAGGGCGACTACGCCTACGACGACCTCGACCTCGACGTGAGCGACTTCGACGTGATCTTCGCCTACCCGTGGCCGGACGAAGAGGCCGTCGTGTGCGACTTGTTCGAGCGGTACGCCGGCGACGGTGCGCTCCTCGCGACCTACCACGGCGGGGCAGAGTTCCGCCTCAAGCGCAAGGTCAGTGCGAAGAAGCGCCGGCGGTAGCAGGGTGCGAACCCGCTCGCGGCTTCCGCGCTTTCATCCCGTTCAGAATCGCGCCGATGAGCGTGTAGCGCACGAACAGTTGGTAGCTTGCCAGTAGCAAGGCCATCGTCGCCGCGGTCACGAGCACGGCCTTGACTTCGCCCGGCAGCGGCCAGTCCTTCACCGCGAACTGCAACACCACGATGGGCGTGATGCTGGCGAGGTAGCACCAGTAGGCCGCGTCCGCGAGGTATCGCACGCGCGCCGACTCGCGCACGAACAGCCGCAGGAACACGCCCCACAGCCCGCAAATCATGAGCCACGTGTAGATCGCGGCGGCGGCAAACCCGGTCACCTCGTACGCGGTGGAGTCCGCGCCCGCCTTCCATAGCGGCACCCCGGTGGCGATCAGCCACAGGATCAGCGGCAGCACGATGAGGTTCGCGATCAGAAGGTGCGCGCACCACGAGCGGCCAAAGCCCGGGACGAGGTCGCGGTGGCGGTACAGCACCCAGCCGAAGCCGAAGAACGCGAAGTAGTAGCCGACGACGTGCCACTGCGGGTTCCATCGCGTCGGCGTGTCGACGATCCACGTCATCGGCAGCATCAACGGGAAGGTGAGCGCCGCAAGTACCGGAATGCACCAGCGGCTCCCGATCACCCACCGGTACGCGCTGTCGAAGCGCGCGAGCGCCCGCGTCCCGCTGAGCCGGCCGAGTAGCGGGGTGAGGGCCACGACCGCGACCACGAAGATGAGCAGGTAGTACAGGAACCAGAGGTGAACGAGCGGGAGCCGTGCGATCCAGTCGCCGTGGGTAAAGAAGCCGGCGACCAGCTTCGCCGTGTTCGCCTCCGGGTTTGCGTCGACGAGCGCGACCGCGACCGGGCGCAACGGCGACACGTCGCCGCGCACGCCCCCGGCCCGGTGGTTCTCGATCTCGCAGTACAGCCCGACCGCTTGCACGGTCGGCACGATCAGCAGCAGCGCCAGCGCGAACGGCACCGCCACGCGCTTCAGGCGGTGCGCCAACAGCCCGCGCAGGCCGTAGCGCTGGTAGAGCAAACAGCCGAAGAACCCGGCGAGCAGGAAGAACAGTTGCATGCGGAAGTCGTGAACCGCGATAAGCAGCACATCGGCTAGCGGTGTGGGCGCGGCGTCGCGCACCGGCCAGAAGTTCGGCGGCGTCTCCATGAACGAGATGCCCGCGTGCAGCAGCACACCGAGGAACATCGCGAACGCGCGGAGGCTGTCGAGAGCGTGGTAGCGGTCGGTCATCGGCGTGCTCCGGGCGCGGTTCGTGGTTGTTCTACGACCGCGGGCCGGGAACAATGGCCCCTACTGACACGCCCCGCACCCCGCGAGGTTCCCATGCGGACCCTGTCGGCCTCACTCGCGCTCCTGTTCGCTGTCGGCACCGCGACCGCGCAAGAGCCGTTCGACCGCACCGAAGCCATGATCGCGATGCGCGACGGCACGAAGCTGTTCACCACGGTTCACGCGCCGCGCGGCACCGAGAAGGTGCCGATCATCCTGCTGCGCACGCCCTACGGCATCGACGGCCGCACCGAGCGGTTGCTCGGCAACTACTTCAAGGAACTGGCCGACGACGGCTACGTGTTCGTGCTGCAGGACATTCGCGGGCGGTTCAAGTCGGAAGGGAAGTTCGTGATGCTGCGCCCCGCGCGCGACCTCAAAGACCCGAAGGCTATCGACGAGGCCAGCGACACCTACGACACCATCGAGTGGCTGTTGAAGAACGTGAAGAACCACAACGGGCGCGTCGGGATGCTCGGCATCAGTTACCCCGGCTGGCTCACCGCGGTCGCGGCCCTCGACCCGCACCCGGCGCTGAAGGCCGTTTCGCCGCAGGCGTCGCCGTCCGACATGTTCCTCGGCGACGACTTCCACCACAACGGCGCGTTCCGCCTGAGCTACGGGTTCGAGTACGTCGCAATGATGGAGACCGACAAGAGCAACTTCAGCTTCAAGTTCGACAAGCACGACACCTACGAATGGTACCTGAACCTCGGCGCGCTCTCGAACGTCAACAAGAAGTACTTCAAGAACACGCTACCGACGTGGAACGACTTCGTCGCGCACCCGAACTACGACGCCTTCTGGAAGAAGCTCTCGCTCGAACCGCGCATCGACAAGGTGACGGTGCCGACGCTGAACGTCGGCGGTTGGTACGACCAAGAGGACTTCCGCGGCCCGCTGCGCATTTACGAACTGCTCGAGAAGCACGACACGAAGAACTACAACTTTCTCGTGGTCGGCCCGTGGAACCACGGCGGCTGGGCCGGCGGGAAGGGTGACAAGCTCGGGAAGGTGTCGTTCGACAGCAACACCGGCGCGTACTTCCGCAAGGAGGTGCAAGCCCCGTTCTTCGCGCGATATCTGAAGGACACAAACCCGAACCAGAGGATCCCCGAAGCGCGAATGTTCCAGACCGGGGTGAACACGTGGGAGAGCTACGACCGTTGGCCGCCGAAGGGTGCGGCGGCGCGCAAGCTGTACTTCCACGCGAAGGGCAAGCTGAGCTTCGACGCGCCGGCGGGGGAGGGGAGCGACGACTACGTGAGCGACCCGGCGAACCCGGTGTCGTACCGCCCGCGCCCCGTGCGCCCCACTTACCCCGGCCCGGAGTGGCCCGAATGGATGGTGCAGGACCAGCGCTTCACCCACAACCGCCCGGACGTGCTGACCTACGAAACCGAACCGCTGACCGAAGACGTGATCGTCGCCGGCGCGATGAAGGTGAAGCTGTTCGGCGCGACGACCGGGACGGACTGCGACTGGGTCGCGCGGCTGATCGACGTGTACCCCGACGACTACAAGAAGCAGCCCGACATGGGGGGCTATCAGCTCCTGATCGCGGGCGAGCCGGTGCGCGCGCGGTTCCGCAAGAGCATGGAGAAGCCCGAAGCGGTGAAGCCCAACGCAGTGGAACCGTACACCATCGACCTCGTGTGGGGGCACCACCGGTTCCGCAAGGGCCACAAGATCATGGTGCAGATCAGCAGCTCGTGGTTCCCGGTGATCGACCGCAACCCGCAGAAGTTCGTGCCCAACATCTTCGAGGCGACCGACGCCGACTTCCAGAAAGCTACTCAGCGCGTCTACCGCGGCGAGAAGTACCCCTCGCACGTGGAACTGGATGTGCTGAAGTAGGGTGGGTGCGAAGCCGCCGCAGCCGGCGACCCGCGGACGATGGAACCCGGTGCGGACCCGATGCTGCTCCACCCGGACGGCAAGGAAGAGGTCCTCGTTCCCGTGACCGAGAAGAAGTCGATTGCCGATCCGCAGGTGCCCATCGACGGGAAGTCGGTGTCCTTCGCCAAGATGCACGACGCGCTCGGGCACGGGGGCGTGGACATCTACCGCATCGAGGTGGCGACGAAGAAGATGACGCAACTGACGCGCCAGCAGTGGACGCCAAACACCGGGGCCGCGGACGGGTCGAAGGTGCAGCCCTCTAGCTGGGGCGCGTACAACCTCGGCCCGTGCCCGCTACCGGGCGCGTGCGTAGCGTTTTCTGGAGCTGGGGTGTGACCCCGGTAGCCGAATCGCGGGGGGGCATTGGCCTCTGTGGTGCCGGCTACAGAAGCCATTATCCGAGCGACCTGCTCGTATCTTAGTTCTTCTTGGTGCCGTCGCCCTTGAACGTCTCACTCTTCTGGTAGTTGCACGGTGCGTCGGTGGAGCAGAACACGCCCGACCGGGCCTCCTTCGCACTCAGATTGGCGGCCGTGATGCCGCTCTTCTTCAGCACGTCCATAACGTCGGTCCACTTCATGAGTTTGCCGCCGGAGCAGCACGCCAAGGCGCGGATGTCGCCGGGGCTACACGCGAAGTTGTTGTCCACGGCCCACTTCTTCGCGTAGAACCCGCCCGCGTGCAGGACCCGCGAGCAGATCATCGAGCAGTTCTTCCGCAGGTTCTTGTACGTCGAGCCGCCCTTCTTCGTGAGTACCGAGAGCCACTCGGCCTTCATCTTCTTCTCCTGCTCGTCGGTCGTGTCCAGCTTGATGAAGTGGTCGGGCAAATAGCCCTCCGCGTCCACATCCTCGTCGAAGGTCAGGTTGCGGTCGCCCTTCTGGGCCTTCTTGAACATGGCCTTGATGACGCCCTTCACGCCGAAGTCCGCCCCCTCGCCGGGCCACCAACTCACGTAGCTGTTGAAAACGCGGGCCATGTCTGCGTCGTCGAAGATGTTGCCAATGTTGATGGCGAAGTGACCCGGCCACGTGTGACCGGAGACCTTCTGGTGGCCGAACGTGTTATTCTCCCAGACGATGACGTATGACGGCATGACTGACTACGTGTTCGGTGGTGCGTTCGCGGGTCGACGTCGTAACTACGCCCACCGCGGTCGCGATCTTGCAACACCGTCACGGTTACTCACGCTCGGCGACTCGCGCGCGAAGCCGGGTGGGGTTCGCGGACGCCCGTGACTTTGAGCGCCAGCGAAACCCACCCGGCCGTACTCCGCGCGCCGCTACTTCCCGAATGGCTTGACCTCGCCGAAGGCCTTGCGGAACGGGGCGCTCTGGAACGAATTGAATATCCCCATCCGCTCACCAATGCGTGTATCCACCGCCTCCAACGTCGGGCCGGGAACTCCCCCAGGAACTTCGTAATGGAACGGAGCCTTCGGCCTGAGTCGCGTCACGACGATCTTATCGAGGCTCTTCCGGAGTGCGACGACTTCCGGTGGGGGCAGTGGCTGGCCGTCGTTGCCCTTTTCTTTGGAAGGGATTTGATCTAGGAGGAGCGTCTCGGCTGCCCACGAAAATAGCTGAGCAACCTCGGGATCGGCGACCGCTCGCTTCTTGGGATCGGCGTCCTTTGGTGCTTGCGCGGCGGCTTCCGTCAGTTTCGCGAGCAGGTCCTGTGTTGCCTTCGGCGTGTACCGCACGGCACCGAGTTTCTTCAGCGTGTCGTCGGCCCAAGCGATCACCTTGGTCGTCGCGGCCTTGACCTTCACGGGGTCGCCCAAAGACTTGTCGGTGAAAGCATCGGCCAGTTGCTTCTCGGCAACGAACAGGGCGTCGAGTGACGCTTTCAGGTCGGCCCCACCTTCCATCACGGCGGCGTGGGCGAGAACGACCTTGGATAGAGCGAACGTGGCCGGTCGATAGAGCGGGCGACCCGGCTTACCGAGATACCCGCGGTCCTGGCGGTCGCTGGGGTACTTGAGGTTGTGGTGGCACGAGGCGCAGTCGAATGCGGCGTAGTCGAGACCGTCGTCTTTGGCCTCACCGGCGAGTTGCCCGCCGATCTCGGCGGAAGCCCGCAGTGTGGCGATGGTAGACTCGACGAACCGGCGGGCAACGTGTGACTCACCGGCGCGGATGTGGAACACGTCCTCGGCCCGCTTCGGGTTTTTCTTCACGAGTTTGGTGAGATACGGCATCTCGGTCGGCAGCCCCCAGTGGCGAGGTTGCTCGCGGGTGTAGGCAATCAGATCGAGAGGTGGGAGTGGAGGGTGCCCGGCAGCGTACATGTCGTGTGTGACGAACCGCCCCTCCTTCACGTTACCGATGTGGCAGGAGGCACATTGGGTCGTAGCCTCCGCCGGGTCGCGCAGGTTCACCAGTCCCCACTTGCGCTTCTCTGCCGGCGGCCATTCGCGCCAATCGACGACGCGAACCGCGCCCTCGGGCGCGTTCGCCTCGTCCTCGCGCGACTCCTGGTGCTTCTGTTGGTACCCAGACCCGTGACCGTGGCACATCTCGCAGCCGACACCGTCGAGAACAGAGAATGACGCAGGTGTCCACTTCGCCGGTGGAGCTTGTTCGGTAATTGGCAGCTTTACGCTCGCGTGGCATGCGAGGCAGGCTGTGTCTGTCGAAACGAGGTAGTCCGCGCCCTTGTACCGCTTCAGGTTGTTTTCCATGAGTTGCGCGGTCGGGTTCGCCTGCGCTTTGCCCTTCTTCACCAGCTCTGCATCCTTGGAGAGCAGGTTCTTGAACGCAGTTGAATGGAGGTCGTGTACCCCCCACACCTTGTTTTCCCACAGGCGGACGAACTCGTACCCGAGCGTCTGCTTGTAGAGCGGATTCTTGCTCGGGTCCTCGCGGTCGTGGCAGTCCTGACAGACGGCCGCGCCGACGAGTTTGTGATCCGCGGGCGGCTTGGGGAAGTCCTTCTTCTCGTCCTTCGGCTGGCCGTCGCGGGCGTGCGCGGCGCGGTTCGGGCCGGTGGCCGTGAGCAGGCCGAGGAGCAACCCCGCGAATCCGGCCGCGAGGCCGGCGGCGCGGGTCGCGCGCGGTGAGAGTGCCGACATCAGTTCCCCCCCGTTGGGGCGACCGCGTCCCGCAGTCGCCCGAAGTTCGTCTTGAGCAGGTCGAGTTTCTTCGCGTCGTAATCGGCCGGGCTGTCGAACCGCGCGCCCTTCGTGACCGGGTAGCGCAGCCCGTCGCGCACGGCGGTCAGCTCCTTGCCCCACGAGTTCTTGTCCGCGCCGCCGTTCGCGTGGAACATCGCCGCACACCCCAAGTAGTTCGAGGCCAGTGCGTCCCAATCGTGATCAGCGAGCTTCTTGCCGTCCTTCGTGAGCGCGTTCCGGGCGATGGCGAGCGCCAGCTTCTCGGCGGTCCCCTTCGGCACCGGCCGCGCGCCTCGGTCCTCGGCCGCTTGCAGAGCGGCGAGCCACGTATCCAGCTCCGCGACCGCTTTCGTCGCCTGCGCCGCGACCGTCTTCGCGTTCGGCGCGCGCTTCGCGCCTATGAGTGTTTGGAGCGCCTTCAGTTCCTTCAAGTCCGGTGAGTTTACGCCGGGATAGGCGGCGCTGCAATACTCCGCCGCGATTCCGATGCCGGTGTTCGACCACACCTCCCACCCCGGCACGCCGGGCGCGCGGGCCGCGGCGCTCGCCTCGCCGCGGATGTACCCCTCGCCGATCTTCTGGTGGCACGAGAAGCAACTGTACCCGGCGAACTCCGGCCAGACGCCGTCCGGCTTGTCGGCCTTGTCCGCGCGGCTGCGGAGCAGGTCGGTGGCGCTGCGCAGCGCCGCGATCTGGCCCACAACCCACAACCGCACCTCGAAGTCCGGTTGCGGGGTCTTCTCGGTCCAGTGCTTGCGGTAGCCCGGTTGGTGGTGGAACGCGGCGGCCTCGAAGGTGATGCGCGGGTGGCCGGCGGCGTACAGGTCGTGGTTCACGTCGCGGTCGGCGTCGCCGACGTGACAGCCGGCGCAGTTGACGGCGCGGGCCACGAGGTTGCTCGCGGGTACGAACCCGTACTTCTCCCACTTCTCGCGGTTGCTCAGCCCCTTCCACTCCGCGGAGTAGTGGTCCCCGATCCACTTATCGGCCGGGCCGTGGCACGCGCCGCACCCGACGCCTTCGGACAAAATCTGGTCGCGCGTGTCGGGGTCTTTGGCGCTATCGACCGCGTGGCACTTCAGGCACAGCGCGGCCTTGTGCGCGTCGCCGATGTTCAGCACCTTCGCCATGCGCACGGACACGGGGTTGAAGAGGACGCGGTACGCCTTCGTGTGCGGGTCGCCTTGCCCTTCGGGGAACGCTTCCGGTGCCCACGTCGAGTGCTCGCTGCCGACTTTTCCGACCTGCCCGCCGCCGTGACACGAGGCCGCGGCGCACGAAGTGGCGGCGCGGTGCGCGAACGGCGCTTTGCCGACTCCGTATGGGGTTCGCGGCTCGGGCGCGGCGGGCGCGAGTTGCGGCTCTTGCGGGTTCCGCGGGCTGGCCGGGCTGAACGAGACGCCGAGCGCCGACGCGCCGGCGACGACCGCGATGATGAAGAAGGGACGCACGATGCAACTCGCGGTCGGGGTCCGTCGCGTCCGTGCGGGGAATCCGAGTACGGCCGTTCAAGGACTGCGGGCGTCCCGCCCGCTGCTGAGGCGACGAAGCAGCGGGCGGGACGCCCGCGGTCCCAGAATCCTAGCGCTTCGGTCCTATCGCCCCGAGTGCGGTCTCGACTTCGGGCCAATTCACATGCGGCCAGTCGTCGGTGCGGAGCGCCGCTAGCGCCTTCCGAAACTCCGGCACAAGCGGCGACTTCCCCTCCTTCGACCGCTCCAGCGCCGCGTACCCGTACAGGAGCTGAACGGCGCTGTCCCACTCTGGCACGCGCGGCGGCGGGGATTGAAACAGCCCAGTGAGAGGGAACTCGCCATCGATTCGCTCCGCGCGGATCAACCGCCCGCGTAACTCCGACATCGTTCCCGAACCTTGTTTCGCCAGCGTCGCGATGTCGGCTCGCTTGGGTCGCGGTACGCTCATCGCGCTGGTGACGGACTTCAGGTTCGCGGTGTCGAGGGTCGGTTGGTCGATGCCGGCCGCGATGGTCATTGGCCAAATCGGTTGCCAACCCGGTAAACCCATCAAGTGACCTGTGAGCTTCGGGTCTTTCCGCCACTGCGCTTCCAACGACGGGTCGGTGGCGGCGCGCAGGTTGTGGTGGCACGCGGCGCAGTTGAACTCCGCGAACTCCGGCCACGGCGTGCGGTCGTCGGTCTTCGAGCGCTCGGCGCGATCCGCGAGAAGCTTGCACGCGGCCTCGCCGTGTGCCACGCGCCCGATGAGCCACTCCTTCAGCGGGTTGTGTTTGACGACGGTATTGGTCGCGCGGTCCTTCTCTTGCCAGTGTTTCGGAAGCCGGCGCTGGTACTCGGCGAATTCGAAGTTCAGGCGCGGGTGGCCGGCGGCGATCATGTCGTGGTTCATGTCGCGCACGGGTAGGCCGTTTTCGGCCGGCGCGCCGACGTGGCACCCGGCGCAGGCCAGCGCCCGCTCGCCGAGGTCGTACAGCGGGTTCATGCCGGTCTTCGCGTACACGTCCGCGCGCGGTCCCTTCCATGTGGTGTGATCGGCGACCCACCCGCCGGCGTTGCCGTGGCAGGCCTCGCAACTCACGCCCTCGTTGCGCAGGTGCTTCGCGTGCGGCTCACTGAAGCGCTCCTCCGTAGCGAGCGCCGGGTTGGTGTGGCACGCGACGCAGCGCGCGTCGTCGGTCGCGCTCGTGCCCGGCGCGTAGCGGGCCATGATGTGCGCCGCCGTGACCTTCACCGGGCGGTGCGGCTTGTCGGTGAGGAGGCTGTACGCGGCGGTGTGCGGGTCGGCCGCGGCCCAGCAGCTCCCGGAGCTTTGCCACGTGGTGCCGTCGAGCGTGCCGGCGAGCGTCTTCTCGGCCGGCGCGCCGTGACACGCGGACGCCATACACCCGGACGCGCCGACCGGTCGCCCCTTGAGGTCCGCGGATGGGGCGCGGGCCGGCGGTTGATGGGCCGGCACCGTGACCTCGGCGCGCGGCGCGCGGGCCACGGTGCCGAGCGCGATCGCGCCGGTGGCGACGACGCCGATCACGAGCAATCCGGTACGAGCCGCGCGCGTCATAGTGAGCCGGGTGAGCAGAAACGGGGACGGAACCGCGCTGACCATGTTCGGGCTTTTCGCCCCGCACGGCAAGCGCGGATTGCCACTTCTGATGCGCTCCGGGCGCTCAACCGCCGAAGCGATGCGGGAACATGTGCAGTTCCGCGCCGAAGACGAGCGACATGTTAATCGGCGTGAGGATTTCCGACGGCGGCCCCTGACACTGGATCGAGCCGCCCTTCAAGCACAGCACGTCGTGGGCGTAGGTCTGCACCATGTTCAGGTCGTGGGACACCAGTAGCACGGTCACGCCGGTGTCGCGGTTGATCTGCGCGATCAGCTCGTAGAACTTTTTTTGGTCCTTGAAGTCGATCCCCGCGGCCGGTTCGTCGAGGAGCAGCAGCTCCGGCTGCGGTTCGAGCGCGAGCGCGAGCAGCACGCGCTGCAGCTGCCCCCCCGAAAGCCCTTCGACCGGCACGTCGAGGTACTCGCCCACGCCGACGCGCTCCATCATCGCCTTGCTCTTCTCGCGCACGCGCTTCGAGATGCCGAGGAACAGCGGGCGGCGCGCGAGTGTGAGGGCGAGGAAGTCACGGACGGTCAGCGGCAGGCGGGCGTCGAGGCTCAGGCGCTGGGGCACATAGCCGATGGCTTCCGGGTAGGCCTTGCTGTGGTCGTGCCCGCAGTGGAACTGGATCGTGCCCTTGTGCGGGTACTCGTTGACGAGGGCACGGAGCAGAGTGGTTTTGCCGGAGCCGTTGAGCCCGATGAGCGCGGTGATGCCGCCGCGGGCGATGGCCGCCGTGACGCCGCGCAGAATCGGCCGCCCGCCCAACTCCACGGTCAGGTCGCGGAGCGAGACGAGCGGCTTCGTGGGTGGTTCCGGCGTCATTTCAGGGCCTTGGCCACAGCCTCAAGGTTCGCGCGCATCTTCCGCTCGTACCAGTCCGCGGTCAGGTCGTCCGGCTTCACGGTTTCGAGCGTATCGAACTCGACCAGCGCAACATCCTTCATCCCCTTCGCGACCAGTTCCTTCTTCAGGGCTTCGCCGGAGGTGCTGGTCGAGTACTGCGGTTCCACCGCGATCACGCGCGTCGGCTTGTTCTCGTCGGTCGCGACGCGGATCAGCTTCCGCATGGCCTTCTCTTCCGGCTCTTGGCCCGGCTTCTTGGTCAGCACGTCGCGTACTTCGAGGTTGAACGCCTTCTCGAAGTAGGCCATTGAGTCGTGGAACGAGATCAGCCGGTTGTCCTGCTTGTCCTTGAGGAGCGCGAGCCCCTCGGCCTTCACCGCTTCGAGCCTCTTGATGTACGCGGCGGCGCGACTGTCGTAGCCGGCGGCGTGGGCCGGGTCCGCGGCCTTCAGCTCGTCGCGGATCATGTTCACCATCAGTGCCGCGTGGTCGGGGCTGAGCCACACGTGCGGGTCGAGGTCGTGCTTGTGGTCCGCGCCGTGGTGGGCGTGGTTGCACTTCCCCTCGCACAGCTTGTCCTTCGGTAACTTCTCGGCCAGTTCGACGATCTTGAGCTTGGTGTTTCCGGAGCCTTCCTTCATGCGCTCGGCTTGGCTGTCGTCGAGGCCCATGCCGATAACGAAGAACAGGTCGGCCTTGGTGACGACCCGCACGTCGCGCTCGGTAGGGCTGAAGTCGTGCGGCCCGGTCGTGGTCATCACGTTCCGCACGACGGCGTCGTCGCCGGCGACGTTCACCGCGAAGCAGTACAGCGGCGCGAACGACACGACGACCTTGGGCCCCTTGTGCTCCGCGGGCCAGAGCGGGTCGGCCGCTTCGGGCGGCTTGCCGACGCAGCCGAGGAACACGAGCGGAACGAACGCCGCGAGGATCGCGATGACCGCGAGGCGCTGGAGGAGCTGTTGCCGCGTCATCGGAACGCCTCAGAGGGAGGGATAACAACGTATTACCATCGTGATTCTAACCCGCACGTGGTACGAAAACAAGTGAATCACGCCGGGAGCGCAACCTTCAACTCGCCCGCGGTCTTGGTGATCAGTTCCCATGTGCCGTCGGGAATAGTTATCCCATCCGTGGTACGCTTCTCCTTCGCCTGCCGTTCGGGGTCGCCCGGCAGCGTGATGCCCGGCACGCCGGCCGCGGTGGGGCACGAGCGCACGAACGCCGTCAGCCCGTCGCTCTCCTTCAAGAAGTGATCGGTGCCGCCGAAGAGCGCGGGGTTAAACAGCACGAACACGGCCGCGTTGCCCTGCCCGGCGAGCGGGTAGGCGGGGTTGCTGCACGGCCCGCCCGACAGCCCGCCGCACAGCAGGTCGAGCAACAGACCGAGGCCGAAGCCCTTGTAGGCTTGCGGCCCGCCGAACGGCAGGATGTTCCCGCGCGGCTCGCTGTACAGCACGCCGGGGTCGGTGGTCGGCTCGCCCCGGTGATCGATCAGCCAGCCGTCGGGCGTCGGTTGCTTCTTCTGAAACTGCGCCCGCACTTTGCCTTCCGCCGCGGCGCTGGTGCCGAAGTCCATCACGACCGGCGCGCCGCTGGTGGGCGCGCCCATACAGATGGGGTTGGTGCTGATGCGACCCTCGGTGCCACCCGGCGGGGCGACGCGCCGGCCCGCGCCGTGCGAGTTCACCGACGCGAACAGCGCCATGTTCTCGCGCGCCGCAAACTCGGCGTACTCCCCCAGCCGCCCGGTGTGGCCGCAGTTGCGAAGCGTGCCGGCCGCGATGCCCACGGCCTTCGCCTTTGGAACCAACTTGTCGAGCAAGCGGTACGCTTGCACCTGCCCCAGCCCCCAGTTGCCGTCGGCCGCGACCACAGCGGGTGTCTCGCGGATCACGTCGAGCGGCACGCCGGCCTTGTAGGTGCCCTTGCGGATGAAGTCGATGTACTGTGGCACGCGCATGACGCCGTGCGAGTCGTGGCCGCACAGGTTGGCATCGACGAGGCTGCGCGCGACGACGGCCGCGTCCGCGGCGGGCACGCCGGCGGCCTCGAACAGCGACTGCGAAAGAGTGACGAGCGCGGGCGCGTGAAAAGTTGGCATGGGAGCGTGTGTGTTGGGTGAAGCACGGAAGCAGTTGGACAGATCACAGGATCAAATGAGATCAGGGTTCAACGCCTTCTTGATCCTGTTTCATCTTGTGATCCTGTCGAAACTCTTCTTCTCGTCGTTCGGTCGGTACAGCTTGGGTACAATCCCTCTCACCTAACGGCACCCTGTTTCAAGGAGGCGCGCTATGGCGTTTCAAGTTCGGGTGAATGAGCGCACCGCGGGCGACAAGAGCGGCGCGGTGTACGAACTGATCGACGCTGCCGAGACGGTGCGCGCCGAGGTGTGGCCTCAGTGCGGGTTCAACTGCCTCAAGTGGCAGGTGCGGCAGCGCGACGGCAGTTGGGCCGACATCCTGTTCCACATGCCGGACTGGGACGCGAACCCGGTGCCGACGCGCAGCGGCCACCCCATCTTGTTCCCGTTTCCCGGCCGGCTCCGCGACGGGCGCTTCACCTTCGACGGCACGACCTATCAGCTCCCGCTCACCGACAACACGAAGTTGCACTCGATCCACGGCTTCACCCCGCGGAACCAGTGGCGCGTGGCCGACTCCAACGGCGACAGCGACTTCGCCTTCGTAACGGGCGAGTTCAGCCTCTCGAAGAACCTGCCCGAAGCGCTGGCGTTCTGGCCCGCGGACTTCGTGCTGAGCGTCACCTATCGGCTGTACGCGGACAAGCTCCGCGTCGATGCGAAGGTGGAGAACCGCGGGGCGGGGCGGATGCCGTTCGGCCTCGGCTACCACGGCTACTTCCGCTTGCCCGGCGTGACCGACGCGGACGTGAGCAACTACGTCCTTCAGGCCCACGTGTACGAGATTTGGGAGGCCGAGAGCAACCTGCCGACCGGCTGGCGGAAGGAACTACCGGCGGCGCTCGACTTCCGCACCCCGCGCGCGGTCGGCGCGACGGCGCTCGACAACGTGTTCACCGGTGTGAGCGGCCTCGAAGCGCAGAACAGTGGGCTGATCGAGGTGGCGCGCCTGTCGCACCCTAGCGCGACCGGTGGGCTGCGCGTGCTGGCCGACAAGTCGTTCCGCGAACTGGTGTTGTTCACGCCGGCGCACCGCGGCGCGGTCGCCATCGAGCCGTACTCGTGTTCCGCCGACGCCGCGAACTTCTGGGCACGCGGCATCGACAGCGGCTGGCGGGTTCTGGAGAAGGGGGGCGAATGGGAAGGGGCGGTCGAGTACCGCTGGGACGCGAACTAGCCGCGCGCCGAAACCCCATTTGCCGCGCCGCGGTTCGCGTCCTACTTTTGCACGTCCTGTTTCGGGCGGGGGCGTGCGAATGCTGGGGAAAGTAGCGCTCGGCAAGTACCGCTTGTTGCGGTCCCTCGGCAGCGGCAGCAACGGCGAAGCGTTCCTCGCCGAGCCGCTGCGCCACCCGCAGTACCGCGTCGTCGTGAAGGTCATTCACGCCCACGTCGTCACGCACGAGCGGTTCCGCCAACTGTTCGAGGCCGAAGTACGCTCGATGGCGAACTTCGACCACCCCAACGCCGTGGGGTTCATCGAGGCCTCGCTCGACGACCCGCTCGGCCCGTGCCTCGTGATGGAGTACGTGCCGGGCGCGACGCTTGAAGCCGTCCTCACCCTCGCCAAGCGCATGGATCCGGAGCGCGTGGCCGGGTTGCTCGGCGGCCTGTGCCACGCGCTCGAGGCCGCGCACCGCGCCGGCATCGTTCACCGCGATCTGAAGCCCGCGAACCTGATGGTGCTGAACCCCGGCACCCCGAACGAGACCGTGAAGGTCATGGACTTCGGGTTCGCCGGGTTCGCCGCCAAGCCCCACATCCAACTGGCCGAACTGACCGGCCACGGCCCCATCTTCGCGATGGGCACGCCCGCCTACGTCAGCCCGGAAATGATCCGCGGCGACCGCGTTGACGGACGCAGCGACCTGTACTCCGTCGGCATCATGCTGTTCGAGATGCTGACCGGACACTTGCCCTTCAACTACCCGCACCAAGAGCGGCTGCTGGCGGCGCACATCAAGGAGCCTCCGCCGCGGTTCTCGAAGATCGGGGCCGGGGACGTGCCCGCGGGCGTCGAGGGCGTCGTTCAGCTCACGCTCGCCAAGTACCCGAACGAACGCCCGCAGTCGGCGCGCGAGCTGGCGACGATGTTCGGCCGAGCGCTCGGCTTCGACCTGTGGACCGCGACCGCGCCGGCCGGGTGGGAGCCGGTGGCGGAGGAGTGCGAACCGGAGGCCGCCCCCGAACCGCCCCCGCGCGCGCTCCCGAAGCCGACCGACCCGTTCCACGTGATCGAGGCGTTCGAGGCGTTCCTGCCCGAGCGGTTGGCGGCGGCGAAGCTCCGCGGGTTCGTGGAAGACTTCGCCGGCGAGGTGCTCGCGAGCGAACCGGGCCTGATCCGCTTGCGCGTTGGCGTTCCGGCCGGTTACAAGGAATTGAAACAGGGCAGCGGCATCTTCGGCTGGTTCGGCGCGCGCCGCCCCGCGGTGGCCCGCGGTCAGGAGCCGATCGAGATCGAACTCCACATGGAGAAGCCCGATCCGTCCCAACCGCGGTTACATGTCATGGTGTCGTTCCGCCCGCTCCGCGACTACCCGCCCCGCGATTGCGGGCAGTGGCAGGCGCGCTGCGACAAACTGAACACCGTCCTCCGCCAGTACCTCGGCGCGTGACGCGCGAAGTGGCGCGAAATCCAAATCGGTTGCACAACGCCGGCGCTCCTCTCGGTTGTGGGACAGGCCTCCCGGCCTGTCGAAACATCAATGACAGGCCGGGAGGCCTGTCCCCCAACGAAGCGGGCACAATTCAACATCGGTTGCACAACGGCCCAGAGTAGCCCGCCACTCCGCGGCGGCGCGAAGTGGCCGAAACGAGAAAGGTTGCACAACGCCCCCTCCGACCGCCGCGCGAGTTGCAAAACGACAAACTCTGGTACAACAAGCGCATATCAGAATGAGGCCCGCTGCGCCGAAGTTGCAAAACGAAAAACTCTGGTACAACTCGCGCTTATCAGAATGTCGCGCGGCCCCGGGACCGCGGGGGTCCCGTGCACCGTTCAGCGCACAGAACAGGACGTTGAGTAACCGCATGGCCTCTACCCTCGCGCAGCCGCGGGCCGGGCGTGCGATCCCAGAATCTGAACACGCGCACCCCTGTCATCTCGAATAGTATACGCCAAGTCACTATTGGTCAAGGCCCGGTGTCGCGGATTTGTGAACTCGTGTCGCCACGATCGCGCCGGCGGGTTACGATGTCGCGACGCGAACCCACCTATAAGGCCGCCCGCCGATGGCGAAGAAGCCCGTCGCGAAGACGCCGCCCGCCCCGACGTACCCGGTGAACCCCGTGCTGGAAGCGGCGGTGATCGCGCACGCGGAAGAGGACACCCCGCGCCTCGTCTACGCCAACTGGTGAGACTCGCCACCCAGTTCGGCTGATTCTCCGTTGACTCGCACCCCCGACGCGGGCACACTGCTATTACTGCCGGTTTCTCCCGCCTTACTGGTTCGCACATGCCCACCACACCGCACGCGCTGCCGCGGCGCTCGTTCTTGCAACTCGGGGCTCTGTCGCTCGGCGGGCTTTCACTGCCGGGGTTGCTTCGTGCCGAGGCCGACGGCGGGCACCGGTCGCGGCACAAGTCGGTTATCCTCATCTATCTGGTCGGTGGGCCGCCGCACCAAGACATGTTCGACCTGAAGCCCAACGCGCCGAAGGAAATCGCCGGGCCGTGGAAGCCCATCGCCACCAACGTGAACGGCGTCCAGATCGGCGAAGGGCTGCCGCGGCTCGCGGGCATGATGGATAAGCTCGTCGTGGTGCGGTCGCTGGTCGGCAATCAGGCCGACCACGACGCCATTCAGGTGTACAACGGGCACCACCCCAAGAAGCCGACGCCGGCCGGCGGGTGGCCGCAGTTCGGCTCCACGGTCGCGAAGCTGCAAGGGCAGACCGACCCCGCGGTGCCGGCGTTCGCGAGCCTCTGTTACACCACGACGCACCCGCCGTACAACGAGCCGGGACCGGGGTTCCTCGGCGCGGCGGCGCACCCGTTCAAGGCAATGGGCAAGACCCGCGACGACATGCGCCGCGGCATTCCCGTCGAGCGCATGGAGGACCGCAAGACGCTGCTCAAGCGGTTCGATGACATGCGCCGCGACGCCGACGCGACCGGCGCGATCAAGGCGATGGACGCCTTCACCGAGCAAGCCTTCGGGCTGCTCACGTCGTCGAAGATGGCCGACGCGCTCGACATCTCGAAGGAGTCGCCGAAGACCATCGAGCGCTACGGCACGGGCGACCCGAAGGTGTTCATGGACGCCAACGGCGCGCCGCGCGTGCCGCAAAGTCTGCTCATGGCCCGCCGTTTGATCGAGGCCGGGGCGCGCGTCGTCACCCTGAACTACAGCAAGTGGGACTGGCACGGCGGCAAGAACGCCGAGGGCCGCGCGGACAACAACATCTTCCTCCGCGAGCAGGAAGACTTCCCGGTGTTCGACAAGTGCGTCAGCGCGCTGGTCGAAGACCTGCACTCCCGCGGGCTCGACAAAGATTGCACAGTGGTCATCATGGGCGAGTTCGGCCGCACGCCGAAGATCAGCTCGATCATCGGTCGCGACCACTGGCCGAACGTGAACTGCGTGCTGATGGCCGGCGGCGGGATGCAGACGGGGCAGGTCATCGGCAGCACGGACAAGATCGCCGGCGAAGCGAAAGACCGCCCGGTGACGTGGGGCGAGTTGTTCGCCACGCTGTACCACAACCTCGGCATCGACCCGGAAAAGGCCCAACTACCGGACCTCACGGGCCGACCGCAGTACCTCGTCGAAGACGGCGCGAAACCGCTGCGCGAGGTGATTTGATTTCTGTAGCCGGCCTCAGTGAGGCCGGAGCTATCCGGGTCGTCCAGCACCGGCCTCACTGAGGCCGGCTACAGAAGAAGCCGCGGTGGAGCCTCTCCATGCTCGCACTCGTCCTGATCCTCGCGCCTTCGGCCGATCCGCCGAAGCGCGACTGGGAACCCGTCGAACTCACGGGCACCGTGTCGGACTGGTGGTACAGCCGCAACTGGCGGTCGTACTACTGGCGCGAAGACTTCACGTTCATGCTGAAGGACGACAAGGGCACCTCGTGGCGGATCATCTCGCGCGAGCCGACTCCGAACTACGACTTCCGCATGGGCACCACGTTCACCGGCCTCGCGGTGGACTGGAAGAAGCCGCCGCGCGTCAAGGTGATCGGCGTGAAGGCCGTCGACCGCATCCCGGCCGACTTCTACGACCTCAAGCTCGACGAGAAGAACCTCGCGACCGCCCTCATCCTGCGCGTCGAAACGAAGCCGAACGAGTGGGCCGACTACTACGTCAACAACTGGTTCCACAAGTGGGGCGACCGGGCCGACAAAGCGATCCACGGCTACTACGCCGACAAGCAAGCCCCGTACGACGTCTACGGCTTCGTGAACGGTCAAGCGGCCCCGTTCGACAAGAAGTCGCAGGCGATTCTCGACCAGCACAAGGCGACCTACACCACGTTCCACGGCCGCATTAAGACCGCGAAGGGCACCGCGTTTGGCTACGAGATCGAACTGATCGACCTGATCGGCAAGAACACGAAATCGGGCGGGCACACGGTCCTCTTCGGCGACGCCAAAACCATCCCGCGACTCGACAACAAGAAGTAGGATTTAGCCACACGATCAACGCAGACTAAGACACGATGAAGACAGAATGCAGGGTTCAATACAAACTCTGTTCTGGCCTGATTGTGTCTTTGTCTACGTTGATCGTGTGGCTCGTCTTCGCTGTGGAGTGATCCATGCGCCCGTTGCTCGCGTTGCTGTTGTTGCCAGCGTGCGCATCGGCCGCGCCGCCGCGGTTCACGGACGTGTCGAAGGACAGCGGCCTCACCATCGCGCGCAACACCGGGGTCGGCGGCACCAACCCCCACGCGGTCGCGGTCAGCGACTTCGACGGCGACGGCCGGCCCGACGTGATCCTCCTCACCTTCGGCAAGCCGCACGTCTACTACTTCAAGAACCTCGGCAACCTGAAGTTCGCGGACGCCACGAAGGGCAGTGGCCTCGAAACGTTTCAGGGCGAAGGGACCGGCATCGCGGTGGCCGACTTCGACCGCGACGGGCACCTCGACGTGTACTGCACTTCGCTCCGTAAGGGCGCGAGCCGTCTTTTCAAGGGCACCGGGAAGGGCACCTTCATCGACGTGAGCGAGAAGGCCGGCGTCCTCGTAAAGGGCGCGGCGCGGTCGGTCGCGTGGAGCGACATCGACGGCGACGGCCACATCGACCTGTACGTGACGCGCCCGGACGGCGCGAACCTGCTGTTCCGAAACAACAAGGACGGCACGTTCACCGACATCGCGCAGGCCGCGGGCGTGCAACTGGCCGACCGGCACTCGCTCGGCTGCGCGTTCGCGGACATCGACGGCGACGGTAAAGACGATCTCGTTGTCACGAACTACGACTCGCAAGTGAGCGCGCTGTTCAAGAACCTCGGCGGCGGCAAGTTCCGCGACATCACCAAAGACGCCGGCCTCGACCGGCGCTGCTCTGCGGTCGGTTGCACGTTCGGGGATGTGTCCAACAGTGGCCGGCTCGACCTGTACATTTCGACCGACTCGTGGCTCGCGGGCGCGAACTACACCGAAGCAGAACTGCTGAAGCAGAAGAAGACCGTGGAGCCGAACCTGCTGTACGTCAACAACGGGAAGGGCAAGTTCGCGCCGCTCGCGGAGCCGGTGTTCGCGCACAAGTCGCTCGGCCACGACATCGTCATCGAAGACCTCGACCACGACGGCCTGCCCGACATTTACGTCGGGGTGGATGCCGAAAGTGGCAACAAGTGGGCGACCAGCAAGGGCGGCAACCCGCTGTGGTCGCGCGACGCGAAGGGCGCGTGGCGCGAGGCTAGCAAGGAGTGGGGCACGAAGCACGAGGCGAACTGCGTGTGCGTGCCGGCCGCGGACCTCGACGGCGACGGCGACCTCGACCTGATCCTCGTCAACTTCTACACGCAGCCCGTAATCCTGCGGAACGAGACGAACGACGCGAACTGGCTCCGGGTGAGCGCGGTCGGCAAGGCGAGCACGCGCGACGGGATCGGCGCGAAGGTGAGCGTGTTCACGGAGGTCGCGCCCGCGGCGAAGTTCGTCGCGTTCCGGCAGATTCACAGCGGCGCGGGCTACTGCCGCTGTTCGCCGCTCGAAGCCCACGTCGGGCTGGGCAAGGCCGCGCCCAGTTACCGTATCGAGGTGACGTTCCCCAGCGGCAAGGTTGTGGTGAAGGAGCAGGTGAAGCCGGGGACGAAGGTGATCGTGGAGGAGTGAGGCACTCGCGCTCACGGAGCCGCACGCGGCGTCACACGCCCACCCCGTCGAGCGCGTCTTGCAGTGCGGCGCGGGCGTAGGGCTTCTGCAAGAAGCCGGTTGCGGCGTCGGTCGCCAGCTCCTCGGGCACCGCCTCGGACGTGTACCCGCTGCACAGGATCACCGGCACCGCGGACCGCGCGCGGATCGCGGCCAGCGCCTCGGTGCCGTCCATCTCCGGCATCATCAGGTCGAGCAGCACGAGGCGCACGTCGTCAGCGTGCGCCTCGAACAGGGCCACGGCCTCGGCCCCGTTGCTCGCGGTCAGTACGTTGAAGCCCATCTGCTTCAGCAGCAACTCACCAACCTGTAGCACGGTCGGTTCGTCGTCGGCCACGAGTGCGAGGCCGCGCGGGGCCGACGCGCCCGCGGGGCGGCGGGGCGCGCCCTCGAACGCGGCCGACAGCCCCGCGTGCGGCGCGGGCGTCGGCATCCGC
>Ga0194132_10002883_pt1 | contig 31440 bp, 23 predicted proteins | sample TA2KigOf80mmetaG_FD_148612 | JGI IMG/M metagenome (GOLD analysis project Ga0194132, IMG submission 148612) | Freshwater microbial communities from Lake Tanganyika, Tanzania - TA2015054 Kigoma Offshore 80m | ecosystem: Environmental > Aquatic > Freshwater > Lake | place: Tanzania: Lake...
CTAGGCGGGGCAGGGGCGACGATGCCGGAGATCTGGCGAGCCGCGTTGGCTGCGTGATCGGAGTCGGGTTCGATCGAGACGTCGGCCGTTACCGAATTTGGCTCGACTCGGAATTTGCACCAGAGCCAACGGAAGATGAGCAACTACAACCTGAGGCCACGCGGACGATGCCAGACCCGCCGCGTCAAGATCGTATTGCGGATCAAGAAACGTTAAGTGAACAGTATTGCGGCTAGCCGAGGCCGTGGCGCGGGCGTACCGTGGCGTCACGTCACGGGCCCAGGGTTAAACGGCGCCAGCGCGTTCCCCAGTCCCCAGTGCTCGGCCCAGGTTTTCCGCCGCCCGCTGGCGGTGTCCAGGATGAACCGGAACAATTCCCATCCAATGTTTTCAATGGATGCCTGTCCGGTGGCGATTTTGCCCGCATCGATATCAATCAGGTCTGGCCATTTCTCGGCCAGCGCGGTCCTGGATGAAACCTTGACAACTGGAACCATGGACAATCCGTAGGGGCTGCCTTCCCCGGTGGTAAACACGTGGACATTCATGGAGGCGAGTTGCTGGGTCCCGCAAATGAAGTCGCTTGCAGGGGTGGCAGCGAACACGAGGCCCTTGGCCGTGACGCGCTCTCCATGTCCAGCAACGGCCATCAGGGCGGACGTGCCCGCTTTGGCCACTGAGCCCAGCGCCTTCTCGACCACGTTCGACAGTCCTCCCCGCTTGTTGCCGGGCGTCGGATTGGCGCTCCGGTCCGCTGAGCCGCGTTCCAGGTACTCGTCATACCAGCGCATCTCCCGAATCAGGTCGAGCGCGACTTGCTCGGTTGTGGCGCGTGGGGCCAGCAGGTGGACGGCGTCACGCACTTCGGTGACCTCAGAAAACATGATCGTCGCTCCGGCGCGCACCAGGAGATCGGCGAGGTAGCCGACCGCCGGGTTGCAGGTGACACCAGAGAATGCGTCGCTGCCGCCGCACTGGACTCCCACGTTCAGTCCCGAGGCCGGCACCGGGCGGCGCTGGCGGCGGTTGAGCTCGGCCAACCGCTTTTCAGCATATTCGAGAATCGCGCTCACGGTCTCAGCGAATCCCCGCTGGTCCTGAAGCCGGAGCACGGGTGGTCCATCGGTGATGACTCTTAATTCCGGGAACAGCCGGACGGGCTGAAGCTTCTCGCAGCCCAGGCTCACGATCAGCGGAGCGCCTCCGAAATTCGGGTGGCGGCCGATGTGGCCCAGCGTGGCGATCGGCACGGCGGCGCCGGGCGCGTCGATCGCCACTCCGCAGCCATAGCTGTGGGTGACGGCGACGGCTCCGTCGACGTTTGGAAACCGGGGCAGCAGCTCCGTCTGGATCCGGCGGACGGCGTAGTCGACGGTCGGGGCGACGCACTGGACGGTGGTCGCGATGCCGAGCAGGTTGCGCGTGCCAACGGAGCCGTCCGGGTTAACGTACCCGTCAAACGTGTAGCCTTCAAGCGGCGGCAGCGGCGCGGGCGTGCGGGTGGCGAGCTCCAGTTGCCCGAGAGCCGGGGCGGCGGGCAGATCCATCACGTCTTCGCGGACCCAGCCACCGGGCGCGACGAGGCGGTTAGCGGTGCCGATCACCTGGCCGTAGCGAACCACCGGACCACCGGGCTCGATTTCGGCAAGGGCAACTTTGTGGGCCTGCGGAATTCGTTCAATCAGCCGGAATCCGTCGGGAAATGCCGTGCCGGCGGGCAATCCGTCGGAATTCACTACGATCGCGACGTTATCCGAGGGGTGGACCTTGATGTAAAGAGGATCCATAGGATCATCGTCGCATGGAGTGTTAGGATGGAGGTGACCGGAGGAATGGCCGAGCGGTTGAAGGCAGCGGTCTTGAAAACCGCAGTAGTCGAAAGGCTACCGGGGGTTCGAATCCCTCTTCCTCCGCCATTAATCCACTACGTGGATCCGCATCAGATTCGTCGTGCCGGACCGTCCGATCGGGTGTCCCGCAACGAACACCACTTTGTCGCCGAGCTTGACCAGACCCTGCTGGACCAGCATCTTGTCCATCTGGTCGAGCATCTCATCGGTGCTCGACAACATCGGAGCCTCCACCGCACGGACCCCATAAATAGAGGATAGCTGCCGTGCCGCAACCGGGGAGGGCGTGAACGCGTAGATCGGCACCGGCGGGCGGTAGCGGGACACCATCCGGGCGCTCTTGCCGCTCGAGGTGAACACGACAATCGCGGCCGCGCCGATCATCTTTGAAGCCCGGAATGCCGAGTCCGCCACAATCTCCGGCTCGGTGGCCGCGGCAGGAAGCAGGTCCGACTTCCGCCAGGGCGCGAGTGTCGATTCGGCCTCGCGCGCGATCCGGCGCATCATCTTCACCGTCTCCACCGGGTACTTTCCGGTGGAAGTCTCGGCCGAGAGCATCACGCAGTCCGTGCCATCGAAGATCGCGTTGGCGACATCGCTGACCTCGGCCCGCGTCGGATAAGGGTTCTCGATCATTGACTCGAGCATCTGCGTCGCCGTGATCACGAACCGGCCTCTTGCGCGTGCCCGCTCGATGGTCGACTTCTGGATGAACGGAACCTTCTCGAGCGCCATCTCGACTCCCAAATCGCCGCGCGCAACCATGACGCCGTCGCAGGCGTCGATGATTTCGCCGAGATTGGCCCACGCCTCTGGTTTCTCGATTTTGGCGATCACCGGCAGCGAGGCGTCATGCTCCTCCAGGAAATGCCGCAGACGCAGAAGATCCTGTCCGCGCCTGACGAAGGACATGGCCACCATGTCGACTCCGATTTCCAGCGCCGCGCGGAGGTCTGACATGTCCTTCTTGGTTAGTGATGGCGTGCTGACCTGAACTCCGGGCAGATTGATTCCCTTACGGTCGGAAATCCAGCCTCCGGTGACGACGTCGCACTCGGCCTCAACACCGTCGGATTTCACGACGCTCAATTCGAGGCTGCCGTCGGCCAACAGGACGCGGTCCCCCGGCCGCACGTCCTTGGCGAATTCCACATAAGTAGTGCTGGCCCGCGCGGCTGTGCCGAGACACTCCTGGGTCGTGACGGTGAACCGCGCCCCTGCCACGAGCTCACAACCACCGCCTTCGAACTTGCCGAGCCGGATCTTGGGACCCTGCAAATCGAGCAAGATACCGATGGGCCGGTCGGCGGTTGGGGATGCCTCGCGGATCGTCCGGATCTGCTCGACGCGGCCCTCCGGCGTCCCGTGCGAGGCGTTGAGACGGAATACGTCTACTCCAGCCACGATCAGGCTCTGGACCATCTCCGCCGATGAGCTCGCGGGACCGAGCGTCGCGACGATTTTCGTATTTCGCATGTTACCCTCTTCATTATGCCCCTCCTTCAGGTGGTGGTCCTTGCGCTGGTTCAAGGATTCACCGAGTTTCTTCCGATCAGCAGCTCCGCGCATCTGGCATTGATGCCGTGGCTCTTCGGTTGGAAGGATCAGGGCCTGGCCTTCGACATTGCATTACATTTCGGCACCCTGCTGGCGGTTGTCGCCTATTTTTTTCGCGACTGGGTTCAGGTGATCGTGCACGGGTTTGGATTCGACTTTGACGGACACCCCGAGTTCCGGCGGAACCGGCGGCTCCTCTGGATGCTGGCTGCCGCTTCGCTGCCGATCGGAATCCTCGGGCTTGCGTTCAAGGAATACGCCGAGACCACGCTCCGGAACCCCTACGTGATCGGCACGATGCTTATTCTGGTGGCGCTGGTGATGGAGTTCGCCGAGCGGATCGGCCGCCAGCAGAAGCGGATGGACCACGTCAACCTTCTCGACGCGATGGTGATCGGCACGGCGCAGGCGGTGGCGATTATTCCGGGAACCTCCCGGAGCGGCATCACGATCTCCGCAGGGCTGCTTCAGAATCTCGACCGGGCAACCGCCGCGCGGTTTTCGTTCCTGTTGTCGACGCCAGCCATCACTGCCGCCGCCGCCAAGGCGTTCCTCGATCTGCACAAGCAGGGCGGCATTCCGGCGGACATGGTGACGCCGTTCGTATTGGGTATCGCGCTCAGCGCGATCAGCGGCGCGGCGGCGATCGCGTTCCTGATGAACTTCCTCCGCACGAACTCTTTGCGCCCCTTCGTGCTTTACCGCATCTTTTTTGGCATAATAATAATCGCTCTTGCGTATTTCCGCCATCCGGCGGGATGAAAATTCTGGGACCCTCTCCGTTGCCCCGGCTCAACGAAGCTGTGGGGATAGTGTTGGCTGCCGCCTCGTTCGGCCTGGCCTTCAGTCTTGTCTCGTATTATCCACACGATCCGTCGTGGAACACTGCTTCCGACGCCGCGAACACGCGGAATCAGATCGGCGTCACAGGATCCCATCTTGCGGACCTGCTGTTGCAAGGATTTGGGCTTGCCGCCTTCCTTTGGCCACTGCTGGTGCTGGTGCTCGCCTTCAAGTGGTTCTGGTCGCGCGACATCACTTTGCCGCTGGTGAAGATCGCCGGTGCGTTCTGCCTGGCGGTGTCGCTGTCGGGCCTGCTGTCGCTGGCTGACTGGCGGATCTACAGCGGCGCGATACCGAGCGGCGGTCTGATGGGGATGCTGTTCGCCCAAGCGATGGTCGGCTCCTTGAATCTCACCGGTGCCGTAGTAGCGATCTCGACTGCCGTCTTGATCTCACTCTACCTCGTGTCGGCGTTCTCGGCGGCCCGGCTTCCGCAATGGATCGCCGGACCCAACAACCTTACGGCGCGGATGCGAAACTGGTGGCAAGAGTGGCGTGCCTCGGTGATCCGCCGCAAGGCGGAGCGCACCGAAGAGAAGGCGGCACGGGCCGAGGCCAAGCGGGCCGAAGGCGAGAAGCGTGCGCGCAAGGACAAGACTCCTGAGCTCGCCCCTCTCTACGATGCACGCGTAGTTGAGGAGTATGACACGGCGCCGCCCGCGCCAGCGGAAGACATTCCAATCCGGACCCTCGATGATCTGGATGGACTGTCGCCGCGGGCCGAACTCGCACCGGCTGTCGCGGAAGAGATTTATGCAGAGCACGAGTTCGAGCCAGAGCCGGATCCGGTGGTTGTGGAGTACACACCGCCTCCGCCGGCGTCCCGTCCACCCTGGGAAGAAGCTCCGGTGGCGAGGGCCGCGGAGGCGCCGCGCCGTCCCGTTAGCTTCCAACTGCCGCCGACGCTGCTGCTGAACGAGGCCGAGGCGCGCACGGTGCATGACGCGATCGAACTGAAAGAGATCGCTGGCCGGATCAAGTCCAAGTTCGAAGAGTTCCACGTGTTGGGCCAAGTGGTGCAAATCAATCCTGGGCCGGTGGTGACAACGTTTGAGCTCAAGCCCGAAGCCGGCATCAAGTACAGCCGGATCACGAATCTGACAGAGGATCTGTGCCTGGGCCTGCAAGCTGAATCGATTTTGATTGAGCGGATCCCGGGCAAGCCCACGGTCGGGATTGAAGTGCCCAACAGCCGCCGCGAGTTGATCGCGCTCCGGCAGATCCTTGAGTCCGATGAGTTCGTGAACTCTCCTTCGAAGATGTCGATTCCGCTCGGCAAGGACATCAGCGGGCGGATCAAGGTCCATTCGCTCGAGACCATGCCGCACCTGCTGATCGCGGGGTCGACTGGCTCCGGAAAGAGTGTGATGCTGAACTCGTTGATCATGGCGATCCTGTTCAAGGCGACTCCGGAGGACGTGCGGATGATTCTGGTGGACCCCAAGCGCGTCGAGATGGGCCCCTACGAGGACATCCCGCACCTGCTGACGCCGGTGATCACCGATCCGCGCAAGGCGACCAACGCGCTGCGGAACGCCGTGCTCGAGATGGAGCGGCGTTTGAAGCTGCTCGCGTCCCAGGGCGTGCGGAACATCGATCAGTTCAACAAAAAAGTCCGGCAGTTGATGGCGCAGCCGAAGAATCTGTTTGAAGAAGAATCGGGCACCGAGGAGCTGAAGCCGCTGCCCTACATTCTGATCATCATCGACGAGCTGGCAGATCTGATGATGCTCGAGCGGGCCGGGGTGGAGGAGTCGGTAACGCGGCTGGCCCAGATGGCGCGTGCGGCTGGCATCCACCTGGTGCTGGCGACGCAGCGTCCGAGCGTCGACGTCATCACGGGGTTGATCAAGGCGAACTTCCCCGCGCGGATCAGCTTCCGCGTGGCGACACGCGTCGATTCGCGCACGATCCTTGATGTGATGGGCGCCGAGCACCTGCTGGGCAAGGGCGACATGCTGTTTCTGCCGCCGGGTTCGTCGCGGCTCACCCGGGTCCACGCGGCGTATGTCACGGAGACCGAGATCGCCGGTGTGACCGACTTCTGGAAGAAGCAGGCGAGGCCGGACTACGATCAGAGCTACCTGATCGCGCCACCGTCGGATGAGGACGAGGTTCCAGACGGGCTCGATGACTTCAATGATCCGATGTATGAGGACGCTGTCCGGGTGGTGCTTGAGGTGGGCAAGGCGTCCACGTCGACGCTGCAGCGGCGTCTGCGGTTGGGCTATGGCCGGGCGGCACGGATCCTGGACATGATGTACAAGGAGGGGATCATCGGTCCACCGGATGGCAGCCGGCCGCGGGATGTGTTGAAGCGGCCGGAATGGCTGAAGGAAGTTGAGGATCAGGTCCGGTAGGCGCCGGAGCCTGGCAGTTGAACATAAGGGAGCGGAATGAGCGAACCGTTGAATATCGGAATCGTGGCGATCGGCCGCATGGGATGGGTCCATGCCAGCCACTTGCTCGAATTGGAGCGCGAGGGCGCCTGCCGGCTGACCGGCGTGGTGGATCCGGACCGCGCGCGGCTGGACCGCTTTGCCAGTGACAACAGCTATCAGGGCGGGGTGTTTGGCTCGGTGGACGCCTACCTCGCCGCGGGTATGGCTCAGGCGACGCTCGTGGCTGCGCCGACGGAGAACCATCTTGCCGTCACGATGAAGCTCGCCGAGGCCGGCCATCGCGTGCTACTGGAAAAGCCGCTGACCGGTACGCTCGAAGGCGATATCGAGTGCGCCGCCGAACTGGACCGCCGCTTTCCGAATAGCGTCATGCTTGCCTTTCAGCGCCGCTTTGACGGGGCGCTGGCGTGGGCTAAGGAACTGGCGTCGTCTGGCGCAATCGGGCGCGTGTTCAAAATCTATTCGGCGCTGGAGGATTCTGGTCCACCGCCGGAGGGGTATCAGAGTCCGGGCATATTGCCCGACATGTCGGTGCACAACGTGGATGAGATCCTTTGGCTCGCGGGCGGCCGCATGCCGGACCGCGCGATGGCCGTCGGGTCGGTGCTGCACAACAAGCATGTGGCGAGCTGCAAAGAAGACTTTGACGACGCCATGCTCTACATGTGGTTTGGAGAGGATCTGCTCGGACAGGTGCAGGTGACGCGCAACCACGTTTCCGGATATCGCGTGGAGAGCGCCATCTACGGCGACCAGGGACAGATTCAGATCGGCCACTTCCGCCAGAATCCGGAGGAGATCGTGGTGGAGGCTTTCGGTAGGCGCGGGCAGTCCGGACCGTTCGCACGGCGCGTGTTTGCAGGTGGCAGCACCGCAGCGCACCTGCCGGAGTTCGTGGGACGCTTCGGGCCTGCGTACAAGGCGGAAGCCGCGGCGTTCATTGAGTGTTGCCAGGCGGGCGATCCGTTTCCGTCGACACACCGCGATGGCGTGCGCGCGCAGCAGGTGATCGCCGCCGGGATGCGGGCAATCCACACGCGCGACAGCGGCGCGGCGTTGTAGCAGCCGCGTTTGCGTGCCGATTCTCCTTGACAGGTTAGGAGAGACCTCCTCATTCTCAAGGCCGTCTCACTCGGGCCGCAGCACAGCTTTTCGGTGATCCCGCGGCGTACGTGGCCGGACCCTTGATCCTTGCGGCTGCGACGATGATTGCGTGCGCCGTGCCTGCCTCGCGCGCCGCCAACGTCGATCCGGCAGTGGCGTTACGCGAGGATTGTTGACATGGGTTTCTAAGCCGGCTTCGGGTAGTTTGGCGAGTACAGGAGTGGATCCGGCCGTGGTGCCAGGCGCCCAGCGCGGACAAACGGCTCGCCCCGCACTGAGAGATGTTCCAGCATCCGCGACCGCCAGCGCCGGAGCTCCGCTGAGTGCGCGGGATCTCCCGCGAGGTCGGCGAGCTCGTTCCGGTCCTTGCGGAGATCGAACAACTGTTCCTCTCCGTCGCGCGCGTGGTAGATGTACTTCCACGAGCCGTCCGTGAGCGCCGACCAGTGATTGGCGCGGTCGTAACACACGTTGTGTTCGAGATCGATTGACTCGCGCCAGCCCTGGCCGTTCCGGGCGACGCACCGGAGCAGGCTGGCGCCGTCGAGCTTGTGCTGGGTGCTGGCACCGGCGGCATCGAGCAGAGTAGGCAGAATATCGCGCAACTCCACGGGCTCGGGCCGCTCCTTGCCGCGCTCCGCCGCGATCAGTCCCTTGGGCCATCGCAGGATCATCGGGATCCGCGCCGACGCTTCGTAGGCATAGCTCTTGCGCCACAGGTTGTGGTCGCCGGTCATGTCGCCGTGGTCGGAGAAGAACAGGATCAGCGTGCGCTCGAGCATCCCGCGCTTTTCGAGCGACTCGATGATCCGGCCGATCTGCTCATCGATGAACGAGACCGCGCCGTAGTGGCCTTGGCGCGAGTGGCGGGCCTGTGCCTCACCGAGGTCGCCGCGCCAGACTTCGAAGCCTGCGTTGTTGCGCTCGCGGTAGCGGTCCGCCCACTTGCCCACGGCGGCTTTGGGAATGCTGGCGTCCTGGTACATGCGGAAGAAGCGGGACGGCGGGTCGTATGGACTGTGCGGGCGGGCGAAGGAGACCTTGAGGTAGAACGGCTCCGGGCGCTGGTAGGTGCCGATGAAATTCACCGCCGCATCCGCGGTCCAGTGGGTGGGGTGGAGCCGCTCGGGCAACGCGTATTCCTTGGCGCGATAGTCGTTCCATCCGATGCCGGTTTCGTCCGGGTTGAACGATGGCGCCTGGGTATGGAACCAGGCACGGTAGTCGCTGCGGAACTCGGGGGATTCGGTGCGTCCGGACTCGTCGAGTAACAGGCCGTGATAGCCATGCGTGTTGCGCTGGGGCGAGAAGTGGTTCTTGCCGATCGCGAACGTGTAGTATCCAGCGTCGCGCAATGCCTGAGGCTTGGTGAGCGGATATTTGCGCGCTACCCGGCCGTAGCCGAGCATGCCGTGGTTCCAGGGACTCAGGCCCGTGAGGAGTCCGGCGCGCGCGGGTGTACAGGTGGGAGTCGAGGAGTAGGCGTTGCGGAAGCGTGCGCCTTCGTTCGCGAGCCGGTCCAGGTTGGGCGTCTTAACCACGGGATGTCCGTCGCAGCCGAGGCAGTCGCCGCGGTGTTGATCGGCCATGATCATCAGGAGGTTGACGCGCTCCTGCCTTTGAGCGGCGGCAGCGAAGGGAGTTGCAAGGAAGGTGCGGCGGGGAATGTGCATCGGATTAATCAGTCCGAGACTGGGAGGAGACAGCCATGACAATGGAGTTGTTGAGAACCGGCAAGCGCGCTGGAATCCTTGAAGCCGCGCGCAGGAACGGGGCGGGCAATGTCCGTGTGTTCGGGTCGGTGGCGCGCGGCCAGGCGGGTCCTGAGAGCGACGTGGATTTTCTGGTCGACCTGGAGCCGGGCCGGAATCTGTTCGATTTGGGTGGATTGCTAGAGGATCTGCGGGAACTGTTGGAGTGTCCGGTGCATGTGGTCGATGCCCGGATGCTGCATCCGCCGATCCGCGACCAGGTCCTGGCGGAAGCAGTCCCTCTGGAGACCGCGCCGAATTGAAGGATACGCGCCTCTCGTCCTGATCCGGACCGAATCCGAATAGGCTCGCACTCCATCAGCTCTGCGCCTTCGCCGCCACCCTTGAAGCGAAACGCGCGATGTTCACCACATACCGCTCGTGGGTGCCCTCGGAAATTTTTTCGAGCTCATCGTGAGCCTCCACCCTGAACTTCACACGGTTGCCGTCGACGTGGAGCACCTCGGCACGGAACACCGCCGACATTCCAAGCGGCGTCGCGGCAAGGTGTTTGACGCTGACGTCGGTGCCCACCGAATCGAACCCCTCTTCGAGCAGCGGCTTGATCAGGTCGCGGCAGGTGATTTCGAGGTTCCAGATGAGCCAGGGCGTGGCGAGGACGCGCGCCTCTTCGACGCCCATGAAATCGATCGCGATCTCGCTCGTCACCAGGACGCGCCGCTCGTGCGTCTTACCCACCGGGATATTGGGCATCAGCGCGATCCAATCGCATAGAGGTGCGAGCGGCCGCGCATATAGAGCACGCCGCGCGACACCGCCGGGCTGGCCATCACCTGCTCGCCGAGATCGTTCTCGGCCAGCACCTTGTATTGATTTCCCAACGCCAGCACGTACGTGTGGCCCTCTTCATCGGTGACGTAGAGGCGTCCGGCCGCGGCCACCGCGGAACTCGTGAATCCGGACTTTCCCCCGCCGATCCGCTGCTGGAACAGGCGCTCGCCGGTGGCGAGCTGGAACACCGTCATCACTCCGTTGTCCAGGCAGAAGTAGCCAGTGCCGGCGTGCAGGACCGGAGTCTGCATGTAGGTGCCAACGCGGTCCTGCGACCATGCGATGGCGGACTTGTTGCCCGTGATGTCGCCTGAGGCATCGGTGCGGATCGCATAGATTGGGCGGCTCGATCCATGCGCGTTCGTGACGATCACCATTCCATCCGTGAACAAGGGAGTCGGCACCGGGATGTCGCCGCCACCACGCAGCTTCCAGAGTTCCTTGCCGGTCTTGAGGTCGTAGCCGCCGATGTGCCTCCAGCCATTGACGACGATCTGTTTCGACCTGGCGCCGCCCGCCGTGTAGGGGCCCACCGCCGGGGTGCCGAATGTGGGCACGTCCGCCCGTGGCGTGCGCCACAGCTCGCGCCCGTTGCGAATGTCGAACGCGGCCAGGAATGAATCCTTCTGAACGTCGGCCTGGATGATCAGCACTCCGTCGTGAATCACGGGCGAACTGGCGAATCCCCACTGGGCGGAGGCGACGCGGAAGTAGCCTGAGTCGAGCGTTCCAAGGTCTTTCTTCCAAAGGAGCTTGCCGTCGAGGTCGTAGACGTAAAGCCCTTCGGATCCGAAGAACACCGCCAAGTGTTTGCCGTCAGTGGCGGGCGTGGGATTCGCGTGGCTCGACTTTGGATGGCGTTTGATTTTGGGTTGGCCGGTGGTGGCGGTGCGGGTCCAGAGAATCTTGCCGGATTTCTGGTCCAGGCAGTACACGTTGAAGCTGTGCGGCCCCTCACCGTTGACGGAGCCGATGTCGCCATAAAGTCCGAGCTTCACCGAAGCGTCGCCGGTGGCGGGAACCGCACTGGTGAGGAAGATCCGCCCATTCCAAATCACGGGACTCGAGTAGCCGAGGCCGGGAATGGCGGTCTTCCAAAGCACGCCCCTGCCCGACTCGCCGTTCCATTCCGACGGCGGATCGCCGTCCCCGATTCCATTTGCGTCCGGACCGCGAAATTGCGGCCAGTTCGACGCCACGAGCACGGGCGCCATCACCAAGAGCAGGGGCCTCATCCGCCCCTATCGTAACAGGTCTTCGAGTTGGAGCTTGGCTTCGGTCTTTTCGTCGCGGTACTTCACGATCACCGGGGTGTAGAGGTGCAGACCCCACTCTTTGCCCTTGCCCGTGGTGATGCCGCGCGAACCCGCAACCACCACGGCCTCCGGCGGGATCACGAGCGGCTGATCCCCGGTTGCGGAATGGACGACCCCTTTGACGATGTCATAGACCGGCGTCGAGCGGTTGAGGATCACGCCCGTGCCGAGCACGGCCCGGCGCTTCACCACGGTCCCTTCGTAAACGCCGCAGTTGCCGCCGACCATCACGTTGTCCTCAATGATGACGGGGAGCGCTCCCACCGGTTCGAGCACGCCGCCAATCTGGGCCGCGGCCGACACGTGGCAGTTCTTGCCGATCTGCGCACAACTTCCGATCAGGGCGTGCGAGTCAACCATCGTGCCTTCGTCCACCCAGGCGCCCGCGTTGATGAACATGGGCGGCATGCACACGACGCCGGACGCGATGTAGCAGCCGTCGCGGATGCTCGATCCACCCGGAACGATCCGCACTCCGCTTGTAGCGGAGAATTGCTTTACCGGATAGGTCGCCTTGTCGAACAGCGGCTGGCGTTGCGTGTTCACCGACATGTCGACCACCGCGCCCATGCGGAATCCGAGAAGGATCCCCTTCTTCACCCAGGCGTTCACGCGCCAACCGGTGGGTGATGTGAGGTCAGGCTCAGCGGACCGGATCGCGCCAGCGTTCAGCGCCTGCTTGAACCCGGCGAACAGGCGGAAGTGGTCCTCGGTGTAGGAGGCGGGTTTGTTGTCGAAGAGCTGTTCAATTTGCTGCTGCATCAATCAATCCGGTTTGGCGAAGCACTTCATCGATCCTGGCGGCATTTGCGTCCAAGGGCGGGACGAGCGGCAGACGCCACTTCGGCTCCAGCAGTCCCATGCGCGCCATGGCGTACTTGACGGGGATCGGGTTGGACTCGACGAAGTTGATGTTCATCAGCGGGAGGTACTTGCGCTGGACCTCGCGGGCCGCCGCATAGTCGCCGCGGAGACAGGCTTGCGCGAGCGCGGTCATCTCCGCCGGAATCTCGTTCGACACCACCGAAATGATGCCCTTGCCGCCAAGCGCCATCAGCGGGATGGTGACCGAGTCGTCGCCCGACAGGACCTGGAATGAATCCGGCACCTCCTGGATGACGTTGGCCATTTGGGCCATGTCGCCCGAGGCTTCCTTCACGCCCACAATGTTCGAGATGGCGGCCAGCCGCTTCAGGGTCGAAGGTTCGACATTCACGCCCGTGCGGCCCTTCACGCTGTAAACGACGATCGGGGTCTTCTTAACCGACGCTGCGATCGCTTTGTAGTGCTGGTAGAGGCCTTCCTGCGTGGGTTTGTTGTAGTAGGGCGTCACCGACAGAATCCCGTCAGCGCCCATGGCCACAAGTTCCTTGGCCAGGTGGATCACTTCGGCGGTGTTGTAGCCGCCTGCGCCCGCGAGCACGGGCACCTTGCCCTTGGCCTCTTCGAGCGTGATCTCGACCACGCGCAGGTGTTCGGCGTGAACGAGCGTCGGGCTCTCACCCGTGGTCCCGCACGGTACCAGGAAGTTGATCCCGGCCTGGATCTGGCGCTTCACCAGCCGGCGCATCCCCGCCTCGTCGAGCTTGCCGTTCTTCCGGAACGGCGTCACCATGGCTGTTCCACAGCCTATGAACATGAGCTACCTCCAAACAATACGTCGCTGAATTCGTGGACACCGCGCTTGCCGATGATCCACCGGGCGGCGGTCAGCGCGCCTTGAGCGAATCCCTCGCGGCTGCGCGCGGTGTGGCGCAGCGTGATCGTGTCGGCTTGCGAGTCGAAGCCGATCTCGTGCGTGCCGGGATGGCGTCCAGCGCGGCTTGCGCTCTCGTGCACCGGCTTCGTGTATCCGGCCTTGCGCATTTCCGACACGAGCTTCAGGAGAGTTCCACTCGGCGCGTCTTTCTTCGCGCTGTGGTGGATTTCCCAAGCCCAGGCCTCGTAGGCGTCCTGCTTTTCGAACAGCGCCGCGGCGTCCGCCACCAGCCGTTGAAAGATGTTGACGCCGATCGAGTAGTTGGCGCTGTAGACAAGCGCGGACTCGTGGCGCGCCACGGCGGCGCTGACGCGGCCGAGTTCGTGGAACCAGCCGGTGGTTCCGCAGACCGTGGGGATGCCGAGGCTTGCGATCGCTTCCAGGTTGGCGGGCGCGGCCTCGGGTGTCGAGAACTCGATCGCCACGTCCGGCGATGCGGCGGAGAGTTGTCCGGGCTCCCAGCCGAGGTCCAGCCGGGCGGCGACGTTGAACCCGTGGGCAGGCGCCAAGCCCTCGATCATGCGCCCCATTTTTCCGTAGCCGATGATTGCCAGTTTCATGCCGAGGGCTCGAAGACGAGCGGATCCGGGTTCGCGAAGAACTCCTCGTGCAGCGCCTTGACGGCGGCGTGCAGATCTTTACCGTTTACCACAAAGCTGAGGTTGAGCAACGAGGCGCCCTGGCTGACCATGCGGATGTTGATGCCGTTCAGTGAGCGAAAAACGCGTCCGGCGATTCCCGGCGTTGTGGCGATGTTGGCGCCCACCATGCAGATGATGGCCTGGCCGGAGTCGACCGCCACCTCGGCGAACTCCGCGAGGTCGGCCCGAATCGCGTCGAGGTTAGCGGTATTGTCGATCGTCACTGAAACGCTGACCTCCGACGTCGTCACCATGTCGACCGACGTTTCGTGTTGCGCGAACACCTCGAAGATCCGGCTCAGGAATCCGTGGGCCATCAGCATCCGCAGCGATTTGATGTGGACCGCCGTGATCCCCGGCTTGCACGCAATCGACTTGAAGATATTCGAGCATCCGACGGCTTCCCGGATGATCCGTGTTCCCTCGACCTCCGGCCGGCGCGAATTCAGGATGAAGACCGGGATGTTCTTTTCGACAGCCGGCACGACGGTCGAAGGATGAAGCACCTTCGCGCCAAAGTAGGCCAGCTCCGCTGCTTCGTCAAACGAAATCACCTTCACGCGATGGCCGCCGGCGAGGATCCGCGGGTCGCAGGTGAGCATCCCGTCGACGTCGGTCCAAATCTGGATTTCCTCCGCGCCGACGCCTGCGCCGGCGATCGATGCGGAGAAGTCTGAGCCGCCGCGGCCGAGCGTCGATGTCATACCCTTGGTAGTCGCGCCGATGAAACCTCCGAGCACTATGACCTGCCGTTCCGCGACCGGCCGGAGCGCTGCGAGCCGCGCGTACGTTTCCGCATACAGAGGCGCGGCTTGCGTGTGCCGGTCATCGGTGACGATGAAGTCGCGCGCATCCCGGTGCACGGCGTCGATGCCGTGCTGGCGGAAGTGTCCGGCGACGATGAGGCTCGACAGCCTCTCGCCGAAAGCCGACACGACATCCACGGACCTGGGTGAAAACTCCCCCAACGCGGCGAGACCCTTGACGACGTCCGTCAGTTCGCGGAAGTGCTCCTCCACCTGGCCACCGAGGGATCCGCCTTCTTTCAGTGTGTAGGCCTCGAGTTCAGCAAGCTGGCGCAAGGCCTCGTCCCGCCGGCCCTCAACCGCCGCGTTGGCCAGAGCCAGCAGGCGGTTGGTGGTCTTCCCCATTGCCGACACCACTACGACAGGCCGGCGGTCCACACGCGCCTTGACGATCGACGCAACCCGGCTGATCGCCTCCGCCGACTCGACGGAGGTCCCGCCGAACTTCATCACGATCATCGCGTCTAGAGGATCCCTTCCGAGTGCATCAGCTCGGCGTTGAGCACCGCCGCGCCGGCCGCGCCGCGCACGGTGTTGTGGCCGAGGGCGAGGAACTTGAAGTCGAATACCGGACACTTACGCATCCGGCCCGTGAAAACCACCATCCCGTTCTCGCGCTCGACATCGCGGCGCGGCTGGGGACGGTCGCGATCGGACATGTAGATCACCGGTTGCGCGGGCGCACTCGGAAGGCCGCGCTCCTGCGGCGCGCCGCGGAACGCGTTCATCGCGCCGATCAACTCGGCCTCGCCGGCCTTGGCCGCCAGTTGCACGCTCACGGCGACCAAGTGCCCGTCGACGACTGGGACACGGTTGCACTGCGCGCTCACCGCCATCGGGTGGGCGTTGAACGCGGCTCCGTCGAAGGCGCCCAGGATCTTCTGGGTCTCGCTCTCCATCTTCTCCTCTTCGCTGCCGATGAACGGGATTACGTTGGCGTTGATGTCCATCGATGCGACACCTGGATATCCGGCGCCGGAGATTGCCTGCATGGTGGTGACCAGGGTCCGCTCAATGCCGAACGGCTTCAGCGGCGCGAGCGCCATCGCCAGCACGATGGTCGAGCAGTTCGGATTGGTGACAATCTGTCCGCTCCAGCCGCGATTCTGCTTCTGCAACGGCAGCACACCGAGATGCTCGGGATTCACCTCGGGCACAAGCAGTGGCACGTCCGCTTCCATGCGGTGGTTGCGGGAGTTCGACACCACCGTGTGTCCCGCCTTGGCGAACGACTGTTCGATTTCGGTGGCGACGGAGGCGTCAGTCGCGGAGAAGACCAACTTCGGAGCGCCCTTTCCCGGTTTGCATTCCTCAACGGTCAGATCGGCGACGGCCGCGGGCATGGTTCCGCCCAGCCGCCACGCGGTCGCTTCGCTGTACTTCTTGCCTGCGGACCTGTCGCTTGCGCCCACCCAGGTCACCTGGAACCACGGGTGGTTGGCGAGAAACCTGATGAAATGCTGTCCCACCATTCCGGTGGCGCCGAGAACTCCGGCTTCGATACGAGGTTGCATATACTCCTTATTCGCTGAACATCAGACGAGCAGGCTCTTCACCAGATGCTCGTACAAACCTACCGCTTCCACGAGCTGGCGCTTGGGCACCCGCTCTTCCATCGTGTGCGCGACGTGAATCGTGCCGGGACCGAGCAGCAGCGGCCTTCCCCACTGCCCTCCGAACGCCGGAATGTCGGTCGTGTAGGCAACCACCGTGGTCTCGACGCCCGGCACGGACTCCATATGGATCGCCGGGAGGCACACGACTTCCTTGAGGTCGACCCGCCCGTTGCAGGCTTCTGCCATCGCCGCCCGGGTCGACGTGGGATCGCCGACCAGACGGATCAGGACCTCAGCGAAGGCCTCATCGGGCACGACGTTCGGGGCGCGGCCCGACTTGAGAGTCCCGATATTGCAGGTGCTCGGGCCGAGGATGGGATCCACCGGCAGCTCGATCCGCCGCACCGCCGCGAGGGTGTCCAGCATCTTGAGCAGCGCCGAGTCGCCCAGTTCCGGGTAGGCGGAATGGCAGGCGCGGCCGGACGCGCGCAGTTCATACCGCAGCGCGCCTTTGCTTCCGAGCGCGAGCTTGTTCTCTGTGGGCTCGCCGTTGATCAGATACCGGGATCCGCGAGGATGCCGGGCGGCTTCGAACGCACCGGCCGAGTTCCGCTCCTCGCCCACGACGAACAGCAGTCCGAAGTTCCGCACGCCGGACGCGAGCAGACTCTCGGCGGCCATGATCATCGATGCGATGATGCCTTTGACGTCGCAGGCGCCGCGGCCCCAGATGAACTCCTCATCCTCGGATGCCTCAATGAACGGCGGCACGGTGTCCTGGTGCGTGGACAGGGTTACAATCGGCTCGCCGAATGTACACAGGACGTTGAACCGGCGTTCCTCGACGGGCATCCGCTCGACAGTGCCGCCGTGGCGCGCGGCCATTTCGGTGAGGCGTTGCTCGAGAAACACGCCGACGTCGTGTTCGTTGCCCGTGACCGACGGGATATTGATGAGCTGGCGGGTGAGTTCGAAAACGGTCATGGCAATGAAGCCAACCCGTGAGAGGCTTTGCACCGGGGCGGGGACACAAGGAGATCCACGCCTGGTTCTCGGAGCGCTCCGCGCTGGGATTGGCCGTCCTCAACGCGACAGTGAACCGGATTTAGCCGGATTCACCAACCAGGCAAGCAACCGCCGCTCACCGTGATTTCGGCGGGTCAAATCCTTTCACCGGATGCCCGGACGGCCGGTCTTGCATCCGGCTACTCATGCTCGCCGCAACCTCTGCCGGGAATTTTTAGGGTAGCGCAGTTTGCGGTCTGTGTCTACCTGCGTGGGGAGAGATGCCACGCTAGAAATATAGTTTCAATCCGAACTGAACGATCCTCGGATCGCCCGACGCGTTAATCGCCCCGAAATTCGGCGACCCCAAGGCGTTGCCCGGAATTCCGAACCGGGCATGGTTCAACGCGTTGAACAGCTCGCCGCGGAACTGAAGCCGGCGCTTGTCGCCGATCGCGAAGTTCTTCATGATCCCCAGGTCCATGCTGAACACTCCCGGCGCCCGGCCCACGGATCGCGCCGCCGTGCCGAACCGGAACCGCCCGGGCTGGCCGAAGGCGGCGATGTCGAACCAGCGCGCGGCCGATCGCGCTCCGCCATCGAGTGTTGGATCGCGGAGGATGTCAGCCCGCTGCGGTCCGGTGGAAAAACACTCGCACGTGTTCTGCTGCGTGGTTACGCCGTACGGCGGACCTGAGTTGATGGTCCCCAGCGCCGAGAGCTGCCATCCACCGAGAATCTGGCTCAACGGACCGCTGGCCCAAAACCGCCGTCCCTTGCCCGCTGGCAGATCCCAAATCGCGTTGTAGTGGACCAGGTGCGTGACATCGTTCGGGCTCAGCGCCTTGTCGAGCCGCCGGTTGTAGAAGTCCTGATATCCCGCACCCGGGGTCCCGCCGAAGTCACCGCTGGCGATGTGGTCGACGTTGTCCAGGAACTTCGAGAACGTGTAGTTCACCAGGAACTGCAGTCCGTTGCGGTACCGCTTCTCGGCGCGGAACGAGAACGCGTGATAGGAGGATGCACCCCAGTTCGGCGCCGACAGCACCACGTCGGTGAACTGCGGGAACGGACGGCGTGACTGGATCGAGCCAGCGCCGGTGAGCAGGCGCTCGGGGACCTGGTTGACGCTGGCCGCGGTTGCGGTGAGCTTCCGCCCCAGGTTGCCGATGTACTGGCCTTCGAACAGGAGCCCGCCCAGTTCGCGCTGGATTCCGAAGTTGAACTGCTGCGAATAGGGGGTCGCGCGGTTGCGCTCGTAGTAGGTGATGTTGGTGTTGAGCCCGAACGTTGCGTTCCGGGTTTCCGGTCCGGGCTGCGGATAAGGCGGGAATCCGTTCTTGAGCAGGAACGCTGGAGTTTGATTCTGATCGGGGCTCACCAGCAGCAGGTCGGTCGAAAAGCCCAGCCGCGCATCGTTGCCGAATCCGATGTCGTTGGTGTTGCCCAGAAAGACGCCGTATCCGCCGCGAATCACGGTTTGATCGTTGCCGAAGGGACGCCATGCGAATCCGAACCGCGGCGAGATGTTGTTCATGTCGGTGTCGAACAGACTCTCCGGCGCGCCATCAACACCTGCGAAGCGCACCACACCGGGCACGCGCGCGAGGGGGTGGACCGCGTTGCCATCCAGGCTGTTGAAGGAATTGTCCGGTGAGCGCGGCGACGGCTCCACATCGTAGCGGAGACCGAGATTCAACGTGAGGCGCGGCGTCAGTTTCCAGTCGTCCTGCAGGAATCCGCCGAAGTAGCCCGCGGTAGTGCGCAGGACCGGCGCCTCGCGGACAACGGCGTTGGTGGCGAATCCGAGCAGGAACGACGCGAATCCGTTGCCGGACAGCGTGTTGCCCTGGAGTCCCGTACCTTGCTGGGCGAAGGTGAAATCACCGGAAGGAGCGCGGTCGAACTCGTCGCCGGAGGAGTTGTAGCGGTACTCGAATCCCGCCTTGACGTTGTGCGTGCCGCGGCTCCAGGTGATCACGTCGATGAACTGGTACGGCGAGCCACGCTGCTCACGGAAGGAGTTCGGGGCACCGATCAGCGCGTAGCCCTGCGGGCGGAAGATCGGGAAACTGCGGGCGTCCACTCCGCGCAGGCCGAGCTTGGCGGGCCAGTCACCGCCGACGCTGGCGTGGAAAATCGACCGTCCCTGGCGGACCCAGGCGAACTTGGCTTCATTGATGAGGGTGGGTGAGAAGTTCCGGTTGTAGGAAGCCATCATCGTCTGCGCCATGTTCGAGATGTTGCGAGTGGGCGCGCCTCCGATGCCCGATGCGGCAGGCTCAGGGAGCGCGTTCGACTGAGGCGTGAAGTTGTACTGGTTGATGTAGCGGAAGAAAACGCGGTCGCGATCCGTGAACGTGTGGTCGGCGCGGGCGGTGGCGTGGTACTGGGTACGGCGTCCGAAGATGTTCAGGTTGAAGTTGTTTGCACCCGCGATGTTGCCCGGCGCGTTGGGATCCGGATAGAAAGCCGCGGTCTTTACCGCCACCGGATCGAGGATCGACGCCGGAATCACGTTGTTGGGAATCGGATCGCGCAGCCGGCGGGTGGCGTCGGCGGGATTGGCGCGTGTGGTGAAAGGATCGTATAGTTGGAGGGCGCGGCCCTGGCCGTCGAGGAGTCCGGTGAAGTTTCCGGCCTTGTTCTCGCGGGTGGGCAGGGTGAAGATTCCGGTCTCGCCGCGAGACTGGCGGGTGTTTTCGAGCGCGACGAAGAAGTGGGTCTTGTCCTTGCGGATCGGACCGCCCAGGGTCCCGCCGAACTGGTGGTAGCGGAGCGGCGCCTTCCGGGTGGCGAAGAAGTTGCGCGCGTCGAAGGCGTTGTTGCGCAGGAATTCGAATGCGGTTCCGCGGAATTGATTCGTGCCGGACTTGGTGACGGCGGTGAACACGCCTCCCGCGGTGCGCCCGTATTCGGCCGCGTAGTTGTTGGTGATCACCTTGAACTCCTCGACCGCGTCGACCATCGGGGCGAGCTCGGCCATCGCGCGGTCGATCGAAGACTTCTGCACGCCGCCGCCGTCGACCAGCAGCATCTGCGAGAAGGCGCGTCCCCCGGCCATGGATGCGACGGGAATCTCGCCCGCGTCACCGATTCCGCCCACGAACACCGTGGCCGCCGTGAGTTGGACCAGGTGCCAGGCATTGCGGCCGTTCAGAGGCATTTCGACGATCGATTTGTTGTTGATGATCTGGCCGAGCGAGGAGGTTTCGGATTCGATAAGCGGAGCGGCTTCGGAGACTTCCACCGCCTCCGTGACATTGCCCACCTGCAAGGTGAAGTCGAGGCGCGCGGCCTGGTCTACTTGCAGGCTGATCCCGGTGCGCTGGGCGGACTGGAATCCATCCTTGCGCAATTGGATCTGGTAAGTGCCAGGCTGGAGAAACAGCACGGTGTAGTAGCCCTGATCGTTGGTTTCGGCGGAACGGCGGTCGCCGGAACCGGTGTTGGTCACGGTGACTTGAGCCGCAGGCACGACCGCGCCGGATGGATCCGAGACGCGTCCGGTGATCTGGGCGGTCTGCGCGCTGGCGAGTGTGGCGAACAGCAGGAGGAGCAGGAGCATGATGGCCTGTATCCGTTATTCCGCGGCTGCGAGCGCGGCGTGGATCCGCCAAGTCTGCTCTGGTGAGCTGGGTGACATCGGAGGACGCGGCAATCCGCCTTCGCGCCCTCGTGCATGCATCACGGTCCGGACATTGGCGGGCAGGTTGGGGCCTTCAATGGCGTTCCACAGCCGCAACAGATTGCGGTGCAGGCGCAGCGAATTCGCCGAGTCGCCCGCGCGGACCGCGTTCCACAGCGCGACGCACCAATCGGGGACGGCGGTGAGGATCGCGGCGATGGCGCCGTGCGAGCCCAGCACGAACGAGGGCTGAAGGAGAGCGTCCACCGCGGACAGGATCCGGACGCGGTCGAGGATCCCGGCCTCGCCGCACAGGAGCAGCAGGTCGGCGAGCGCCTTCATGTCGCTCGCGCTTTGCTTGACGCCGATCACACCCGGTGAGTCGCGCAGGATGCGGGTGAGCAGTGGCGGCATCAGGTACGACCACGGGATCACGTTATAGATGATCACCGGGATGCCAGTGCGGTCCGCGATCGTGTCAAAGTGGCGGTACATGTCATCGTCGCCGGGGCGGAAGACGTAGTGGACGGGCGTGACCTGGAGCGCGGCGGGTCCCAAGTCCGCGATGGCTTGGGCGCGGCGGACCGCGGAGTCCGTGCTGTTGGTGATAATACCGGTGATGATGGGAATTCGTCCGGCGGCTTCGTCCGTGGTCCACTCGGTGATGCGTCGTGTTTCTTCGTCGCTGAGAGTGTGTCCTTCGCCGGTGCTGCCACAGACGGCCAGTCCGTGGACGCCCGTCTTGATCATGAACCGGACTTCGGCTCTGAGCGCCTCCTCGTCGATCGAGCCGTCCGCGCAGAACGGCGTGACCATCGGGGGAATGATGCCTTGGATTCGCTGCATCCGGCTATCTTACCCGTCCCAGCCTTCGCTGTTCGGCAGCGTCGGCGGATCGTCCCAGCTTGTCCAGCACGTTCGCGTACGCCAGGCGCGCCGCCGGTTCGTCGGGCCGCAGTCCGACCGCGGTGCTGAGCGCCTGCGCGGCGTCACTGGGCTGGCCCATCGCAGACAGCACCGCGCCAAGTTGGTACCAGCCCTCGAAGAACGCCGGTGTGTCCGCCACCGTCCGCCGCAGGAGCGCCGCGGCGTCGGAGTGTTTGCCCAGGCCGGTGAGCGCCAGCGCGGTTTGGTAACGCGCCAGCGGACTCGTGTCGGCGGCCAACAGATCGACCACTTCAGTGTTGCGGCCCCTCTTGAGCAGCGCAACGGCCAGATCAACGGCGATGCCTGAGTCGCGCCGCAGCGCCAGCGCAGCCTGGTACCCGGCGATCGCTTCGTCGACCTTTCCCGCTTCGAGCTTCTGCGCCGCCACCGCCGCGCGATACTTGGCCTGCATGCGCGCATCCGCATCCTGCCGCAGATCCTTCACGCGCACCATGGCGGACTCCGCCTCCGCGGCCCGGCCGAGCTTCTTGAGGCAGCCGGCGAGCATGTAGAAGGTCTGTGCGCTCTCGGTGGCCGACTGGAGCATCGGAACCGCGGCGGCGCAGTCGCCTTTCTTGACGAGCGCGGAACCGAGCTGAAACCGCGCGTTGGTGTTGGCGGGCTCGGCGCGGATCACCTCTTCGAGCAAGGGAATGGCAGCGGCGGCGTTTTGTTGGTCCAGGTGTGCTTGGGCGAGCTCGAACTTCACCTTGGGATACTTGGGGTCCATACGCAGGACCGTCTGGAACTCGCTCACCGCGCCCGGCAGATTGCCGGCCTGCGTGTGCAGCCAGCCGAGATGGAAATGCGGTTCCGGATCCGCCGGCTCCATGGCGATCGCGCGGGTGCACGTGGCCGCCGCCTTCGAGTACCCTGACTCTCGCGCACGGGCCTCACGCGTCTCCAACTCACACAGCCGGGCCTGCGCGGGTCCGAAGCGGGGATTGAACTTGAGCGCGGACCGGAACGATTGGGCCGCCGCCGCCAACCGGCCGTCCTGTTGCCGGACCAAACCGAGCAGGTAGTGGGCCTCGGCGTGCGTTGGATCCGCAGCCAGCGCCTTCACGAACAACTCACCGGCTTCGGCGAACCGTCCCCGGTGAGAGAGCTCGATCCCCTGGTCGACCAGCCGCGTGGCGATCTGCCCGGCGGCCTGAGCCGCCGCCAGCAGAAGCGCCGCTGCTACCACGTCAGACGCATGGTCAACTGCAGCACGCGCGCCGCGTTGGCCGAGAAACGGTTGGTGATGACGCCACTCCCGTCCGGCATCGTGGTTCCGGGCATGTTGAGGGCGTTATTCAGGAAGTCGGCGTTGACACGCAGGATCACGCGTTCGGTGATCGGAACGGACTTAAAGATCGATGCCGCCATGTTCCATTGCATCGGCCCGAGGAAAAACTGGTTCTGGAGGGGATGCAGTCCCGTGTTGAGCGTCGTGCGCTGGTTCAAGCCGTTCGCCAATTGGACGAACACGGTGTTCGATTCGTAGAACGGAGAGTTCGGATCGGCAGCCGATCCACCGTCGCGCGGGATCGGAATGATCGGCGTCTGGAAAGGACGGTAGTTATCCGGCACGCCCATCACGCCGTTTGGCAGTCCAGTGCGGGGGTCGCGGGAGTTGATGCGATTGGCAGGAATATAGCCGTTCCAATACAGCCACCCGTCGTAGCAGACGCCGCTGCGGCAATCCTGAACCGGGTGCTTCTTCCCGTATTTTTCGACCCCACTGATCGGACCCCAGTTTCCGGTCGGCAGCGTGACGTAGCGGCTGACCAGGGATCCGTTGCCGGCCACCTGCCATCCACCGATCACGGCATCGAGAGCCCTTCCGGCGTTGCGGCCGAGAGCCTTGCCGCGGCCAACGGGCAGGTCGACCAGGAAGTTCCAGTTGACACGGTGCTTGGGGATGCCGGTGTCGCGGCGGTAGTAGAGCAGCCGGTTGCGCGCGTTATCATCCTCGGGTACGGTGCCAGGCAGGAAATACGACGCCGGCCGGAGGGTGTCATCGCGCCAGCCGTCGCCCGCCACGCGCAAGGCGTTGCTCATGACGTAGAAGACTTGGAAGGCGTACCCCTTCGAGTAGCGGTGCTCGAACTCCAGTTGAACGCCGTTGAAGTTCGACCAGCCGGTCTTCTGATAGCGCTGCATCGTGCCGTAGACTTCCTTGTCGTATAGACGCCGGGCGACGCTCGCGAATTGGCCAGTTGGGAACGGCTGGCGCGTTGTGGTGAACCAGATGTAGTCCAGGGGATTGTCGTTGAAGCCGTACCACTGCGACATGCGCGCGCCATGGGTTCCAACGTAGCCGATCTTGAACACCGTGTTGCCGAACATTTCGCGCTCGACAAACAGGTTCCACTCATGCGCACGGGCTGTAGGTTGCCGGGGGTGCAGGTAGAACAAGCTTCCGCTCCCCCGCGTGATCCCGGAGATGCGCGAGGCGTCGAGCTGGTTCGCGCTGTTGACGCCTGCCACCACCGTGGGCACGGACCGGAGCAGGTAGTTCGGCAGCCCGTCGGGGCTCTGCTCGGCGGCGTTCGGATCGTTGCTCACGTTGCCCTGGCCAGGCATCGTGTTCTGGGTCTGTCCGGCGAACAGCCGCAGCGATTCCGGATAAGCGAAGATCGAGTAGCCGCCCCGGACCACCATGGTCCGGTTGGATGAGCCCAGGCGGTAGGCGAATCCGGCGCGCGGGCCGAAGTCCCACAGGTTCGAGTAGACCAGGGAATCCGGCAAACCGGCTTCCTTCGGAGTTGTGTACTTGACGCCAAGGGCGGTGTAGGCGTTAACCACCGCGGGCAGGACGTTCTTCATCTCGGCCAGCTCATTCAGCGGACGCGGCAGAATGATCGCCCTCTGCTTTTCGTCGAATCCGTAGATCGTCCGGTCGCGCTCGTTGACCGGACTGTTGTACTCGTACCGCAAGCCGAGGTTCAGCGTCAGCCGCGAGTTGACCTTGAAATTGTCCTGGAAATACGCGGCGCGCTCGTGCACGCGCGGACGGTACCACGAGCGGTTGAACCGGGCCGCATACGTCCCGATGCCCATGAAGAAGTTCGCCGCCGTGTGTCCCGTGAACGGTGTGGGGCCATAGGCGGTGCCCGAGGTGGGATCGTAGAGCGCGCTCGGTCCGACGTTGCCGAAGCTGAGCTGGCCTTGCGAAATCTGCTGATCGTTGAGCGTTTCCAACTGCTCATACCGGACGCGGGCACCGAACTGGAACTCGTGCCGGCCGTAGATCTTGGTGAAGTTCTGGTCGACGTTGTAAATCCGTCCGTAGTTGATGGTCGGGTTGATGCTCGAATCGTAGGCCATGCCCGGACCCGTGGACGATGACATCGAGAAGGGGATACGGGGGAATCCGATCCCGTTGAAGGGGTTGGGAAGTCCGAGCTGGCTCGAAATCTCTTCCGTCCCGGTGTAGGGAAGCTGGCCTCGATAGTCTCGCGCTACCGTCACCAGGGTCTCACTGAAGAAGGTGGGCGAAAACGTGTGGGTCCAGTTGGCGATGCCGCTGTCGTTCACGCCACTGTCGATATTGGCGTTGGCGCGGCGGTCGAGCGTGGTGGGGGACAGGCCGTAGGGATCGCTGGTCCGCTCCGTGGTCGCCGGGCTGTGAGAGTACCGGAAGAACAGATTATTCTTGTCGTTCAGCTTGTGATCGACGCGGACCGTCTCGGTGTGCTGCTTAGTGTTGTTGAAGCCGAGTCCGAACCAGTTGGAGGTCACCAGCGGGTTGTCGCCGCGCGTGGGCAGCGGAGTCACGCTGTACAAGTACCGCGACAGCGGACTCTGGCGGCCGGTGGGAATCCGGTTGCCGGTGAAGGGCTGCCGGGTCCAGGTACGCGCGTCGGTGGTGAGCGGATCATAGAGCGTGATCCGGCGGCCGACGCCATCGATCAGTCCGCTGAAGTCCCCTTGCCGGAATTCGGGAGTCGGCACCGCGATATTGCGGGTCGACGCCTGGCGCAATTGGTAGCCCTCGTAGGCGAAGAAGAAGAACGTGCGGTTGCGGCCGTTGTACAGCTTGGGGATCCAGACGGGGCCGCCGAGCGAGGCGCCGAATTCGTTGCGCACCAAGTGCGGCGGCTTGAGGTAGAAGTCCTCGCGGGCGCGTGCGACGCCCAGGCCGCTGTTCCGTGCTGTGTGGAATACGGATCCGTGGATCTCATTGGTGCCCGAGCGGGTGGTGATCATGAAGGTGCCGGGGCGGTTCAGCTTGGCGGAGGAGTTGTTGGTCTCGGAGCGGAACTCGGCGATGGTGTCGAGTCCGGGCGGCCGCGCCGGGATCGACTGCCACTCGCGGTTTTCGAGCACGGCGCCGTCTTGAAGGAGTTCCGTCGCGTAGCGCAGTCCGTAGACGCGCGGGACGGAGCCCGGCTCGACACCCGGAGTCGTCATGTAGATCAGCGTCGTGATGAAGCGGCCGTTGAGCGGCAACTGCTCGATGCGCTCACGCTCGATCACGGTGGCAAGCGTCGGACTCGTGGTGGTCACCAGCGGCGTGACGTCGCCGGCCACGGTGACCGACGTTGCCGTGGCTCCCGGCTTCAACACTGATTCGACGGCGGCGGCTTGTCCGGCGGCGAGGGTGAGCTGGCCCTTCCATAATTCCATTCCAGGGAATTCGACAGTGAGCTCGTAGGCTCCGCCCTGCATCGCCGGGAAGAGGTAGAAGCCGATTTCGTTTGTTTCGGAGGTGGACTCACGCGCGGTCGCGGTGTGGACCACTTTGACTTTGGCTTTCGGGATGACAGCGCCCGTGGCGTCCCGGACCGTGCCTTGAATACTCCCATTGCCCGTTTGGGCATTCCCGAGAGCCGCAATGGCCAGGAACAGGCCGAGATAAAGCGAGGCGGATCGAAGCATGGGGACTACGATAGCCCAATCAACTGGCCCGTGCAAGTACCGAATCCGCGTCCGGTGATTTGACCGCGGTGCTTCCGGTCCCGTACACTACATAAAAGTAGGATTTCCCTCCTTTACGATTTCCTTCTACATCCACCCCATCGGACAACTTGTGCTCGAGTAGTGCGGCCCCGGCGGGAATTTTCGCGGAGGTTCGAACTTGGCTGACGGTATGCGTCATATTTTCACGTCGGAATCAGTGACCGAAGGGCACCCCGATAAGATTGCGGATCAGGTATCGGATTCAATCCTTGACGAGTGTTTGAAGCAGGATCCCACGAGCCGCGTCGCTTGCGAAACTCTGGTCACGACCGGGCTGTGCGTGGTCGCCGGCGAGATCACGACAAAAGCGAAGTTCGAAGTCCCGCAGCTTGTGCGCAGCGTGATCAACGAGATCGGCTACGACAACGCGGCGTACGGCTTCGACGGCCATACCTGCGGAATCCTGAACGCCATCCAGACCCAGTCGCCCGACATCGCGATGGGCGTGGACACGGGTGGGGCGGGTGACCAAGGCCTGATGTTCGGGTTCGCCTGCAACGAGACCCAAGAGTTGATGCCGATGCCGATCATGATCGCCCACCAGTTGGTGGCGCGGCTGAGCGAGGCGCGGCGGCAAGGGTTGCTCAAGTTCCTGCGGGCTGACGGGAAATCACAGGTCAGCGTCGAGTACGAAGGACATAAGCCGGTGCGGATCGAGGCTGTGGTGGTTTCGACCCAGCACGCCGACATGGATATCGACAAGCTCCGCGCGCAGGTGAAGAAGGTGGTCATTGATCCGGTCGTCAAGCCGTATGGCATGGCAGACAAGAACACGAAATACCACATCAATCCGACGGGGCGGTTCGTGATCGGCGGTCCACATGGCGACACAGGACTCACGGGGCGCAAGATCATTGTCGACACCTACGGCGGATACGGACGGCACGGCGGCGGGGCGTTCTCGGGCAAGGATCCGACGAAGGTCGACCGGTCCGCGTGCTACATGGCCCGCTACGTTGCCAAGAACATCGTGGCTGCGGGGCTGGCTTCCAGGTGTGAGGTTCAGTTGGCTTATGCGATCGGGGTTGCGGATCCGGTGTCGGTGCGGGTTGACACGTTCAATACGGGCGTGATCGATGATGCGCGGATTGTCGAACTGGTGCGGCAGCACTTCCCGTTGACTCCGAAGGGCATGATTGACCACCTGAAGCTGCGCCGCCCGATTTACCGTGAGACCGCAAAGTTCGGGCACTTCGGACGGAAGGGCTTCTCGTGGGAGGCCACCGACAAGGCCAAGGCCATGAAGGCGGCAGCGGGCATCTAAAGGCGAGGCAGTGAGTTCCACCGACACCTGCAAACGCACAGCCGAGATCACGGTTCCGCTGGCGGAGGTCCTGGCGCATACCGAGAAGCTCGTACTCGAGTATCAGCGCAAGGCCACCATGCCGGGATTCCGGGCGGGCAAGGTGCCTCTTTCCGTCATCCGGAAGAGGTTCCACCAGGACATCCGGCAGCAGGTGGTCGAGCATCTGGTGCCGATCGCGTTCCGGCGGGAAGCTGACGCCGCCGGCTGGCGGATCGTCGGGGATCCAAAGGTAACGGACATTCATTTTCACGAAGGCTCACCGCTGAAGTTCAAAGCGGACTATGAAGTTGCGCCGGAGTTCGAACTGGGTGAGTACCGCGACATCGAAGCTCCGTTCAAAGAGCCCGAAGTGACCGAGGCCGACATCGACGCCCATGTCGAGCAGATGCGTGTTCAACGGGCCGAGTATGTCAACATCGATCCCCGCTCAGTGGAATCGGGCGACTATGTAGCGATCTCGCTCAACAGTATCGCGGGCGTGGAGGGCGAGCCGGTCCAGCAGGACGAGATGGTGCTCCACGTGGGCGGCGAGGAGACCATGCCCGTGTTCTCCGAAGCGCTCCTCGGACGTTCGCCGGGCGACGAGATGGATGTCGAGGTTGAATATCCGGAGGATTACAGCCAGCAGCGGCTGGCCGGCCGCCAGGTGACCTTCCACCTGGTGGTGAAAGGTCTGCGGCGGCGCGAGATTCCCGAGCTGAACGACGAGTTCGCAAAGGACGTCGGGGACTTCCAGAACTTAGGGGAATTGCGAGACGAGACGCGGCGGAATCTGCTGCGTGCCCGGGAGCAGGAGGCTCAGGCGGCCGCTAAGACCGCGATCGTCGACAAGCTGGTCGATACCCACGAGTTTCCTGTTCCGCAGGCATGGGTGGACGCGCAGATCGAATCGGTTCTGCAGCTCCAGCTTCAGAGCTTGGGTACCGACGGCCCGGTGGATCTCAGCAAATTGAACTTGGACTGGGACAAGCTGCGCGAGGCCGTCGGTCCCAGGGCCACCCGCGAGGTAAGGGGTTCGCTGATTTTGTCGCGCATTGCTGACCGCGAGTCGATCGAGGTGCTCAACGACGAAGTCGACCGCGAATTGCACCGGATGGCCCGGAATGCCCGCCAGCCGGCGGCCCGCCTGCGCATGCAGATGGAGAAAGACGGGGCGCTGGGACGGATAGCCAACCAAATCCGGACCAACAAGGTTCTGAACTTCCTTTTCGAGAACGCCAGGAAAGTAGCTCCTCCCGAGTAGACGATCCGCTACCATGAAGGCATGGACGGCGGATTCCCCCGGCTGATCTCCCGCAGGAACGTGCTCGCACGCGCGTCCATGGGCTTCGGTCTCACGGCGTTTGCCGGACTTGCGGCCACGCCGCGGCACGCCCACACCGCTCCCCGGGCGCGCAACGTGATCTTCTGCTACATGTCGGGCGGAGTCTCGCACATCGACTCTTTCGACCCCAAGCCGCGCCTTGATGCCGAAGCCGGAAAACCGATGCCGTTCGCCATCGAGCGGACCATGTTCAACCAGAACGGCAACATCATGCCGAGCCCCTGGAAGTTTACGCAATATGGGCAGAGCGGGATCCCCGTGAGCAGCCTGTTCCCGCACATGGGATCGATCGCCGACGAGATCTGCGTAATCCGCTCGATGACGGTGAAATTCATGGAGCACGCCCAGGCGAATTTCTACTTTCACGCCGGGCAGCCGTTCACCGGATATCCCAGTCTTGGCGCTTGGACAACCTACGGCCTCGGATCCTTATCGAGCAACCTGCCGGGATTCGTGGTGCTTGGCAGCGGCGAGATTCCGCTGGGCGGCATCAACGTGTACGGCAACGGATTCCTGCCCGCCGTCTACCAGGGTTCGTTCATCTATCCCGAGCGTCCGGAGCCCTTGCAGGATGTCACCCCCAAGGAGCCCGACCCCGTCCAGCGCAAGCGCCTGGCCTGGATCGGCGAGCAGGACCGCGAGTTCCTGGCCCGGGCCGGGAACGATTCCAACGTCGACGCCGCTATCCGCAACTACGAGACGGCGTACCGGATGCAGGCGGCGATTCCCGAATTGGTCGACATCAGCCGGGAGAGCGAAGCAACCAAGAAACTCTATGGTCTCGATTCGAGCGAGCCGGGGAAAGCCGCCTATGCAAAGCAGTGCCTGATGGCACGGCGGCTGGTGGAACGCGGCGTCCGGTTTGTCGAGCTGACCATGGTCGGGCCGAAGGGCTCAGGTGCGGGCAACGTGTGGGATCAGCACGGCAAGCTGCGTGAGGGCCATTCCGGCAACGCGTTCGTAGTGGATCAGCCCATCGCGGCGCTGGTCAAGGATCTGAAGGCCCGCGGCTTGTTGGACACTACGCTGGTGATTTGGTCCGGCGAGTTCGGCAGAGCTCCGTTTGTCCAGGGGACCGACGGGCGGGACCACAATCCCTACGGGTTCAGCCTGTGGATGGCGGGCGGTGGCGTCAAGCCGGGGATGATCTTTGGCGCCACCGATGAGTACGGATACCGGGCGGTCGAGAACGTGCTGACCATCCACGATTTCCACGCGACGATCCTGCACTTGCTGGGGCTGGACCACGAGCGGCTCACGTTCCGGTTCGGGGGCCGGGACTTCCGCTTGACTGACGTGCATGGGCAGGTGATCCGGCCCATCTTGTCTTAAGGCTGCTGGTACACCCGCTCCCAACCGGTAACACCCTCCGTGATCCGGATCGTTTCGTTGACGGGCGGCTGGTCCACCCGCTGCACGGCCCCGCCCGGCCAGCGGACTTCTATCCACTCCGCCAGGGTGATTTCGCCGAGTCCGAAGTGCTGCTCAAGCGGCAGGCAGCCGAAATTGGTGCCGCCGCCTACCTCTCGCATCTGCTGGACACCGCCCGCTCTGAGCGTGACGCGCGCGCCGATCGCAGACCGGTTGCACTTTGTGCCCACTAAACGGACATTCAGGTAGTTTCCGGGCCGCTCGTCCGGGCAATAGACCGCGGCCGTGAGCAGGTCGCCCGGATAGGCGCCGCCGGCGGCGACCAGAATCGACAGCCGGCCGTCGCCGAACAGGTCCGCCGCGTTCGTCCCGTGACTCTTGCCGACGAACGGAAGGCCCGCGGTGAACGTCACGTTGCGGTAGACGGCTCTGGTGCAAATTCCGAGTCGAGCCAAATTCGGTAACGGCCGACGTCTCGATCGAACCCGACTCCGATCACGCAGCCAACGCGGCTCGCCAGATCTCCGGCATCGTCGCCCCTGCCCCGCCTAG
>Ga0194132_10002885_pt1 | contig 31409 bp, 20 predicted proteins | sample TA2KigOf80mmetaG_FD_148612 | JGI IMG/M metagenome (GOLD analysis project Ga0194132, IMG submission 148612) | Freshwater microbial communities from Lake Tanganyika, Tanzania - TA2015054 Kigoma Offshore 80m | ecosystem: Environmental > Aquatic > Freshwater > Lake | place: Tanzania: Lake...
TCAGCCGGAAGGTTGGATCCTGCGAGAGCCGCTCGGCATCGTTGACATCCTCGTAGCCGGCAATCCGGCTGTAGACGGACTGGCGCAGTAGGTCCGCCAGCGGAAGCTGGGTATTCTTGCCGCGCCGTGAGTCAGTCAGGTGTTGGGCAATGAGAGCACCGAAGCCCAGCCGTTCATCCAACTCACGCACCAGGATCAGACCACCATCGGAAGTAACGCGCGATCCCTGGAAGTCGATCTTGAGAAGGCCGTTGAACGAGAGCTGAAAGGGCTGGTTTTGTTTGTCACCCATTGGGTGCTGTCCTCCGCAGGGGTCTTCGCTGCCTTCAAACCCCTATCGATATTGATGCGGACGAGCATCCAGGAGATTCGCACGCGCGGCTCAAAACGGAAATGTGGGTTTCTTGAACTATAGCGGGTCTTCACGACAATGTCTCGTGCGCAAGATCAGGGACTGCCGCGGGCGTGCCGTCTCGCTCAACCTTGCCGGCAAGTTCCACAACCGTGGAGGCCCTGCGGCCTCCCGTACCGGGCCGCAGGGCGAAACAGCTCACAAAAGGGTTCGTCGCCGAAACGGGATCTCAACGGATGACCCCTACTGTTTTCTTGCCGGGTGCGCCGTTTTCACCATCCTTGCGATGACCAGGCATGCTCCACCCACCAAGATCAGGCTGCTTGGTTCGGGAATGGAACTCGTGTAGTGGTAACGGTCCAGCGTCCAGTACGCGTCCTGCCCAGGTGTGCCGTCGCCGAAAGCAAGGACCCCCGTGGTCCGGTGCTGATTCCACGCCGGGTAGTCAATCAAGACGTTGCCCTGGTAGCTTATCGCCACGCCATTGACGTAGAGCCGCCACTTGTCTGTCCCATCGCCCGTGAGGCGGTAGGTGTGCCAGACGGGGCCTCTGTACTCTCCGGCCAACGAAATTTCTCCCAAGCCGCCGACCGCGATGGTTCCGTTGGCCGGATTGATGCCCAACTCCAGGCGGAACCTGTCGTTCTCGATCAGAAAGTTCGTGGCCCAGGGCCCCTCGCTACTCTCGATCACGAGCCTGAATTCGAGTCCCCAGGTCCAGGGCCTGGCGAAGTCGTCGCTTCGGTGCCACTGGGATTGAACGTCCGTGCCGAGCGTGTGCATTTGAAGGTTGCCGCAGCACGCGGACCAGACTGTGTACGGCCCGTTGAGCCACCACCCACGCGAACCCATCAGGACCGTGATGTCGCCTGGAGGCGCCACAAAAGGCGGATGAGGGAAGTGCTCGTCAATCTCAAACACGGTGGCTCCCGCTACACCCGGTAGCAGAAGAAATCCGGCAAGCGCAAGCTTTGAGAACATACAGCCTCCTCGTCCCCAGCCGATATCGGCAACTTGAGGTTGCTGCGCCGGGGCACGGTAATGTGTGTGCACGATTGTGTCCACTGGTGACCATCCGGATTCGCTGGGGTTTGATGTTAAGGCCCGTGTAGCTGCGTCAAACAGCCCACTCTGTTTGGGTTTTATGGCACAGGTGCGCTCTTTCACGCGGTTCAGACGTTCCCCATCGGGATTCTGTTTCGGCGCTTGGCCGTTGGCTGCCACACGCCCAGTGGACTCTCACACCTTCGATCGGCGGGGCAGCATCAACACGGGCGTCCGGAGAAGACCGGTGGCGCCGAAAAAGATTACAGTTGAGGCTTGAATCGAGCCGCTTGAAGCAATCTCTTTACCCGCACCAGGTGAGGCCCGGACGGTCATGGTTTTCGTGCGAGCAGGATCCGGGACCACTGTTGGTAAACTGAGAATTGACGGCGATTCGGGCGGTTAGCTCAGCCGGTTAGAGCGCCTGCCTTACAAGCAGGAGGTCCACGGTTCGATCCCGTGACCGCCCACCATTCCTGGCAATTTGGATACCGACGGGCTGAACCTTCGTCGCCCTTCGGAACTAAAGCCGATTCGGCGCTCGGCGCACTCTGCACCCATGAGGCGGGTAAGGGGCTTCGTTGAATCCGCGCAATGAGCCAGCAGTCTTGCGATGCCGCGCGTATGATTCGGGTGTGCCCGCACGCAACCCCCTGGAGAACAGCTTGCTTTTCAGTCCCCACGGTTGAACGGTTCGCAGACTTGCCCTAGAGTGGTTCTTCCGCACCGTGCCGCCAGGCGCAGGAGGCGCTGGAATACCTGGGCTGTCATGAAGGCGTCTCCGTCGGCTGTGTGGCGGTCGTGAGGGATCACGCCGAAGAGGTTGCATAGGCCGTCGAGGGAGAAGTCGGCGATGGAGTCTCTTCCCTGAAACGCGCCGTCGCGCTCGAGGTGGAGGGTCAAGTCCATGGTGTCCAGGCTCAGGTTCCGCAGCGAGAATCCCCAGTGGCGCTGGTACCCCGCGTTGAAGGTCGCGATGTCGTGCCCGATGTGGTGCCCGACAATCACGCTGTCTCGCAGATAGTGAAGAAAGGCATCCAGAGCCTCGGGTTCGTCCAGGCCGGCAAGACTCTGCTGGCGCGTGACGCCGTGAACGGTGACGGCCGCGGAGTTGTACTCCACCTTGATCATCGCGTTGAAGACGTCGTCCAACCGGATCTCTCCATTTTCCATGGCCACAGCGCCAATCGTGACCAGGCGGTCCTTGAGAGGATTGAGGCCCGTGGTTTCCGAGTCCAGAACCACGAACCGGACTTGCTCCAACGGGGTGGCGAGACAGGCGGGTGTCATGCCTACCACCACCGGCCATCAATGGCGAACCGAAGCAGGTTGTAGATGGCCCGAAACCCGAGCCTGAGAGCCTGCCGGTCCATCCTGCTGAGCTGGTTGGGATGAATCTCAGCGCCCCGGTTGTGCATCCGCAGGCCGGTTCGGGCCTTCAGATAGTGGAGCGCCTCAAGCGTTTCGATGGCTTCACGGAAGACCGCCGCGTCGGCGGGTCGCTTGGCGCCGGCATTCCGCAGCCTGTCCGCGGTGGACCTTCCCAGGACGTTCCCGTCCATCATGGCAAGCAGGCGGCCCACCTCAACGAGCGGCGTGAGGGCGCGCGTTTCGATCTCGAAGAGTTCGCTCCGTTCGCCGCTCTCATCCACCACATACTCCGCAAAAAACGTTAAAGGCGGCAACGTTGAAAGACAGTCATTTGCCAGCAGATGGGTGAACACGGCCGACTTCCCGATTTCACGCCGCACCAGCTCTTCCAGCGTCTTCCATGGCTCGAAGGGCCCGAATGCGGGCTTGAGATCGAACAGCGGGCGGGCGAGGTACTCTCCGCTCGCGACCGGATTCTGAATCCAGGCGGTGAAACGCTCTTGCCACTCGCGGATGGTTCCCGCGCGGGCAACCACCCGGTTTTCGGGCTCTTCGGCGATGAGATAGCCGCACTCACGAAGATCCGCGCGCAGGCGATGGAGTGCGCGGTCCGCCCGGGCAACACTTGAACCTCCGGGGCAGATGACGGCCAGTTCCGGCTCAGCGGCGGTAAGAAGCTCGCCGCGGCCGGCTGTGCCCAGGAAACACCAGGTCCAATCCGGTTCGGTTTCTTCCGAAAGCTCCAGGAGCCGCCGCAGGATGGCGATGTTCGTCCGCCGGGAAAGTTCGGCGAGCCAGGCGGCCGCGGCCGGTTCGGTGAGGTGGGTCAACAGGAAGGCCCGCGCCCGCTCGTGAAGCTGCCGCAGCGGCTCGACGCCAGGGGCGGTGGCGATCTCCCGGAGGAGGTTGAGCGGATTCTCGCCAAGCGCCGGCTGCACCACCGGCCCAGAGATCAGGCGGAGCAGGGTCCCCGAGGAGGTTCCGTCCGTGGTGAGCGCGGCGAGGCCAGTCTCCGTCCCGGCCAGAGTGAGCACGCAATCGCTCAAAAGAGTCTGGGGCGCGAGTGTGGGGGGCGGCGGTTTCATGATGCGGGAAACCATTTCGCAGGGGAGTCCTTCACGAGCGGTCCAATCGAGCACGCCGCCGGCTTCGACCATTCCCACGAACGCATGGTCATCCATGACGGCTACCGCCGTTGCGCGCGCTTCGGTCATTTTTCGAGCCACCGCGGCGATGGTATCGCTCGGCCGGCAGGTGAGGGGTTCGGCGGTTCTCGCAAGCTCCGCGATGAATCGTTTGTGGAGGCCGTGGCCCGCGGACTCGGAGTGGATCAGGCCAGCCCGGGCGTGTGACTCCACGTAGCGCTGCACGTGGCCGTACTTTGCCAGCATGCTCTCAAAGGCGGCCGCGGGCAATGCATAAATGACCACGTCATCGTTGGTCCGGGCCGAATAGTGGTAACGCTCGGCGCCGGCAAAGCGCTCCACGCCAATCATGTCACCCGGACCCCGGATATCGTACAGGACTTCGGCTGAACCGGCCGCCTGCCAAAGGGAGACCGACCCCTGCTGAATCACGAAGAGGAAAGGGGAAAACGGGGTGTCCTGCCAGCACACGAACTCATCGGATTCGTGGAACTTGACCCGGCCTCTGCCGGCCAGTTCCAAGAGATCCGGCTCCTGGCAGGCGTGAAACGGAGGGTACTGCTTAAGAAAATCGGCGACACGATAGCTGATGAGGCCGGTTTGCACGTGAATCAACTCCCTGTTGGACTGTTCTGGGTCCGGAAGCGCTTCACGGCGCGCAATCTGCAACTATACCAGACCTCGGCATCCATGCTGCCTCGCCGGGGCTCTCCGGGGCATTAGCTTGCGCCGCTGCCTGCCTTTGAAGTAGCCTTCATACTTTAGTAGGAGTAGCTTTTCCAACCAATCGCTTCGCCCATGGATTCGAAACTAACGCCCCCCGCCCGCCAAAGGACTGTTCCCAAGGCACCGCCGGTCTACCGGCCCACCGTTTCCGCGGCCCGTCCCGCGGCGCCTCCGGTCTATCGGCCCGCGGCCGTGCAGCGGTCGCCCCAGAAGGCCTCCGTGGGTCCTCCCGTGTACCGGCCGGCACTCGTTCAGGGATCGACCGTGCAGCGTTCGCCCCTCACGCCGCCCGCTGGACCTCCGGTGTATCGCCCTGTGAACAAGCTTCCCGCGGTGCCTCCGCCGGCCGGCCGGATGGCGCGGCTGGCTCAGCCTTATCGTCCCGCCGGGCCGCGCGCGATTCCGCACGCTCCGCCGCGCATGACGATACGCAACCCCATCCAGCGCACGCCCGATGAGCGGAAGGCTCTGGTTCAATGCGGCGCCATGTGGTTCACCATCGCCGAGCAGGCGAAGGACTCGAAAGAAAAGGAAGCGTACTTCGAGAAGCTGAATCAGGAACTAGGACAGATCGGGTTAAAGATCTATACCGTCTGGCACAAGCATGACCCGTACATCGGAGGCGGCGCCAACAAGAACTACGTCAAGATCGTCCAGTCCCTGCAGGGGAACGACGAGGGCGCCACGGCCGCGGCGGAGTACATCGCCTGGGCCGAGGGCACCACCACGCTGGCCAACCTTTCGCAGAATCTCCAGGAACTGGTGGTGATCGTCCATGTGGCCGAAGTGGGACGAGGCTACTTCAAGGCGGCTGACGAGACGCTCCAATTCATGAAAGCCGTGGCCAGCGCGGGTTCCGGCCAGGCGCGGACCCAGCTCTGGAGCCAGTTCAAGGAAGTTCTTGAGTTCGCCAAGACTTCGAAAGAAGACACAGAGTACAGCGACGACGCCAAGTTCAAGCACATCCGCGGGTCCGAAGGTTACGCGCTACGCTCCCACAAGCAATAGCGGATCCCTCAGCCCCTCTGCGCTACGCTGGCTTGAGGAGGAAAGCATGGCCAAGTTGAGCGACGAGCAGGTGGCGCGCGCCATCGAGCATTTGCCGGGATGGCGCTTTCAGGGCGGGAAGCTGCACCGCGAGTACCGGTTCCCGGATTTTGTCCACGCGTTTGGGTTCATGGCCACGGCGGCCATTGCGATCGAGGCGATGAACCATCATCCGGACTGGCAGAACAGTTGGAACCGCGTCACTGTGGATCTGGTCACCCATAGCGAGGGCGGCGTGACGGAGAAGGACTTCAAGCTGGCTCAAAAACTGGAGACGCTGGCGGAGAAGCTTTCATGAAGCAGGTGGCGTTTTCCTGGCTGGCGGCAGGCGCCCTGGCCCTGGCGCAGGGAGATTTTCGCGCGGGCAAGGACCTGGACAACGCCATTGAAGACGCCATCGCGAAGAAGCAGATCCCGGGCGCGGTGGTCCTGGTGGGACAGGGCGGCCGCACTCTCCATCACAAAGCTTACGGGAAGCGGTCGCTCGAAGGCGCCGGCGAGGCCATGACGCTCGATACGGTCTTCGACGCGGCTTCACTCACCAAAGTGGTGGCCACCACCTCCGGCATCATGCGGTTGGTGGAACAAGGAAAGCTGCGGTTGACCGATCGCGTCACCGAGTACATCCCGGAGTTCCAGGGGGGCAAGAGTGAAATCACGGTGCGTCACCTTCTGACGCATGTTTCGGGTTTCCGGCCGGACGTTGACCTGGAGCCGGTATGGGCAGGTCACGACACCGGGTTGCGCCTGGCCATCACGGACAAGCCCGTCGCCGCGCCCGGGGCGCGATTCATCTACAGTGACATCAACTTCCTGGTGCTGGGCATGCTGATCGAGCGCCTGAGCGGGGGCCCCATGGAGACGTTCCTTGCCGGCGAGGTCTTCAAGCCCCTGGGAATGAGCGAGACGCTGTTCAAGCCGCCCGCCACGCTGCGCCGCCGCATCGCCCCCACGGAGCGTCTGAAAGGTGAAGAGGCTTCTTTGCGCGGCGTGGTGCACGATCCCACTGCCAGGTACATGGGTGGCGTGGCGGGGCACGCCGGCATGTTCACCACCGCGGCCGATCTTGCGCGGTTTGCCAGAATGATGCTCGGCCAGGGCATGCTGGACGGGAAACGCCACTTCGCGGCCGCCACAGTTGCCAAGTTCACCTCGGTTCAAAGCCCGGATGACCATGCGGTGAAGCGCGGTCTGGGGTGGGATATCGACTCTCCTTTCTCAAGCCCGCGCGGGGAGCTGTACCCCGTGGGTTCCTATGGCCACACCGGCTTCACCGGCACGTCGATGTGGATGGATCCGGGCAGCCGGAGCTTCGTGATCCTGATGTCGAATAGCGTGCACCCCATGCGCCGGCCGGCCATCAGTTCGCTGCGGGCTCGCGTCGCCACCGCGGTGGCGGCGGCCGTGGGCAGCGGCGAGAGCGCTGCTTCGGGAACACCTAGTGCGGGAACACCTGGTGCGGGAATCCCCGGCACGGGAATCAATGAGGTGGCCCGGCCGCTCATTTCGGCGCGAAACGGGCAGGTTCTGACCGGTATTGACGTGCTGGCCGAGCAGAAATTCAGCGCTTTGGCCGGGAAACGGGTGGGGTTGATCACCAATCACACCGGCCTCACCCGCGACGGGAAGCGGAATATCGACGTGATGGCGGCGGGCGGCGTCAAACTCACCGCGCTGTTGACGCCGGAGCATGGCATCACCGGGCGTGAAGACCACGAAGAAGTGCCGAATTCGAAAGATGAGGCCACGGGAATCCCCATCTGGAGCCTCTACTTGGGCGAAACGCGCCGCCCGAACGAAGCGGTGTTGAAAACGGTGGACGTGCTGGTTTTCGACATCCAGGATATCGGGGCGAGATTTTACACCTACCTTTCGACGTTGGTGAACGTGATGCAGGAGGCGGCCAAGGTGCGGATGCCGGTCTACGTGCTGGACCGGCCGAATCCCATCAACGGTGTGGCGGTTGAAGGCCCGGTGTTGGAGGAGAATTACGGATCCTTCGTGGGCATCCATCCGCTGGCGCTGCGGCATGGCATGACCATCGCGGAGCTGGCGCGCATGGTCAATGAGGAAAAGAAGATCGGCGCGGACCTGCGTGTTGTTGAAATGCGGAACTGGCAGCGTTCGGACTGGTTCGATTCCACCAGCCTGATCTGGGTGGATCCATCACCCAACATGCGATCGCTGCCCGCGGCTCTGCTTTATCCCGGCGTTGCGATGCTCGAGTATTCCAGGAACTATTCCGTGGGCCGGGGAACCGGCACACCCTTTGAGCAGGTGGGGGCGGAATGGATCGTGGGCGCTGACCTGGCCTCATACCTCAATCGCCGTTTCATTCCCGGCGTGCGGTTCTATCCCGTGCGTTTCGAGCCCTCGGCGATGCCCTTGCAGGGGAAGAAGCTGGAAGGCGTGCGGATTGTGATCACGAACCGCGACGCCGTGAACAGCACCCGCGTGGGTATGGAGATCGGTGTGGCGCTGGAGAAGCTTTATCCCGGCAAGCTGCCTTTTGAGGTGAGTGCCAAGCTGATCGCCAATCGGGCCGTGATCGAGGGATTCAAGGCCGCCAGGGAGCCCCTGGAGATGGCGGCGGCCGGGGAGGCCGAACTCGACAGATTCCGCGCCCGGCGGGCTAAGTACCTGATTTATCGCCCGCCGCAGCCCTGAGATAGAAGAAGTTTCTACGCCACCGAGTTCTTGGCCGCGGAGTTCTTGTTCTTGCTACCGGGAGGACGCCCCCGGCGCTTGGCCTCCGCCATCCAGGCCGGCGGACGGCCCCGGCGCTTGCCCCGCCCACGGGCCAACCGCTCAAGACTGAGAATCGCTTCCTCAATCTGTTCGCGTTCCTGACGTAATTCCGTCAGCATTTTCATGACATCCATTGCAGCCTGCTCCTGAACCAGCGGAATTCTCAATACCACCCTGCGTTGAGCCGGTTAAACCACACCGGATGGCCCTCCGTGCCGTTCGCAGTTCCGAAATCGGAACGCTTCCCGGCCGTTTGGCTCGTAAGCTCAGTTTTACTTCATTCCAAGCCGGATTTCAAGAGTACGTGTTCTGAATTCGGAACGGATTTTGGCTAGGTCCTTTCCACAGGGTAGAACTTGACAGCACAGTCCTGGAACTGCGAACCGTGCTTGAGCCGTTATTGGGGACGGCTCTTCTGGCGCTTCCAGTAGAAATAAAAGGGGATTCCGAGCGAAATGAGGGCTAATCCCATGATGGATTCCCGGGGAGAATCCTTGAGCGTATACCCGATGAGCAGCAGCGCCACCAGTACAAACAGTACGGGCATGATGGGGTATCCAACGGTCCTGTAAGGTCGAGGAAGGTCGGGGCGTTTGATTCTTAACACTACCACCGAGGCGGCAGCCATTCCATACAGGATCCAACTGGCGAAGATGACATAGGTAAATAGCTGGTCATAACGGCCGCTCAGCACCAGCAGCGCCGACCACCCGCTGAGCAGCAGGATGGAACCTGACGGCGTGGCCCACTTGGGGTGCACCTTGGCGATGCCCCGGAAGAACAGGCCATCCCGGGCCATGGCATAAGGTACGCGCGATCCGGTGAGGATGGAGCCGTTCAGGGCCGCAAAGATCGAAATCATGGCCGCGATGCTCACCACGGCGGCGCCGGAGGGTCCGGAGATCCGCCGCATCATTTCCGCCGCCACGCGGTCACTCTGGGCCACGGCGTCGGCGGGCAGAACGTAGAAGTAGGCTGCATTTGCAAGCAGATAGATGGCCATGACCGCCATGGTGCCCAGGAACAGGGACCTTGGCAGATTGCGCTCCGGGTTCTTGATTTCCGAAGACACCATGCTCACGTTATTCCAGCCGTCGTAGGCCCACAGGATGGCGACCAGCGCCCCGAAAAAGCCGCTCAAACCGCCCGGAAACGCGGGAATCGACGACGAAAAATGCGCGGTTTGGCCCACGCCCGCACCCAATCCGACAACAATGATTCCGGCGATGAGCGCCACCTTGATCACCGTGACCCCCACCTGCACGCCGCCGCCAAATTTTACCCCGGCGTAATTGACCCCCGCAAGAATCAGAATCACTCCCATGGCCCAAAGTTGCCCGGAACGGACCTCAAGAGGCCCGCCATCGGCACCCAAAGGGATGGGAATGGTGGCGATGGTCTGCTCCATCGCCGGAAAGAAGTTGGCCAGGTAGTAGAAAAAGCCGGTGGCGAGGGTGGCAATGGAGCCGCTTTTGGCCACCCAAAGCTGCGTCCAGCCGTAGAGAAAGCCGAAAAAAGGCCCGTAGGCCTCGCGCAGGTAGACATATTCGCCACCGGCTTCCGGCAGAGCGGAGGAGAGTTCGGAGTAGGTAAGGGCTCCGGCCAGGGTGAGAAAGCCGCCGAAAACCCAGACAAAAAACACCATTTCCGGGCTTCCCACCTTAAGAATGGCGGTCTTGGGCACCAAAAAGATGCCGCTTCCGATGACCGTTCCGATGACAATGGAGACAGCGCCCCAGAAACCCAGGTCGCGGCGTAGTTCAGACATGATTTTTCTCCCCCCGGCGGCTGAAAAGACCCAGCAGCGCTCCCGTTCCGAAAGTCACCGCCGACCCGATGAGCACATACCAGGTAAAAGCGATGCTGGTGGCGAACTTGACGTAAAACATCACCAGCAGGCCGGCGGTCATCCCCGCCATGGCCGCGCCTTCGCCCGTACGGCGGGTGAGCAACCCCAGCAGAAACACGCCGAGCAGTGAGCCATAAACAATGGACGCAATGCCCAGGCCGGCCTCAAGCACCGATCCCACGCTGCGCGACACCCAGCCGATGCCGAACAGCACCACGCCCCAGGCCACAGTGGCCCATTTTGCCAGCTTCAGGTAGTGGCTCTCATCGCGGCCGCCGCCATCGGCCGGGCGAATGAAATCCATGATGGTGGTGGAGGCGAGCGCGTTGAGCGCGGCCGAGAGGTTCGACATGGCGGCGGCGAGAATGGCGGCGATTACCAGGCCCGCGATGCCGGTGGGCAGGCTCTGCCAGATGAACTGCGGGTAAATGCGGTCCAACCGGGCCGGAGCAGCCAAGCCATTGTCGCGATAGTAGACGAACAGAATGATGCCAATCATCAGGAACAGCGTGAACTGGAACAGAATCACCACCCAGCTTGCCAGCAGCGCCTTACGCCCTTCGTGTTCGCTGCGGGCGGAAAGCAGGCGCTGCACCATCAACTGCTCCGTGCCGTGGCTGGCGGTGGTGAGGAAGCATCCGCCCAGCACCCCCGCCCAGAAGCTGTAGCTCTTGGCGAAGAACTCGCGGGAAAACTCGAAGCCGAAGTCGAAGATGCGAAACTTTCCGGCGGCTCCGGCCACGGCCGCCACATGCTGCCAGCCGCCGTCCACCTGGCCCAGAATGACGATGAGGCTGACGATGGCGCCACCCACGTAGAGAATCATCTGCACGACATCGGTCCAGATGACAGCGGTCATGCCCCCCTCAAACGTATAGAGCAGGGTGAGGCAGACGATGACGATGATGGAGACGATCTCGCCGGTTCCAAGAATGATGGAGACGACGATGGAAATGGCGAACACCCGGACGCCCTCGGCGAGCGCCCGCAGGATGAGAAAGCTGCCGGCGGTGAGTTTCCGAATCCGCTGCCCGAACCGCCGCTGCATCAGTTCGTACGCGGTGTAGAGCTCACCGCGAAAGTAGTGAGGCAGGAAAAGGACCGAAATCACCAGCCGGGCCAGCAGGTAGCCGAAGACAACTTGTAAAAATCCAAGGTTGCCACCAAAGGAAAGCGCGGGCGTCCCAATGACGGTAAGGGTACTGGTTTCGGCGGAGACGATGGAGAAGGCGATGGCCCACCACGGCGTATCGCGCCCGCCCAAAAAGTAGTCTTTCAAGGACTTCTGGCTGGTGCGAAAACGGTAGCCAAACCAGGTGATGCCGGCGAGATAAATGGCGATAACGCCCAGGTCAACGGGACGCATTAGGGATAGGGGATTCTAGCATAGCCCGCAAAGGCCGGGCTGTCCGGGAACCTTTCACGCAGGTCCGGCATCTAAACGGGCAGCGGTGTGCCGGACCACCACGGCGCCAGAGGAGAATTGCGTTACGGGATGGGACCAGGAGCGCGGCCGGGAAGTTATGTTGCACCCCTGCCGGAGATTCCTGTATACTCCGCTTTTGTGCGCCGTCATGCGGCGACGATCAGACTCACCAGGCGCAGTTGGGAGGTTGGGAAATGGCAAGACAATTTTTTCGCGGCGTAGTGATGCTTGCGGCCAGCATGGCTCTGCTGGCGCAGCAGCCGACCTGGACGGACCGGGCTGAATACGAATTGTTCGAATCGATTCAGAAAGAGCCCGCGGCGGCAAAGAAGATTGAGCTCCTGGGGAGTTGGAAACAGAAGTACCCGAACTCGCCGATGCGCCCGGCGAGGCACGCCGTCACCATCCAGACCTACGTCGGGATGAACGATGGGAAAAAGCTCTACGACGCGTGCAAGGAAGTGGTGGCGGAGGACCCGAAGAATGTCACCTCGCTCTACTACCTGAACCTTCTGACGATCAGCCTGAACAACACGACGGCGGACGGGCTGGACACCGGCGAGAAGTCTGCTCAGGGGCTGCTCGGTGTTCTGGACACGGTGTTTGCCGCCGACAAGCGGCCTCAGCAGACCACCGAGGAGGCGTTCCAGAAGGAGCGCAAGAACATGGAGTCGATCGCCCATAAGACGGTGGGCTGGGTGCAGTGGCAGCGGAAGAGCTACGACGCGGCGGAGGCATCGCTGACCAAGTCGCTGGAAGCGAACACCGCGCAGGGCGATGTGTCCTACTGGCTGGGCACGGTGATTCTCTTGCAGCGGAAGACCGAAAAGCAGGCGGCGGCGATGTGGCACTTCGCTCGCGCCGGCAACTACGCCGGTCCCGGCGCGATGCCGGAAGCCACCCGGAAGCAGGTGGCGGCGTATTTTGCGAAGAACTACACGAACTTCCACGGCGATGCGAGCGGCATGGACGACATCATTAAAGAAGCCGTTGCGAAGCCGTTTCCGCCGTCGACCTTCAAGATCGTGAGCAAGCTCGAAATCGAGATGCAGAACGAAGAGAAGATGAAAGCTGAAAATCCGACGCTCTTCTTGTGGTTGTCGGTGAAGAAGCAGCTTCAGGCAGCCGAAGGCGATAAATACTTCGCCGATCAGATCAAGGACTCGGACTTCCAAAAACTCAAGGGCAAGATCATCAGCCACACGCCTGACGTGAAGCCGAAGGAAGTGGTGGTGAGTGTCGCCGACGGCCTGACGCCGGAGATCACCCTGAAGTTCGAAGAGGCACTGCCCGGCAAGGCGGACCCCGGCACCGAACTCGAGTTCCAGGGCGTGCCCTCGGCGTTCTCGAAAGAACCCTTCATGCTGACGCTCGATGTCGAGAAGGACAAACTCACCGGCTGGCCGGTGCAGGCGCCTGCCCCCAAGAAGGCCCCGGCCGCGAAAAAGGCGGGCGGCGCGGGTGCGAAGGGCAAGAAAAAGTAATACTTCTCCTTAGTTGAAGTCCGGTTTGAGCCGGTGACTTCGTGGACCGTCCGGTTCCGGGGCTCACCGGCTCAACTGCTTTGTGAGGCGGTCTGGAATCAACGGCTGAGGCGGGTTCGGATGGTACAATGCCGTCGAATGAGCAACTCCACTCCCCGCCGCGATTTTCTCGCCGCCACCAGTGCGGCCTTCACGACGCAGATTTTCACTGGCAACCTGCGGGGCGCCAACGACAAGGTGACCGCGGGATTCATCGGCATGGGCCGCATGGGCAACTCGAACCTGACCCATGCCATGCGCCAGGAGAATCTGAACGTCGCCGCCGTTTGCGACATTTACGAGCCCAACCTCACCAAGGCCATGGAGATCGCCAAAGGCCAGGCGAAGGCCGTACGCGACTTCCGCGAGATTCTCGCCGACAAGTCCATCGATGTGGTCTGCATTTCAACCCCTGACCACTGGCACGCCTACATGGCCGTGGAAGCCTGCAAGGCGGGCAAGGACGTGTATGTCGAAAAGCCCATCGGGGTCACCATTGACGAAGGCAAGAAGATGGTGGAAGCCGCGCGGAAGTACAAGCGTGTGGTGCAGGCGGGCACGATGCAGCGCTCAGCCGAACACTTCCAGAAGGCCGCCGAGATCGTCAAGAGCGGATTGCTGGGACAGATTGCGTTTGTCAGAACCTGGAACTATGGCCTTGCGCCGCAGGAGGGAATCGGGAATCCGCCGGACGGCGATCCGCCGGCCGAGCTGAACTGGGATATGTGGCAGGGTCCCGCGGCCAAGCGCGCCTACAACAAGAACCGGTTCGGTGTCGATCCCAAGGCGTTTTCTCACTTCCGCTGGTTCTGGGACTACGCGGGCGGCATGATGACGGACTGGGGCGTTCACTGGCTCGATATCGTGCAGATGGCGTTCAATGAGCAGATGCCGCAGGCCGCGGTGGCGCTGGGCGGCAAGTACTGGCTGAAGGACAACCGGGAGACTCCGGACACCCTGCAGGTTACCTACGAGTACCCGGGCTTTATCTGCACCTATGAGAACCGCAACTCCAGCAGCATTTCGATGTTCGAAAAGGGCGGCGGCATTCTCTTCCAGGGCACCAAGGCAACCATGTTCCTGGACCGCAGCCTCTACCGCATTGTGCCGGAGCGCAATTCGACGGTGGAGGCCGTGGAAGTGAAGGCCACTTCAAGCGGCAACGCGCGCCACTGGGCGAACTTCCTGGAGTGCGTCAGGACGCGCCAGAAGCCGAATAGCGACATCGAGAACTGCCACAAGTCCACCACCACCTGCCATCTGGGCAACATCGCCTACCGGTCCAGGCAGCGCGTGGACTGGGACACCCAGAAAGAGACCATCGTGCAGCCGGAGCTGCGGAAGTACATGGCGCGCGAGTACCGCAAACCGTGGAAGCTCACCGTCTAGGCGTGCTTGCCGCCGCGGCGGTGGTGACACTGGCCGCGCAGACCACGCCCGTGAGCGGCACCCGCTATCCGCGCCTGGCGATCCGCAACGCGATGATCGTGGAAGGCGTGGGAACGCCCGCTTCCGGTCCGCGGGACATCATCATCGAAGGCGGGGTGATTGAACAGATCACCCCGCACAACCCGTCCCGCCCGCCGCGTGCCGATGCCGTGATCGACGCCGGCGGCCGCTATGTGCTGCCAGGTTTCATCAACCTGCACGGACACATTCACGAAGAGCGGGCCGGGATTCCGCAGGAGGCGGAATACGTCCTGAAGCTGTGGCTCGCCTGCGGCATCACGACGGTGCGGGACGTGGGGGGCACGTTCAAGCGGTCGCTTGAACTGCGCGGCCTCTCGGCGCGGCACGCGATTGGGGCGCCCCGCCTCTTTGTCTACCCGTTTTTCAGCGGTGCCCGGACTCCGGACGAAGCGCGTGCTCGCATTCGCGAGTTCAAGCAGCAGGGCGCCGACGGCGTCAAGTTCCTGGGCACCTACCGCGACATTTTGGACGCCGCCACCGCGGAAGCCCGCGCGCTTGGGCTGCGCACCGCGCACCACATTGGGGTGGAAGAGACCACTGCCTGGGACGTTATTCGCAACCGGGGCACATCCATCGAACACTGGTACGGCATTCCTGATGCGGCGATCGCGGCCCGCGTGCAAAACTTCCCTGCCGGCTACAACTATTCGAACGAGCTGGACCGCTTCCGGTACGCGGGCCGTCTATGGCGCGAAGCGAACCCGGAACGGCTGCACAAGGTTCTGGACGCCATGGTTGAAGCGGGAGTGGCCTGGGACCCCACACTTGCCATCTACGAAGCGAGCCGTGACCTTCTCCGGGCCCAGAATCAACCCTGGTTTGCCGATTCCCTGCACCCGGCGCTGGCCGAGTTCTTCAAGCCGAACCTGGCGAGCCACGGCAGCTTCTTTCTGAACTGGACCACAACCGACGAAGCATACTGGCGCCACAACTACCGGCTCTGGATGGATGCGCTCGTCGAGTTTGAACGCCGCGGCGGACTGATCGGGGCGGGCGAGGATGCCGGGTACATCTATCAGATGTACGGCTTCGGATACCTTCGAACGCTCGAACTGCATGAGGAAGCGGGGTTCCACCCGCTGCGGGTTATCGCTCACGCCACGCACAACGGCGCCCGTGTGCTGGGTGAGGAGGGACGCCTGGGGCGCGTGCGGGAGGGTTGGGCAGCGGATCTGGTGGTGGTGAACGGGAACCCGCTGGAGAACCTGAAGCTGCTGTATCCCACCAGTGTTGAAGTGGTGCGGGACGGAAAGACGGTCCGGACCGGTGGAATCGCCTGGACGATCAGGGACGGGCTTCCCTATGACGCAGCGCGCCTGTTCGGCGACGTGAAGGACTTGGTGGCGTCGGCCCGAAAAAACGCCAGGACCCGGCGCGCGGCTCAATGAGCGGCGCCGGGTCCTGGTTCTCCTCCACCAGAAGATCGTAGGTGAGGGAAGGCCCTAGTGGCCGCCCTTCTTTTCCTCTTTCTTGTGCTCGTCTTTCTTGTTGTCGTCCTTCTTCGGCTCGGCTTTTGCCTCGGCCTTGTGCTCAGCCTTGGCCGGCGGGTGTTCTTCCTTGGCGGGGGGATGCGCCGCGGCGGGGGGCCTGGGCGGCGTCGGGGCGCGGGCCGCGGCGGGCGCTGCGTGGGCGCTCCTCAAGGGCAGCCGGCGCGCCGGAGCCCGCACTGCGCGAACCACTGGCTTGGCGGGCGCTGCGTGGCCCCCATGACTATCGCCATGGCTGTCTTGACCGGCGGCATGCGCCGACCGGCTGCAGCTTGGGCATCCATCGCAGCCCGAAGGCTCCTCGTCATCACCGAGGAAACGAACCCGGCCCGATTCGAGATCGTGCAAGGCTCCCACAATGGTGACCCGGCCATCCTCGGCCCAGGCTCCCAGCTTTGGCTTGGCTGAGAACAAGGCCTCGGTGGTGTATTCGATGTTGCGTAGAATCGAATTCTTGTAGAGATTTCCCCGATCCGTTTTTGCCTTGAGAACAGCCGGCTTGATGGCGCCGCTCAAAGCATCAGCCGGTGCGTTGGCCAGCACCGTGCCCACGGACGATCTCACGGCATTGCAGTTGGTATGGCCCATAACCACGATCGCCTTGACGCCCAGCGTCTCAACGGCGTATTGCAGGCTGCCGATGGTCTTGTCGTCCACCGTGTGGCCCGGGGTCTTGATGACGAACAGATCGCCCAGGCCTCCATCGAAGGCCACTTCCGGCGGCACCCAGTTGTCGGAGCAACTGATCACGGCGGCATACGGCTTGGGATTCTTCAATGCGGCCGCGGTGCGGCTGGCATCCTGGCGCTGGTTCTGAATTTGCCCCTTGCGGTAACGGCTGTTGCCAGCTTTGAGGAGCTGAATCACTTGCTCCGGTGTTTCCGGCTTGGGTACTGCGTGGGCGGCGGCGGGCGCGTGGCTGCCGCCAGTGCTCGCACCGTGCGAATCGCCATGTCCGGCCGTTGCCTTCGGGGCCGCGGGCGCTGCGTGACCGAGATCGTCGCTCGCCTTCAGGCCAGACGCCACCAGGAGGGCGCCGGTCATCAGACTCGCTTGAAGAACTGTCGATGGTCTCATACCAGCCTTATCGCGCGGATCGCCATTTTCTTGACACTGGTGGCGAAGTCCCGTCACCGCGTATCATCAAACAGTCATGACCCGCCGCGACCTCGCGCCCCTTCTGGGCGCACCTCTCCTTGCCGGCAGCGCGGCCCCCGCCCAGCAGCGGCGCCCCCGCGTGGCCTGCCTGCTGACAGCGTACTTTCCGAACTCCCACGCGGATGTGTTCATGGGCCGGCTGCTTGAGGGCTACCGGCTGAACGGAGTAAGCCACCGGCCGCGGCTTGAAACCGTCTCCTTCTACGTCGACCAGTTCCCGCCGAACGACATGGCCCGCGAGCAGGCGGAAGAGTATGGCGTGAAGATCTCCGGTTCGATTGCCGAGGCGTTACGGCTGGGCGGCCAGCGCCTGGCGGTGGACGGCGTGGCCATCATCGGCGAACACGGAGAATACCCGCGCACCCCGCGCGGCAGCGTACAGTACCCCCGCTGGCGATTCTTCGACGAGGTGACGCGGGTGATGCGCGAGGACGGCCGCGTGGTCCCGCTCATGAATGACAAATACTTCGGCTACGAATGGACCCAGGCTCGCGCGCTCTACGACCGGGTGAAGCAGATGAAGATCCCGTTTATGGCAGGCTCCACGCTGCCCCTTACCTGGCGGCGGCCGGCGCTTGACCCGCCCGTTGGCGTGGAGATCGAAGAGTGCCTGGCAGTCAGCTTCAGTGACCTCGAAGAGCATGCCTATCACGCTGTGGAACTGCTGCAGGCAATGGCGGAGCGCCGGCGCGGCGGCGAAACCGGCGTACGCCGCGTCCGCTGCGTGGAGGGCGAGGCCGTGTGGAAGCTCGGGTTCAACCGGGCGCTGCTGGATGCCGCGCTCACGCGGCGTATCAACCATGTGCCGCCGGGCCGTACCGACAAGCCGCAGGCCATCCAGATTGAGTACCGCGACGGGTTGCGGGCCACGGTGGTCAATCTGAATGACCGGTCGCGCGACTACCTGTTCGCGATGAAGGCGCGGGGCGCAACGGCCATCCAATCCTCGTGCTTCTACATCCAACTGCACGTGCACAATCACTGGGGCTTCATGGTGCGGAACTTCGAGGACCCGGTGCTTACGCGCCGCGAACCGAACCCGGCCGAGCGCACCCTGGTGGCCACCGGCATCACGCTGGCCGCGCTTCAGTCGCGGCTGGAAGGACAGAAATGGCTCGATACTCCCGAATTGCAACTTTCTTATTCGCCGTAACGGCGGCACACGCCCAACCCCCGGCCACGAATAGCCGGCATTCGCTGGTGGATGTCATGGCCGTGCGGGCCACCGGAGACCCGGGCGCGGCCATCCGCACCTTCGAGACGCCGCCCAACCCGGAGCGGGTCTCCTGCGATATCCTCATCGCCGGCGGCGGCATGGGTGGCGTAGGCGCGGCTCTGATGGCGGGCCGCATGGGTTTTTCGGTCTGCCTTACCGAGGAGACGGACTGGTTGGGCGGCCAAGCCACAGCGGGTGGCGTTTCGGCGCTGGATGAGCACAAGTTCATCGAGATCTCAGGCGCCACGCGAACCTATCGCGAGTTTCGCAACCGGATCCGGCAGGCGTACCGGTCCCGCTATCGCATTGCCCCGGCCGCTGATGTGGAGAACTTCAACCCGGGCGCCTGCTATGTGTCGTCGCTCTGCTTTGAGCCGCGCATGGGCGTGGAAGCCATTGAAGCGATGCTCAAGCCGTATCCGCTGCGCATCTTCAAACGGACCCAGATCTACCGCATGGAGGTGCGCGACGGCTTGGCCGTGGCCGCGCTGGCATACCGTTTCGACAAGAGCGATGTGGTGCGATTTGAGCAGAAATGGGTTCTGGACGCCACCGAAACCGGCGATCTGCTGCCGCTGGCCGGCGTCCCCTACACAGTGGGCTCCGAGGCGCGCGCCGAGACCAATGAACCGCATGCCGCGCGCGAGCCCAACCCGGCCTGCGTCCAGAGCTTCACCTACCCCTTCATCATCGAGCGCCGGGACGGCGAGGATCACCGCCTGCCGGAGCCGCCCGAGTACGCCCGCTTCCGCGACGGACAGCCCTTCAGCATCCGGCTGAACTACCCGCTGGAGTTCGGCTGGAAGGGCATCGTGCAGTATGTGATGTACGGCGACGATGCACCGGTGCCGAACAATATGTCGCCGCGGCCGTTCTTTCCCTGGCGGCGGGTGCTGGCGCCGAAGAACTTCCAGGATCCGGTACCGGAACTGGCGTTGATCAACTGGCCCCGGCAGGACTATCACGACGAGTCGATTCTGGACCGCAATGCGCCGGACCAGGCTCGCATCCTGCAGCAGGCAAAGCGCGTCTCGTTCTCATTCCTGCACTGGCTGCACACGGAGATCGCCTACCCCGGACGCGCCGGGAAGGGCCACCCGGAGCTCAAGCTGCGGCCTGACCTGATGGACACCGCCGATGGGCTCTCGAAGTATCCCTACATTCGCGAGTCACGGCGGATCAGGGCGCGAGGCCGCGTGGTGGAGCAAGATATCGTGGACGAGTATCAGACCGGGGCGCGGGCGCGCTGGGCCGCCGATTCGGTGGGCACCGGATTCTACATGGTGGACATCCATCCCTGCGGCGCCAATGAACGCGGCCGCATGATGATGCCCAATCCGTTCCAGATCCCGCTGGGGACCCTGCTGCAGGATAAAGTACGGAACTTCCTGCCTGCGGGAAAGAACCTTGGCGTGACACACCTGACCAACGGAGCGTTCCGCTTGCATCCCATCGAATGGAACGTAGGCGAGGCGGCGGCGGCCTACGCCGGCCTGGCCCTCCGGGGAGCCCGCACGCCGGCCGTCGAAGCCCTGCAGCGCGAACTGGCGCAGGCCGGGGTGCCGCTGGCCTGGTTCGACGACCTGCCGGTGGAGCACCCCGCTTTCGCCGCCATCCAGGTGGCCGCCATGGGTGGCTACTATCCCGTGGGCAAGGAGGACCTGCACGCCGCCCCCGATGCGCCCATCACCCGGCGCGAGGCGGCGGAGGCGCTGGCGGCCTGGCGGAAGGTGCCCACCACCGATGCCGTGAAGCTGGCCGTGGAGCGGAACTGGATGGCCGTGGATCACAGGAACTGGTTCCACGGTGCCCTGCCGCTCTACTGGACAGACATCCGGCTGGAGCTTCCGGCGGCGCCGTTGAAACGAACCGGACCCGTAACCCGGGCGGACCTGGCGCGGCGTCTCACCGGGCTGTAGTGCCGTCAAGCCCCTTGTTGCGACAGCGGTTTGCGACCGATTATACTAAGAAAGCTGAGGTTTTTGCCAGGTGAACACACCCGGCTTTCGAGTTTCGCAACTGGCCGTGTGGGCGAGTGTCCACAGGCCGCAACCGTAGTTCCACAGAGGATCACATGAATCGAATTTTGTTGTTAAAGCGCTTTGCCCCGCTTGCTTTGTGCGCGCTGGCCGCCCCGGCCGTGTTCGCGCAGGTCTCAACGGGCTCATTGGGGGGCCTGGTGCTGGATAGCGCCGGCGCCGTGGTTCCTGGGGCCGCCCTGGTGGCGAAGAATGAGGCCACGGGTGTTGAGATCAACACTTCGTCGTCCGAAGCGGGTGTGTACGTTTTCAACTCTCTTCCCACGGGTGTCTACGTGATCACCGCGGAGAAGACCGGGTTCAAGAAGGTGAGCCGGAGCAACGTCGAAATCCGCATCGCCCAGCGGCTTGACCTGAATGTCACCCTGGAAGTGGGCCAGGTGCAGGAAACGGTGAGTGTCACCGCTGAGGCCCCGCTGCTTGAGACTTCGTCGGCGGAGCGTGGCCAGAACATCTCCGTGAAGATGATGGACAACCTGCCGCTGTTTGCCGGCGGCATCCGCAACCCCCGCGCTTTCGTCAACTACATGCCGGGCGTGACCAACAACGGCGAACAGAGCGTCTCCGGTTCCGGCGGCCGCGCCCAGGAAGTGCTCATCGACGGCGCCAGCGCGCTGAACGTCGAATCGAGCGCCGTGTTCAACTTCCCGTCCGCTGAAATGTTCAGCGAATTCAAGATGCTGCAATCCAACTACTCGGCTGAGTACGGCCGCGTGGGCGGCGGCATTGAGATTTATGTCGCCAAGAGCGGCACCAACTGGTTCCATGGCGCGGGTTTCCACAACATGCGCCGCGACATCTGGAACGCCAACGCCTGGGCGCGCAACGCCAGCACCAACCCCGCCAACAGCTTCCGGCCCAAGGAACGCTTCAACGAGACCGGCGGCTCCGTGGGCGGCCCGGTCTTCATTCCCAAGGTCTACGACGGCCGCAACAAGACATTCTTCTTCACCACCCTGACCCGCGACCTGCGCCCGGCCACGCTCGGCTTCCCCTTGCTGACGGTGCCGACGGCGGCGATGAAAGGCGGCAACTTCTCCGGCGCGGGAGTCCCGGTGATCTTCGATCCGGCCACCACCTCAGGCACCACCCGCCAGCCGTTCCCCGGCAACATGGTGCCTCAGGCCCGGTTCAGCCGCATTGCGCGCAACGTGGTTCCTCTGATTCCGGATCCGACGCGCCCGTCGCTGGCCCAGAACTACGACTTCGTCAACGAGAGCCCCTTCAAGCGCGACATCTGGAGCATGAAGTTTGACCATGCCTTCACCCCGGGCCACCGCGTGTCGTACTTCTTCTCGAGCGAAGTGCAGTCGCAGACCGATTTGAGCAGCTTCCGCGGAGCGCTGGGCAACGGCCTGGAGAACAACCAGAAGCCGTACAACCACCGCATCAACCACGACTTCAATCTGCGTCCCAACCTGATCATGCACACCACCTATTCGTTCTCGATCACGCGGCAGACGTGGGACAACCCATACCAGAAGGGCGCCGGCAGCAGGCTGGGCTTTAACGGCCTCACCGGCGATTCCGACGCCACGCCGCGCATCCAGTTCAGCGGCGCCGCCGGTCTTTCGCCCTACGGCGTGCAGGACGGCAAGGTGGCCAACGGCGCGCAGTTCAACCGCCAGTGGTGGTTCAGCCAGGGCTACAGCCTGGTGAAGGGCAAGCATGAATACAAGTTCGGGTATAACTGGCGGCGGTTCTCGACGCGCGGCGAAGACCTGGCCGGCACCAACGGCCGCTACGTCTTCAATCGTGCTCAGACGGCCAGCCCAACCGCTTTGACTTCCACCGGCCATGAGTTCGCCAGCCTGCTGCTGGGTACCGTGGACGTGGCCTCGAACGTGGTGCCGCCCGTGTTGTTCGACACCACCTTTTACTACGACACAGCCGTCTACTTCCAGGACAACTACCGCGTCAATGCCAAGCTCACGCTGAACCTGGGCCTGCGCTACGAAGTGCCGATTGGCTGGCACGTTCCCGGTGGGAATGGCTACTCGCACGTCGACATCAACGTGGCCAACCCCGGCGCGGGCGGACGTCCCGGCGCGCTGGTCTTCTCCGGCACCGGCCCCGGCCGCACCGGCCAAAAGCGTTTCTACCCCACCGACTACTCGAACATCGGACCGCGCATTGGCTTTGCCTACCAGTTGGGACCGAAAACGGTCATCCGCGGCGGCTGGTCCATCTACTACCAGGGTCTGTCCAGCGGCGGCTGCGGCTGCCGGGCCGGCTTTGCCGGTTCGAATGACTTGCAGAGCGACGGTTTGAACCAGGTCCTCAACTGGGACAACGGTATTCCCACCCAGGCCGGTTACCGCCCGCCGCCCATCATCGACCCGTCCATCGTCAACTTCCAGAGCGTGCAGTATCAGGGCCCCACGGCGGGTCAGCCGGGCCGCATCCGCAACTGGAGCTTGAACGTCCAGCATGAGATCAAGAACTTCCTGATCGACCTCGCCTACCAGGGCAACCGCGGTTCGCGCCTGAACTCCACCATGGACCTGAACGCCCTGCCCACCAGCCTGTTGAGCCGCGGCTCTCTGCTGCAGCAGCGCATCGATTCGCCGGCTGCCCAGGCCGCCGGTTTCCGCGCCCCGTTCGCCACCTTCCCCGGCAACCTAAGCGTGGCGCAGTCCCTGCGGCCGTTCCCGCAGTATCTGTCGGTGAGCAGCCTGTTCGCTGGTTTCGGCCGTAGCTGGTATGACGCCCTTCAGTTGAAGGTGGAGCGCCGCTTCGGCAACTACCAGATGCTTACCAACTACACCTGGTCCAAGAGCCTGGCCTACGGCCACTTCCGTCAGGTCTTCGGCCAAGGCGGCCTCGCGGCGCCGCAGGACTTCTACAACACGGCGGAAGCGAAGAGCTACATGCCCTTCGATATCCCCCACGTGTTGAACATCCTCTCCACGTTTGACCTGCCGTTCGGCAAGGGACGCAAGTTCCTGAACAGCGACAACGTCGCACTCCGCACGCTGGCCAGCGGCTGGACCATCGCTTCGGCGCAGGTGTACCGCAAGGGCACGCTCATCCAGGCCGCAACGCCGGGCAACCCGCTCGGCAACGGTGTCCTGTTTGCCCCGCAGACCAAGGCCAATCGCAGCGGCAGCCCGATTCGGACCGGCATCGACCGCACGACGCTCGATCCCAACAATCCGGCCACCCGCTTCTTCACCGTTGGCGCCTATACGGCCGCGCCCGCCTTCACCCTGGGCACCGCGGCATTCTTCGATAGCGCCTTCCGCCAGCCCGCGGTCTTCAGCGAGAATATCTCCATCGTGAAACGCACAACGCTCTGGCAGAACGATAAGAACCCGGTGGTGCTCACCTATCGCACCGACGCGTTCAACCTATTTAACCGCACCAACTTCGGCGGAGTGGTCGGCACCATCGGCAATGCCAACTTCGGCCGGCCCACCGGACCCCAGAACGGCGCCCGGCTCATCACCATGGGCCTGCGTCTGGAGTTCTAAACGCCGCTCAGAACCGGACCGGAACGGGCGGGGCTTGCGCAAGGCCCCGCCCGTTCTGTTTCTCCGCACACGGAAACTCATGACCTTACCGCCAGAAGACGAACTGTACGCGCTGATTGGTGAGGACGGCTTCACCCGCCTGGTGGCCGCCTTCTACCGCCAGATTCCAACCGACCCCATCCTTGGCGCCATGTACCCGGCCGAAGACATGGCCGGCGCCGAACAGCGCCTGCGCGATTTCCTGATCTTCCGGTTCGGTGGCCCGCCGCGTTACATCGAAGAGCGCGGCCATCCCCGCCTCCGCATGCGTCACATGCCGTTCCCGGTTACCCACGCCGCGCGCGACCGCTGGGTCCTGTTGATGGACAATGCCCTGGCTGAAGCCGCTCTTCCACCCGAAGCCACGGAACTGCTGCGGAGCTTCTTCCACCCCACCGCCACTTTCCTGATCAACCGCTGACGTGTTACCTGCCAGCGTCCCGCTGTTACCGTAACATATTGTCCCGACTGTCCCGCGTCCCTGGGCGCCGGCGCTCTACTCATTAGAGGTATCCGATGAGCAGGCTTCTGATCCCAACTTTATTCCTGGCCGTGGCGTCGTGCCGGGCCGATTTCATCTACTCCACCTGGCTGGGAGGCAACGGCACCTGGCATGACGAGACCCGGTGGGACCCCATGATCGTGCCGCAGAGCAACGGCATCAACTTCTTCGGGGCGACCATCGGCTCCGGCCAGGTGGCTCTGGAGTATTCGGCGCCGGTCGAATGGATTTCGATCGCTTCCGGCGCGGCACTCCGCGTGGCGCCCTACGCCAGCCTCTATGTCGGAAGCTACATTGAGAACCACGGCACGCTGGACATCGGCTTGTCCGACCCGCGCTTGGCCGCCCGCGGCGGCATCACATCCAATGGCGGCTTCACACTCTCCGGAAGCGGCGTGACCAACATCCTGAGCGGCGCACAAATTGGCGAACAATGGGTCCCCGCACACTACACGATCTTCGACCAGACGGTGAATGTGGAAAACGGCTTCATCCACGGAGGCCTCACCCTGGTGAACGCCCGGCTGAACGCCACCGGGTACCTCAACGTGACCCAGGGCGTATTCACCTCCCTTGATTGGGGGAGCAGCCTCATGGCCGGCAAAGGCGCCACGCTGACTCACTGGCCTGATCTCATCAACTCCGGCCAGACCGTGGCCAACGGCGGGGGTATGGCCTTCTATGGCAGCAACTGGAACGACGGCACGGTGATGGCGCTCAACAATGGGTCGATCTCCATGGAGATGCCTGGCGGGCACGGTCGCATTGAGGCCTCGACCGGCGGACTGATCGTCCTTTCGGGAGGTCCGGAAGACTTCGTTACCCAGAACCAGATCCGCGTTCAGGCCGGCGGTGATATCCGCCTGCTACGCAACGGTTTCGCGAAGTTCACCATGGACTCGGTGCAGGTGGACCCCGGCGGCCGCCTGCTGGTTCAGCGAACGCTTGACCTGGGCAACGAGCCCTTCAGCAACGGCGGGCGGCTGGAACTGGGTCCATCGGCCAACATCATCACCCGTCACTTCCTGAACACGGCCAGCGGTGTCGTGGAAACGAATAGCGCCATCATCACCAGCGGTCAACTGGCCAATCTTGGGCTGCTGAACATCACACACTCCTCGGTTGTCCGGGTTCTTGGGGCGGGTGGCAACCTGGATGACTGCCATGGCGGCGGTTGCACGCTACGCAATGGCACGTTTGTGCTGGATGACGGCGGCCTGATGGAGGTGCCCGTGGACATCGTTCGCAATGAAGCGCGTCTGGAACTGGGCGTGGGAAGCGCCATTTTTCATGCCGCAGGGGGCTTTGCGACCGGCCGCCTGAGTCACAATGCCGGGCATTTGGAACTGCGCGATGGAGGCTCCCTGGCCACCGAATCGCTGCAGTTCACGAATGACGGCACTCTGCGGGTGAACGCCGGCGGCCAGTTCGGCGATTTCTCTCTGTTCGAGTACCTTCAGCTGGCGGGCGAGACACGCGTCAACGGGGCGCTCGCCGCGGCGAACATCCGCGTTACCGGTGGCATGCTGGGCGGCGACGGCCAGATCAACGGCGACGTCACGATGGAGGGAGGCACCCTCAGCCCGGGCAACTCACCCGGCGGACTCACCATCTACGGCAACCTGCACCTGCGCCCGGAGAGCCGGCTTGTGCTCGAGATCGGCGGTTGGGACCCGGGCCAGTACGACCGGCTTTTCGTCAGCGGCAACATCGAGTTGGGCGGCATCCTGGAGCTGATTTTCCTTCACAGCTTCCGGCCCACGAGCGGCGGCCTGCAAGTGGTGTTCGGCCAGCAGATCGCAGGCGCGTTCTCGTCGATCCAGGCCAGCGGTTACCGGGTCTCGCAGTTTATGACGAACGGAATGTTGGAGCTCCAGTTTGAACAGGTTCCGGAACCGGGCACCGTGGCGCTGGCCGCGGCTGGTCTGGTGTTACTGTTACGGCGGCGCTTGTTACAGTAACATACCGTAACGCCGTGTCCTGCCGGGTGTGGCTCAGCCGCTGTTCTCCATGAAGGCCAAGACCTTCGTTCGAAAAACGTAGAGGAAACGGAGATCCGAGATATGCGAATCAGACTGCTCGCGCTGCCCCTGGTGGCGGCTCACCTGGCGGGAGCCGCCCAGGTGTTTACGTTCTGGACTGGAGGCGATGGCAATTGGACGGATGCCTCGCGCTGGACGATGGGTGTCCCCAAGAACACTCAGACCACTACATACTTTGCCACGATCGGCAATCCCGGAACTGTCACCCTGAACGAAGCGAGGGTGGATGGTGTTCTGATTTCGGCGGGCAGCAGGCTCCAGATAGACAATTCTGGACTGGGGTTGGCTCTTGATGGACCCAGCCTCGTTAACCGCGGAACAATCGACCTCGGCCTCGGCCCTGGCATGCTCACTTTCGCGTCGATTTCACGTACCGGTGGCGGCCCCCTCGCAATCTCCGGGGGTGGAACCATCAACATTTTCAATGGGGCGACAATAGGGCCCGGCGTGGTGCCCAACAGCCACGCCACCACGATTTCGGGTGGCCAGATCATCAACGCCCACGGAAGCAGCGGGATCTATGGCGAACTCACCATCGGACCCGGCCAGGTTAACGCGATTGAAGAACTGGCGATCCAATCCGCATCGGGCGCCCTTACGATTGAAGGGAACGGTCTGCTTCGGGCACTGCCCGGCGCTCAACTGGCAGCCATCGGCATGGGGAACCAGTTCGCGAACAGCGGACATGTCCTGGCCGATGGCGGGTTCATCCACATCAGGGGCTACAGCGGCTATTACAACGACGGGAACATCTCGGCCATGAATGGCGGAACCGTGCAAATGCCGATGCCCACCGGCTTCGGCCGCATGGACGCCAGGAGCGGGGGCGTCATCTCCATCAAGAACGACAGTGCCTTCGTGGATACGCCGATGAGCCAGCACGTGGTGGTGCACTCCGGCGGCAAGTTCGAACTCACGGGAAGCTCGGATGCCCGGTACAACATGACCGGGACGCTCACCGTGCTCCAGGGAGGAGAGGCATCCATCGGCAACAAGATCAACCTGACCGGTTTCATCACGAATGAGGGAGCCCTCCAATTCACCCCCCAAACCCACCTGGCTGGCGGATTCGTATTCAACCGGCCGGGCGCGGTGATCACGTTCAACAAGGCGACCGGGCTGCTCCGGGAACTCTACAATCAAGGGGAGATCCGGCTCCAGGACTCCGGCATTGTGCTGGATAATCCCTCCTTCCACATCACGGACTGTACCGGCAATGACTGTGCTCTGGTGAACGGAAGCTTTGTCCTGGCCGGCAACACCAACCTCTACGTTGACCGCGACCTGGTGCGCAACGATGCGGGCCTGACCATCAGTGGAGGTTCGCGGATTCTCAGGTTCGATGACGAAAGCGCCATCAGCCGGTTGACGCAGAACCGCGGCCGGCTGGACCTGGTTTCCGGCGCGCAGCTCGCCGTTTCGAACTTCATCAACGAAGGCGCCGTCACCATCGACGAAACCAGCGCCTACGAAAGCCCCTTCGATTACGTTCAGACCGCCGGAAGCACGCGCAATAACGGCACCCTGTTCGCCAACAACATCTACATCAACGGCGGCGTGCTGGAAGGCTCCGGCGTCATCACGGGACACCTGTGGATCGACGGCGTGCTCCAGCCGGGCAACTCCCCCGGGGCGTTGACCATCTTCGGTGACCTCACACTCAACCCGGACGCCCGCCTGGTGCTGGAACTGGGCGGGTCCGACCCCAGCCTCTGGGACCGCATCTTCGTCTCCGGCAACATCAACCTGGGCGGAATCCTGGAACTGGTGTTCCTCAACGGGTTCCGGCCCACGGGCGGCTTCGATCTGCTGTTCGGATCCTCCATCCACGGCGCGTTTTCAGAGATCTACGCGGCGGGGATGCGGGTCTCCACATATATGGAAGGCGGCAAGTTCGGGTTGAACCTGGAACCGAAGCCCGCCGTGCCGGAACCGGGCAGCCTCCTGCTGGCCGCGGCGGGTGTGGCGCTTCTCGCCGCACGCCGCATTCGCAGTAACCAATCAGACAAAAAGGAGAGGTCATGAATCGAATCGTCGGGCGGCTGCTCACCGCTCTTGTCCTGGCCGGGGCACCGGCCGCAACGAAGGCGTCCGGGCTCATCCTGGACATTCCCCAACCACGGCTCCTCGGGCACCTGAACACCGAGTTTGTTTTCCATGGCAGCATCACGAACAATACTCCCAATCCCCTGGGAAGTCAGGATGTTTTCCTGAACGCCTCGGGCCTGTACTACACTCACGAATTCACGGACAGGCTGGCGGGGCGCTCATTCCTGCTTCAGCCGGGCGAATCGACGGGCCTGCTCGATCTGTTCAGCATCTGGTACAACCCGATTTACCAGGGCGTGGAAGGGCCTCATCCAGGCGACACCTATGAGCTCCACATACAGCTCCAGGATAGCTTTGACAATTTGAGTGATTTCCACACCGTGGGCGCCACCTACCGCCAACCCGTGCCGGAGCCGTCCACCTGGGCCCTGATACTGTCCGGTGTGCTGCTGCTGTGGCTGCGGCGCTGCCGGCTCATCGCCGTCCACGCGCTGGTGGCCGTTCTTGTGCCGGCAGCGGTCGCGCAGAACGGCGCCGTGCTGATGCAAACACGCCCTCCCGGTGTTTCAAAGACGGCCCGCGAACTGCTGATCGCCCTGCCGATTGTCAATGGCGGCTCGGGTACTGCCACCTACGTGTTTGTGTCGAGGGCCACGCTCAACGGGGTGGGATCGATCCGGCCTGGATGGCGCGGAGTGACATTGGGATCGCTGGGACCGAACGAGAGCGCCGTTGCGCAGTTGGCATTCCCCTTGCAAGCGTTCACGGAAGGGGCCACCTACCGGCTCGTGGTTTCGGGGTTGGATAGTGACTCCACCAAATTCCAGGTGGCTCGCAACATTGTGATCCCGGTCTCAAGACCGCCTGTCACCTTGAATCAGGGCACCGTATCGGTTCGGGCGAGTCTCCCCATCAGTCTTCCCTGGTCAAAACAGACTGGCCCCACCAACAGCACCAAGCACTTGCCGCCGCTTCCCATGGACCCTTCGGCAGGCCCTCCAGGCGTGCTGTCTCCGCTCGACCCGGCGGAGCCGGTCGTCTTCGGGCCGGGCATAGCGGTCAAACCGTCGAACAGTGCAATGCGGTTTCCAATCAATACAGCGGTCGACGGGGCCTCGTCGTTCCTACACCCGCAGGATCCTTCTGGGGCCGTGGCGTTCATGAAGCGTTCCGGGCAGTCCCCGCTCAGAGTGGTCATGATGACCGGCAATAATTGGGCGGTGCTGGGTACGGCCTCGTCCACCGATACTATGAGGCCAGCCGACTTCCGAGCGATCGACCTCGACACCGCCGCCGGTGGGGACATGGACGCGGGATTCGGTGGAGATCAGGTGGTCCGGTATATCCCCTCCAAGGACGTGTGGGTGTGGGTGATGCAGAGTAGTCCGGCCATATCGGATCACGTCAAACAAAACAACCGGATGCGCACTTGCGTCACCAGTACCGGGCGCCTAGTCTCAAGCCGCAACACGTGGACCTGCTTCGACTTGAAGCCCCAGAATTTTGGGATCAAAGAAGCCAACAAGTGGCTCGACTATCCAACAGTTGGATTCACTGAACGCCACCTTTACATCAGTATCGATGTGGCCGTGTCGGAGAAGAAAATAGACAATAGCAAGAAACCTCCGGCGGCGTTCGAGGAAAGCACGATTTCCGGCCGCGTCTTCTGCCGGATCGCTGTGGGTGCGCTCCGGAACGAGGCCACCTCTGTGGAGTACGAGACCGTAGGACCTCTCAACCTGTACAAGGCTGCCTTCACGGATAACAACAAGGACCGGATCTATTGGGCCGGTCTAGAGAGCACTAGCAAGATTCGTATCTGGGAGTGGCGGGATGGCGAACGCCTGCCGAGGTCCGAAGAAGCGCAGGTGAGTCCCTTCGCGGGCGCAGTAGCGGACTATGCATCCAACAATCCGGACGGCCACAATTGGCTACAAAAACCTCTCCCTCGCGCCGTCACGGGCGCCACGAGCTACCGTGAATTTCCCTTCGTCCAACCTCCGGCTCCTAGCGTGGAGAAAAGCTACGTCACATTCGCATGGGGCTGCGGAAGAGACAGCGTTCACTCGCATCCGTACGTTCGATTTGTAAAGTTTGAAGTCTCGCCGCCAAGCTCTCCCATCCTCTCGTTCTCAAAGTCCGAAGAATGGGACCGGTGGACGACCGGCGCCGCGTACCACTTTCCGGCTCTTGCGTGGGATCCGCGGAACTATTCTGGCGCAGTCGTCATGGCTAACGGCGGTCCTGAGCGATACTCCCTGCCCGTCGTGACCATGCTGTCCACCGGACCCTTAGCCCGCTTTTCTCACGGCATCTGATCGCAGCCCAAACTGACGCCGCGGACAAGCTCGAAATGACTCGTGCGGATCCTCCGCGGGTGTCTCGGTCAGAAATTTGCGGCAAAATGGCTGCCGCATACCGTCGCTCCGAGCACCCGAAGGGTGAAAATGGGCCGTCCATACGCGCTTCTCCGGTCCGCTGCAAAAATGCGGAATTGCGCTTGTCCCCTGGGCTGAGACAAAGGGTTAAGACACTACTCGCCGTTCGCTGCAAAATCATTGACCGGCAAATCTCATTGATAGCAAACTGGAGACACCCGGTGAAACGGAGGCGGGCTCTGCTGGAGAGCAACCCGCCAAGGGATAGCCGGTGCGACTCATCGTGGACGATGAGCGGGGGCGCGACTCCGGTCGCGCCTCTGTA
>Ga0194132_10002889_pt1 | contig 31395 bp, 26 predicted proteins | sample TA2KigOf80mmetaG_FD_148612 | JGI IMG/M metagenome (GOLD analysis project Ga0194132, IMG submission 148612) | Freshwater microbial communities from Lake Tanganyika, Tanzania - TA2015054 Kigoma Offshore 80m | ecosystem: Environmental > Aquatic > Freshwater > Lake | place: Tanzania: Lake...
TGCTAAGCACCATCCCCTACCAGCGACCTGACAAACCGTTTAAAGGCGAGCTATGACTGTTCTGCGAACGCTGAGACTCGGTCACGTCCACGTCAAAAAAGTGTTCTGCGAACGCTGAGATTCGCCCATTGAGGACTGAGGACTGAGGATTGAGGACTGAGCATTGAGCAACAAAATTTCCCTGGGGTAGCCGCGGAAGTCATTCCCTCCGCTTGTATAATCTCCACGGGCGCGCTGTACCGTTCCGGTTGCTAGGCCCTCAATCCTCAATCCCCGATCCTCAATCCTGAAATGTCCATAAAATCAGACCGCTGGATCCGGCGCATGGCGCTCGAGCGCCGGATGATCGAGCCCTTCGAGCCGAGCCAGATCAAGGAAGTGAACGGCCGCAAGGTGGTGTCCTACGGCACCTCGAGCTACGGCTACGATATCCGCTGCTCGAACGAGTTCAAGCTCTTCACCAACATCAACAGCACGATCGTCGACCCCAAGAACTTTGACGACAAGTCGTTCGTGGACGTGAAGGGCGACTTCTGCATCATCCCGCCCAACTCCTTCGCGCTCACCCGCACGGTCGAATACTTCCGCATCCCGCGCAACGTGCTCGTGGCTTGCCTCGGGAAGTGCGTAACCGGTGACACCCGCGTCGTTGATGCCGATACCGGAGCCTACGTGCCTATTACCGAGATGGGATGGGCGAAAACGACAATCGGGCTCCGGGATTGGCGTTTGCGACCGGCCAGGGTCTCCTCCTTCATTCCTCAAGGCCGGAAGCCGGTTTTTGAACTGAAGACGAAGGTAGGCCTGCGAATTAAAGCGACGGCAAACCATCCGTTCAGACAGCTTCATGGCTGGACGAAGCTTGGCGAGCTGAAGCCTGGGGATCGCATCGCTGTGGCACGCGAGGTCCCGGTATTTGGTAAGTCGCCTCTTCCAGAGTGGGAGGCCGCACTTCTCGGGCTCATGATCTCCGAAGGCCAGTGCGATACGCCCGGTCACAGCCCGGCTTTCACCAGCAGCGATCCAGTGCTTGTCCGGCAGCTGGAGGAATGCGTCAGCCGCGGCGCCTTGGGAAGCGTTACCCCCCGACCAGTAGACGGCTATCGCCTGGTCAACAGGCCCGGCCGCGGAGGTGCAATGATCCCAAACCGCGCCACCCTGTGGCTTAAAGGGCATGGCTTGAATGTGACCGCAGGAAGCAAGTTCGTCCCGCAGGTCGTTTTTAAGGCCCCGCGTCCGGCAGTCCAATGCTTCCTGCGCGCGCTGTTTTCCGGTGATGGCGGGGTGTACCGGTCCGAGGACTCTTTTTTCATCGAGTACTACTCGAAGTCGCGTCGTCTCATCGAGGACGTCCACCACCTGTTGTTGCGGTTCGGCGTCTTCTCCCTTATCCGCGAGAAACGGACGCACATCGGTACCATGGCTTTCTCGATACAAATCACCGATCGGGAGCAGATCTCGAAGTTCGCCCGCGAGATCGGCTTTTGGCCGGGATCGGTAAAGCAGCGTCGGCTCGAAAACGAGATTCTGCCGGCGCTTGGACCAGAGCCGACTCGCCGGCGCAGTAACTTCGATACATTGCCTCGCGAAGCGTGGCGCTTGGTGAGAACGGCGGTAGACGGGGCCGAAATTACCCTGAGCGCTGCGGGCGTCCACAGGGTCCATCCCGGGCGATCCGTATCCCTCGCGACGGCGGCTGCGGTTGCCCGAGCGACCAACGACGATGAGGATTCGGGTCTGGCCGAAGGCCCCGTTTGGGACGTGGTCGAGTCGATCGAATCCGCCGGAGAGCAGGAAGTATTCGACCTGAGCGTTCCGGGGCTGCATAACTTCCTCGCGAACGGCATCATCGTGCATAACTCCACCTACGCCCGGTGCGGCATCATCGTGAACGTCACGCCCCTCGAGCCGGAATGGGAGGGCTACGTGACCCTCGAGTTCTCCAACACCACGCCGCTGCCCGCCAAGATCTACGCCAACGAAGGGGTGGCGCAGGTGATCTTCCTCGAGTGCGCGCCCGAGGACGTGTGCGAGGTCTCGTACAAGGACCGGGGCGGCAAGTACCAGGGGCAGACGGGGGTCACTCCGCCGAAGGTCTGATGAACCGGACGCCAGGGCGCTGGTTTATCTAGCGCGCCGGAGCGTGGAGCAGGTGCCCGCTTGCGGGTGCGACCGCGTAGACGCGCAGGCGGCCGATGTAAGTGCATCCAGAACCCGCGATATCCGTTCAGAGGCCGCGGCCCTTCGAGCGCACAGCCAGGCTGTCGCTCAACGCCCGGTGTCCGCTGTACAGCCGCTGATCCCTCCCTCAAATGGCCGGCGCGACGCTGGCCGGTCGAACGCGTGGCGTCTAACCGGGGCGGCGGTACCCGTGTGATGCTTGCTCTAGGCCCGGATCGGGTCGTCCGCTCGGCAATATCGCGAGCACGGCAACCAGACCCTCCCGGACTGGCGAGCTGTGCCGCAGACGGTTTCGCGCGCGCCGAACCGTGCTGTTCATGCTTGCGTCAACGCAACGCCCGGTGCGGCGATGCCGCCGCGCGGCGCACCGCCGGCGCCCGCGCCGGGCGAGCCTTCGCCGCGCTCCGCGCCGGCGCTTCGCGTCGCGTCCTGCCGGCGCTCGCGCGCCTCCGCGCTCGCTCCGGGCGCGTCGCCGCTGTCGCGCGCGCGGCACACCGGCCGGAAATTTTTTTGCCCGAACCCGAAAAAACTCTTGCTTCTCGTCGCGGTACTTCTATAATTCGCGGAAGTTTCGCGATTTTGAGCCGCGAACCGGAGATTGGACGGAGGGGAACATGACAATGGCAAGGCAGCGCTGCCAGACGGCAGATGTGGTTGCGGTTGACGTACCGGAAACCTAGGTCACAAGGAGAACATTGATGGCCGTGCGCCCTGTCGCCTTCAGAAAACCGCAAAACCCGCCCGAAACCGAACCGTCCCACCTCTTCGACACGCATCCCGAAGTCCGCCTGGACTTCAGCCACGTCAAGGATGCGCTCAAGCAGGGATATAGCAAGCCGTTCCTGCTCGTCGACACCAGCATCATCCGAGCCAAGGCCCGCCGCTTCAAGGCCGCTATGCCGCGCGTGCACCCGCACTACGCGGTCAAGGCCAACCCCGACCCGCGGGTCCTGAAGACCATGATCGAGGAGGGCGTGGGCTTCGAGATCGCCTCGATCGCGGAGCTCGACGTGCTGCTCGGGCTCGGCGTCCTGGCCGCCGAGGTCTATTACAGCAACCCGATGAAGTCGAGGGCCTATGTCGAGTACGCCGCGGCCAAGGGCGTCGAATGGTTCGTGCTGGACAGCGTCGAGGAGCTGCGCAAGATCCACAGCATCAAGCCCGACGCCAAGCTCTACGTGCGCATCGAGGCCCCGAACGTGGGCAGCGACTGGCCGCTCGCGGGCAAGTTCGGCATGAAGGGACCGGAGGTGGACGCCATCGTCGCCGAGGCGGTCGCGCTCAAGGCCGATCTCGCGGGCGTGACCTTCCACGTCGGTTCCCAGTGCCGCAACCCGGAGAACTGGCGCGCCGGCATCCTCGGCGCCAAGCGCGTGTTCAAGAAGATGCGGCTGGCGGGCTTGAAGCCCCGGCTGCTCAACATCGGCGGGGGCTACCCGGTGCGCCATGTGAAGCCGATCCCCTCGGTCGAGAAGATCGCCGAGGTGGTCAACCATGCGCTGCGCGACGTGCCCCAGAGCGTGCGCGTGATGGCCGAGCCCGGCCGCTACCTCGTGTCGGACTCCGGCTACTTCGTGTGCCGTGTGGTGGGCACCGCGACCCGCGCGGGCAAGCGCTGGATGTACTGGGACGCCGGGGTGTTCGGCGGGGTGCTCGAGACGACCGAGGGGCTGCGCTACGACGTGCTCACCGACCGCAAGGGCAAGCTGATACCCTGGAACGTCGCCGGGCCGACCTGCGACTCGGTGGACGTATGCATGCGCGATGAGCTCTATCCCGAGGACATGCGGGAAGGCGACTTCATCTACATCGCGAACGCCGGCGCCTACACCACGGCCTACGCCAGCAACTTCAACGGCTTTCCGCTGCCCGACGTGCGCGTGATCTGAGCGGCGGGAGCGCCGCTCAGGCCCTGCAACCTGCGCAATCCGCCTACCTCGGCGGCTTCCCCGGCTTCTTCGCCCACTCCGCCGACTGGCGCTCCGCGGCCCGGATCTGCTCCATGCTCATGCCGGACCGGAGCGCTTCGAGCATGCCGCGCGCGACATCGTCTCCCTGCAGCGCGGCGACCCCGACCCAGAAGTAGGCGCGCACCGGGTCGCGCGCGACTCCCTTGCCTTCGTGGTAGAGCATGCCGAGGTTGTGCTGGGCCTGCACGTGGCCGCGGTTCGCCGCCTGGGTGTACCAGTGCACCGCCTGCGGGTAATCGGGAGCCACGCCTTCCACGCCCGAATACATCATCCCGAGGTTGAATTGCGCTCCCGCCTCGTTCTGGGCCGCGGCGTAGCTCCACCACTTCTGCGCGGAGGCGACGCTCTTCTCCACCCCGTAGCCGCGGGCATACATGAGTCCCACGCTCGTTTGCGCTCTCGCATCGCCCTGGCGCGCGAGCCTGAGATACCAGCGGAACGCTTCCTTGAAGTCCTGCGGGACCCCGCCGCGCCCCAGGTAGTAGGCCTCGGCAAGCTCGCGCGTCGCCCCCCGCTCGCCGGACTCGGCGCGGACCCTGAGGTCCTCGACGTTGATGCGCTCCTGGGCCTGCGCGAGCGCGATCGAGCCGGCCGCGATGAGGGCGCAGGCGATTCGCGCGCTAGTGCGCCGCGCGCTCATAGATCGCGAACCGGAACGGATAGGCATGGTGCGCGTCGGCGGGGTACTCGAGCGAGGAGACCTCGCGCCAGGCCCCGAGATCGAACTCCGGCATGTAGGTGTCGCCCGCGACCTCGGCATCCACGGTGGTGAGGTAGATCCGGCCTGCGCGCGGCAGCGCTTGGGCGTAGAGCTCGGCGCCCCCGATCACGAAGATCTCGCGGTCGTTGCGGCAGGCGGCGATCGCCTCGTCGAGCGAGTGCGCGACGAGCGCGCCGGGCACGCGGTAGCCCCTCTGGCGCGTGACGACCACCGTGGTGCGCCCGGGCAGCAGCCGCCCGATGGATTCGTAGGTCTTGCGCCCCATGACGAGGTGGTGGCCCACGGTATGGGTCCTGAACAGGCGCAGCTCGGCGGGCAGGCGCCAGGGGATCGCGCCCTGCGCTCCGATCACGCGGTTCTTCGCCATCGCCACGATGACCGATAGGCGGGAATGAGGATTGAGGATTGAGGATCGAGCCGCCATCCTACTTCCCGGCTCGAGGCACCAGGCCCGAGTACCGGGCAATCGATCGCTTCAATTTCTGCAGGCCGTCAGGCTCGGGGTTCCGCACTCTCAATCCTCATTCCTCAATCCCCGATCCTCACTCCTCAATCCCCGATCCTCAGTCCTCAATCCTCAATCCTCGATCCTATACGGCAATCGGCGCCTTGATTGCCGGATGAGGATCATAGTTTTCGAGCGTGAAGTCCTCGTACCGGAAGTCGAAGATGCCCTTCACCGCCGGGTTGAGCTTCATGCGCGGCAGCGAGCGAGGCTCGCGCGCAAGCTGCTCGCGCGCCTGGTCGAGGTGGTTGAGATAGAGGTGGGTGTCGCCAAAGGTGTGCACGAATTCGCCGAGCCGCAGGCCGGTGACCTGCGCGACCATCATCGTGAGCAGCGAGTAGGACGCGATGTTGAACGGCACGCCGAGGAAGAAATCGGCGCTGCGCTGGTAGAGCTGGCAGGAGAGCCGGCCCTGCGCGACGTAGAACTGGAAGAACGCGTGGCACGGCATCAGCGCCATCCGGTCGAGGTCTGCGACGTTCCACGCCGAGACGATCATGCGCCGCGAGTCGGGGTTCTTGCGGATCTGCTCGATCACCTGCGTGATCTGGTCTATATGGCGGCCGTCGGGCGCCGGCCACGAGCGCCACTGGTAGCCGTAGACCGGTCCCAGCTCGCCGTTCGCGTCCGCCCATTCGTTCCAGATCGTGACGCCGTTGTCCTTCAGGTACCGGACGTTGGTGTCGCCCTTGAGGAACCAGATCAGCTCGTGGATGATGGATTTGAGGTGCACCTTCTTCGTGGTGAGCAGGGGGAAGCCCGCATTGAGGTCGAAGCGCATCTGCGCGCCGAAGATGGACAGCGTGCCGGTGCCCGTGCGGTCGTTCTTGCGCGCACCGTGCTCCAGGATGCGGCGCATCAAATCGAGATATTGGCGCATGTCAGATCAGGATTGAAGACTGAGGATTGAGGATCGAGGACTGAGGATTGAGGATCGAGACCCGGGGGCGCGGTGCTCATAGCGGTGATTTTATTTGATTTCCTTCGGGTACGGCTTCTTCAGCATCCAGTTCACGATGGCGTCCACGGTGGGCTCCTCGCGCCCGAGGAAGCCGTGCGCGCTCAGCGCCTCGCATGGCCCGGTGTGCGGCGGGTGGCCGCCCGTTACCGAGATCAGGGGGTGGCGCCCGGAATGGCGGCGCGCCTCGGCGTACGGCGTTGTCCCGCACCCATCCTCGGAGTGGTGGACGAAGATGAGCGGCGCCTTGATCGAGTCGAAGTCGAATCCGGCCAGGTTGCTGTCGCCGTGCGCCGAACGCCGGCCGCTGGCGACGAACGCGCTCGCCGTCAGCGCGACGCCAGCCAGCTGGGCCGCCAGCGCCCGGCCGACGTAGGCGGCGGATACCGTGCCCATGCTCGTGCCGATCAGGAACACCGGGGCACCGGCGAACCGCCTCTTGAGATCGCCGATCACGGCCTGCACGTCCTGCGCGTGCATTTCGTGCTTGCGGAACGAATTGGGCATGCCGTCGGCGTGATCCGTGGGAGCGCCCACCACGGCCGTCGCGACCCCGCGGTCCACGAAAAGCTGGCGCGAGCGCACCAGGAAATTGCCCCGCTCCCGGAGGGTGTTTCCGCGCCACGCGGGCAGGTCAAGCTTGCCGTCGCCGCCCGAAAACAGCACGGCGAGCGCGAGCGTCTTCCCCGGCCCCGGGGCGGCGAGCAGGTAGCTCTGCGTCGCCGTATCGCGCGTCTTGAGGGTGATGAGCTCCTCCGCCGTCGCGCCCGTGGACGGCGCAAGGGCCAGCGCGAGCAGCAGGGCCGGCCATTGCTTGTGCGGCCTTGCTGCGCGGCGCTTTCCGGCGCGGCGCGGCCCCGCGCGGAGCAGGAATTCCGTGGGCAGATGCATGTCGTTGATCCCGGAGGGCGGGCGGAGGCGCATCCATTGTAGGCGCCTCCGCGCGACGCTGCACGGGTGCCGCCACCGGCTTGGTTATAATCCGCGAGCGACTCATTCGCCCGGAAGCTCAACGATGCTCGCTCGATTGGAACAGAATTCCGTGCTGCTGTCCGATGATGACCTCGGGCGCGCGCAGCACGCACTGCTGGTGCTGCCCAAGGTCGCGAAGCTCGAGGCCCTGCGCGGCGTGCCGTGCCTCGATGCGCTGCGGGCGGCGCTCGCGCGGCGCAAGAAGAAGCCGGAGGAGCTCGCCAAAACCCCTGTCGCGACAGACCTTCCGGGTGGCACGCTCGCCGCCTGGGTGATGCTCGACTCCGCCCGGCCGCGATTTGAGCAGTACACCGCGCTGCGCAAGGGCCTGCAGCTCGTCCTCGCCGAGAAGCCGGAATCGGTCTCGATCGGCGTTTTCGGCACCGCGGCGCAGCGGCGGCGCGCGGCGGCGCTCGCGGCCTACACCGCGTGGGTGAACGGCACGCCGCTGCCCGAGCGCAAGAAGGAGCCCGACAGCGCGGTGCTCACCGCGATCCGGCTCTTCGGCCACCGCGTGCCGGAAGGCCACGCGGCGGAGCGGGCAATCGCGCAAGGCAACCTGCTGTGCCGCGATCTGACGGTGCTGCCGCCCAACGAGTTGACGCCGGGCAATTACCGGGCGCGGGTGAAGGCGCTCGCCCGGCAGCGCGGCTGGCAGCATGCGGAGCACGACATGAAGGGGCTGCGCAAGATGGGCGCGGGCGCTTTCGTCGCCGTGGCGCAGGGCAGCAGCGAGGAGGATGCGGCGATCGTGCACCTGCGCTACCGCCCGAAAGGGGCACGCAGGAACGTTGCGCTGGTGGGCAAGGGCATCTGCTTCGACACCGGGGGGCACAACCTCAAGCCCGCCCGTTTCATGCAGGGCATGCACGAGGACATGAACGGCTCTGCGGTGGCGCTCGGCATCCTGCTCGCCGCGGCCGAACTCAAGCTGCCCGTCGCCGTCGACTGCTGGATGGCGATCGCGCAGAACCATTTGAGCCCGCGCGCGTACAAGCAGAACGACGTCGTCACGGCGCTGAATGGCACCACCATCGAGGTCGTGCACACGGACGCCGAGGGCCGTATGGTGCTCGCCGACACGCTTACCCTGGCCGCGCGCGCGAAGCCCTCCCTGATCGTGGACTTCGCCACGCTCACCGGCAGCATGCACACCGCGCTCGGCGACCGCTACAGCGGCATCTTCGCGACCAGTCCCGCGCTCGCGCGCCAGGCGCTTGCCGCGGGCGAGGCGAGCGGCGAGCGCGTGTGCGCGTTTCCGCTGGATGCGGACTACGACGAGGCGCTCGAGAGCAAGATCGCGGACGTCAAGCAGTGCTCGATGGAAGGGGCGGCCGACCACATCCTCGCCACGCGCTTCCTGAGCCGCTTCGTCGGCGACGTGCCCTGGATCCACATGGACCTCTCCGGCTCGAGCTGCAAAGGCGGGCTCGGCGCGGTCGCCACGGACGTCACCGGCTTCGGCGTCGCGTGGGGCGTGGCGTTTCTGAAAGCGATGGCCGGCCGGAAGCGCTGAGATACCGCCGGTAATGGGTAATGGGTGGGGAGCCGGTGGTTCGTGACTTAACCCACGGTAGGCGAGCGGAGGCCGGCGCTTGATTCCGGTTCCGTGACTTTTCCCCTCCCGTGCGGCGCGGCGGCGGGCGTAGGCTGGTCGTCGGCAGTCAACGGGGGGATGCACGGTCCACGCTCATGAACCAGCGGCTCGCCATCACGTGGTGTTCTTTCGGGTTGCTGTTCGCAACTGGCGTTGCGGCTGCCGGCGGTTCGCCTTGGAAAGGCGGCCCCGGCGGGCCGGGCATTCAGGTGCCCGGCATCGGCGCGAGTGCGGGCTTCGTCAGCTCGAACACGCCGGTCGTGGCATTGCCGGCCGCGGTGCCCGCAGGCGCGACGCCCGTCACGCAAAACCGCTCGCCGAGCGGCGGCGCGATGGTGAGCCCTCCCGGACTCGGAGCTTCCAATTCCCGCTCGAATGGTTCCAGCCCAGCCATGCCCCGAGCTACATCCGCGCCCGCCTCCGGGGATGCGGGATCCGCGGTGAGCGGGGGCGTGGCGAACGGGTCCGCATCGGGCGAAGGCAGCGCAAGTTCGGGAGCACGCCCCAACCTCGCCGCCCTGGAGCAGGGCGTGATCGCGGCCACGCAGCACAACGAGCGGGACGTCCGGCAGCTTCCCACCTGCCGCTGATCTCCTTCGCCCCGTTCGCGGGGCGAGCCGCGTCAGGCATCGGTCGTAATCCGACCGCGTCGTATTTCCACATAAACCGTACAGTTCCCTCGCGGGGCCTGGTGCCTTTCTTTTGCTCGCCCAAAAGAAAGGCACGAAAGAAAAGGGCGCCCCGGTTCGCCGCAGAAAATGGGCACAGACCCGGGACGTGGGTCTGCCCCGGATTTTCTGTTCCCCTGCGCTGCTCGACCCGTCCGGCGGTCTGCGCAACTCGCGAACCATCGCGACACTTTCACACGTTGTCGAAGCGGATTCTCCCCGCATAGTACGCGAGCGTCACAGCTCGACAGTGCTCGCCGAGGCGCCGGAATCGCACGCGAGACACAGGCCTGAACTGACACATGATGGCCAACGGAAACATTACCCTACCGGCGCCATGCGGCTGTTCCCGCAAACGGGCCTGCGGCTAACGTGTCACAGCCGCACCCCTTGCCTGGTCTGCGCTGCTCGGCGGCTCTCAGGGGCCCCAAGAAAACGCCCGCGTTGCTCGTTGATCGTGACCCGGCACAGGGCTTCGCCCCGCTCGCAGTTCAACGTTCAAGGTTCAAGGTCGTGCCCCTTCCTTCAGCACGCCGAACGTTGAACGTTGATCCTTGAACCCGGAACTCGGAACCCGGAACACGCGCAAGGCGGGAGCCGCCGCGCGTGTGCTAAACTCGCCCTTGAATTTCTTGGCGTTTTTCCATGTCCGGGAACACGTTGGGGCGGCTTTTCTGCGTGACCTCGTTCGGCGAGAGCCATGGGCCCGCGATCGGCTGCGTCGTGGATGGATGCCCGCCCGGGATGGCGCTCTCGGAAGCCGACATCCAGCCCGAGCTCGACCGGCGCAAGCCCGGCACCTCGCGCCACGTGACGCAACGGCGCGAGGAGGATATCGTGGAAATCCTCTCCGGCGTGTTCGAGGGCAGGACGACCGGCACGCCGATCGCGCTCTTGATCCGCAACGTGGACGCGCGGAGCAAGGACTACTCGAAGATCAAGGACATGTTCCGCCCGGGGCATGCCGACTACACCTATCTGCAGAAGTACGGCATCCGCGACTACCGCGGCGGCGGGCGCCAGAGCGCGCGCGAGACCGCGGTGCGGGTCGCGGCGGCGGCGATCGCGAAGAAGTGGCTGCGCGAAAAATATCACGTCGAGGTCCGCGGCTTCCTCGCGCAGCTCGGGCCGATCGCCGTGCCCTTCCAGTCGTGGGACGCCGTGCACGCGAACCCGTTCTTCGTCGCGGACGAGAGCTACGTCGCGCGGCTGGAGGAGTTCATGGACCAGCTCCGGAAGTCCGGCGACTCGTGCGGCGCGCTGATCACCACGGTCGCTTCGGGCGTGCCGGCGGGGTGGGGCGCGCCGGTTTACGACAAGCTCGACGCCGAGCTCGCCTACAACATGATGAGCATCAACGCGGTGAAAGGCGTCGAGATCGGCGCGGGCTTCCGCTCCGTTACGCAGAAAGGCACCGAGCACTCCGACGAGATTGCGCCGCAGGGATTTCTCACCAACAACGCGGGCGGCATCCTGGGCGGCATCTCGACCGGGCAGGACATCTTGGTCAACGTCGCGGTGAAGCCCACTTCGAGCATCCGGCTGCCGCGGCGCACGATCGACACGGCGGGCAAGGCGACGCTCATCGAGACGCATGGCCGGCACGATCCGTGCGTGGGCATCCGCGCGACGCCGATCTGCGAGGCGATGATGGCGCTGACGCTGATGGACCATGCGCTGCGCCACCGCGCACAGAACGCGGATGTGGCTTGCGAGACGCCACGGATTCCCGCGCAGGCGCCCGCGGACGTGATTGCGAAGGGGAAAGCGGCCGCCGCGGTCGAGAATCCCGATCCCGACGAGGCGTGAGAAAAATCGGTTAGCGGTAAGCGGTAAAATTGGACCGAGTTTTTTTACGAAGTTCCCTGCCCACTGCTCACTGCGTACCGCTCACCTTTCCCTAGCTGGCGTTGTCCCGTGCCCTCTCATCTGCGGCCGATTCCCGGTATTCATGAGATGAGCGCGAGGGGCTGGGGGTGACGCAGGGCCTGCCGTACCGGCGCTTCGCCGGGTTCTACTTTTTCTATTTCGCGTATCTCGGCGCGTTCGCGCCGTTCTTCAGCCTCTATCTCCTCGCGGCCGGGCACTCGGCCTTCGAGATCGGCGTGCTGATGGCGCTACCCGCGGTCGGGCGCATTCTCGCCCCGCATTTGTGGGGTTGGCTCGCCGACACGGGCGGGCGCCGCATGGGGCTCGTGCGCGCCACCACCGCAGCGGGGCTCGTATGCTATGCGGGCGTGTTCGCCGGCACCGGCTTTGCCTGGCTGTTCGCGGTGCTGCTCGCGACGAGCTTTTTCCTCGCCGCCGCGCTTCCTCTGGTGGATGCGAATACGCTCGAGCACCTGGGCGAGGACACCGGCCGCTACGGGCCGGTGCGCGTGTGGGGCTCGCTCGGCTACATCGTCGCGGTGGTCGCCGTGGGCCATGCGCTCGACTGGTTTCCCGTGTCGGCGCTGCTGTGGATCGTGGCCGGGATGCTCGCGGGCATGCTCGCGTACTGCTGGTTGCTTCCCGAGGCGCGGGCGGCCGCGCACGCCAGCGACGCGCTGCCGATCTGGCACATCGTCAAGCGCCCGGAGGTCGTCGCGCTGATTGCCGCGTGCGCCCTGATGGCCGCGGCGCATGGACCGTACTACACCTTCTACTCGATCCACGTCGTCGCACACGGCTACAGCAAGGCGGTGACCGGCTGGCTGTGGGCGCTCGGGGTGATCTGCGAGATCGGCATCTTCGTCTGGATGCCGTACCTCGTGCGCGCATTCAGCCTGCGCGCGATCCTGATCGCGAGCTTCGCGCTGGCGGTGGCGCGCTTTCTGTTGATCGGCTGGGGCGCCGATAGCCTTGCGTTGCTGCTTCTCGCGCAGTCGATGCATGCGGCGAGCTTCGGCTCGTTCCACGCCGCGGCGATCGCGATGGTGCACCGGCTCTTCCGCGGCCGGCACCAGACGCGCGGGCAGGCGATCTACGGGAGTCTCAGCTTCGGGCTCGGCGGCGGCCTCGGCGCGCTCGCGAGCGGCTACCTGTGGGGCGCGGTGGGCGCGCAGTGGACGTTCACGCTCGCCGCGTTCTGCGCGCTGACGGGCGGGATACTCGCGTGGCGCGCCGCGCCGGGCAGCGGCCGTACGGCTTAGCGCCGGAAAAATCAAGAAATATCAGCCGCCGATGGACGCCGATAAGATCAAGGCTCAAATTGAACCGCGGAGACGCGGAGAGAAGCGGAATCAGGATCGAACCGCCATGGCGCCAAGTAGCACAAGAACGATTGTCAAATAGACGGGGGTCGCAGCCGAAGGCCACCAAGATCTGGCGCGGTAAGCCACTGATTCAGTATAATTACTGTCTTTTTTTCGGCTCGACGACGATGACCGCACGCACGCTCTACGACAAGCTCTGGGACAGCCACCTCGTCCACCAGGCCGACGACGGCACGGCGCTGATCTACATCGACCGCCACCTCGTGCACGAGGTGACGAGCGCGCAGGCGTACGAGGGCCTGAAGCTCGCCGGCCGCAAGCAGTGGCGCGTCGAGTCGGTCGTCGCCACGGCCGATCACAACACGCCCACCAAGGACTGGGACAAGGGCATCAAGGACCCGATCTCGCGGCTGCAGGTCGAGACGCTCGATGCCAACATCAAGGAATTCGGCGCGAAGGCCTACTTCCCGTTCCTCGACCAGCAGCAAGGCATCGTGCACGTGATCGGGCCCGAGCAGGGCGCGACGCTGCCGGGCATGACGGTGGTGTGCGGCGACTCGCACACGAGCACCCACGGCGCCTTCGGCTGCCTCGCTTTCGGCATCGGCACTACCGAGGTCGAGCACGTGCTCGCCACTCAATGCATGGTGATGAAGAAGGCGAAGCGCATGCAGATCGTGGTCGAGGGCAAGCTCGGGCGCGGGTTGACCGCCAAGGACATCATTCTCGCGGTGATCGGAAAGATCAGCGCGGCCGGCGGCACCGGCTACGCGATCGAGTACGCGGGCAGCGCGATCCGCGCGCTCTCGATGGAAGGGCGCATGACGATCTGCAACATGTCCATCGAGGCGGGCGCGCGCGCCGGAATGGTCGCAGTGGACGACACCACGATCGAGTACGTGAAAGGCCGTCCGTTCGCGCCGAAGGGCGCGATGTGGGAGAAGGCGGTCGCGTACTGGCGCACGCTCGTCTCCGATCCGGGCGCAAGCTTCGACCGCGTGGTGACGCTCGACGCGGCCGCGATCCGGCCCCAGGTCACGTGGGGCACTTCGCCGCAGATGGTGACCGCCGTGGACGGAAAAGTCCCCGACCCGGCGAAGGAGAAGGACCCGGTGCGGCGCGAGTGGATGGAGCGCGCGCTCCATTACATGAACCTGAAGCCCAACACTCCAATCACCGAGATCGAGCTCGACAAAGTGTTCATCGGCTCGTGCACCAACTCGCGCATCGAGGACCTGCGGCTGGCGGCCGAGTTGGTGAAGGGCAAGCGCGTCGCTTCCAACATCAAGCTCGCGATGGTGGTGCCCGGCTCCGGGCTGGTGAAGCGGCAGGCCGAGAAGGAAGGACTGGACAAGGTTTTCACCGCCGCGGGGTTCGAATGGCGCGAGCCGGGCTGCTCGATGTGCCTGGGAATGAACGACGACCAGCTCTCGCCGGGCGAGCGCTGCGCCTCGACCTCGAACCGCAATTTCGAGGGGCGGCAGGGCGCGGGCGGGCGCACGCATCTCGTGAGCCCGGCGATGGCGGCGGCGGCCGCGATCGCGGGGCATTTCGTGGACGTGCGGAAATTCAATTGAAACCGGTAATGGGTAATTGGTAATGGGTAATGGGAAAAATCGTTGTGCGGGTTTCTCCGATCGAACCGGTGCTTTTTCGTTTCACGATTCACGTTTCACGAATCGTATCGGTGTTGATCGGCGTTTATCGGCGGTTGCATAGAGGCTGACATGGAAAAATTTGTCCGACGCGAGGGGCTGGTGGCGCCGATGGACCGCGCCAACGTGGACACCGACGCGATCATTCCCAAGCAGTTCCTGAAGTCGATCAAGAAGACCGGCTTCGGGCCGAACCTCTTCGACGCGTGGCGCTACGCCGACCACGGCGAGCCGGGGATGGACTGCTCGAAGCGGCCGCTCAATAAGGATTTCGTGCTCAACCAGCCGCGCTACCGCGGCGCGACCGTGCTGCTCGCGCGCGAAAATTTCGGCTGCGGCTCCTCGCGCGAGCACGCGCCGTGGGCGCTGCTCCAGTACGGCTTCCAGGCGGTGATCGCGCCGAGCTTCGCCGACATCTTCTACAACAACAGCTTGAAGAACGGGTTGCTCGTGATCACGCTCCCAATGGAGGTCGTGGACCGGCTGTTCCGCGAGGTCGCCGCGCAGGAAGGCTACCGGCTCGCGGTGGATCTCGAGAAACAGACCGTGAGCACGCCGGGAGGCGAGAGCCACAAGTTCGACATCGACTCGTTTCACAAGCAATGCCTGCTCAACGGCCTCGACGAGATCGGGTTGACGCTACGGCACGCCGACCAGATCAAGGCGTTCGAGACCAAGCACCGCGGTGAACAGCCGTGGCTGTTCTAGGCGCAGGATTGAGGACTGAGGATTGAGGACTGGGGATTGAGGACTGAGGATTGAGGATTGCGGGATAGGGCTGAGCATTGGGGATTGAGGGCCGGGCGTGAAATACAGCGAGCTCAAAGTCTGGCAGAAATCCCTCGAGCTTGTTGATGAACTCTACGAGGTATCCAGCGGGTTTCCCCCATCCGAGCGCTTTGGGATCTCCAGCCAGTTGCAGCGGGCGGCGGTTTCAGTCCCCTCGAACATCGCCGAAGGCCATGGCAGGAAATCCACGCAGGCATTTCTCAATCATTTGTCGATCGCATTCGGCTCGTTGATGGAAGTCGAGACGCTGATTCTCATCGCGGAACGCCGGAAATACGTCGACAGGAACAAGTCGGCCTCGTTGCTTGCGCAAACGGACCAGATCGGAAAAATGCTGAGCGGCCTGAGAAAGTCCCTGAATAAACGATGACCCGGCGCTTGCTCAATCCTCAATCCTCAGTCCTCAATCCCGAGCGATGAAGATCGCAATCCTCCCCGGTGACGGGATCGGCCCGGAGATCGTCGCGCAGGCGGTCAAGGTGCTGAAGGCGCTCGGCTCCGACGGCCTGAAGCTCGAGCTGGAGGAGGCGCCGTTCGGCGGCGCGGGCTGCGACGCGCACGGCGATCCGCTGCCCGAGCCGACGCTAATGCTCGCGCGCGCGGCCGACGCCGTGCTGTGCGGCGCGGTGGGCGGCCCGAAGTACGATGCGCTGCCGCGCGCGCAGCGCCCGGAGCAGGGCATCCTGCGCATCCGCAGGGAGCTCGGCCTCTTCGCGAACCTGCGTCCCGCGCTGATGTTCCCGGAGCTTGTCGGCGCCTCGAGCCTGAAGCCGGAGATCGTGTCCGGGCTCGACGTCATGATCGTGCGGGAGCTGACCGGCGACATCTACTTTGGCGAGCCGCGCGGGCGGCGGCAGAACGCGCGCAACGAGCGCGAAGGCTACGACACGATGCTCTATTCGGAGCCCGAAATCCGCCGCATTGCCGAGGTCGGCTTCGCGGCCGCGATGAAGCGCGGAAAGCGCCTCACCTCGGTGGACAAGGAGAATGTGCTCGAGACGAGCCGGTTCTGGCGCGAGGTCGTCACCGAGGTCGGGCGCAGGTACCCGCAGGTCGCGCTCGCGCACATGTACGTGGATAATGCCGCGATGCAGCTCGTGCGCGCGCCCAAGCAGTTCGACGTGATCGTGACCGGGAACATGTTTGGCGATATCCTCTCGGATGAGGCCTCGATGCTGACCGGCTCGATCGGCATGCTGCCCTCGGCCTCGCTCGACGAGCGGGGCAAGGGGCTCTACGAGCCGGCGCACGGCTCCGCGCCCGACATCGCGGGAAAGAACGCGGCCAATCCGCTGGCCACGATCCTGTCCGCGGCGATGATGCTGCGTTACACGTTCAACCAGGACGTGGCGGCGGCACGCGTCGAGAAAGCGGTAAAGCGCGTGCTGGCGGAAGGCTGGCGCACGGCGGACATCCACGAGCCGGGCGCGCGCAAGGTCGGCACCGCGGAGATGGGCGACGCCGTCGTGGCTGCGCTGCGGTCGTGAAGAGCGAAGGATGAAGGGTGAAGGGATGAAGCGAGTCGGATTGATCGGTTGGCGCGGCATGGTGGGTTCCGTGCTGGTGGAGCGCATGCGCGCCGAGCGCGACTTCGAGCTGATCGAGCCGGTGTTCTTCTCGACCACGAAAGCCGGCGTGCGGGCGCCCGACATCGGCAGGGCGGTGCCGCCGGTGAAGGATGCGCGCGACCTGAAGGCGCTCGCCGAAGCGGACATCCTGATCTCCTGCCAGGGTGGCGACTACACCAGCGAGATCCATCCCAAGCTGCGCGCCGCGGGCTGGACCGGCTACTGGATCGATGCCGCGTCCGCGCTGCGCATGGAAAAGGACGCCGCGATCATCCTCGACCCGGTCAACCAGCCCGTGATCGAAAGCGCGCTCGCGGCGGGCGTGAAGAACTACATCGGCGGCAACTGCACGGTGAGCCTGATGCTGATGGCGACGGCGGGGCTCTTCAAGGCGGACGTCGTCGAATGGATCACGGCCATGACCTACCAGGCCGCGTCTGGTGCGGGTGCGCAGCACATGCGCGAGCTCGTGCAGCAGATGGGCAAGCTCCACGGCGCGGCGCGGGAACTCGCGGACGATCCAGGCTCCGCGGTGCTCGACATCGACCGCGCAGTATCGGAGGCGATCCGCAGCGAAAGCCTGCCCGCGGAGCACTTCGGCCAGGCGCTCGCGGGGAGCCTGCTGCCGTGGATCGACAAGGATCTCGGCAACGGCCAGAGCCGCGAGGAATGGAAGGGAATGGCCGAGGCAAACAAGATCCTCGGCCGGGGCGCGCGCCCGGTTCCGGTGGACGGCATCTGCGTGCGGGTCGGCGCGATGCGCTGCCACAGCCAGGCGCTCACCATCAAGCTCCGGCGCGACGTGCCGCTGAAGGAGGTCGAAACGTTGATTTCCTCGGCCCACGCGTGGGTGAAGGTGGTGCCGAACCAGCGCGAGGCGAGCCTGCGCGAGCTCACCCCGGCCGCGGTTTCCGGGACGATGGCGATCCCGATCGGGCGGCTGCGCAAGCTCCCGATGGGCGGCGAGTATCTCGCCGCGTTTACCGTCGGCGACCAGCTGCTGTGGGGTGCCGCGGAGCCGCTGCGGCGGATGCTGCGTATCCTCCTCGGCGTGTCAGCGGCGGCGCCAGTTGCGAAGCGCGCCACGGTCGGCGCCTAGCCCGGCGGGGGCGGATTTGTTGCCGGCGGCATATTACGTCGTCATGGACTGCGGCTTTTGTCACGGGGCGCTCTATCCCGCTGAAATTTGATTATAAATAGTCGGATCAGTAAGGACAGTTAAGCCAAATCTGAGCTTGCAACGCTAACTATTTGATGTTAGCCTAATTGTCCCTCAAAATCCGGGGAGGGCGGTTGGTGCGCGATTTCGTTGCGAAGACATTTCTGGTGGCGCTCGTGGTGCTCGTGGCGCTCGCGCCCGGTGCCGCCCACGCGGCCGGTCTGGGCCGGCTCACCGTCATCTCGGCGCTGGGCCATCCACTCAACGTGGAGATCGACCTCGTATCGGTGGCGAAGGACGAACTTGCCACCCTCAATGCGCGCCTGGCCTCTGCGGATGCGTACCGGCAGGCCAACCTCCAGTACACCGCGGCGGTCGCGGGGCTGCGCCTGAACATCGAGAAGCGCCCCAACGGCCAGCCTTTTATCCGGGTCACCTCCCATAACCCGATCAACGAGCCCTTCATCGACTTGCTGGTCGAATTGATCTGGTCCTCGGGTCGCGTGATCCGTGAATACACGGCGCTGCTCGACCCGCCGGGCGTGGGCCCCGTGCCTGCCGCACCGCCCGCCGCGGCTTTGCCCGAAACGCGTCCAGCGCCGCAGCCGCCGGTGGCGGTCGCGCCGGCGATCGAGCGTCCCGCCGCTCTTGCCCGTGTGCCGCGCGCGGTACCCGCGCCCACAGGGCCGAGGGCCGGCGCGAAGGAATACGGTCCGATCGAGCGCGGCGAGACGCTCGGCAGGATCGCGAGAAGCGTGATGCCGGACGGAGTCACGCTCGAGCAGATGCTGGTCGGGCTCTACCGCAGCAATCCTGACGCGTTCATTCGGAAGAACCTCAACCTGGTGCGCGCCGGCAAGGTCCTGCGCGTGCCCGACAGGGAAGAAATCGCCGCCATACCGCGGACCGAAGCCGTCCAGGAATACCGCACCCAGGTCGCGGACTGGAACGGCTATCGCCAGAAACTCGCCGATACCGCAGGCCTCGTTCCGGCCGAAGGGCGCGCGACCGTGAGCGGGCGCATCACCGCCCGGGTCGAGGACAAGGCTGCCGCCGCGGGGCCGAAAGACGTCGTGCGGCTTTCCAAGGGCGAGCCGCCCGGCGCCGCGCCGGGGGCAGGCAAGCCGCGCAGCACGGCGGAGCGTGTGCGCGCCCTCGAAGAGGAGGTCATTGCTCGCGAGAAAGCCCTCAACGAGGCGAACGAGCGCATTGCCCAGCTCGAGAAGACGATCAAGGACATGCAGAGGCTGGTCGAGCTGAAGAGCCCGGCCCTCGCCGCGGCCCAGCAGCAGGCAGCCAAGCCCAAGCCCGAAGCGGTCGCCGTCACGACGCCCGAGCCGGCGCCCGCGCCCAAACCCGAAGCGGTCGCCGTGGCCAAGCCTGAAGCGGCACCGGCGCCGAAACCCGAAGCCGCGCCGGCACCGAAGCCCGAAGTAGCGCCGGCGGAAAAGCCGGAGGTGAAGGCTGCGGAAGAGCCCAAGCCCAAGCCGAAGGTCGTGCAACCACCGCCCCCGCCGCCGCCCCCACCGAGCCTGCTCGATCAGATACTGGAGGAGCCGTTGTATCTCGCCGCCGGCGGTGGGGTGCTGTTGCTGGGCCTTGGCCTGTTGGTCGCGCGCCGCCGCCGCACCAGTGTGGAGGCGGGCGGCATGGCAGAGCCGGAAGCGCCGAAGTTTCGTCCGGAAGTCGCCGCAGCCGCTCCCGCCGCGGGCGCTCACGCCGCCGAGGCGGACGCGGCCCCGGATGCGAGCGCCGCGATGGCGGAGGTGGTGTCCGAGGAGGTGGATCCGCTGGCCGAGGCCGAGGTCTATATCGCCTACGGTCGGGACGGGCAGGCCGAGGAGATCCTGAAGGAGGCGCTCGCGAAGAACCGCAGCCGCCAGGATGCGCATCTGAAGCTGCTCGAGATCTACGCCGCGCGCAAGGACAAGAACGCATTCGGCAGGCAGGCGGCCGAGTTCAACCGCCTCACCGGCGGGTCCGGTGAGAACTGGCTCAAGGTGGCGGCGATGGGCTACTCGCTCGATCCCGTGAACCCGCTCTACGAGGCGGGCAAGGGCGCGCCCGCCGCGGCACCGCTGACCGGCGGCCCGATCACCGGCACCGACCTCGATTTCGATCTCGGCGTCGCAGCGGCGGGCCTCACCACGACCGACATCGAGCTCGACGCGAGCGCGGCGAAGGAGACCGAGACCGAGGTGCTGGGGCCGGGAGCGCTGCAGGGCCTGGCCGACGAAGCGCGCAAGGAGAAGGCGAAGTCCGCCGCTCGCGCCGAGCCCGATTTCGTGCTGGATCTGCCGGAATCCGGCGACCAGCCCACCCGGGCTGGCGGTACGCTCGACGCGCTGGCGAAGGGCGTCGACCCGAACGCGATCGATTTCCAGATCGAGCTGCCGAAGGTGGACGAGCCGGGCCCCGACGACGAGCCGACGACCGTCGCGTCGAGACACGCGGGCGGGGTCGATTTCAAGCTCGACGCGGGCGACATCAATCTCGATCTCGAAGGCAAGCCGGGCGACAAAGCGGCCGCCGGCGCCGGGAAGGACAGCCACTGGCATGACGTGCAGACCAAGTTCGATCTGGCCAAGGCGTACCAGGAAATGGGCGACCAGAGCGGGGCGAAGGAAATCCTGCAGGAAGTGATCACGGAAGGCGACGCCGAGCAGAAGAAGCAGGCGAAGGTTCTGCTGGAGAAGCTGGGCTAACCGGGCGACCGGGAACGGATCGAACCGCGGCAGCGTGGCGCTGCCGCGGTTTTTGTTTTTCTGCGGTGGCCGGGGGCAGTTCAGCGCAGGATTTTTCTTCTTCCATTCTTCATGATGATCTCGGGCGATGAGAATTGCGTTGGGAATGGAATACGACGGCAGCCGCTTCTGCGGCTGGCAGACGCAGCCTTCCGGCTGCGGGGTGCAGGACGCGCTCGAGCGGGCATTGCGCGAGATCGCGGGCGAGCGCGTCGGCACGACCTGCGCCGGGCGCACGGACGCCGGCGTCCACGCGCTTGCCCAGGTCGCGCATTTCGACACGGCAGCGGCGCGCCCGGAATCGGCCTGGGTGCGCGGCGTGAACTCGTTGCTGCCCGAGGGCTGCGCGGTGATCTGGTCGCGCGAAGTCGCCCACGAATTTCACGCGCGCTACGCGGCTGTCAGCCGCTGCTACCGCTACGTGCTGCTCAACCATCCGGTGCGGCCGGCAGCGGAAGCCGCGCGCGTGGGCTGGTTTCACCTGCCGCTCGACCTCGGTCGCATGCGCTCGGCCGCGCAGCTGCTCGTGGGGGAGCACGATTTCAGCGCCTTTCGCAGCGCGGAGTGCCAGGCGCGCACGCCGGTACGGCGGATCTCCCGGATCGGGATCGAGCGCCGCGGCGAGTACGTGGTGTTCGAGCTCTGCGCCAACGCGTTTCTGCACCACATGGTGCGCAACATCGTGGGATGCCTGATCTACGTCGGGAAAGGCCGGTATCCTCCGGAATGGCTGGGTGAGGTGCTCGCGGGGCGCGACCGCAATGCGGCCGCGCCGACCTTCGAGGCGGCCGGGCTCTATCTCGCGCAGGTGACGTACGAGCCGCGCTGGGGCCTGCCCTCGCCGCAGCCGCGGACATTCGCCGGAATCGGGGACGGGGAATCGGAAATAGGAAATGGGAAATAGGGAATCGGAATTTCCCGTTCGCTCGAAATGGCCACCGCGATAAAAATCTGCGGCATTACCCGGCTCGAAGACGCGTTCGCCGCGTTGCGCGCCGGGGCGCACGCGATCGGGCTCGTCTTTTTTGCGGACAGTCCGCGCTACATCACTCCGGCCGCGGCGGGCGCGATCATCCGCGCGCTGCCGCCGTTCATCACCACGGTGGGGCTGTTCGTGGACGCGCCCGCGGACGAGGTGCGCAAGACGCTCGCGCAGGCGCCGGTCCAGCTGCTGCAGTTTCACGGCTCGGAGCCGCCGGACTACTGCCGCGAGTTCGGGCGGCCATACGTCAAGGCCGTGCGCATGAGAGCGGGGGTGGATTTGCTAGAATATTCGCGGGATTATCACGATGCGAAGGCGCTCCTGCTGGATGCCTACGTCGAGGGGCTGCAGGGCGGAAGCGGCGTCTCTTTCGACTGGGATCTCGTTCCGCGCGGGCTGCCGCTGCCGGTGATCCTTTCAGGCGGGCTCACCGGAGAGAATGTCGGAGACGCGGTGCGGCGGGTCCGGCCGTGCGCCGTGGACGTTTCGAGCGGCGTCGAGTCCGCCAAAGGGATCAAGGACGCGGCCAAGATCGCCGCGTTCATAACTGGAGTACGCAATGCGGATGTATGACCTGCCCGACCCGGGCGGCCACTTCGGGCCGTACGGGGGCGTGTTCGTCGCCGAGACGCTGATCCACGCGCTCGACGAGTTGAGATCGGCCTACGCGCGCTATCAGAAGGATCCCGAATTTCTCGCCGAGTTCGCGGCCGATCTCAAGCATTACGTCGGGCGCCCGAGCCCCGTCTACCACGCAAAGCGCTGGTCCGCGCATTTCGGCGGCGCGCAAGTCTATCTCAAGCGCGAGGATCTCAACCATACCGGCGCGCACAAGATCAACAACGTGATCGGACAGGCCCTGCTCGCGCGCCGGATGGGCAAGCCGCGCGTGATCGCCGAGACCGGGGCCGGCATGCACGGGGTCGCGGCCGCGACGATCGCCGCGCGCTTCGGCATGCAGTGCGTGGTGTACATGGGCTCGGAGGACATCCGGCGCCAGGCGCAGAACGTCTACCGCATGAAGCTGCTGGGCGCCACCGTGGTCCCGGTGGAGAGCGGATCGAAGACGCTGAAGGACGCGCTGAACGAGGCGATGCGCGACTGGGTGACCAACATCGAGAATACCTTCTACATCATCGGCACCGTCGCGGGCCCCCATCCCTATCCGATGATGGTGCGCGATTTCCAGAGCGTGATCGGGCGCGAGGCGAGGGAGCAGATGCCCGAGCTCGCCGGGCGCCAGCCCGATGCGATCCTGGCTTGCGTGGGCGGCGGCTCCAACGCGATGGGCATCTTCTACCCGTACATCGCCGACGAGAAAGTGCGCCTGGTTGGCGTGGAGGCCGCGGGCCACGGGCTGGAAAGCGGCAAGCACGCGGCGACGCTGTGCACCGGCAAGCCCGGCGTGCTGCACGGAAACCGCACCTACCTGCTGCAGGACGAGAACGGCCAGATCATCGAGACGCACTCGGTCTCGGCGGGCCTCGACTATCCCGGCGTCGGGCCGGAGCACGCGTGGTTGAAGGACAGCGGGCGCGCCGAGTACGTGGCGGTCACCGACGAGGACGCGCTCCAGGCATTCAACGATCTGTGCCGGCTCGAAGGCATCATGCCGGCGCTGGAGTCGGCGCACGCTCTGGCCTATGCCGCGAAGATGGCCCCGCGCATGAAAACGGACAACATCCTGCTCGTCAACCTGTCGGGACGCGGCGACAAGGACATGCACACCGTCGCCGAGAAGACCGGCATCAAGCTGTGACCGGTATGCCCATTGCCACACCAGAGAGGCGAGAGGAGAGAGGCGAGAGGCGGCAAACCTCGAGCGGCAGGGGTTGTTGCGGGGTGACTCCTTTCTCCTCTCTCTTCTCTCCTTTCCCTTCGAGCTGATGTCGCGCATCGCCGCCGCTTTCGAAGCATTAAGGAATCAGGGCCGCAAGGCGCTGATCCCTTTCATCACGGCCGGCGATCCCGACCCCGCGACGACGATCGCGGTGATGCACGCGCTGGTCGAGGCGGGGGCCGACGTAATCGAGCTCGGCGTGCCGTTTTCCGATCCGATGGCCGACGGCCCCGTGATCCAGCGCTCGAGCGAGCGGGCGCTCAGGCAGGGCGTGTCGCTCAAGGACGTGCTGGGCTTCGTCGCGGAATTCCGCGCAACCGACAAGACGACGCCGGTTGTGGTGTTCGGCTATGCCAATCCGATCGAGGCGATGGGTGTCGAGCGTTTCGCCGATGCCGTGAAGGCCGCCGGTGGCGACGGAGCGCTGGTGGTGGACTATCCTCCGGAGGAAGCGCGGCACCTGGTCGAGGTGCTCGACGCGCGCGGGCTCGACACGATATTCCTGCTCTCGCCCACCACGCGCGACGCGCGCCTGAAGGAAATCGCGCAGCTCGGCCGCGGCTACCTCTACTATGTCTCTCTCAAGGGGGTGACGGGCGCCGCGAACATCGACCTTGCCGACGTCGGAGCGCGCATGCAGCACATCCGGAAGTTCACGCAGCTGCCGCTGGGCGTGGGCTTCGGCATCCGCGACGCGGCGAGCGCCAAGGCGCTCGCGGCATCATGCGACGGGGTGGTGATCGGAAGTGCCTTGATACAGGAAATTGAAAAATCTCCGCGGGACGACGTCGCGGAATGCGCGCGACGTTTTATGGCGCCGATCCGGGAAGCGCTCGACGGCCGTTCTGCGGACAAGGCGAGAGCGAGGACTGGATGATGTGCGCGGCCGGGTTGCAGGGACATGAATCGTGAAGGCCGCCGGAAAGGTGAGGCTCACGTGACCAATATGGCGCCGGAGGCGGCCTTATGAGCTGGCTGCAAAAGCTGCTGCCTCCGAAGATCAAGCGCGACGTCGGCGGCGCGAAGAAGGTCGTTCCCGAGGGCCTGTGGAGCAAGTGCGAGTCGTGCGAGGCGGTGCTCTACCGCACGGACCTCGAGAAGAACCTCTACGTCTGTCCCAAGTGCGCCTACCACAACCGCATCTCGGCGCGCGAACGCCTCGATTACCTGCTCGACCGCGAGGGACGCTACGAGATCGGCGCCGAGGTGGTGCCGGTGGACACCCTCAAGTTCAAGGACAGCCGCCGTTATACCGAGCGGCTGGAAGAAGCGCAGCGCGAGACGGCGGAAGAAGATGCCGCGGTGATCATGCAGGGCAGCATCAAGACCATTCCGCTGGTCGCGGCGGCGTTCGAGTTCCGGTTCCTCGGCGGCTCCATGGGCTCGGTGGTGGGGGAACGCTTCGTGCGCGGCGTGCAGGTGTGCCTCGAGCAGAGGCTGCCTTACGTCTGCGTCACCGCGAGCGGCGGCGCGCGCATGCAGGAGGGGCTGCTCTCGCTGATGCAGATGGCGAAGACCTGCGCCGCGCTCACCCAGCTTGGCCGGGAGCGGCTGCCTTTCATACCGGTGCTGACCGATCCCACCATGGGCGGTGTCTCCGCGAGCTTCGCCATGATTGGCGACATCGTCGTTGCGGAACCGGGAGCGCTGATCGGTTTCGCCGGGCCGCGCGTGATCGAGCAGACCGTGCGCGAGACGCTGCCCGAAGGCTTCCAGCGCTCGGAGTTCCTGCTCAAGCACGGGGCAATCGATCTGATCGTGGACCGCCGTGAGATGCGCGACAAGCTTGCCGCCCTGCTCACGATGCTGCTCAAGTTGCCTCCGGCAACTTGAGAGTTCCGGGTTCCGCGTTCCAGGTCCCGGGTTCCGGGTACGTTCCAGGTTTGGCGTTCCTGGGAAAGGTATTCACCTTTCGAACCTTGAACTTTGAACCTTGAAATTTGAACCTTGAACCCGAATCCCGAAACGCTCGGGCAGTGGCTGGAGTACATCGAGCGCCTGCACCCGAAGACGATCGCGCTCGGCCTGGAGCGCGTGTCCCGCGTCAGGGAGGCGCTCGGTCTGCGGCCCGCTTTTCCGCTGATCACGGTGGGAGGGACCAATGGCAAGGGCTCGGCGTGCGCGATGCTGGAGGCGATCCTGCATCACGCGGGCTACAAGGTGGGCTGCTACACCTCGCCGCACCTGCTGCGCTACAACGAGCGGGTGCGCATCGCGCGCGTGGAGGCCGGAGACCGGGACCTCGTGCGTTCGTTCGAGGCGGTGGAGCGCGCGCGCCGGAGCGCGGAGGTGCAGCTCACCTATTTCGAGTTCGGGACGCTCGCCGCGATGTGGCTCTTCGTCGAGCAGGGACTGGACGCCGCGGTGCTGGAGGTGGGGCTCGGCGGACGGCTCGATGCCGTCAATGCGTTCGACACGGACTGCGCCGTGGTGACGCGCATTGCCATCGACCACGTGGATTTCCTGGGCGCGGACCGCGAGGCAATCGGCTACGAGAAGGCGGGGATCTTCCGCAGCAAGCGGCCGGCGATCTGCGCCGATCCGGAGCCTCCATCCCGGCTGGTGGACCATGCGCGGGAACTCGGGGCGCCGCTGCTGCTCATCGGCGCCGATTTCTTCGCGCAGCCGCAGGGTCCGCATTGGCAGTACCGTGGACCCGATGGCAAGCGCAGCACGTTGCCCCATCCCGCGCTGCGCGGCGCCTTCCAGCTCGCCAATGCGGCGGCCGCCATCACCGCGCTCGGTTGCCTGCGCGAAAAGCTGCCGGTTGCGATGAACGATATCCGCTCGGGGCTGCTGCTCGCCGAGAGCACGGGGCGCTTCCAGGTGCTGCCGGGGCGCCCTGCGGTCGTACTGGATGTCGCACACAACCCGGACGCCGCATGCGCGCTCGCCGCAAACCTCTCGGCGATGCCCTGCGCGGGGCGCACGCTGGCGGTGTTCTCCGTGCTGAACGACAAGGACCTCCCCGGGATCATCGAGGCGGTGAAGGCGCACATCCACCACTGGTTCGTTGGCGGCATCCGCACGCCGCGCGGGCGCAGCGGGGGCGAGCTGCACGCCGCGCTGACGGCGGCGGGGGTCGAGCGCGTAACCGAATGCCGCAGCGTCGCGGAAGCCTACACGCAAGCCTGTGATATGGCGGCGGAAAATGATAGAATTTTGGCGTTCGGATCGTTTTACGCCGTAGCCGCGGTGCTTGCGGGGCGTGCGGCGCCGGCGGCAGGCGTTGCCACGGCGGGAAAACGGGAAACTCCAGGGCCTTAGCGCAGACAGGGGCGGGGAGAGCGACGGCGGCAGATGGCGCGAGCGATCAGCGACGAGGAGCTACAGCTTAAGCGGCGCGCAAGGCGGCGCCTGGTCGGGGCTATCGTCCTCGTCACGGCCATCGTAGTCGTGCTGCCCATGTTGCTCGATTCCGAGCCCAAGCCGGTCAGCCAGGACGTCGCCATCCGGATTCCTTCACCCGATGCCGGCACCTTCAATTCGAAGGTGACTCCGCTGGCTCCGAAGCCCGAAGCCAAGGCACCGGCCAAACCCGCCCCCCAGAGCAAGCCCCAGCCCAAGCCGGCGCCCGAGAAACTGGCGACGGCGGCGCCGAAGCCGGCGGCGCCCAAGCCGGCACCGGCCCCGGAGGCGGCGAAGGCGCCGGCCAAGGCGGAGCCCGTTAAGCAGGCCGCGCCGGCTCCCGCCAAGCCCCCCGCCAAGCCGGAGAGCATGCCTTACGTCGTGCAGGTGATCGCGCTCGCCGATGCGGAGAAGGCGAAGCAGATGCAGGCGCGGATTGCCGGCGGCGGCATCAAGTCCTACACGGAGGTGGTGAAGACCGCAAAGGGAGACGTGACGCGCGTGCGGGCCGGCCCGTTCGCCACACGCGAGGCGGCGGAGAAGGCGCGAGAGCAGCTGAAAGCGATGGGCCTCGGAGGGAATATCGCGAAGCGATGACGGCCTTCGATTACACCGTTCTGGTCCTGATCGCCTTGTCGGTCCTGTTGAGCGTGATGCGGGGCCTGGTGCGCGAAGTACTGGCGCTCGCCGCGTGGATCGTGGCGTTTCTGGCGGCGAACCTGCTCGCCGAGGATCTCGCGGCGCTGATGCCCGCGGCGATACAGGGCGCGGAGTTGAGGCTGCTGGCGGGGTTCGTGGCCGCTTTCTTCGTCGTGCTGCTGATGATGAGCCTGGTTTCGCTTGCCGCCTCGCAGCTCATGAAGCACTCCGGCCTCGGAGTCGAGGACCGTGCGCTCGGGGCCGTGTTCGGGCTCGCGCGCGGCATGCTGGTGGTGATGGTCCTGGTGCTGCTGGCCGGGCTCACCTCGCTGCCGCGCAAGGAAGTCTGGCGCAACGCCGCGCTGAGCCAGCCGCTGGAGGCGCTGGCGCATGAGGTCAAGGTCTGGCTGCCTGCGGGCCTTTCGCAAAAAATCGCGTACGACTGAGGGCACACGATGTGCGGGATCGTCGGTGTAGTCTCTAAGCATCCGGTGAACCAGGTGCTCTACGACGGGCTGCTGGTGCTGCAGCACCGCGGGCAGGATGCGGCGGGCATCGTCACCGCCGAGGGCCCCTCGTTCCACATGCACAAGGGGCCCGGCATGGTGCGCGACGTGTTCCGCACGCGCAACATGCGCGCGCTGATGGGAAATTCCGGGCTCGCGCACACGCGGTATCCGACCGCCGGGTCCGCGTGGTCGGCGGCCGAGTCGCAGCCCTTTTACGTAAACTCTCCGTTCGGCATCGTGCTGGGGCATAACGGCAACCTCACCAACACCGAGCAGCTGAAGACCGAGCTCTTCCGCCAGGATCTGCGGCACGTCAATACCAACTCGGACTCCGAAGTGCTGCTCAACGTGCTGGCGCACGAGTTGCAGGAATCGGCCACCAATTACAAGCTCGACCCAGCCACCATCTTCGCCGCCGTGTCGGGCGTGTACCGGCGCTGCCGCGGCGCCTACGCGGTGCTCGTGATGATCGCCGGCTACGGGCTGCTGGCGTTCCGCGACCCGTACGGCATCCGGCCGCTCGTCTTCGGGCGCTCCGAGACCGAGGAGGGCTACGATTACATGGTCGCCTCGGAGAGCGTCGCGCTCGATGCGCTCGGCTTCCAGGTGGTGCGCGATGTGGCGCCCGGGGAAGCGATCTTCATAGACCAGGACGGCAACTTCTTCAGCCAGCAGTGCGCGCAGAACGCCTCGCTCAATCCGTGCATCTTCGAGTTCGTGTATCTCGCGCGCCCCGATTCGGTGATCGACGGCATATCGGTCTACGAGACCCGGCTCAGGATGGGCGAGAGCCTGGCGGAGAAGATCCAGCGGCAGTACCGGAACCTCGACATCGACGTGGTGATCCCGATCCCGGACTCCAGCCGCCCCTCGGCGATGGAACTCTCGAAGCATCTGGGGCTGCCGTACCGCGAGGGGTTCATCAAGAACCGCTACATCGGCCGGACCTTCATCATGCCGGGGCAGGGGATCCGCCAGCGCTCCGTGCGGCAGAAGCTGAACGCGATCGCGATGGAGTTCAAGGGCAAGAACGTGCTGCTGGTGGACGACTCCGTCGTGCGCGGCAACACCAGCCGGGAAATCGTTCAGATGGCGCGTGAGGCGGGGGCGCGCAAGGTGTTCTTCGCCTCCGCCGCGCCGCCGGTACGCTTTCCCAACGTCTACGGCATCGACATGCCGACCCGGGAGGAATTGATCGCCGCCGGGCGCAGCGAATCCGAGGTTGCCCGCGAGATCGGCTGCGACGAGCTGATCTACCAGAATCTCGAGGCGCTCATCGAGGACGTGCACAGCGTCAACCCGAGGGTCACGAGCTTCGAGGCCTCGTGCTTCAGCGGCATGTACATCACCGGCGACGTGACCCAGGAATACCTCGCCGGGGTGGAGACGCGGCGCCGCGAGAAGGCCAAGATGGCCGATGCCGCCGCGGCGAGCACGCAGCTCGACCTCGGTCTCGAGCTGGTGGACTGAGCGGTTGACAATCCTCCGGGGCCAGAGTAAGTTTGCCCCGAACGCGCCGATTTGATGATCAGCTTGCGGGCGCGCTACAAATTCAGCTAAAGCGAGACGAAACCCGGTCCGCGAAAGCTGATCGGGTTTTTTTGTTGTACGCACGGAGCCAGATCATGAAACGGGGCTTTACCACGACCATCCTGCACTCGGACCTCGAACAGCCGATCGAGCACTACGCGGTGCACAAGCCGATGCACCTCGCCGTGGCGTACGGCTACCCGGATGCGCGGGAGCTCGCGAGGGTATTCAAGGGGGAAGCTGCGGGCTTCGTCTACGGCCGACAGGGCAATCCGACCACGGCCGCGCTCGAGGCGAAGGTCACCAAGATGGAGGACGGCATCGCCACCGCGTGCTTCAGCACCGGCATGGCCGCGATTGCCGCCATGTTCGTCGCGTTGCTGCGTTCGGGCGATCACGTGGTCTCGAGCTCGTTCCTGTTCGGCAACACCAACAGCCTCTTCGGCACGTTCAACACGCTCGGCTGCGAAATCAGCCTCGTCGACGCGACCGATGTCGCGAACGTGAAGAACGCGCTTCGCCCGGACACGCGGCTCGTGTTCGTCGAGACCATCGCCAACCCGCGCACCCAGATCGCGGACCTCGCGCGCATCGGGGAGCTCTGCGCCGAGCGCGGCGTGCTCTACGTGGTCGACAACACGATGACCTCTCCGTATCTCTTCCAGCCGAAGAAAACGCACGCGGGCCTGGTGGTCAATTCGCTCACCAAGTACATCGGAGGCCACGGGAACGCGCTGGGCGGCGCCGTAACCGACACCGGACTCTACGACTGGACGCGCTTCCCCAACATCTACGACAGCTACAAGACGGCGAACGCCACCTTGTGGGGAATCCTGCAGATCCGCAAGAAAGGACTACGCGACGTGGGGAGCACGCTTGCGGCCGAGGTCGCGCACCGGCTCGCGGTCGGGGCCGAGACGCTCGCGCTGCGGATGGAGCGGGCTTCGGACAATGCGCTGCGGCTCGCGCGTTTCCTCGCCGGGCATCCGAAGGTGACGCGGGTGTATTACCCGGGCCTTCCCGACCACCCGCAGCATCGCCTCGCGGGCGAGCTCTTCAAGACCTACGGAGCGCTGATGAGCATGGAGCTCGCCGACGGTATCGACTGCTTCGATTTCCTCAACCGGCTGAAGCTGGTGATCTCGTCCAGCCACCTGGGCGATAACCGCACGCTTGCGATACCGATCGCGCACACCATCTACTGGGAAATGGGAGCCGAGCGTCGCGCGGAGATGGGCATCGCCGACTCCCTGATCCGGCTGTCGATCGGCATCGAGGACTTCGACGATCTCGTCGGTGATTTCCGCCAGGCGCTGGAGCACGCGTAGATCGGCTGGCGGAGCCCGAAGCCGGCGCGTTTCAATAGGGTCACCCATTAGCCGGCCGAGGTCAAGTGAGCGAAACAGGTTCTCGCTGCTGATGCGATAAGGGTAGTTCGAATCCCACTGCCGCCCTCACGTCCGCAACACATCCGTTTCTTCGTTCTATTGGCTGCGATTGCCCATCGCGCCAGTCACCCATCAGGATCAAGCATACGAGCCGGCTGCCGCCCGCTGCCGTGGCGGCGCCTGGCCGCCCCAGAAGAACGTTGGTAGCACGCGCCGTCCAAGGTTGAGTCGTGCAGATCGATGGCTGTCGGAGTCGACGCCAGGCTCCGTCGGGCTCGTCGCGTGGGCGATGCGCAAGTCGTGAGGCGGCAGGACATGGGCGTCCATTCAGACTGATGGCTTATCGCCAGGCCCCATTTCGGGCTCGCCCATGTCCGGCCATTTGTCATCCGGCGAAGCAGCGCTCGAGGTCAAAGGGCTCGCCACGCTTCAACGTGTGGTAGCAGGCGCGCGCGAGTTTGTGCGCGAGCGCCTTGGT
>Ga0194132_10002891_pt1 | contig 31384 bp, 28 predicted proteins | sample TA2KigOf80mmetaG_FD_148612 | JGI IMG/M metagenome (GOLD analysis project Ga0194132, IMG submission 148612) | Freshwater microbial communities from Lake Tanganyika, Tanzania - TA2015054 Kigoma Offshore 80m | ecosystem: Environmental > Aquatic > Freshwater > Lake | place: Tanzania: Lake...
GGCTGCGTTGCGCCGTGGCGCGGCGATCCGCCAGGCGCGCCGCGAAGAGCGATGCCGGAGCATCAGTCGAGCGGCGCAACGAAGCGGGCGCCCGCCACGGCGCAACCCCTTGCGGGCCTGGGCGCAGCGGTTCCATATTATGGAACTACGCTCTAGAACAGCCCGCGCTTTTTGCGCTGGATGACGGGCGTTTCGCCCTCGTTGACCGGTTTGCCGAGCGCCTGGTTATCGCGGATGCGCTGGTTTTCCTTCTCCGCGTTGACGACGACGCCTTCCGGTTCGGGCTTGCGCCAGAACAGAATCTTGTCGGTAACGCGCTCGGTTTCCTGGGCTAGCGCGGCGGCTTCTTCGTTGACGACCACCCGGATATTGGGCTGCACCGTCAGCCCGCCGGTCTGGCGCAAGAGCGCGCGCACGCCGTCACTGGAACCTTCCGGCGCCGGTTGTTCCTCGATCAAGCCGGGACGCCGGCCGCGCAAGGCTTGCTCGGCTTCGGTCGAGGGCATCGTCTCCTGGGGCCGCGCCTCGCCCGGCGCGGGCGGGCGCAGGTCGAAATTGGGCGGCAGCGACAACGGCGCGCGGGAATAGACCGAAAATTCGTCGGGTGGGCGCTTGTCCATGCCGAGGATCTTGCGCGTGTCGTCGCAGGCCCCGAGCGCGAGCACGAGCGCCACCCAACCCGTCGCGATGATAATTCGTTTTGCGGTCATGACACCTGGGCCCCCGGCGGCCCGCCGGGATCGCCCGATCCCTTATTTTTAGGCAAATCCGGGCGGGCGAACAAGGCATCCGCGAGCAGCGCCAAGGCGCCCAGCGAAATCGCCGTGTCCGCCGCGTTGAACGCCGGCCAAGGCCAGCCGAAGGCGTGAAAATCGAGAAAATCGGCGACCGCGCCGAATCGCGCGCGATCGATCACGTTGCCGAGCGCGCCGCCGATCACGAGTCCGAGAGCGGCGACGACGACCTCGCGGCTTTCCTTGGCCATCCACGCCAGCAGGACGGCGACGATGACGAGCGCGAGCGCCGACAGAACCCAGGCGGTCGCCGCCGAATCCCAGTTGAACATGCCGAAGCTCACGCCCCGGTTCCAGCGCATCACCAGATTGAAAAAGGGCGTGACCGGAATGACGCGCGGAGGGGTCATGACGTGCTCGACGATCCACCATTTGGAGGCCTGGTCGACGATAACGACGGCGGCGGCAACGCCGAGGCCGAGCGCGAAGCGGCGCGGGCGGGTCATTGGGCGGCGAGGGAACCGGCGATCGCCGCGGCGCAGCGCCGGCAGGTTCCGGGAAAGCGCGCGTCGTGGCCGACGTCGGGCAGCACCTTCCAGCACCGTTCGCATTTTTTGCCTTCGGCGGCGGCGGGGACGACGCCGACGCCCGGCACGTCGGGAAGAACGAACGCGCCGGCGGGCGGCGGGCCTTCCATTAGGCGCGCGTCCGAGGTGATGGCGATTTCGGCGAGGTTCAGTCCGGCGAGCGCCTTGACGTACTCGGCGCCGGCATGAACGGTCGGCGCCGACTGCAGGCTGGAGCCGATCCGTTTTTCCGCGCGTTCTTTTTCGAGCGCGCCGGTGACCACGCGCCGAAGCGCGCGCACTTTGTCCCATTTCGCCGCGAGCGCGTCGTCGCGCCACGACGCGGGAATTTCGGGAAACGGCCTCAGGTGCACGCTGACCCCGTCCGGGTGGCGGGTGAGCCAGGCTTCCTCGGCGGTGAAGCAAGTAAACGGCGCCAGCCAGGCGGTCAGCGTCTCGAACAGGATATCCAGCACCGTGCGCGCCGCGCGGCGAACGGGCGAGGTGGCGGGATCGCAGTAGAGTGCGTCCTTGCGGACATCGAAATAGAACGCCGACAGATCGCTGGCGCAGAACGAGTGCAGATCGGCGAAAAAACGGTGGAACACGAAACTGTCGCATGCCGCGCGCAAGGCGCGGTCGAGATCGGCGAGCCGGTGCAGCACCCAGCGTTCCAGTTCCGGCATGTCGTTCGCCGCGACGCGCTCGCTGGTCGAGAAATCCTTCAGGCCGCCGAGCAGGTAGCGGAGCGTGTTGCGCAGGCGGCGGTAGACGTCCGTTTGCTGCTTCAGGATTTCGGGGCCGATGCGGAGATCGTCCTCGTAGTCGGACCCGACCACCCACAGGCGGAGAATGTCCGCGCCCTCGCGCCCGACCACGTCCTGCGGCGAGACGATATTGCCCAGCGACTTCGACATCTTCTGGCCGTCCTCGGCCAGCACGAAACCGTGGGTCAGCACCGACTCGAACGGCGCGCGGCCGCGCGTGCCGCAGGATTCCAGGAGCGAGGAATGGAACCAGCCGCGGTGCTGGTCGGAGCCTTCGAGATAGAGCGAGGCCGGCCAGGCGAGGTTCCAGTCTCCGCCTTCGAGGACGAAACTATGGGTCGAGCCGGATTCGAACCAAACGTCGAGAATGTCGGTGACTTGATCGTAATCGGCGGGGTTATGGGCTTTGCCGAGGAAGCGTTCGGGCTTTGATGCGAACCAGGCGTCGGCGCCCTCTTGCGCGAAGGCGGCGACGATGCGCTCGTTCACCGCCGGATCGCGCAAGGGCTCGCCGGTCCCCTTGTTCGCGAACACGGCGATCGGCACGCCCCAGGCGCGCTGGCGCGAGATCACCCAATCGGGCCGATCTTCGATCATGCCGGTGATGCGGTTTTGCCCCTGCGCCGGCACCCAGCGGGTCGCCCGGATGGCGGCCAACGCGCGTGCGCGCAACGTGTCGCCCGGTTTCGCGGCTCCACCGGTCCCCGCGATCCGCCGGTCCATGGCGATGAACCATTGCGGCGTGTTGCGGAAGATGATCGGCTTTTTCGAGCGCCAGGAGTGCGGGTACTGGTGAACCAGCCTACCGCGCGCGACCAGGGCCTTGGCCTGGATCAGCGCCTGGATGACGGCTTCGTTGGCGTCGCCCTTCTTGCCGGTATCGGTGATCACCCGCTTGCCGGTGAAGCCGGGCGCCTGATCGGTGAAGAACCCGTCGCCGTCGACCGTGGAAGGAATGGTGGTGTCGATGCCGCTCGTGGCGAGCGCTCTCGCGTTCGCCGTCCAGACCTCGAAGTCCTCGGTGCCGTGACCGGGGGCGGTGTGGACGAAGCCCGTGCCGGTGTCCTCGGTGACGTGATCGCCCGCAAGGAATGGGACATCGAAAGTATAGCCGAGCGCCTTCAGCGGATGGTTGCAAAGCCAGCCGATACTTACATCGACATCATGCAGGCGCTTGTAACTTAAGACTTTCGCGACTTTGAAAACTTCGGGTGTAAGTTTATCGGCAAGGACAATTTTTTCACCTCTTGCCACCCAATTTCCTTCAGGCGCATTCGTTACTTCGTACAGGCCATAGGAAATTTTGCGTGAAAAGCTGATCGCACGGTTTCCGGGAATCGTCCACGGAGTCGTTGTCCATATGGCAACAGATGCCCCAGAAAAATCATGCGACGACCCGCTCGCAATAGTCCTAAAAGTCGTAACCTTGCGACCATCCGCCTCATTTGTGACGGTACGATCGGTAAAGGCCTTAATCGGAAATTTCACCCACACCTGATCCGATTCGAAGTCGTTATACTCGACCTCGGCCTCGGCCAGCGCGGTCTTTTCCACCACCGACCACATCACCGGCTTGGAGCCGCGATAAAGCAGCCCGTTCAGGGCGAATTTCATCACCTCGCGCACGATCTGGGTCTCGGCGGCGAAGGTCATGGTCGAATAGGGGTTGTCCCAATTGCCGATCACGCCCAGGCGCCGGAATTCCTCGCGCTGCACGCCGATCCAGTGGTCGGCGAACTCGCGGCATTCGCGGCGGAAGGCGAGGGTCGGCACTTGGTCCTTGTCCTTGCCGGCGGCGCGATACTTTTCCTCGATCTTCCACTCGATCGGCAGGCCGTGGCAGTCCCAGCCGGGGACATAATCCGCATCGAACCCGAGCATCTGGCGCGAGCGGTTGATGACGTCCTTGAGAATCTTGTTGAGGGCGTGGCCGATATGCAGATGGCCGTTGGCGTAGGGCGGGCCGTCGTGCAGCACGAACTTAGGCCGGCCCTTGGCCTGTTTGCGCAAGCGCCGGTAAAGTCCGATCGCCTCCCAGCGCTTGAGGATTTCCGGTTCGCGCTTGGCCAGCCCCGCCTTCATCGGAAAAGGCGTGTCGGGCAGGAAAACGGTCGCCTTGTAATCGGGCTTGTTCATGACGCCGCCAGGATGCGCCGGGCGCGCAGGCTGTCCTCGGCGATTTGCGCGCGGAGCGAATCGATCCCGTCAAAGGCGCGCTCGCGGCGGAGATGCTCGACCAGCCGGACTCGCAGGCGCCGGCCGTAGAGATCGCCCGCGAAGTCGAACAGAAACACTTCCAGCATCTCGACCTCGCCGCCGAAGGTCGGCCGCCGGCCGATGTTGGCGACGCCCGCGCGCCAGATGGGCTTGCCGTCCGCGCCGTTGTCGCCCTCGATCGCGACCCGCACGGCGTAGACGCCGCCGGCGGGGCGCAAATGGTCGCGGAGCGCAATGTTGGCGGTGGGGAATCCGATGGTGCGACCGCGCTTGTCGCCCGGCATGACCCGACCCTCGATTTCCGGCGCGCGGCCGAGAATGGCCCCGGCCGCCGCGACGTCGCCCCGGCGCAGCGCGTCGCGCACCCGGCTCGACGACAAAACCTCGCCCGCCTTGTCGCGCACCGCGTGAACGGCGGTGACATCGAAGCCGAGATCGCGCCCGGCCCTGAGCAGAAGTTCGCAATTGCCGGTGCGGCCCTTGCCGAAGACGAAATCGTAACCGGCGACGACATGGCTGGCGCGAAACCCTTCGACCAGAACCCGGCGAATGAATTCGTCGGCGGTGAGCGACGCGAACGTGCGGTCGAAGCGCAGTGCGACCATCAGATCGACGCCCAATTCGGCGATGAAGCGCGCCTTGGCGCGCAGCCGCGTCAGCCGGAACGGCGGATCGCCCGGGCGGAACAGGTTGCGGGGGTTGGGCTCGAACGTCAGTACCGCCCACGGCGCGCCGTGGGCATGGGCGAGCTGGCCGGCTTCGGCGATCACCGCCCGGTGGCCCAAGTGAACGCCGTCGAAATTGCCGATGGCGACGGCCGCGCCGCGTAAAGAGACGGGCAGGTCGCCCAGGTGCCTGAAGATCCGCATGGGGGGGCGAAGGTGCCCCCGGCCCGGGATCGGGTCAAGGGTGAAACTTGAGCCGATTCGAGGCGCTTGGGCGGCTACTTCTTGCGGGTTGGAACCATCACGGTCGCTTCGCCGTCCAGCACCACCTTGCCCTTGACCAGGCACTGGGTCTTGATTTCGACGAAGTGCTTTTCGGGGATCAGCTTGGTTACCGTCGCCCGAGCGATGACCGTGTCGCCAGACTTGACCGGCGCCTTGAAGCGCAGCGCCTGGCTGACGTAGATGCAGCCCGGCCCCGGCATCTTGGTGCCGATCACGGTCGAAATGAAGCTCGCCGTGAGCATACCGTGGGCGATGCGGCCTTGGAACATGGTCTCGGAGGCAAACTCGTGGTTTAGGTGGACCGGGTTGATGTCGCCGGAAACGCCCGCGAACATCACGATGTCGGCGTCGGTCACGGTCTTGCCGTAGATATCGCTCATGCCCTCCTTCAGGTCCTCGAAATAATACCCGTGTAGGAGATCGCGATCGCTCGCGGCGGTCTCGGGTGTCTGGTTCATGGGAAAATTCTTGGCTAAGGGCGGGGCGGCGGATGGGGTACTATTCATGTCACGCGCCCGCCCTTCCGGCAATCGGGGGCGACCCCCTACGGCGATGGGCAAAAGCCGATGAAATCGCGGAAACGCTCGTTCCGGATCGGATGGTTGGTTCTCGGCTTGGTTCTGGCAACCGCCGAGGCCGCGGCCGAACTCGGGCTCGAACTGCCGCTTGCGTGCCGCCCGGGCGCCGATTGTTGGGTGGTCAATTACGTCGATCTCGACCCCGGCCCCGGGGTGCGCGACTACGCCTGCGGCCGCGCCAGTTACGACGGCCACAAGGGCGTCGATTTCGCCGTGCGCGATTTTTCCCTGGTTACGCAAGGCGTGACGGTGCGCGCGGCCGCCGCCGGCGTGGTGCTGCGCGCGCGCGACGGCATGGCGGACGCGGGCGGAACGGGAGGCTCCGTCGACAACGACATCGCCGGGAGCGAATGCGGCAACGGCCTCGTCATCGATCACGGCCGGGGGTGGACGACCCAATATTGCCATCTGCGCCAGGGCAGCATCGCGGTCAAGCCGGGCGATCGGTTCGCCGCCGGCGACGCCATCGGCATGGTCGGCCAATCGGGCCTCGCCGAATTTCCCCACGTGCATATTCAGGTGGCGAAGGACGGCCAGATCGTCGACCCGTTCCGCGGCGTCGAGCCGGGCGGGGCGACGTGCGGGCTGGGCGTCCGCCCGCTCTGGAGCGGAGGCGCCCTTACGGCGCTCGAACCTTATCGGCCAAGCGCGATCTACAACGGCGGGATCGCGGGCGCGGCTCCCGACGCCGCCGCCACCCGCCGTGGTCTGCACCGGGAAACGACCATGAGCGCCGCCGCGCCCGCGCTGGTTGCCTGGGCCGACATCTATTGGGTCGCGCCGGGGGATCGCATCCGCATTCGCCTGTTTGGCCCGGCGGGGGGGACTTTGACGGACAACACCACCACCGTCGAAAAGAACCAGGCGCGGCGGTTCGTGTACGCCGGGTTGCGGCGGAAGGTCGCCGCGTGGCCGGCGGGGGTCTATCGCTCCGAAGTTGTTTTGCTGCGCGAGCGAGACGGGCGCACGGTCGAGGAAGCGCGCCTCGCGCATACGGTCGAAATTCGCTGATCGTCAATGCACGCGGTAATCGCGGCGCGCGACGAGCTTGGGGCGCGAACGGAGAACACGGGGCACTCGCGGCGGAAAGGGCTCGCGCGATCGGGTTTTGACGGCGGCGGGATTATCGGATCGGATCGGCACGATCGTTGCGGATATAGCGCCGTGCCGGCGCGCCAGGGCGGCCAGCGTGCGCCGGACGATGAGATGGCGCTCGGGCCGATCGTAGCCGCGCCGGACGTGCACAGTGGCGATGGCGCCGACCGCTTCGGTCACGGCGACCGCCCCCGGCCGTTCGTCGCACCAGAGAAGAAACGCCCCCACTGTCCACGGGTGCGCGGGCAGGGGACGGAGCGCGAGCCGGCGGCACCAGGCGGCGAAGGCGCGCCAGGCGGGATCGTGAATGGAGCCTTTCGTCGGCGCGTGCATGGTGCGTGCGCCTAAATCCTTCGCGCGTTACCGCGCGCGAAATCGGGTTCCGGTTGCTTGAGCGCGCCGCTTCTGGCAGGTGTGTTACGCGCGCCGCGTTCGGCGGCACACTGGACCGCAAAGAGTCGTCGCGGTTCGAAACGAGGGAGATATTATATGCGGGAATACCGGATCGCCGCCATACCCGGCGACGGCATCGGAACCGAGGTGATCGGCGCGGGACTCGAAGTTTTGCGCGCCCTGGAGAAGCGCGACGGCGGTTTTCGCCTGGCGATCGAGCATTTACCCTGGGGTTCGGATTATTACCGCCGCCACGGCCGGATGATGCCCGAAAACGGGCTCGATCTGCTGAAGGGCGCGGACGCGATCTATTTCGGCGCGGTCGGCGATCCGGAGTTTCCCGACCATGTTACCCTGTGGGGCCTGCGCCTCGCCATTTGCCAGGGGTTCGACCAGTACGCCAACGTCCGCCCCGCACGGCTTCTGCCCGGCATTGCGGGGCCGTTGCGGGCGGCGAAGTCCTCGGATCTCGATTGGATCATCGTGCGCGAGAACACCGAGGGCGAATACTCGGGCGCGGGCGGGCGCGTGCATCGCGGCCTGCCCGAGGAAGTCGGCCTCGACGTCGCGGTGTTCACCCGCGCGGGCGTCGAGCGGATCATGCGCTTTGCCTTTGCGCTCGCCCGATCCCGCCCGCGCAAGCGCCTGACCGTAGTCACCAAGTCGAATGCGCAGCGCCACGGCATGGTGCTGTGGGACGACGTTCTCGCCGGGCTCAAGGGCGATTATCCCGACGTGGCGGTCGACAAGATGCTGGTCGACGCCATGACCACGCGCATGGTCCTGAAGCCGGAAACGATTGATGTCGTCGTTGCCACCAACCTGCACGCCGACGTGCTGAGTGATCTCGCCGCCGCGCTCTCGGGCAGCCTCGGCATCGCGCCGACCGCGAACCTCAACCCCGAGGGCAAGTTTCCGTCCATGTTCGAGCCGATTCACGGCTCGGCCTTCGACATCGTCGGCAAAGGGATCGCCAATCCGCTCGGATCGTTCTGGACTGCGGCGATGATGCTCGACCATCTCGGCGAAAAGGCGGCGGCCGCGCGCCTGATGCGCGCGATCGAGCGCACGACCGGCGAAGGCAAATTTCTTCCCCCCGACATCGGCGGGCGCGCGACCACCGGCGAGGTGACGGACGCCGTCTGCCGGGCCATCGCCGGAGATAACAAATAGCCCTCCGGCGCAGCCCAAGAAAATTATCTTTGTTTTCCAGAGCTCTAACGGACAGTTGGTGGCGATATCCGACGGCGTCGGGATTTTCTAGTCTTCCGCGCATCGAATTGGAACGGACAGGGAGAATTCCGTCATGCGTGTTCCAACCCGGCGCCTGCGGCGCGCCATGATCCTGGCTACGGCTGTCTTTGGCTGCGGCGTCCTGGCGGGCGCTCCGGCATACGCGAGCGATCCGGTCGCGACCGACGATCCGCTCGAATCCGTCAACCGGGTGACCTCCGAATTCAACGCCGCCTTGCGCAAAGGGATTCTCGATCCGTTGGTCGAGGGTTATCGGGCGGTGACGCCGACCGACTTGCAAAAGGCGATCTCCAACGTCTTTTCCAATTTGAGCGAACCGCTGACCGCCGGATCGAGCCTGTTGCAGGGCGATACCGACAACGCTTCGGTCGCGACCCAGCGCTTCTTCATCAACACCTTCGCCGGCATCGGCGGCATCGGCGATCCGGCGACCGACGCCGGGCTGAAGCAACGGCGCGAGGACCTGGGCCAGGCCATGGGCGCCAACGGCATCGCGCCGGGACCGCACATCGTGTTGCCGATCTTCGGGCCGAGCAATCTGCGCGATGCCACCGGCGATATTTTAATCGGACTGGCCAACCCCGCGCCGCTCGCGCTCAAGGCCGCCGACGCCGGGGTCGGTTATGCCGACAAGAAGGACGCCATCAACGCCGCGACCGAAGGGGCGCTCGACCGCTACACGGTCGAGCGCGACACCTACGAGCAGCATCGCCGCTTCCTGGTCAATAACGGCCAGGGCCCGGCGACCGCTTTCCCCGATATCGACTTGGACGAGAAGGACGCGCTGGCCGAAACCCGGCGGCGGTAACGCGCTCGCTTAACCGACCCCCGCGTGAAATCCACGCGGGGGTTTTTCATGGCGCGCGGACGGTTCAGTTCGCGATCCAGAGCGAAAACAGGAGTGATACCGTCACCACGGACAGGGCAGTGGACAGCAATATTCCGCTCGAAGCCCGCTGCACGTATACGCCGTAACGCTGAGCGACGACGAAGCAATTGGCGCCCGCCGGCAACGCCGCCATCACCACCGCGACCGTCGCCCACGTCGTTTCGACCGCGAAGACGTGGAAAGCGAGCGCCCAGGGACCAACGGATGGACGACGAGCTTGATCGCGACCATCGCGCCGACCTCGCCCAAATCTTGCCGGATCGGCTTGCCGACCAGAAAGAGGCCGATGGCGAACAGCGCGCAGGGGCCCGCCGCCGCGCCGAGCAGATCGAAAAACGTCGCGACCGGCTTGGGCAGGCCGACGCCGGCCAACGACCACAGCATGCCGACTAGGGCGGACATCACCAGCGGGCTTTGAAAAACGGCGCGGGCGGCGTCGCGGATGACCAGGGCTCCACCCGCTCGCCGGCGGGGATCGGTCTCGATCAGGATCGTCACGAGTGCGATGAAAATCATGCTCATGAACACGGTGGCGACAATGGTTGGCGGTATGCCGTCCGCGCCGAAAGCGACCAGCGCGAGCGGAACGCCCATGTAGCCGCTGTTGGCGAAAATGCCGCCCATGGCAAACAGACTGGATTCGGCCGGGGGATCCTTGAACAGGAGGCGGGCGATCGCGAACGCGGCGACGAAAACCGCCAATTGCCCGCCGGTGTAGGCGGCGAGGAACGCCGGATCGAATATCCGCGCCGGTTCGATGCGGGCAAGGGATCCGAAGAACAGGGCGGGTAAGGCGCAATAGTAGACGAAGCGGTTGAGAGCGTCGGATTTGGCCTCGCCGAGCCAGCCCATGCGCCCGGCGGCGTACCCGGCGAGAATGATCGCGAACACCGGCAGAACGACGTCGAGGATGGGAATCACGGCCGGCCGTCCTTGGGCGCGGGATGCGGCCAACGTCGAGCAACGGTCCAGGCGCCGTCGGCGCGGCGCAGCAGCACGGATTCATCCTCGCGTAAAGCCAGGCCGGTCGCGGCGGCGGCGAGGCCGGCGCCGGAATGGACCAAAACGAAATCCGGAGGATCGTCGGTAAACAGCGCTCGCGCCTTCGCCAGGTCGATGCCGTGAAAGGCGGAAACGTAGGCAAGCCGGCGGTCGGCTCGGCGCAGGTGGTAGAACGTCATGACGCCCGATTCCCCGCTGCCGGCGACATCGAACACCAGCAACCGCGCCTCGCGCGGCACCACGCCGTTGAGCGCCTCGGCGACCGCGCGGTAGTGCGGTTTCGGCGGTTCCAGGTCGAAGCGCAGCTTGGGCGCGAGCGAGATCGGCAACGCGACCACGAGCGCGAGGACACCGATTCCGATCGGGCGCGGCAACCGCCGGTCGGCGCGGAATCGCCGGCACAGGACGCCGGCGAGATACGCAAAGAACGCGGCGCCGAGGAGCGAAAGATGCATGTTGTAACGCCAGAACGACGCAGCGCGGGTTCCCTCGCCCGCGCCAAAGATGGCGACATAGGCGAACAGCAGGAAGGCGTTGTAGCCGAGAAACGGCAGGGCGACGATCAAGGCGAACCGGTCGAGACCGTTGCGGCAGCGCCAAAGCGCGCGCAGGGCGAAGCCCACCGCGATCGCCATCAAGCCGAAGTAGACGCCCTTCTTGGCGGCGATGGTCGCCATGCGCCACAGGATCGCCGGCGCCTCGCCGAACATCCATTGCGACACGGGCATGAGCGTGAATTCGCCGGTTCCGCCGAGAGACACCGCGACATGGTGGCGCCACAAGAGATACGTCAGGATCGGCGGTGCCACCGCCGCGGGCACAAGCGGAAGCAATTTCTTCAGTTTTACCGTTGGATCGCGGAGCGCGACGACACCGGCGGAGGCGGCCACGAGGAACAATATGCCGAGATTGACCTGCTTGATGGCGACCAGCAGCGCGCCCGCAAGCCCGAATTGCCAAGCCAATGCGCGGGCATCGCGGTCGCGTTTCTCCGCCAGCGCCTCGACCGCGAACCACGCCATTACGCCGGCAAACGCGGCGACGACCCCGGTCGAGGTGTCGGCGTAATTGGTGAGCACGATCTTTTGGACGAAGGACGGGTTGAAGATCGTTCCCGCCGCCACGGCGAAGGCGGCCGCCGTCCAGGAAGCGATGAAGGAAGGCGTGGAGTACGGCCCGGTCGTCGCGCGCCCGGCCCCGACGGCGGCGAGGCGGACGGCGAGCGCGCCGTAGCCGAGCAGCAGGACGACATTGGCGACCGCCCCGGCCGCTTCGTGAAACCGCCCGGAAATTTGAGAAACGAGCGCGCCCAGGACCGGAAAGGCGAACGGATAGGCCGGGAATATCAAGCCGTGCTCGGGATCGGCGCGGGTGGGCAGGGCGTTCTTTTCGACCAGATAGCGCACGGCACCCGCCCAATGGGAAAACTCGTCCCACTCGGACGCACGGTGGGCGGCGGCGATCAGCAGCAAGGGCAGGGCAACGAGGGCCGCGCGCGCCAGAATCGGGGCGAAAGGCACTTCACGCCGTGCGGCCAGCCACAGCAGCGCAACCGCGCCGCCGCCGAACACGAACCATCCCATCGCCGCAAACCCGACGCCGAAAAAAATGTGCGAAACGAGAAACGCGGCGACGGTGACCGACCAGCCGAAGATGATCGTCGCTTCGGGCAGCGCGCGCGGTCCGGCGGCCATGCGCCCGAGCGCCGCGAGCAGGACGAACGCGATGCCCGCCGCGCCCAGCACGACGGCTTGGTCGGGACCTTCCAGCAATAGGCGAAGATGGGAACCCATGGCGAAAATAAAGTCGCGTAAACCCTAAAGGGTTCCAGTCCGGGCGGCAACGCGGGCCAAAAAAAGAAGCCGCCCGTCGCCGGGCGGCTTCTCCTTGAGCAATCGCTGGACGGCCTAGAAGTCGCCCATGCCGCCCATGTCGCCCGGGCCGTGGCCGGCGCCGTGCGAGTGCGCCTTCTTTTCCGGCCGCTCGGCGACCATAGCCTCGGTGGTGACGAGCAGGCCGGCGACGGAAGCCGCGTCCTGAAGGGCGGTGCGGACGACCTTGGCCGGATCGATGATGCCGGCCTTGAGCATGTCCACGTATTTCCCTTCCTGGGCGTCGAAGCCGAGGTTGGTGTCCTTGTTTTCGAGGAGCTTGCCGACCACCACGGCGCCGTCGACGCCGGCGTTTTCCGCGATCTGGCGGGCCGGGGCCTGCAACGCGCGGCGGACGATATCCACGCCCGTCCGCTGGTCGTCGTTGTCGGGCTTGAGCTTGTCGAGCGCCCGGGTAGCGTAGAGCAGGGCCGCGCCGCCGCCGGCGACGATGCCCTCCTCGACCGCGGCGCGGGTCGCGTGCAGCGCGTCGTCGACCCGGTCCTTGCGTTCCTTGACCTCGATCTCGGTCGCGCCGCCGACCCGGATCACCGCCACGCCGCCGGCGAGCTTCGCCAGTCGCTCCTGGAGCTTCTCCTTGTCGTAGTCGGAGGTGGTTTCCTCGATCTGCGCGCGGATCTGGCCGCAGCGGGCCTCGATGTCTTTGCGCTTGCCCGCGCCCTCGACGATGGTGGTGTCGTCCTTGTCGATGGAGACTTTCTTCGTCTGGCCGAGCATCTGCAAGGCGACGTTCTCGAGCTTGATGCCGAGGTCTTCGCTGATCACCTGGCCGGCGGTGAGGACGGCGATGTCCTCGAGCATGGCCTTGCGCCGGTCGCCGAAGCCGGGCGCCTTGACCGCCGCGACCTTGAGGCCGCCGCGCAGCTTGTTGACGACCAGTGTCGCCAGCGCCTCGCCCTCGATTTCCTCGGCGATGATCAGCAGCGGACGGCCCGACTGCACCACCGATTCGAGGACCGGGAGCAGCGGCTGGAGCCCCGACAGCTTCTTCTCGTGGATCAGGATGTAGGGGTTCTCCATCTCGCAGGTCATCTTTTCGGCGTTGGTGATGAAGTAGGGCGAAGTGTAGCCGCGATCGAACTGCATGCCCTCGACCACGTCGAGCTCGGTGGTCAAGCCTTTGGCTTCTTCGACCGTGATGACGCCCTCGTTACCGACCTTTTCCATCGCCCGCGCGATCATGTCGCCGATCTCGCGGTCGACGTTGGCGGAAATGGTCCCGACCTGGGCGACTTCGGCGCTGGTCGAAACCTTCTTCGCGCGCTTCTTCACGTCCTCGACCACCGCTTCGACGGCGAGGTCGATGCCGCGCTTCAGGTCCATCGGGTTCATGCCCGCGGCGACCGCCTTGGCGCCTTCGCGCACGATCGATTGGGCGAGAACGGTGGCGGTGGTGGTGCCGTCGCCGGCCTCGTCGCTGGTCTTGGAGGCGACCTCCTTGACCATCTGCGCGCCCATGTTCTCGAACTTGTCAGCGAGCTCGATGTCCTTGGCCACCGTCACGCCGTCCTTGGTGATGCGCGGCGCGCCGAAAGATTTTTCGAGCACGACGTTGCGGCCTTTGGGGCCGAGCGTCACCTTCACGGCGTCGGCCAGAATGTCCACGCCGCGCAACAGGCGCTGGCGCGCTTCCATGCCGAATTTTACGTCCTTAGCAGGCATTGGCTATTCTCCTTGGAATGAGACGCGCGGAAACGAGCGTCCGCGTGGTTACTTCTTCTTGCTTTCCTCTACGATGCCGAGGATGTCGGATTCCTTCATGATCAACAGCTCGTCGCCGTTGATCTTGACTTCGGTGCCGGACCACTTGCCGAACAGGATGCGGTCCCCGGCCTTGACGTCGAGGGGCGTGATCTTGCCGTCCTCGCTGCGGCTGCCGCTGCCGGCAGCGATCACGCGGCCTTCCATCGGCTTTTCCTTGGCGGTATCGGGAATGATGATTCCGCCCTTGGTCCGTTCTTCCTGCTCGATCCGCTTTACCAGAACGCGGTCGTGCAACGGCCTGAACTTCATCGGCGAATCTCCTTGGTGTTCATTTGTTCACAATAGGTTAAAGTGATGCTAGCACTCACCCATATCGAGTGCCAGCGATTTAATGAGCCGGGGGCCCTCTGTCAAGCGCAAAGGCCGGCGAATTTCGGGAAAGGTTATTAATCGCGGTAGACCGAACGGGGGTGCTGGGCAAGCTGGTCGCGGTCCCAAACGACCACCCAGCCGTCGCGAAACGGATCGGCTGAAAGCGGCTGGGGCTCGCCCGCAGCCGGCAGCCGGTCGCGGTAGGAAACCACCTTGCCTTGGGCGTGGGCGGCGAGCCAATCGCCGGAGTCCCTGTCGTTGAGACCGATGACGGCGATGGGTTTTTCCAAGCGCCCGGCGAAATGGAACTGGCCGTGGTACTTGGCGACATGGGCGATCGCCTCGCCGGCGTCCTCCCAGGCCTTCAGGCGCCGGGCGGTGGTGGAAAGATCGTGCGCTTGGGCGAGCATCGGGTGCGCCGCCAGATGTACCGCGACCACCAGCAGCGCCATCAAGGCCGCGCCGGTCCCGACCGTGGTTTCGGGCGCGGTCGGGCGCTGGCGCCATGCTAATATCGCGGTTATGAGCGCGGCGAGGGCCGGCAGCGCCATCCAGAAGAATTCGACGCTGGCGAGCCTGGCGAGGAGCTTGCCGGTTCCGGGCAGAACGGGCAGAAGACCGGCGATAAAGGCGACGGCGAAGAGGACGAGCGCCGGCGCCCCCGCCCCGAACCGCCCAAGACTTGTCGCCGGCGCGGCGGCGGAACCCGACGCGAGCCGCGCGACGAACAGGGCTAGAGCCGGAAACTCGGGCAGGAGATAATGCAGCTGCTTGCCGCTGATGAACGAGAACGCAACGAACGCGGCGGCGAACCAGAGCAGGGTGAGGCGAATCCCGCCATCGCCGCCGATGGGGACGGCGAATCCGGTGCGCGTGACCGCGCGCCAAGGAAGCGGCCATAACGTCCACGGCAGCAGCAGGACGGGCAACCACGCGGCATACCACCAGACCGGACGCTTGTGGGCAAACGATTCGACCATGCGCCCGGCCGATTGGCCGATGAACAACTCGCGGGCGAACTCCGGCCCGCCGGCGATCGCCGCCGGGATCGCCCAGGCGAGCGCGATCGCCGCTCCGAGCAGCACCGCGCCAAAAACGCCGCCATACCATCGCCGCCAGTGCGGAAGATGCGCGCGCGCCAGATTTGGCGCCCACCAGGGCGCGGCGAGGGCGACGGGCAGAACGTGCAGAAGAATCGCGGGGCCTTTCGCGAGGACGCCGAGCCCGAGCGCAACGCCGCATATCGCCATGCCGCGACCCCATCGGCCTTCGGCCGCGATCGTCAGGCCGAGCAGACCGAGCACCGCGAAAAACGCGAGCATCAAATCGAACATGGTAAGAGTGGTGAAGAGGGCGAAAAAAGCGGAACCGAACAGAAGCGCGGGTGCGAGCCGCACGGCGCGCGCGTCTTCCGGCCACAGGCGGGCCGCAAGCGCGGCCGTGAGCACGAGCGTGCCAAGTCCGAACAACGGCGCGACCAGGCGCGGCGTCCAGTCGTTGACGCCGAAGATGCCCCAACCGAGGTGCATCAGCCAGAACAGCAGCGGCGGCTTGTGGCTGTAGGTCTCGCCGTTGAGGTAGGGCAGGAGAAAACCGCGATCGCGCCACATTTCCCAGGCGACGGCGAGATAGCGGGTTTCGTCCACCGGCAGATGCGGGCGCAGCGCTATTCCGGCCATGACTACGGCGAGCCAACCGCCCGCCCAGGCGAGGGTCACCGGAAACGATCCGCGCGGCATCATGGTTTTGCCTCGTCCCTGCGGTCCGCGCCTGCGGCGTCGACCGAATCGGGATCGAGATCGCGCTCCAGCTCGTCGCCGAGGGTCTTGGTCCCGTGATGGCGGCGGTAGAGATAGACGCCGAGCACGCCCGACGCCGCGAACAGCGCCGCGCCCAAAATCACGCGCGAGGCGAGATCGACGGCGACGCCGCTGCCGACCAAGGCGAACACGACGGTTTGCGGGATGTAACCGACGGCGGACCCGGCCGCGAACGGCGCGAACGGCACGCGCGACACCCCGGCGGCGAGGTTGGTGATCAGGTTGCTGCCGATCGGCAGGAACCGGATCAACAGCGTCATGGTGAACGGATGCTCGGCGAGAAAGTCGTCGAGCCGGCGCACCCGCGCCGGAAACCGCGCCGCCACCAATTCGCGCCCGAGCAGGCGCGCATAGGCGAACGCCGCGACGCAGCCGAGCGCGGCCGCGAGCAGCGCGAGCGCCGCGCCGACTGCGAACCCGAACGCGTAACCGGCGAGAAAGGCGACGACCTGGCGAGGGAGGCCGATCGCAACGAACATGGCGCCCGCGCCGACGAACAACGCTTCGCCGCGCAGGCCCTGGCCGCGCACGTAGGCGTCGATCCATTTTTCGTCAAGCATGCCCGCGAGTCCCGAAACGTGCAGCGCCGCGCCGACGACGACAAGCGACAGGAACAGGGCCGCGCTGCGCAGCACGAGCCGACCGCTGGCGGGGCGGGAACTCACGGGCGCGATTCTCCCGGGCGCGAATCCTCGCAAGCGTCGGCGGCGAGACGCCGCCGGTTAAGCCACGCCACCCCCGCGAGGTCGAGCAATCCGGCCCACAACCGGTCCCAGGTTCCGTAATTGGATCGCCCGCGCTGGCGCGGGCGATGGTTGACGGGGATGGATCGGACACGCCCGCCCGTGCGACGCATAAGTGCGGGAAGAAAACGGTGCATGTGGTTAAACGCGGGAAGAGCGAGAAAAGCTGCGCGCGAAAAGACTTTCAGGCCACAGCCGGTGTCGGGCGTTTCGTCGCCGAGAGAGCGCGCGCGCACCGCGTTGGCGATACGGGACGAAAGACGCTTGATCGCGGAATCGCGCCGCCGCGCGCGCCAGCCGACGATCATCAGGGTGTCGCGTTCGACTTCGGCGAGCCAGGCGTCGAGCAGGCGAGGGATGTCCGCGGGATCGTTCTGGCCGTCGCCGTCGATGGTGACGACGACATCGCCGCGCGCGAACCGGACGCCGGTAACGATGGCCGCGCTCTGGCCCGCGCAGCGCGCATGGCGTATCAGGCGAAGGGAAGGCGTCGCCGCCATCGCCGTCCGCAGCCGTTCGGCCGTATCGTCGGCGGAGCCGTCGTCCACGCACACGATTTCGGTACCGGATCGGCCGGCGAGCGCCCGAACAATTTCGCCGACCAGCGGCACCACGTTTTCCGCTTCGTTGAGCAGCGGCACCACGACGCTGATGGCGGGCGGGCGCGCGTCGGAAGCGGAAGGGCCGGGGGGGGCGGGAGATGGCGTCTGCATGGTCATCGGCGGAAGCTTTAACCCCCGCGCGCCCCGCTTATCGCACCGGGGCTGCGGCCGGGGCAAGGGGTAATTCCCGTGTCGGATCATGGGTTTGACCGTTTGCCGCTGGGCGGCAGCCAATCCGGTCGTCATAATCCGGCGGTCGCCGAGGAAAGAGGTCGCAATGCCGTTGACCGCGCCCGAATCGCCGCCATTGCTCGCGCCGCACGAGGAAACCGTGCGGCCGGAATGGATCGACTACAACGGTCACATGAACGTCGCTTACTAAGTGCTCGCGTTCGATCACGCTACCGACAAGCTTCTCGATGCCCTCGGTATCGGCGAAGCGTACCGGCGCGACGAAAACGGATCGTTCTTCGTCGTCGAATCCCACGTCGTCTACCGGCGCGAACTTCGCGTCGGCGACGGCATGCGGATCGAAACCGAATTCCTCGACCACGACGACAAGCGGCTGCACGGGTTCTCCCGCATGTTCCGCGCCGCCGACGGCGAGGTCGCCGCCAGCTACGAGTTTCTCGGCTTGCACATGGACATGACTGCCCGCCGGGCGGCGCCGTTTCCCGCGCCGGCGCTCGCGCGCATTCGCGCGCTCGCCGCCCGGCAAAACGCGCGGCCTCGTCCGACCGAAGCCGGGATGTCTGTACGAATTCCGACCCGCTAGTCCAGCCCCGCCGCCCAAGCCTTGCCGGGCGCGGCGTACTCTGGCAGCCTCTCGGCCATGCACGGTCTCGTTATCGCCATCCTCGACGGCATGCCCGATCCGGTGCTGCTGGTGAATTCGCGGCGGTCGGTGATCGCGGCCAACCGGGCGGCACGCGAACTTTCCGTCGGTCCGATGATCGGCAACGATTTCGCCGTGACCTTGCGTCATCCGGCGGGACTGGAGGCGGTCGACGCCGTTTTACGGGGTGCGGCGGCGCGCGAGGCGGAGGTTTTCCTTCCGGTGCCCGGCTCGGCGACCTATCGCCTGTTTGCCGCCGCCGTATCCGGCAACGGGGTTCGCGGTACCGAAGAGCCCGCCGCGATCGTCACCTTGCACGATCTGACTTCCATTCGCATGGCCGAGCGGATGCGCGCCGATTTCATCGCCAATGCGTCCCACGAACTGCGCTCGCCGCTGGCGTCGTTGATCGGGTTCATTGAAACCCTCAAGGGTCCGGCCAAGGACGACACCGAGGCGCGCGGGCGCTTTCTCGACATTATGCACACCGAAGCCGCGCGCATGGCCCGGCTGATCGACGATCTGCTGTCGTTGTCGCGGGTCGAGATCGAGGAGCGTATTCCGCCCCGCGCCGCGGTCGACATCGGCAAGGTGGTCCGCGGGGCCATCGATCTTCTGTCGGTGCGCGCCAAAGAAACCGGCGCGCGCCTCGAATTGGATTGCCCGGCCGATGTGCCGCCGGTTCTCGGCGACGCCGATCAACTGGCGCAAGTCTTTCGCAACCTGATCGAGAACGCCATCCGCTACGGCCGCGCCGGCGGACGCATCGCCGTCACATTGCGCGCCATCGACCGCATTCCGGATCGCGGCGTGCCCGGCGTCGCCGCGTGCGTGGCCGACGAGGGCGAGGGCATTCCCCCCGACGCGCTGCCGCGCCTGACCGAGCGCTTTTATCGGGTCGACAAGGCGCGCGCCAAGGCTCTCGGCAGCACCGGACTCGGACTCGCCATCGTCAAGCACATTATCGGGCGCCATCGCGGCCGGCTGACGATCGAAAGCCAGCTCGGCAAAGGCAGCCGCTTCACCGTCTACGTTCCCGTTGCGGGGCGAGGGGCAGGGGGCGAGAAGGCCTCTTGACGGCCGATCGCGGACGCGACGCTTGTATCAACGTTTGTGTCAACAAAGTGTCACACGATGGTCATACGACCATCGATTTTATCCGGCAGGATGCAGGTCTACCTCCCAGAAAGGTATTTTTCCGTGCCGCCAACCGCCGCATCGGATAAGCATCGCGCATAAACGTCATGAACGCAGAGTCGGAAAACCAATTCGGCCCCACGGTCAGCCATCCGCTGTCCGGCGGCCAGGGGCAGAACCTGGAAATGATCGGCTTCAATCTCTGGTACGGCGATAGCTAGGCGTTGTTCGACGTCTCCTTCGCGGTCGAGCGCGGCTTGGTTACCGCTCTGATCGGTCCCTCGGGCTGCGGCAAGTCCACGCTTCTGCGCTCGGTCAACCGCATGAACGACCTGATCGACGGTCTCAGGGTCGAGGGCGAAATCCGGGTCGACGGCCGCAACATCTACACCCGCGATACCGATGTGATCGCGCTTCGCAAACGCATGGGCATGGTCTTCCAAAAGCCCAATCCGTTCCCGATGTCGATCTTCGAAAACGTGATCTATCCGCTCCGCGTCGACGGCGTACGGGACCGCAGGGTGATGGCGGCGTCCGGAACGACTTCGACTGCGGCGATGATTTCATGCTGCACCCATTACCTCGCCAACATCGCCCAGGTCCTCGGCGCGACCGGGCTCGTCACGCTGGCGGCCCAATACCAGGTGGAGTTTCTTTGGCTGGGACTGTTGTTCAACGCGGCGGGCCTAACCTATATCGGAGGCAAGCTGATCAAGGCCGTAAAGGAGCACACCAAATGCGCCCCCGCCTGACGAAATTCGCATGTTTCTTGATTGTCGCGCTTTTTGCCGTTGCGGGCGCGGCTGCGGCGTCGGCCGATCTATCGCCGCGGACCAATGCCCAAGACGGCGTGACCATCAGGGCGGCACCCCGCGCTGTCTCTCCGAGCGAATGGGAATTCGAAATCGTCTTCGACACGCACAGCAAGGCGCTTACCGACGACCTTGGCAATACGACGAGACTTGTCGATGACGGAGGGGCCTCCTATGTGCCTTCGGCCTGGCGAGGCGATCCACCCGGAGGCCATCATCGCAAAGGAACGCTCCGTTTCGACAAAATCGCACCCGCGCCGGCTTACCTGGAGTTGCGCATCCAGCGTGCGGGCGAGAAATCTCCCCGCATTTTCCGATGGCAGACGAAATAAAACTCGTTCCTTGAATCGCTTGTCAGCTGAACCGCAAGTACCCTTGCCAAACGGTCCCGACAGAAAGTCAGTTTGGCGGCGGCCCTTTGGAGCGTGTGTCAATAGAACCGGCTGAGCTGTCGGGGCGGGCCCCGGAGTTAATTCGAAAAGCTTGGCGGAGCGGAGCGTGCTATAAGGCGACCATGGCCGAATCGCTGCCTTTGCCCCGACCCGCGGACGCCCCAGCCGCGATGCCCAGGCCCGTTCCGCCCCGGCTGCTCGAACCCTTGAATCCGAGCCAGCGCGAAGCGGTGGAGGCGACCGAAGGTCCAGTCCTGGTGCTTGCGGGCGCCGGCACCGGAAAGACCCGGGTGCTGACCACGCGGCTCGCCTATCTCCTGCTGTCGGGACGGGCGCGCCCGAACGAAATTCTCGCCGTCACCTTCACCAACAAGGCCGCGCGCGAAATGCGCGAACGGGTTGCAAGGCTTCTCGGCCGTCCGGTCGAAGGCTGGTGGGTCGGCACGTTTCACGCGCTCGCCGCCCGGATATTGCGCGCGCACGCCGAGGCGGTCGGGTTGCGTTCGGATTATACGATCCTCGACGAAGACGACCAGGTCCGCTTGCTCAAGCAGCTGATCGAGGCGCGCCATCTCGATGAAAAGCGCTGGCCGGCGCGCGCGCTCAACGCCGTGATCCAGCGCTGGAAGGATCGCGGATTGACCCCGGCGCGCGTCTCGTCGGCGGAAGGCGCCGGCGCGGCCGACGGGCGCGCGCTCGAAATCTACGCCGATTATCAGGAGCGGCTGAAGGCGCTCAACGCGGCCGATTTCGGCGACCTTTTGCTGCACAATCTGGAAATCTTCCGCACCGTTCCGGAGATCGCGGCGCGCTATCAACGGCAATTCCGCTATCTCCTGGTCGACGAATACCAGGACAGCAACGTGGCCCAGTACCTATGGCTGCGTCTGCTCGCCCAGAAGCACCGCAACCTCTGCTGCGTCGGCGATGACGACCAGTCGATCTATTCCTGGCGCGGCGCCGAAATCGGCAACATCCTCCGCTTCGAGGCCGATTTTCCCGGCGCCCGGGTGGTCCGGCTCGAACGCAACTACCGCTCGACGCCGCACATCCTTGCCGCCGCGTCCGGACTGATCGCCCACAACCGCGGCCGGCTCGGTAAGACGCTGTGGACCGATTCCGACGACGCCGGGGAAAAAATCCGCGTCATCGGCGTCTGGGACGGCGAGGCGGAGGCCCGCGCCGTGTGCGAGGAAATCGAATCGTTGCACGGCCGGGGCCATGCCCTCAACGACATGGCGATTTTGGTGCGGGCCTCGTTTCAGACCCGCGAATTCGAGGAAAGGCTGGTCTCGCTCGCGATACCTTACCGGGTGGTGGGCGGCATGCGGTTCTACGAGCGCGCCGAAATTCGCGACGGTCTCGCCTACCTGCGTGTGGTCGCGCAGCCGGCCGACGATCTCGCCTTCGAGCGGATCGTCAACGTGCCCCGGCGCGGCCTCGGCCCGGCGACGCTGCAAACCGTTCATCTGCTGGCCCGCAACGAAGGCTTGCCGCTGCTCGAATCGGCGCGCCGCCTCGTCGCCACCGACGAACTCAAGCCGAAGGTCCGCTCGACGCTTGCGGCCATGGTGCGCGATTTCGACCGCTGGCGCGGCTTGGCCGGCGCGGTTCCGCACGGCGAGCTCGCCGGTCAGGTGCTGGAGGAATCCGGGTACGTCGCCATGCTCAAGGCCGACCGTTCGCCGGAAGCGCCCGGGAGGCTCGAAAATCTGAAGGAACTGGTCGCGGCGATCGAGGAATTCGGTTCGCTCGGCGCGTTTCTCGAACACGTCGCGCTGGTGACCGACAACGACGCCGCCGACAGCGAGGACAAGTTGTCGTTGATGACGCTCCACGGCGCCAAGGGCTTGGAGTTCGCCACCGTGTTCCTGCCCGGTTGGGAAGAGGGCTTGTTCCCCCATCAACGCGCGCTCGACGAAGGCGGCGAAAGCGCGCTGGAAGAGGAACGGCGCCTGGCTTACGTCGGCCTGACGCGGGCGAAGCGGCGCGCCTACATCACTTTCGCCGCCAACCGGCGCGTCTACAACCAATGGCAAACCGCGTTATCTTCGCGCTTCATCGCCGAATTGCCCGAGGAACACGTTCAACACACGGCCGAAGCCGGCCTTTACAGCCGCTCCGGCGGCGGCGTTTGGCACGATCGCGGACGGCGGAACGGCCTCGCCGAAGAAGGCGTGGCCGACGGCCGCAGCGCCCTTCGCCGCGTTTGGAACGCGCGGGTCCCCGGGCACGCGGCCGACGTCGAGCGGCACTTCGCGGTCGGGGCGCGGGTTTTTCATCCCAAGTTCGGCTACGGCCGGATTCGCTCCACCGACGGCGACCGGCTCGAGATCGACTTCGAGAAGGCGGGTGCGAAGCGCGTTCTCGCCGGTTTCGTCGAAAACGCCTGACCGTTTCGGCCGATGCTCTGGCAAATCGCGTTCGAAACGGCGCCGGAAGCGGCGCCGGCGTTGGCGGAGGCGATCGAACCTCTTTGCCTTGCCGTCGGCTGGTTCGGCGCCGACACCGATACGGTGTGGCGGGTGCAGGGCGTCGCCGCCGATCCGACCGACCGTGCGGCGATTCACGCGGCGTGCGCCGCACGCGCCCTCGCCCTTCGCGCGCGGGTGCCGGACATCCGGGTCACGGTGCTGCCGGAGCGGGACTGGGCGCGGGACTCTCTCGCATCCTTCCGCCCGGTCCAGGTCGGGCGCTACCGGATCAAAGGCACCCATGTCGCCGAGCGTCCCCGCGCCGGCGTGACGCTGACCCTGGACGCGGGTCTTGCCTTCGGCACCGGCGAGCACGCTTCGACGTGCGGGTGTCTCCGGGCGCTCGACCGAATGGCGCGCGGGCGGATCCCCGCGCGTGTATCCGTTTGTTGCGCTCCTACCGGAGCGCGGACGCGGCGGCGACCGGCGCGGGTGCTCGATCTCGGCTGCGGAACCGGCGTGCTGGCCATGGCCGCAGCGGCGACGTGGAAAGCGTCTTGGGCGATCGCGTCCGACATCGATCCCGACGCGACCACGACGGTCGCGACGAACGTCCGGCGCAATCGGCTCGCGGGGCGGGTCCGCGTGCTCAGGGCCGACGGATTCGCGGCGCGCGCGCTTGTAGGCCGCGGCCGCTTCGATTTGGTGCTCGCCAATATCCTCGCCCGGCCCCTGATCCGGCTTGCCCGGCCGATCGGGCGCGCCTTGGCGGAAGGCGGAATCGCGGTTCTGGCGGGTTTTGTCGCGGCCGACGCCGCGTGGGTGGCGGCACCCTACCGCACGCGCGGGTTCCGTCTCGTCAACCGGATCGAACGCGACGGATGGACGACGCTGGTGATGAGGAAACGAAAGCCGTGACGGCGTCTAATGACGCAGCTTTTGCATCCGGTGCGTCAGCACCCGGATCGAGCCGACGTAATCGGCGCCCTTGCGCCATTCGTCCATGACGTCGGTCGCGTCCTTCTGCGGCAGGGCGTCGTAGAAATCGATCGCCGCGGCTACCCGTTGCTTGATCACGCCGTCGACTTCGGCCCGGATCTTCTGGGCGAGAGAGAAGAGACTCACGAAAGCGATCTTGCCCGTGACGTAGGCCTTTCATGCGATCGCCAATCCGCGCCCCGTGGGATCGAACAGGAAGCGGTCGATGACGTGGGCCTTGAGATCGGACATGCGGCCGAACAAGGAAATGAAGGTATTCACGTCGCCCTCGCGCAAGGCGGCCGTGACCCACAGGAACATGCGCAGCGCCAGTTCCGGCGTCATCTCCCGGCGCATCAGGATCGGCTCGCGCAGCGGTCGGCTTTGGCGCGATTTTTCGACCAGGTGGGCCATCGTCTTCGGGGCGAATTGCGAACCTTGATTCTTAAGCACCTCGACGATCACATCCTCGGCGTCGGTCGCGACCAGGGCGTCGGTCACCGACGGGCTCAAGGTAGGCCGTGCCGCGACCGCCAGCGCATGTTCGAGCGTGTGCGAACGGATCACTTCGATCAGATCGGCATCGTTAAGAAAGCCGGACTTGACCAGCACCGGAAACGCGACTTCGATCGCGTCGTTGGCGAGAAAGAGGATCAAATCGCGCGGCACGTCCGGCCGTTCGGCGAGACGGCGGGCAATGACTTGGCGCGTCGCCATCTCGATGTCGCGCACGACCGCGTGCAGGATGTCGTAGGCCATCGCACGCGCCTCGTCGCCGAGTTCGTAAATGGGATTCCCGAACAGGCCGACGATGCGCTCGGCAAGTTCCGAGCGACTCGCTGTCGTCGCCTGGCGGGCGAGCGCTTGCAAGGCTGCGGGGTCGACTGTCCGGAAAGTGCCGCTCAAGGTGCTACCGCGCCACCGGTTGCCCGACGGCGATTCCCTTTCAACGTCCGTTTTTTTGGTTGATCCCTCAAGTCTATCCTTCGTCGCGTCGGTAGGCGGAAGGATAGGCTAACGGACGTATAAGTACGAAATTATAGAGCATTTCGCTGTGACGGGTGTCACAGCCGGCAAAAAATGGTGGGCGCGACAGGGATTGAACCTGTGACCCCTCCCGTGTGAAGGGAGTGCTCTCCCGCTGAGCTACGCGCCCATGGCCGGTAAAAACGGCCGTAAACCGGCCGGCAAACCCTTAAGGGGCCCCCGGCACGGGTGTCAAGGCAAGGCAATCGCGGGAAACCTCGGCGAGCGCCGCCCGCAGGTCCGCGAATCGGTCGATCAGGCGGTCGGCGCCGAGCCGATGCGGCGGCACCCGGGTATAGCCGAAACTGACTGCGATCACGGGTACCCCGGCCGCACGCGCGGCGCCGATATCGTTGGGGCTGTCGCCGACCGCGATCGCCTGTCCAGGGGTTGCCCCAAGGCGGCGAAGCGTCTCCAGCAGCGTCGCCGGGTCCGGCTTGCGCGCGCCCGGCAGCGTGTCGCCGCCGACCACCGCCGAGATGTAGGCGTCCATGCCGAAGGCGGCGAGAATCGCGCGGGTCGCTGCCTCCGGCTTGTTGGTGCAAGCCCCGAGCGCCAGGCCTTCACCGCGAAGCTCGCCAAGCGCCTCGACCGCCCCGGGAAAGGGCCGCGTCTCGACCGCGGAATTCGGCTCGTAGTCGACGACGAATCGACGGGTGAGGTCCTCCAATTCGGCCGTCGCAAGGCTGCGGCCGTGGGCCGCGAAGCCGCGTTCAACCAGCTTGGCGACACCGTCGCCGACCATCATGTGGATATCGGCGAGCGACACCGGCCGCAAGCCTTCCATGGCCAGCAGGCGGTTGAGGGCGGAGGCGAGATCGGGGGCGCTGTCGATCAGCGTGCCGTCGAGGTCGAACACCACCGCCTTGAGGCCGGGACAGGAGGGAAGAGCCATCGACGTCTAGGTCATTGAAATAATTTGAAACAATGTTTGACTTGGCGGGTTCGCGGCGGCTGTGGCACTTTGCCCGAAGCGATCCTTTTAAGCGCTTCCCGACCCGATGACCAAGCGAAAAATCGCCGTCCTTGTTCTTGCCGCCGGGGCGGGAACGCGCATGAAATCGACGCGCGCCAAGGTTCTGCATCCGCTCGCCGGAAGGCCGATGATCGCACACGTGCTGGCGAGCGCCGAGGCGCTCAAGCCGGATCGGATCGTCGCCGTGGTCGGCGAAGGCATGGAGGATGTCGCCGAGGCCGTCCGCCCGCACCCGGTCGCGGTTCAGCATCCCAAGCTTGGCACCGCGCATGCCGTGCGGGCGGCTAGGAAGGCGCTGGCGGGATGCACCGGCCCGGGAAGCGCGGTGCTGGTGCTTTACGGCGACACGCCCTTGATCCGAACCGCGACACTCAAGGCGATGCTCGCCAAACTGCGGAGCCCGGCCAAGCCGGCCGTAGTCGTACTCGGCTTTCGGCCCGCCGATCCCGCTCAATATGGCCGCCTGGTGGTCGGGTCCGACGGCCGGCTCGAGCGGATCGTCGAGGCGCGCGACGCGAGCGCGGCGGAGCGGCGCATTCCGCTCTGCAATGCGGGCGCCATGGCGTTCGACGGCAAGGCACTGTTCGGCCTGCTCGCAGGGATCGGACGCGCCAACGCCAAGCAGGAATATTACCTGACCGACGCGGTCGCTGTCGCCCGCGCCCGGGGGCGGTCCTGCGCGGTGGTCGAGGCGGGCGAAACCGAGGTCATGGGCGTGAACGCGCGTGCCGAACTGGCGTTGGCCGAACGCGCGATCCAACGGGACTTGCGCGCCCGCGCCATGGCCGAAGGCGCGACGCTGATCGACCCCGAAACCGTCTGGTTCAGTTTCGATACCCATCTCGGGCGCGACGTCACGGTCGGCCCCAATGTGGTGTTCGGCCCCGGCGTCACGGTCGGCGACGAGGCCGAGATTCGCGGGTTCTGCCACATCCAGGGCGCGACCATCGAGCGGGGCGCCATCGTCGGGCCCTTCGCCCGCCTCAGGCCGGGAGCGAGGATCGGCCCCAGCGCCCACGTCGGCAACTTCGTCGAGATCAAGAACGCGGTTCTCGACGAGGGCGCCAAGGCCAACCACCTCGCCTATGTCGGCGACGCGCGCGTCGGCGCGCGCGCCAACATCGGCGCCGGCACCATCACCTGCAACTACGACGGCTTCGCCAAGCACACGACCGAGATCGGCGAAGGCGCCTTCATCGGCTCGAACACGGCCCTGGTCGCGCCGGTCAGGATCGGCGACCGCGCGGTCATCGGCGCGGGCAGCACGATCGCCAAGGACGTCGCGGCCGACGCGCTCGCCGTCACCCGCGCCGAGCAGCGGGAGATCAAGAACTGGACCCGCCGCCGCGCCAAAACGTCGCGCCGGTCGGCGCGCGCGCGCGCGACTCGGAAGGCGCGCTAGGGCATGTGCGGCATCGTCGGCATCGTCGGCAAGGGACCGGCCGCGCCCCTGTTGTTGGAAGGGTTGAAGCGACTCGAATACCGCGGCTACGATTCGGCTGGCATCGCCACCGTGACCGACGGGAAGATCGAGCGCCGCCGGGTCGAGGGCAAGATCGCCAATCTCGAAGCCCTGCTCCGGGCGAAGCCGCTCGCCGGCACCACCGGCATCGGCCATACCCGCTGGGCGACCCACGGCGTGCCCAACGAGCGCAACGCCCACCCCCACGCCACCGACCGTGCCGCCGTGGTCCACAACGGCATTATCGAGAACTACCGGGAGTTGCGCGACGAACTGGCCGCCGAGGGGCGCGTGTTCGCCTCCGAAACCGATTCGGAGGTGATCGTTCATCTACTCACCCGCCACCTGGAACGGGGCGCCGCGCCGCTGGAGGCGGTGCGCGAAACGCTCGCGCGCCTAGAAGGGGCGTTCGCCCTGGCCATCGCGTTCGCCGGCCGGTCCGGCCTGCTCGCCGCCGCGCGGCGCGGTAGCCCCTTGGCCCTCGGGTTCGGCGACGGCGAAACCTACATCGGTTCCGACGCGCTCGCGCTCGCGCCCCTGACCCGGAAAATTCTTTATCTGGAGGACGGCGACTTCGCCCTGCTCAACGAAAGCGGGGCCGAGGTCTACGATGCCGCCGGCCGCCCGGCGGCGCGGCCGGTGCGGGAAACGGCGCTCGGCGGCGCCCAGGTCGGCAAGGGCAATTTTCCCCATTACATGCTGAAGGAGATCTACGAGCAGCCGCAGGTGATTGGCGATACGCTCGCCTCCTTCGTCGCGCCGGCGACCCGCGAGGTGACCCTGCCCGACCTCGCCATCGACTTCGCGCGCGCCTCGCGCATCGCGCTGGTCGCCTGCGGCACCTCGCACCACGCCTGCATGGTCGCGCGCTACTGGCTGGAACGGTTCGCCAAAATTCCCGCCGAAACCGACATCGCCTCCGAATTCCGCTACCGCGAACCCGCCCTCGTTCCGGGCGGCATCGCGCTGTTCGTCTCGCAATCGGGCGAGACCGCGGACACGCTCGCCGCGCTGCGCCACGCCAAGGCATGCGGGCAGCGGACCATCGCCGTGGTCAACGTGCCGGAAAGCACCATGGCGCGCGAGGCCGACGCGGTGCTGCACACCAACGCCGGGCCGGAAATCGGGGTGGCCTCGACCAAGGCGTTCACCACCCAGCTCGCGGTGCTCGCCTGCCTGGTACTCGCCGCCGGTCGCGCGCGCGGCGCGCTGGCCCCGGCCGAAGCCGCCCGGCTCGCCGGCGCGCTGACCGAGGTGCCGGCGCGCGCGGCCGAGGTCCTGAAGCACGACGAGGCGCTCAAGGACATCGCCGCCGAGGTCGCCAAGGCGCGCGACGCGCTCTACCTCGGGCGCGGGACCAGCTATCCGATCGCGCTCGAAGGCGCGCTCAAGCTCAAGGAAATCTCCTACATCCACGCCGAAGGTTACGCCGCCGGCGAGATGAAGCACGGGCCGATCGCGCTGATCGACCGCGACGTGCCGGTGATCGCGATCGCGCCCTCGGATTCGTTGTTCGCCAAGACCGCCTCCAATCTCGAGGAGGCGACGGCGCGCGGGGGCTGGGTGGTCTTTCTTTCCGACGCCAAGGGCGCCGCCCGGCTCGATCGCATCGCGAAGAAGACCGTGGTGCTGCCCGAGGTCGATCCGTTCGTGCAGCCGATCCTCTACGCGATTCCAGTGCAGCTTCTAGCCTACCACGCGGCGGTCTTGAAGGGCACCGACGTGGACAAGCCGCGCAACTTGGCCAAGAGCGTGACGGTCGAATAGCTGTTTGTGAATTGAAGGATTTTTCCAATGCCGCCGCCGTGTCACGACGGCGGTATATCCATCGCGCTTGGCTTTTCCCCCGCGCACCAGCGCCGCCACATTTCGCGGAAAGCGGCTTCGAGTCCGCGCGCGTAAAGCGCCCCGTCGCACACGGGCGATGCCGCGAGGCGGGCGCGCAGGCCCATGCGCAGGGTTTCGAGCGCGTCCAGATCGGAGGCGAGCCGGTGGGCGATGGCGACGTAGTCGTCCGCCGTGGCCGCGACCAGCTCGGGCAAGCCGACGTTGGTCAAGTGCGAGGCCGAATGGCGCGAGGCGAAGGTTTCGCCGGGCAGCGACACCACCGGCACCCCCATCCAGAGCGATTCGAGCGTGGTAAGCCCCCCCGAATAGGGGATCGGATCGAGGGCGATGTCGATCCGGCCATAGGCCGCCAGGAGTTCCGCGTGGGGCGACGGGCCTTCCAGCGTCACGCGGGATTCGGGCACACCGGCCTCGGCGAATAGGCGGAGAAAACGCGCGCGCGCCCCGGCGTCCGCGTAGGCGAAGCTTTTCAAGAGCAGGCGCGAATCGGGCATGGCGGCCAGCACCCGCGCCCAGAGTACGACGGTCTCCGACGTGACCTTGGCCGCCGCGTTGAAGCAGCCGAAGGTGACGAAGGTTTTGGGGAACTCTTGAATAAATTCCGACCCGTCACCCCCGCGCAAGCGGGGGTCCATGGAAAGCCTGGATTCCAGCTTACGCGGGAATGACGGAAGCGACTTATGCGGACCTTCCTCGGCACGCGCGGGCAGGGGCGCGACCGGCGGAGCATGCTCGGGCGGCGCGTAACAAATGTTGTCATGGGGAAGCCGCACCACGGCTTCGCTGTAGAATTTCTCGAACCCGGGAGGAATTTCGACTCGATCGGCGAGGAAATAATCGACCGCATCGACGCCGGTGGTGCCCATGACGCCGCCGCCGACCGCTTGCACCGGTGCCGGTCGCATGGCGAGCGCGAGCAGGCGGTTCTTCGCCGTATGCCCGGCCATGTCGACTAGGATGTCGATGCCGTCGGCCCGGATCATGTCCGCGAGCTCGGCGTCGCCCTTGGCCGCGACCTCGCGCCATTGGGCGACGGAAGAACAGATTTTTTCCGACACCGCGTCCATCCGGGGATGAGTCATGTAGACGAACGTCTCGAAAGCATCGGCGTCGTGATGGGCAAAAAGCGCGAGGGTGAAAAAACCGACGGGATGGGCGCGGAAATCGCCGCCGACATAGCCCACCTTAAGGCGGCGTTCGGGGTCGCGTTGGTTGGTCAAGGGCTGTATCTGGGCGGCCAAGGGCTTGGCGTGCGCATCGTTCCAGCGTCGCGCTTCGGCCAATATGTCGGCGGCGGAACAACGCGCCGAATAGGACATCTGCTGGACGAGATTGGAATGGGCCGAAACGAGCGAAGGCTTCAACCGGTGCGCGCGGCGCGTGGCGGCGAGCCCCGAATCGGCGTCTCCCGCGGCGACCTGCAACAACCCGAGATTGAGATGGGCCTCGGCGAGGTCGGGATCGAGGGCGATGGCCTTGTCCAGCACGGCCCGCGCTCCCGGGTAATCGTTGGCTTCGAGCCGGAGCGCGCCGATGGCGGCGTGGGCCTTGGCGTGGCCGGGGTCGAGATCGACCGTAACGGCGTAAGCTTCGGCGGCGCCGGCGTTCTCTCCCATCCGCGCCAGGGTCTCGCCGAGGGCAAAGCGGATGGCGGCATCGCCGGGCGAAAGCTCGGCGGCGCGGCGAAAGCTCGCCGCCGCGTCGGCCAGGCGGCCAGAGTCCGCGAGCGCGTTGCCGAGGTTGAAATGAATGTCCGTATCGCCGGGTGCCAGTCGCGCGGCGCGTTCCAGGGTTTGGACGGCCTTCGCGGGCTCGCCCGCGCGTCGCTCGGCGCTGCCGAGGGCGTTGAGGACGGAAACGAGAAGGTCCTTGCGGCCGGTTTTCTCGGCCGCGCGTACGGCCCGGCGCAGGGGATCGATCGCGTCC